>WNFW01002018.1_pt1 | contig 20040 bp, 11 predicted proteins | sample 5400131 | NCBI WGS metagenome assembly WNFW01 (sample SAMN13153362, study PRJNA577476) | soil metagenome | isolation source: 20 cm soil or saprolite under grassland replicate 1 | place: USA:California | collected 2016-06-15 | reverse complement strand
TGCATATATATCAAAATCAAAGAAGCAAGCGGCATCATTGTAATAAAGATGTCCATCGATTCACTTAGATGAGCAGCGAAGCAACGGTGCCGCAAACATGCCTGGCAATTGCCTGTCCATTTCCTAAAAAAGACTGTCCAGTCGTATAGACGGAAATAATGTAGGTCTCATGTCCCAATGTCACAATGCCGGAAGAATTCATCGCCCACAGGCCATTAGGGCCAATCACCCACCCATCTTTCATGGCCACTGTGGCTCCATCAGGCGCGGTATCTCCAACCCCCACCTGCTGATCGTACTGAATGTGTTCCATTAGATAAAGAGCCAGGTTGCGATCGTGAGCTGTCAGGATCTTGCCTTCGAAGAGTTCTGTGAGCAGATTTACCATCGCCATAGGTGTGATCAGACTCCAGCCAAATGCATATGGATAGGGATTCAGGCCTTTAATACCGATCCTCTGCATATAACTTGCAACTCCTGCAGCGTCGCCAACTTCAGAATTGTAGAGTATCTCGGCCGAATCGTTATTGGAGTTCTCGATCATGGTTGTCAGCAGGTACATCTCGTAACTACTCGGCTGGCGATGCTGCCGCTCGATCATATCGAGGAAGGTCAGCATAATCGGCACTTTGATCGAACTGCCTGTAACGAACTGGGCATCAGCATTATAGCTATAATATTGCTGGCGGGTCACATCATAGACCACGGCATCTACGTTGTCCCCAATGCCGGCAAGATAAGCCGCTAGATCAGGGGAGAGGACATCAAATGCGGCCAAGCCAGCTACATTGCCAGGAGATGAGAAGGTAATGGAAGTTGCTGGCACCCACCCGGTTCCTGTGCTTTTTGCGACAGCCCATTGTACATGATACCAGAGCATACCGCCGTTCCAGGTTGTTTCGCCAAGGAGTGAAAACGGGAAATTCTGCCCAACATGCACAACCGCGTGACCATTCATCGGCTCAGTGAAAAGCGCCGTATCGTCCTGTGCCCAGATGGGCTGCATTGGCTTTATCGCAACTGCGGGCGGACCAAAGGTCCGCAGATAGGCAAGGCCAGTATCAAGTCGTTGGATCTGGGGCTGGCCTTCTGCATCCAGTGAATCTTGATCGAGTAGCAACCCATCGCGCCTGAACGCCTGTACAAGCATGCGGTGCACTCTGCCACTCTTCGTGATGCCAAAAGAAAGCGCTTCGGTAAGTGGAGCGCCGAAATCTGTCTCCCAACCATCTTGCGAAACATCTGCACGATTGATATAGTTCAAGAGTGATTGTGGGACCAAGTGACCGACATCCCTTCCATCGCGGGTCCCCCCCTTGATGAAAACTTTCTGGAGCCCGGTAGAGGATTGATCGGCAGCGTGACCTGCTGCCGGGTCTGGCAGCATAAGATCGGGGTTGGCCGCCTTGCGCAGGTCGACATAGGTGAGGAGGCTCCCATTGCCAACAATGGATACCAGGCTCCCAAAGGTAAGCAACGAAGGGAGCAGTGGAAGGCGAATGATTCCAGTACCCGGGTCTCTCATGTCTGGATTTATCAGCTCAATCAGAGGGTTCTTTGGCTGTAGATTCCCAGCCGAGGAGGTATTTTTCTGTTGATCTACAGGCAAGAGCAACGCACCCGAGCCAAAGAACTGAATCCAACCCTGGTCAGTAGGGAAAGCAACAGTCAGTGGAGTTCCAAGATTTTGAGCAATGCTATGACTGTCGTAATAATGCTCAAAAAGCGGGGAAACCTTCAATGCCTGGGTGCCGGATGGTGAGAAGTCAAAAGCTGGAGCTGTAACTTTAGTGTCATCATCCCAGAGGTTAGCCCCATTACTCGCAATCGTCATACCCACGGCTGGATTCACGGGCAAACCATGGAGAGTGCTGGTTATGGGAGAGCTAGAGTACAGGAACGCACTGCCAGCTATAATCGACAAAAGGAGAATGATCATGTTTCTGAAGGTAAAAAGAGCTAACTGGAAAGTACTTCCCGCTTGATACCCTATTTCTTTTTGTTCCTGCAACATATAATTTCTACCTTTATTCCTGACTGTAGTATAGATGAGCTTATTATAATGTTTATATCTTTGAGGGTCAGAAGGAATGCCTAACAGGCAAGCAGGGCATAGATGATCCAAGGAAGCCGTGTGCGAGACAGACGCTAAAAATCTACAGAGAGGTTTCCTCTTTTGCAAGGCTTGTCAAGGGGAATGAGACAAATGTCTACTTTAACGAGGCTAGCGTTAACCAAGGTCAGCCTCAATCATTTTGATTGATGAAAAATGGCAACCAGGCAGTGTTAGTGAAAGCAAGGAAACGATGTTTTGTGCGCACAAAGACCTATAGTGACATCTTGCCTCTTTTTTGTGCGACACCCTGCCTGCGCGAATACGCTACATCCTGCCTCTGGCCGAATCCCGTTTACTTATGATCGGTCAACAGTATCTGTGTAGCAATAGTGCGCACTCCTCGGCTGTAAGGATACTCAGGGTATACTAAACTGAAGATGTTTGCACTCCCCAATTCAATCATTTCCTCCGAAACTGGCAGTATTCCAGCGACCGGTGCATCATAGGCTTGTTCGACCTGCTGCTGCAAACTCGTGAAATCCAATTTGGGGAGAGCCTTGTTGATCACCAGCAGTATTTTTTTCATTTGAAGCTTGCGTGCCACCTCAACTGTGACTGCGGTACCCTGAAAGTCTTGCTGGTCGGGGCGCAGAATTAGCACCAGCATATCGGAAATGAGGAGGGAGAGCAGGGTTTCTTCATTCAAGCCGGGATGGGTATCAATGAAAAGGTAGTCGAGTCGCAGTGTCCTTATCAGCGTGCGAAAGCCGTCGGTGAGCAAGTTCACCTCGTAGCCTTCGCGTAGCACCCGCGTAATTTCTCCAGCCTTGATGCTGGCAGGAAGCAGGAAGAGTGCTCCCTGCTTTGTCACATCAGCTCCTAACCTACTGGTGACATCATGGACCGCCTGCTCAATACTGCAACGTCCATACAGGTAGTCATTGAGCGTCAGGCCAATCTGCTGCTGGCTCATCCCAAAGAGAACATGCAGGCCAGGAGATTGCAGATCGGTATCAACAACAGCAACCCGTTTGCCCTGCTGGACGATAGTACTTGCTAGATTGGCCGTTAAATTGGATTTGCCAGTGCCACCCCGATAGGAGTGAATAGAAACGATGGTCGACATAACTAAAATCTTTCCTCTCTTAGACTCTTTTTATTGCTTGACCTGAATCTTTGCACCTTCGGCTGCAAGGGCCTGGCAAACGCGACGATATTCTTGCTCCAGTTTCGTAATCAATTCGGCTGCCCCGTTGAACGTTCCTTGCTTGCCAAGGGTCTCCAGATCGGAACAAAGCTCAGCCATGGGGCGAGCTCCTAAATTGTAACTGCTGCCTTTGAGATTATGAGCTGCTCGTTTGAGCGCCTCGGATTGTTCCTCGCGCACAGCGACATGCAAGGCTTCTATCAATGGAGGTGTCTCGAACTGGAAAGCCTCCGCCAGTTCCAGAAGGATATCTGATTCTCCTTCTCCCTGAAACTGGCGCAATTCTGCGAGTACCCCCGGATCAATGGCTGGTGAAGATTCCGCTGGTTGCGACTCATCTTGAGAAAACGGCGTCACTTCCACAGATGGTTTTTCAAGGGGCGGTAGAGAATCAGTTCGCCGTTTGACCCCAAGCCCTGCTCGCTCGAGGGCCTCATGCAATGCTTTAACCTGGATAGGCTTGGTAAGGTAATCATCCATACCGGCAGCAAGACACTCTTCACGGTCGCCCTGCATAGCATTGGCCGTCATAGCTATAATGCAAGGTCGTTGCTTAGGTGGCAAATCCTTGTGAATGGCGCGCGTCGTCTCCAGCCCATCCATTTCAGGCATCTGCACATCCATGAAAATCACATCATAGCTCTGTCTCTGCAATGCCTCCAGTACCTCCAGGCCGTTACCGGCAACATCAGCTCGATATCCCATACGTGCCAGGAGGTGCAATGCCAACCGCTGGTTAACTGTGTTATCCTCCGCCAACAAAATGTGTAACGGCAGTCGCCGACCCAGTTCTGTATCGAATTGTTTGTTACTTGACTCTATTGATGAGGGTACAGATCGTGTGTGTTCCTGCTCTACGAAGAGAGGAAGCAGCGTATTATACAACTGTGAAGGCTTGATCGGCTTATGCAAAAAGGCCGCGAATTGCACATTGTGTGTATCAACGTCATTTCGACCCAGCGAGGTTAGCATAATAAGCGGGAGATGCTGCGCGCTTTGTAAACTGCGCAACTGCTCGGCGAGCATCAACCCATCCATATCTGGCATCTGCATATCCAGAATGGCGACATCAAAAGATACGCCCATCCGCACCTGTTCCAGGGCTTCCTGACCGGAAGCATAGGCATAAGGGAGGATACCCCAGGATTGGGCCTGCAAAGCGAGGATGGAGCGGTTAGTTGCGTTATCATCCACAATCAGCATGCGTTTTCCAACGAGGTAGGGCTGACTGGAATCCAGGTAAGGGCGTGAGCGGGCAGGAGCTTCCTGGGCAAGAATAGTGAAATGAAAGATCGACCCAACCCCTGGCTCGCTCTCAACCCACATTTTTCCCCCCATCAGTTCAGCCAGTCGCTTACTGATCGACAGTCCAAGACCTGTTCCACCATAGCGCCTGGTTGTCGAGGCATCCACCTGGCTGAACGATTGAAATAAGCGTGCCTTCCCTTCTTCTGAAATGCCGATGCCCGTATCTCTGATCGCGAAAGAGAGTTCATAGACGGGCAGTTCGTCACGCATTGGTTCGTCCAGCTCTGGTTCTTCATTCTTGTGCTTAACTGTAACTGAAAGCACGACTTCGCCCTTTTCTGTGAACTTGACGGCATTCGAGAGCAAATTGACGAGTATCTGGCGCAAACGGGTCACATCTCCATAAATAGCCGGAGGAGCCAATTTATCTAACTGGTAAGCCAGGTCCAGCCCCTTCTCAGTGGCCCTTGCTGCCACCAGATCCAAGGCTGATTCTAAGCACTCACGTAGATCGAAAGGCTGATGTTCAAGTTCCAGTTTTCCGGCTTCGATCTTCGAGAAGTCCAGAATGTCATTGATGATGATCAGCAAAGCGTCGCTACTTGAGCGAACCGTTTCGGCATAATCATACTGCTCGGGTGTCAGGTCTGTATCGAGTAGCAAGCTGGTCATGCCTATAATAGCATTCATGGGGGTACGGATCTCGTGACTCATCATGGCTAGAAAAGCGCTTTTGGCCTCGTTGGCAGATTCGGCAGCCGCTCTCGCCTGTTCCATGGCTTGCATTGCCATCCTCCGCTCTGTGACGTCGCGTAGGACAACCAGGCGACCTGTGGGAGAACCTCGTCGTTCTGGAAGGGATGAGATGCTCATGTCGAAGTAGCGATGCGCTCCGTCTATTGTTAGAGCGAGTTCTTCATGTCCCGTTGAGAGATTGTAAAAGCGTTCAATCAGTTTGGAAAAAGCTGGGGCTGCGCGAAGACTCGATTGACCTTTCACTTCGGAAAGTTTGCGACCAATGAGGCGCTCTGCTTGCGGATTGAGGTCTGTAATCCGGTGATGCGCATCCGTCACTATCACAGCATCACTCATGCTTTCCACCACGATGTTGCGCGCCACTGGTACTAGCTCGTCTGCTCGATAGTGGAAGAGGGCCCAATACAACGCCAGGCCGGTAATCGTAAGCGCCAAAGGAGTCAAATCCAGACCAGGAAGTGGGTGCCAGCCAAAGGCTGTTATTGCAGTCACTATCCAGGGAACCACTATAGCAATCAATAAAGCAATGACTTGTCCACGATATAGAGAATCTGAACGTATGCGTACCAGGATAAACCAACCGAGAAGGAGCGTGCTGAGTAAGACCAGCAGATAGGAATAGACAGCATTGATCCAAAACCAGGAGCCATAGGCGACAGCCTGTGCTGAAAAGGAGGCGCTTCTGTTCAATGTGGTGCTATTCGCGATCAGGCCGTAACTGGAGTTCGTCCAGACGAGCAGCAGCGTAATCATGGGCTCAATAGCCAGTAGTATGATCACGGGCAATGACAGCCAGCGAGAACGGCCTGTATATTGGAGCGAAAAGGCCAGCAAGGCCGGCGGCACAATCACCATTCCCAGCAATGGAACGTTGTTCCAAATGATGATGATGGGAAAACCGGCATTTCCCAGAGCCAGTACAATCCCCAGCGACCACTCGGCTACCGCGAACATGAGAATGCCAAATGCCGTTGCGCCCAGTACAAAGCGGCGCCACCATGCAACATTCACAAGCCAGAGTGATATAGCCGCAGCAATAGCGTAAGGAATCTCATAAGGAGTAAACTGCCAATGCATCATGCTTTCCTTTCACGCCTCCCGCCATTTGGCGTGCTCTCCACATGCGTTTTAATCGTCGGCCTTCACCCGATTACGCAGTTCATCTGCTTTGCCAAGCAACTGCTGAAAGTATTCACTTTCGGCAATATCGGCAACCTCTCGGGTCTTCCTGGCATGGTCAATCTCGATGCGTAATTGCTGCACCTGTTGTTGCAGGCGCTGCTCACGAGCATAGACCTGTAGCGCCATCTCCTGAAAGACCTGAGCGAGCTGCCCCAATTCATCGGAACGACTGGCTACTTCATCCAGGCTCTCTTTTTGAAAGCTATTGTTCTTGATGGCCACTGCAGCTGCCGTAACTCGTCCGACCTGGTGTAAGTAATCGATCTCTTGATCACGGAGCCACTTTCGTTCCAGACAAGCAGCGAGCCTGGCGCGCAGCAACACCGGACTGAAAGGCTTGGGCAGGTAATCCTGTGCTCCCAGCTCGATACACCTGACCGTGCTCTCCAGTTCATCAATGGCAGAAATCATAATAACGGGTATCTCACGCAGGCGAGGATGAGCCTTCATCTGCTCCAGCACCTGGTATCCGTCTATTTCTGGCATCTGCACATCTAGCAAGACGAGGTCAAAAGATTCTTTCTTGAGTTTTTCCAGGGCCTGTCGCCCATTTTCGACCAGTGTGGACTGATAGCCAAGCCTGGTCGTATAACGCGAGAGCATGATGCGATTCACGCTGTTGTCATCCACAATTAGCAGCGAAGCGGTAGAATTAGCTACAGGTTGATGTAAAGTTTGTTCTGTCTCCATTTGGCTCATTTACTCTCCTGCAAACTTATCAATTGACCTGAATGCGGTAACCTCTCCCCATGCCTCTATAGAGTTTCCTTTGGCTTCTGAGGAGGTTAATTCAGTTCTTCTACCGGTATCAGGCATACAAAAACCACAAGTCGTATCTATGGGATCTAAGAAAAGTTCAAGTCCAGCCAGCTCCCCCGATCACGCCGCCGCCATGAGTTCAAGGCTTGAGTCAGTTCGGAGGGAAGTTCAATCGGTACTGCCGACTGTCGTGCGAGCTGCACCGCTTCACGATAGTGATAGGCAAGCAATTCCATGTACTCATCCGCATGCTCGACTGAAAAAGGTTTCAGGCTGCTAACGATCAATCCGTGTAGCCGAATACGCTCTGCGCGGGAAAGTGTACCGTAGGCCACTTCACGAATAAGGGCATGGCGGAATGTATAGTTTCCCTCTTCGGCAAGTACAATGATGTTCGATATGAATAGTGCATCGAGTGCAGCGTCAACTTCACCTGGTTGTAGATCGCTGAGTACAGCATGAAGGGTCTTTGAATGGAAGGTATTTCCTACAACTGAGGCGGTCTGGACAATTCTGTGCTCTTGAGGAGAAAGGTGGTCAAGATGCGCTAGAATAGCAGCGTGCACAGTGTCTGGAAGAATATCCAATTCTGCATTATTTCTGCTGGAAGCACCTTGTTCTTCCAGGACGCGAATCAGCTCAATGGCGAAGAAAGGATTGCCACCCGAACGCTCCGCAATGCGCTTACCCATTGTAGGAGGCAGTTCAGTCATCAATCGTCGCACGAGCTCCTGTGTCTGGGTATCAGTGAGCGGCTCCAGGGTGAGCATGATGAAGTTACTACGTCCACCACCCCAGGTGGGACGGCGCTCCAACAACTCTGGGCGACTGAGGACGATGACCAGGAGCGGGGCCTGAGTGCGAGGGTGCATCATATGTTCGACCAGATCGAGCAAGCTATCACTAGCCCAATGCAGGTCTTCGAAGATAAGGATGAGCGGGCTTTGTTTGGCAAGCAATTCGATCAGAAGCCGCCAGGCAGAGAAAATACTTTCCCGATTATTGCTTTCCTCCTCCACGCTCAAAGTAGTTATCACGGACTCAGCCAGATGCGATGCATTCTCAAACGTATATCCTCCACGCACAAAAACATCGGTCACCTGTGGCTTGTCAATTTTGCTACCGAGCATGTCAACAAGCAGGCCACGTAGTGGCGAGTAGGTGAGACTTTGGCCATAAGGGAGGCAGTGTGCAGTCGCGTACTGGACGCTATCTGTCGCATCGTGCTGCGAGAGGAACTCTTCTAGCAAACGTGATTTGCCAATACCTGCCGGGCCAATAATCGAGATCAATTGCGGCCTCTGATCCTCCAGAGCCCTGGCCTTCAGCAGCTCAAGTTGGAGCAGGTCTTGCCTTCTACCGACCAATGGCGGCCGGCCAATCTGGCGAAACTCACGTACTTCGGCAAGAGGAAAAGCTCGTAGAGGCTGCTTCCTCCTTTTCATCTCGATCTGCCGTTCTGCACCGAATATGAAAGCGCTCCGAGCTGCTTGAACAGTCCGTTCACCCACGAGAATTTCATTGACGTGAGCTGCCTGTTGCAGGCGAGTGACAGCGTGAACTACCTCCCCTTGCACGTCATAGTTCCCGGTAGAAGGATTACTGGTGGCCACGATCTCGCCCGTGTTGATCCCCTCCTGTAGCTGCAAACGCTCGCGCAAAATCTGATCATTCGCTATCGCATCGCGCAGTGCTAGTGCTGCAGCGCAAGCGCGTTCAGCATCATCACCATGCGCTTGCGGTAGGCCGAAGAAAACTAGAACCGCATCTCCGGCAAACTTCTGAAGCAAACCACCATGATCGGAGATAACACGCTGGACATGCTCGTAAAAGCGCTCCATAAGCGCAAGCGTATCCTCTGGGTCAAGCGTTTCATCAAGTGTAGTCGCTTCCGTCGCATCGGCGAAGAGCACACTCACAAGCTTTCTTTCCTCAAATAAGTGTGTTCCTGAATGCTGCCGGTTCAGAAAATTGGGCCTGTTTAAAGGTGGATCAGGCTGTACCAGATTGGATGGTGCAATAGTGGGAGCATTCTGATCTATTGTGGCTGCGTTCGCAGAGGAAAGGGCAGCGGCTGATAAAGCCTCAACCAACGCCCTCGCAGACTGGAAGCGGCTCTCAGGTTTCTTGGCAAGAGCTTGCTGCACTACCGTATCCACTGCTGATGGAATAGAGGGATTGATCTGATGTAGTAAAGGTGGCTGCTCTTGCATGTGACCGGCAATGATTGTATAAGGAGTCTCTCCTTGAAAGGGAGGCTGCCCACTCAGAAGCTGGTAGACAATAATGCCCAGCGCGTAGAGATCGGCACGATGATCAATTTGCTCCCCGCGCAACATCTCTGGTGACATGTAGTATGGCGTACCAAGCACTGCTCCTACACCGGTAAGCTGCACCCCAGTTCTGCTCATTTCATCTTGCAGAATGCGGGCGATTCCGAAATCAGATAAAAGCAGCCTTCCATCGCTATGCAAGAGAAAGTTGGCTGGTTTGAGATCACGGTGAATAATTCCATGCGCGTGTGCATAATCCAGGCCTGCCGCTGCTTCTTTCAAATACTGAATCGTCTCCTCAAGCGGAAACTGCCCACGCTGCAGTAGGACATCGTAAAGGCTCCCCCCTTGAAGATAGGGCATAACCAGGTAAGCCAACCCGTCCTGTTCGCCATAAGCATAGATAGGCACGATATTGACATGTTCTAGCCGCGCGATAATATCGGCTTCACGTCGGAAACGAGCCAGATACTGCGCTTGCATTTGGCTGTTCATCAACATATTCGGTAACAGCACCTTCACCGCTACATGCCGTGATGGACGTTCCTGTCGTGCAAGATATACTGCTCCCATCCCACCCTGCCCAAGCAATCGCTCAAGCGTACAGCCCCCCAGCACTTTGCCGAGTATATCCTGGCTACTGTGTAACATCACCTATTCCTTCATCTAGTATTTGGAAGCTCATCAAAACTTTACCCTCGTGCGTCTTTTCGTTATGGGTCGAGTTGCAAGCGGGAAACTTTCGGGTCGAGAACAGTTATATCTTAAAAAATCTCTAGCAGACATAATTATACATGCTAACTTCTGCAATTAGCAACTACCTTTTTTTGGTGGTAGCTTATCCCTGCTAAGGGTGCAGCAGGAACAGAAAAAAGTCCTCCACCTGCTCTATTGGCTGATGGAGGACATTAGTAGCGGCGACAGGAATCGAACCTGTGACACAGGGCTTATGAGTCCCTTGCTCTACCGACTGAGCTACGCCGCCATATGAACTTGCATTACAGAACCTTTTATGGGACTTAAGGCCTTCTACATTTCTAGAGAATCCTTACTCGTCAGGCCTGAATCTCTTGCTCTACTTTTCTATATTATCATGGCTCGTCAAGAGGGGGACTGGCTTTATAAGGCATGGAAACGCTTCTAGAAGTGGTGGATAAGTATGTGGATAAAGTATGCTTTTGGTGGATAAAGAGTTCAATCTATTTGATTGCTTTTTGAAAAACACATAGAAAAAATTGAATATTATTAGAGAAGAGGGAAGTAGCGGGAACAGGATTCGAACCTGCGACCTCCGGGTTATGAGCCCGACGAGCTAACCACTGCTCTATCCCGCGTCATTGTTGGATTGCCTGTCGACTTGTCGGAAATTGGTAGCGGGGGGAGGATTCGAACCTCCGACCTTTGGGTTATGAGCCCAACGAGCTAACCACTGCTCCACCCCGCGTCGACCTATGTATCATACATCAGACTTTGCGACTTGTCAACTATCGATGACTTCCGTTTGCCAGATGCGCACGGCCCCATCTTCGGCACTATTTGCCAGCAGACCATTGGAGCCAAAGACCACCCCGTAAATCTCTATCCTATGGTTAATGGTCTGTAATTCGCGTCCCTGGTAGACATCCCACAACTTCAATGAACCATCCTCAGAGCCGGAGACCAGCAAACGCCCGTTGGCAGAGAAATCGACAGTCCAGACTGCGCCATCATGGCCTGTAAGGGTATGCACAAGCTGCCAGGTTGTTGTATCCCACAAGCAGATCATGCCGTCAGCCGAACAGGAGGCAAGCATATCTCCACCAGGGGCCCAGGCCACCCCATACACGATATCACTATAGCGCAGACGACGCAGCATAGTGCCATTGCCGGTATCCCAGATACAAATCGTCTTATCAAAAGAGCAGGAGGCTAGCAATTTGCTATCGTATGAAAAATCGACACCTACAACTACATTGTGATGTCCCTGCAAGACCTGGCGCGTTTCTCCTGTAGACGGATCCCAGATACGCACCGTTTCATCGTTTGAGCAGGAAGCCAGCATGTGATTATCGAGAGAGAAAGCCACTGTCCAGACTGCGCTACTATGCCCCTCCAGGATGCGTAATGACTCTCCCATGTTGGCATCCCATAGGCGTACTGTCTTATCCTCTGAGCAGGACGCAATTATTTTGCCATCGGGTGATATGTCTACGCCCATCACAGCTCCCTCATGTCCAACAATTGTTAGAAGCATTTCACCTGAGTTAGTTGACCATAAACGCACAGTCATATCTTCACCACATGATGCAATGCGCCCACCATCGGGTGAGAAGACAACATCATCGACATGACCGTGATGTCCTGTCAAAATATGCAAGGGGGTAATTTCAACTCCAACTATGTGCTTTCCCCTGGCCAATGGTTGTGGAGTAGAGGCCGTTTTCCATTCAGGCCACTCAATTAAGACGATCGATCCATACTCGTAGCCGAACTTCTGTGGATACTGCGGCAAATCCCGAGTCATGTGTTCATCAAAATAATCGTAGAGCGTACCCAGTGTAATACGTCCTGTGCGAGGGTTGGCAGCAGCTCCCTCCAAAGCATCGAGCAGGTGACCCATAAAGATAGCGTGCCCTTGTTCCATTTGACCTTTCGATACTTCACCCTGTCGACTAGAGGTTAAGATGACACGCCCTTTTGTTCTAGGCAGGCCAAGGAGTGATTCCCCAAACAGGAGTGCCGCATCAGGCTCGCTTCTGTGTCGTCTCCATCCCGAGCCCGTATGCGAAATATCCAGAATGGTCAGTATGTTCCCGGCTTTTGAATCATATAAATAGTGATCGACGAGGGTCGGAACATGTAAACCTGTAGCGGGGCGATCCGCGAATGTTGTTCGCAGAGCCATATACCCATCTAGTGTTGCTACATCAATCAGCGCGTGCCCTGCAAAATAGATCAAAACCAGATCATCCTGCTGAGCGCGTACCAGGCATAGTTCACGTAACTGGCTCTCAATTTCATCGCGTGAAGCTTCATCGCCTGCAAGATAGACGACATCTTCAGGGAGCCATCCTCCACGTTCGGGATCGATCAGTAGCTCATACAGGGACTGAGAATCGGCCAGGGCAAGTGGCAATGGAATAAAATGGTTTGTGTCATTGTAATGATGTATACTGACTATAAGCGCGTAACGGTGTTTCATTTGCCATCTCTGCGATCTTTGTACTTGTACTGTTATTTGACCTGATTATACTACTTCAGAACCTCTTATTGGCAATGGAGCAGGTGTTTACTCTTCTGTTTTTATGCTTATCACCTGCAGTGGCAAGTTGGTCGAGCTTGCGGACCCGCTGTTGCATCCTCTAGATGCCCAACCTTTCACCGTGGCAAGGGGCTTCATCCTTTGCACTCCTCAAGGGGTGTTAGCACTCGTTTGAGAAGATTGCTAGATTCAGCAACTTATGGTAATCTAAAACGTAATATAAACGTATCTATAGTATCGAGGATATTGTAAGTAGCTACAGCAATTCTTGCGGAAAACCTCGAAAAAAAGGTATTATCACATAAAAGATATTCATCACATATTACTAAACGTAAGGTTGGGCACTTGAGTAGAAAGCGCCCGGTCAGATCAAGAAAGCAGGTCTGAATCTATGGATGCCCAGGCAATACATTTGTATCAACGCAACCCGAATGAACAGGGGCCGAATAGTCCGCAAGCCCCAAACAACGGGAGCAATGGAAATAGAAACGGGAACAATAGTGGTCCGCCCCGATTCTCAGGGTCGGCGCTCATTGTTCGCTCATTGATTATTATTGGTGTAATCTTGCTGGGTTGGTACTTATTCCAATACTTTTTTAACCCAAGTTCAAGCAGCACCAGCTCGAATACGATTGAAATACCATACAGCACATTTTACCAGCAAGTCCAGGCAGGAAATGTCAAAAGTGTGACATTCCAGGGCCAGGACGCCACTGGAGAATTTAAACAACCTGTAACCGTCACCGATACCAGCAGCGGTACGAGCAAGACTGGAACCTCATTCCACTTTACACAGTTGACTAATGGAGATCCAAACCTTACTACGCTGTTAAACAAGTACCATGTGAGTTATTCGGCTAAGCCTCCTGCGGATAATAACACGTTAATTAATGTGTTAATCAACTTTTTGCCCTGGATCCTTATAATTGGCGTGTTCTTCTTCATTGCTCGCCGCGCTACACAGGGTCAACAGAACATCTTCAGCTTTGGGAAGAGCAAGGCCAAGGTTATATTAGAAGATAAACCAAGTACAACTTTTGCTGACGTGGCAGGTGTCGATGAGGCAAAGAACGATCTTGTTGAAGTTGTTGACTTTTTAAAGACTCCTACGAAGTTCCAGAGATTGGGCGGCAAGATTCCGCGTGGCATACTCCTGGTAGGCCCTCCAGGAACTGGTAAGACCCTGCTGGCCCGTGCTGTCGCAGGTGAAGCAGGCGTGCCTTTCTTCTCTATCAGTGGCTCTGAGTTTGTGGAAGTGCTGGTGGGTGTAGGCGCCAGTCGCGTACGCGATCTTTTCGACCAGGCGAAGAAAGCGTCACCGAGCATCATCTTCATCGACGAAATCGATGCCGTGGGTCGCCAGCGCGGCTCCAGCATCAATAGCAACGATGAGCGTGAGCAGACACTGAACCAGTTGCTGGTTGAGATGGATGGTTTTGATGTTCGCCAGGCAGTTGTCGTTATAGCTGCCACAAACAGGCCGGATGGACTCGATAAAGCGCTCTTGCGCCCGGGACGCTTCGACCGTCGCGTGACTGTAGAGCGACCGGATTGGAATGGCCGATTGGCAATACTTAAGATTCACTCGAAGGACGTACCTCTGGCAAGTGATGTTGACTTGATCACAATTGCGCGCGCCACTCCAGGTATGGTAGGCGCGGACCTGGCAAATCTAATCAATGAAGCTGCATTACTGGCTGCCCGCCGCAATCTTGAAGCAGTCACGCAGTCGTGCTTCGATGAAGCGCTGGATAAGATCTTGATTGGCGCAGAACGTCCTCTCATTCTGAGTGAGCAAGACCTGAACGTGGTTGCTTACCATGAAGGCGGCCATGCGTTAACAGGTTTGCTGACAGAAAATGTTGATCCAGTCACGAAAGTAACCATTGTCCCCCGTGGTCAGGCGTTGGGTGTGACACAATACTCGCCGCTGGATGATCGTTATAACTATTCGAAAGAATATCTGGAAGCTCAACTGGTTACGGCTCTTGGAGGTCGCGCAGCCGAAGAAGTGGCAATTGGACACATCACGACCGGGGCAGAAAACGATTTACAACGTGTAACCGCCATCGCAAGGCAGATGGTAACGCGTTGGGGTATGAGCGATCGACTCGGAACGATCTCATTTAGTGAGCGTGAAGATCCGTTCGCAGGTACAGCACTGGCTACAGGCTCACGTGAATACAGCGAAAAGACTGCTTCTGTCATTGATGAAGAAGTCAATCGCATTGTGAAGTGGGCATACGATCAAGCTGTAAAATTACTCTCTAATCACCGCACAACGCTTGACCGCATTGCAAAAGCTCTTCGCTTGCATGAGACACTCGATGCCAGGCAATTACGCACAATCCTGGAAGAGACTGGTTCGATCAATTCCGCTCCTGCATCGTATCGTTAGATAGCTAATACAGCTAGCCGAATTCGAGCGAGGGGTGAGATAGATCTATCCCACCCCTCGTTTAGTTCTATATTAACGTATCAGCTAGCAGTCTGATCGCCAGTCACCTGAGCAATTATCTCCTCATCACTCACAGAGCTCTTGATAGTAGCCTGTCCAATGAAGAAGACAACCACGCCCACCAGCAACGAGAGGACTGCGATAGTGCCGATCCACAAATCCCATTGGGTCGTGGTCATCAAATTCGCTATCCAGGGTGAGATAAAGATCACTATGACGCCCACCGCACTTGCGATGAGCCCCAGCGCCGAACAAAGGTAGAAGACCCAGTCCGGAGCTAGACGAGCACGCGTAAAGGCCTCATGAAAGCGGAACCGGATGATGATCACGTCCACAAACAGGATCACCATTGAGATGCACCAGATCACCGTCACAGCGGCTTGCAGAATGTTGTACACCACCGTCGACAGATCAGTCGAGCTTAATCCTGTCTTCAAGGTATAGGGTATAATGATGAAGGCCAGGGCGGCAAAGAAAGCCGAGATAATGCTCTGCACCAGCACCGCCATATAGGGTACCTTGTTGGCATTCACTTTGCTCATAAATGTTGGTAGTCGGCGATCCAGGCCTGAAACAAAGAGCAATCGGCCAAACGAGTAGTTGTAGACCGCTGTGTTAAAGAGGAAAAAGCCAATGAAGATGATGGTGACAAGCGTGCCTACCACTGTGCCAGCCGCACCAATTCAGCGGCACTTCGATGCCTAACAATGCTAGAATAACCAGGCCATAGAAGGTATAGTTGTTTTTCGTCAACGCCCAGCTTGACGCCGAAAAGTTGGCCTGGGGTGCATGGCCTTGGAAGAGCCAGAGCAATCCTGCCAACCCAATCAGCAAAATCGCTCCTCCATAGGCGACGAAGACGACGTTGACAAAGTTTTGTGTAGCGCGAAAGCGCAAAACGGACAGGATTAACGAGAATGCAATGACAGCGATGATCATCAGGCCCTGCTGCCAGGGTTCCGTTAAGAAGTTGCTGTTGAGTTGCTGGATGAGCGCAACCACAGCAGCACCAGTAGCGATCATGACCAGGATACCTGGCCACCAGGCGCAGAAGCCTGCGAAAAAGCCCAGGAATGGACCAAAGGCCTTGTTGGTCCAGACGTAGATCGAGCCTTCCCCTGGGAACATGAGTCCCAGTTGCCCGGTAACTATCGCGCCAGGAATGAGAAAGGTGAGGAACCCCAGGATCCAATATATAAAGGCAGCGGCGCCTGCGCCAGGTATAACACCCGCATTACTAATAAAGAGGACGATTGCGACGAAAATGGCGATCATGTCAAAGGTGTTCAGAACTTTAGGGAGAATGCCACCCGCGATACGTTCAGAACGAAGGACCTGACCACCACCACTCTCAGCAGTTGTTGCCATTGAGCTAAACCTCCTAAAAAGTACGTTAGCCTTGTTTGCTACAGATACTCGAATCCATATTCAAAAACGACTAAAAAGAATACAGTCTACAGGAGTAAAGCTAAGGAAGAGTGCTAGAAGCCCTTGCTCTCAATCGAGGCAAGGTGATGAAAGACCACCTCCTTTCTGCTTGAAAAGCTCCTATGAAGAGCCGGTACTTTAAGCTCGGCTACAAAGCTGGTGAGGTACTTGTAACTAATGATAGATTGCTTGCTTGTGTAAGTCAAGGGGATTTTTCTGACATCCACTCATACTTATTTTTGCAGGCCTGCGGCCTGCTTTGAGGAGAGAATGTGAGCGTGGACACCCCGCACCCCGTCAGGGGACAGAGTCTCCTGCACTCCTGATTCATAGCTGTATTCATCCCTGAACCTTCATCAAGGTTTAGGAGTTGACTTTGGTGGTGGTGTCGTGGTTGTCTTCTGCCCATTCAGCTTCGCTTGCTCTTCTTGTATTTTTCTTTGTAATGCTCGCAGGTAGGCTTGTGCACCATCCAGATCTGTCTCGGTAATGGTCTGTAGCTTTTTGGGCATAGTATGAACCTGATCCACCCAGTTTTTCAGTACCGATTGAAGGGCTGCCAGAGTAGCATTATCTGCGTTAATTTGTTGCAGCCAGCTTCGAGCCTTGGTGAGTGCGGCAAGAGTAATCGACAGAAAATCGTCCGCGACCGTAGCAGCAAGTGTGACGAGCGGAGAAACAAATACGTCGTAGGCCACACGAGTAAGCCTGGCGGCTCCGATTGCTGCTTCGAGAGAGACCCCCTCCATGGTATCCAGCGCATTAATAAATTCTTTACGTACTGCCTCTTCACCAGCAGCCATACCATTATTAAAGGCTTCCTGGAGCTGGTGCTCGATATTTGTTCCGGCTTGCTCGAGGGCATGGGGTACTTTGGGGAGTAATTCGTAACCGGCGATCGCAGTACCTCCTGCTGCAGCCGCGATCAGGAGCATTTTTCGTCGCGATACACCCTTCTTCTTTTTTTTGCTCGGCTTTACCGTTTCATCTTGTTCTTCTTCATCGTATTCCAGAGGTTCGCTTCGACGCCTGCCACGGGCAACTTCATTGTAGGGCATTTGATATACCAGCGGGTCTTCATCCTCGTCAATATATTCATATTCAATGTCTGGATCTAAATAGTCCAACTCTTCATCTACAAAAGGTTCCTCTGCATAAACCTCGTCCAGCTCCTTATAGTATTCTCTTGGTGGAGGAGACAATTGAGCGGATCGGGTACGGTGAGAGGAATAATGAGGAGCATCTATCTGATCTTTATGCATCGTTTGTTTTTCATTTGCAGAATCATAACGATCACGCAGTTCTGGATCAAGCTCACCGGTATCGCCCACCAACGCAGATTTAGACTTACTGGCTATGATGTTCTTGCGAATAAGCTGGCGAGTGCGTCTAGGATCTGGGCGTGGTCCCAACAAGCCACTTGTATGACGATCGGTGCTTGCACCAGATCCGTCACGTGCGCTTAACGAATCACTTTGAAATGAGGTGTTGGAACGCCCTTGTTGACCATTGCCAGTCAGGCTCTGGCTATGTAATGGATCATAATCGTAGCCGTACTGTCTACCGGGACTCCTACGGTACAACCTTTTTTCAGTAGCATCTTTAACCATTTGCCTGCCTGCCTTTCATATGAATATTCTTCCGACACGAAGATTCGGGGAACACACTCATTCTGGGGATTGCCACGTATCTTTTTTGAACTCAAAGGCTGTGTTGCTCATATCGATTAACGTATACATTCTAGCCAAGAACCCGCTATTTCACTATAGTGTAACAGTATAGATGGGTAACCGTCAAGGTTTTACAAGGGCTTCAAGATGCTCAAAACAACAATTAAAGCCAATGGATTACTTTTTTCTTTCCAGGATACGATAAATTTACAATGATTTTATGCCTTTATGTAAGGACGCTGAATGTTGCAAATGAGTTCCATTTTAGAATACCTGTTCTATTTATATCATAAATAAGGGTAGTTTGCAATGATCAAATTATCTCCTGTAACATTTTTTGCTTAAGATTGAATATACTACTAGGGACACAAAGAAACGTCTCAATGGAGGCATAAGGAATTTCATCGATGAACCCTGATAAAGCTCGTAGCGTAACTTTCAAAACACCTATCATTACTGCTTCTAACAACACGAAGATTATTGAATTCATTAACGACAATGTTGCTTCGCTGCTCGGAATTATACGCTCTTATGTCAAGCGCATGGGGCTGGCCAGTGGTGAAGATGTGCCAGCAGTGGCAGTTGAGGTTTTACAGGAAGTGGTACTAGAAGCTCTTGATCACGCTGACCGTTTCAATCCCACGGGCCAGCCGATGGCCTGGCTTTTAGGCATAGCTATAAATGTCATCAAGCGGAATAAAGCAGAGCTTATAAAACGCTCTCAGCGGGAACTGTCCATGAGTGATATGTCACTCATGCAGGAAGAACATCTAAGTGAGAGCGAACTATTTGATCAGCTAGCGGCACACTCATCTGCTGAACCGGATCAAGAAATCGCGGCGAATGAACAGGCTGAGTTACTGCTTTCTCTTGTCTCACCCGAGGATCAGCGCATTTTGATGCTTGCGTTCGTGCAGGGCTTCGAGAGGGAAGCACTGGCTCAGAAGCTGGGTATTTCGCCGGGAGCGACACGAGTGAGGCTTCACCGCGCATTGAAGCGACTTCGTTTGGCCTGGAGCGAACAATACCTGAAATCTCAAAAAGGAGAAAGTAATGAATGAACAGCTAACACCTGATGCGCAGCGTCATCTCCATGTTTTGCAGCGCTACATGCTTGCCATGGAAAGTGGAGATATGGATTCTATGGCTATCGTTTTGCATGAGGCTGAGCAGGATCGCGCATTAGAAAATATGCTTCTTGAAGTAAGCGATTTTTACCAGCAAGAAGATCATACAACCCCGAAGGCTGCCGATGTGACATTGGCCCAGCAACTTCTCCTCAATACTATAGCTGCAAAGAGGGAAAACGAAACATCTTTAGGGGTAACTGCTCAATCTTCGAGCAGTAAAGTGAACCCGATTTACACACAAACACAGGGGATGTTGGAAACTGAGCCAGATCCGAAGAAAACACCAGACACTATTCATCAACTGACGAGCACAAGATCACAGGCAAAGAAAGCGCCAACCCAGGTCTTACCATCCAGGAAGATTGCACCACAAAAATGGTATCAAACCCGGCGCAACTGGTTGTTAGCAGCCATAGCAGCAGTACTGGTTGCGTTGCTGTTATTGCCAAACAGTGGCGCATTAGCTAACCAACTTCTTTCATTATTCCGTGTACAGCAATTTCAGCCGGTGCAGGTGACAAAACAGGATGTTCAGACATTATCCTCGCGTCCTATTCCAACTTTCCAGGATATGGGTACGCTCCAAATCAAGTCTAACAGCTTGCAAACTCAAGATAATCTGACACAAGCTC
>WNFW01005221.1_pt1 | contig 20041 bp, 16 predicted proteins | sample 5400131 | NCBI WGS metagenome assembly WNFW01 (sample SAMN13153362, study PRJNA577476) | soil metagenome | isolation source: 20 cm soil or saprolite under grassland replicate 1 | place: USA:California | collected 2016-06-15 | reverse complement strand
CACATAGCCCCACGGGATGATCGGGATCAAGATCACGCCCAACGCGATCGCTTTGAAATCCTCCATGAATTGCGTCGTGTGCACCCCCGCCCTCCATTGCGGTAGCCCGTAATCGATCAGCCAGATTGTCTTCCACACCGACTCGAAGAGAAGTATCGGAAGCATCTGCAACGGGTAGCGAAGCCCGAAACATGCAAGCACCCACAGTCCGCCGAGCATGCTCGGGATCACCCCGCGCGCCGTCGGCTCATGGCTTATCAACTGCGGCAAAAACACGATGGCACCGCCGATGACCAGCAGCAGGTACATCGCGCCGATGCACCTGAAAGTACAGGCGCTTAAGGCACTGAACTCCCGCAATGAACTTAGATTTCGAGACTCTCATTCGGGCCTGTTTCTACGGTTGGGCCGTAGCAGGCGGCTGCCTTGAATGTACACCCAAACTGGGCCTCGAAACTTGAAGCCATCTTGCTTGCTGTGGCTCTGCTAATGTGCCCCTTCCCGGGGATAATGTTGCGAACGCCACCGATGGCGTTCTCCACGCCACCCCTTCGCCGAGGGATTGAGGCCCGGCACGCTGATCGGCGATCGTCGGCACGGCCGACGTTTTCACGCATCTCGTTGAGCTGCACCAGAAGCAGCGAGCGATGTTCCTGAAGGAGATCGCGCGCAAGAACAACTGATTATAGGTGATGCGGCACCTTCTTAGCATTTGCACTTGCTGACGGAGCCGCATGCCGGTGCGGAGCCGTGAGCGTCGTCCCCTGGACATTCGTCGAGGGCGCTGTCGCCGCGAACGTCGGCAGGTTGTGAGCGCGCACCTGCGTCACCGCCTCAAAGCCCGATGCCAGCTTGATCAGTGTGGGCTCACTGAAGGCCGTCCCAAAGAAGCTGATCCCCAGCGGAACACCGTATTGCGTGCAATTCGTCGGCTGCGTGGGTGATGCGCAGAGCATGGGAAAACCTGCGGGCACTTGTACGATGGGGTATCCCGGCCCCGCTGCCAGTCCTGACGTTCCGAAGATGAAATGGTCACCGAAGAGCAGGTCGGTGGACCACGCCGGATTGTCCGTGGCTGAAACCACCGCGTCGAGCCCGAACTGGCTGATCGCCGCGTCGATGCCGTTTACGCCCGCGTTATGGTCGATGGCGAGCGCCTGATTGTAGGTCAGCCCGCCGAAGACAGGCTGCGGATCATTCGGTCCCGGCGCGAGCGCATTGGCCAAATCCCACAGGTCCTGGTTGAAGAACGGCATCTCCACATCCGCATGGGCGTTGTTGAAGTCGATGGCGGTTTGGAGAGTTCCGCCTGCTACCGGCACGCCGACGCGCGTGCCGAAATACGCCGCCACGTCGTTGCGGAATTCGAAAAGCAGTATGAGGAACTCGCCATCGGCCGATGCGAAATTGAAACCCGCCGCATCCAGGTCAATCACCGTGGCGCCTGCCGCCGTGAGCTCCCCCACGGCAGCCTCAAACGCGTCCAAGACCGGCTGCGGCGTCGGGACGAACGGGTCGAATCCGCCCAACCCCACACGCGTCACGCCGAGCTTTGCTCCTTGCAGCCCATGCGCGTTCACGAACTTCGTGTAGTCCGTAGGGATATTCGTGGGACGGGTCTTGCCCGTTCCTTGCCAGCCTAGCGGCACGCCGCCTGTTGCCGGATCGCGCCCGTCAAAGGTGCGACTCTGGATTACGCTCAGCGCAGCCGCTGCATCGGCAACTGTCCGTCCGTGGGGACCGACAGTGTCTTGCGTGTGCGAAATGGGCACGACGCCGGCGCGGCTGGTGAGTCCAACCGTGGGCTTGATTCCGACGACGCCGTTAGCATTTGCGGGACACACGATGCTGCCATCCGTCTCGCTACCGAACGACACCGTGGCGAAGTTCGCTGACGCCGCCGCGCCCGAGCCGGAACTCGAGCCGCAGGGGTTGCGATCGATGCCGTACGGGTTGTGCGTCTGCCCGCCGCGGCCTGACCAGCCGCTGATCGATTCGAAGGAGCGGAAGTTCGCCCACTCCGACAGGTTGGTCTTACCCAGGATCACGGCGCCGCCGGCTCGCAAGTTTGCCGCCACGGTGGAGTCCCGCAACGCTGGCATGCCCACGAGCGCGAACGATCCCGCGCTAGTCTGCATTTTGTCGCCCGTGTCAATGTTGTCCTTCAGCAGGACTGGTATTCCATGCAACGGTCCCAGTACGACGCCTCGCCTGCGCAAAGCGTCTGCGTTATGCGCCATGACCAGCGCGTCCGGATTCAGCTCAATCACCGCGTTGACCCCAGGACCGTTCTGGTCCAGAGCCACGATGCGGGCGAGATATTCCTTGGTCAATTCCTCCGAAGTAAGCCTGCCCGAGGCCATCTCCGACTGGAGTTGGGCCACTGTAGCTTCGTTGTGTTGCGTGGGAACGGCGTTCGGCGCCGCGCTCTGCGCTGCCCCCAAAGTCGGCAGCAACAGCGCTGTAAGAAGGAGATTGCGTATCACTGGAGCGGTCATCTTTCCCTCCTGAGAGCCTCGGCCGCGTAAATGCCGATTAAATCAGGGTGCAGCGGTGGGCTCATCGAGGTGGTCAAAATAATCTCCCGACCGCGCGCAGTCAACAGGGATTCCATTTGTCAAGCTCCGCCCAGTTTCGCGGTCGTTTTCTCGAGCTGCGCGCACTCGAGTTTGTTGCTCATTTGGCGATTGTGCCCGAGTCACGGGGAATCGGAGTTATGCAGTTGAATCCCATCAAACGTTCCAGAGCAGGAGATTTCGGGAACGGGTCCGTGCGACACTCTCCCCATTAAATTGTCTCAACGACCTCGCCTGATCCAGAACTGCGCAAAAACCCTATGTAATAGAGCTCTCGGGGCTTACTTCGAGCGAGAAGCAGATTCCCCGAAATTGTTGGAAACATTAGAAACGCAGAGCAGTACACGGCATATTGTTCCCAATTTTTTGGCCTACAGATGGCCTACGAATCGTCCACTCTGTCGGTTTTGTCGGTTTCTTGGTGTGACTTTTCTGTAAGTTGCGTGCTTTCAACGCGGCTCTTTGTACGACATCTATTGAATGGTGTTACTGCATCTCAGTGAATAATTTAATCCTTGACATTTAATGCACAGCATTATACCCTCTGGATGTGATAAGGTCCTTCAAGTGCCCCGACACGGAGAGGCTTTTCCACGATGAGAATGTTCGTAAGTTCGTGAACATTCGACAGCCAGCGCGACGAAAGCTTTTGATGCTGCACGCGGCCGAACGTTTGACGGATTTGAGAGTGCCTCCGGGTAACAGACTTCATCAACTGGAACGTGACCGTGCGCGGCAGCACAGCATAAGCATCAACGACCAGTGGCGTATTTGTTTTGTATGGCGCGACGGAGACGCTTACCACGTGGAGATTACGGATTATCACTGAGGGAGGAAACATGGCTCGACTGAAACCAATTCATCCCGGCGAGATTCTTCGAGAAGAGTTTATGGTGCCGCTTCGCCTGAACGCTAATAAGCTGGCATTGGCTCTGCACGTTCCTGCTCCAAGTATCTACGATATCGTCAAGGAGGAGCGCGGTATCTCGCCTGAGATGGCTCTTCGGCTCGGATATGCGTTCGGAACGACTCCCGATTTTTGGCTTAATCTTCAGTCGGAGTTTGATTTGCGAGTCGTACGGAATCAAAAGGAAGCTACGGTCAAGAATCAGGTTCGTCCTCTTGAAGTCCACGCATAGGTTCTTCAAAAGAGAAGCCCCCATCCAATCTAGCCGGTGGGGGCTTTTTTCGTTTTTGGATAAGCTACGGGAGCTAAAGGAATAGGCTCCCGAACTTGAAGACGAGAACCGCGAGCTTCGAGAGAAGCTGCCTTCAAGGGGGGACTACGAGTTCCGCACTCCATTTTTGTCAATGTAAACGACTGACGGCTAGTCGTCCTTGTCTGGCGCTGCGACAGACGATTTGGCAAGATTCTTGATGCCCTTTCGCCACTTGCGACCCTTCGGTGGACAATACCAAAGTATCCATCGAAGTTCGGCGAAATTAGGAAGCAAATCCGTAGCGTCGGCGATAGCTTGCTTATCAGTGCGTGCCGAGAAATTCAGGTTGAACATCTTTCGGCCGCAATAGATATTGAAATTGTAGTGCATCGCCTGAGCATATCACTCGGACGCGAAAAATCACTCTTGCAGAGCGGGCAATTCACTGCGTATTCCTGCGACGCCGTACTTGACAACTATGCTGGCAGCGAGCCCTAAGACTTCGCAATTGGGCAGGCCAGGCGGCGGCGAGTGGGCCAGCGGCTTCCGAAGAATTTTTGAGAATCTGCGATCCCCGTGGCCTAAAAATGGCTACGAAAATGCCAGTGTGGCGTTTTTGCCGTTTCCTTGGTTTGATTTTTCTGTAAGCTGCGTGTTTGCAATCGCGCCGTATGCACGACATCTATTAAATGACTATTATATATATGATAATAAAAATAAAATAGAAATTGTAGGATAAGAGGCGTCAAATTCGTAGGTGGAAACCTGCCAGATATCACCTGTATAATGAAAGTGGTTATCTACCGGGCATTCGTAGGGAGCCAGCTCGACGCCCCGAAACATTTGGCCCGGCGCGTTCACGACGAGTATTTCAACTCTCGGGTCCAGGAGTTTGCCCCGCAAACCCTGGGGAGCCTGTCCAACGCTTTCACGAGCGCTTTCTAAGGACCTCGATGCAATTCCGCAGTTCAAAGCAACCGCAAAGCTCGCATCGTTCCTAGAGCTGGCGACCACCGGACTGAACTAAGTCCATTGTTGTGAACGGGCTGGGGCAAGGCCCGCATTGGGCAGGCGACGATAGTACGCAGTCGCGTCAGCTGCCTCTTACCGCATACTGCTTCCGTCTGTGATTGGATGTGAAGAACCTCAAGAGCCGCAATTTGGCGTGCCGGGGTAGCTTGTGTCCCCAGGCCCTAGACCCGATCCTAGAAATGATCCACCGACAAACACTTCGTTTAGCCCCGCCGAAGACGTACTTTTGACAATTTCCGTTTGACATGATCGCAGTTACGGCTTAAATAGTGGGAGTAAGGACGAGTTTACTCGGTGTGCGATTGATGTTGAGAAATGCCGCCGTCCACCGGGGGGGTGCAATGGCTCGCATAAGTTCACTCACTTCGTTGTGAACTTCGTCGTGAAAAGCGATTAGTCGTCGCGGGTTCGCGTTTTAGATTTGGTTTCGTTTGGGTCCAAATCTTCTTTCTCTGCATCTCAACTGTGTCGTTCATGCTCGATTCAGCTTCAGGGAGGAAATCTTGAAAGCCAAAACACTCCTCTTAACCGATTTACCGGCGAAGCGATGCGCTAAATCTCCCTTCCGTCTTGCCGCCATTCTGGCCGCCACTCTTTCCGTTGGTTCGTGCCTCGCTCCTGCCGTTCGGTGTGCCGCTCCCTCTGATTCTTTGCCATCAGAGGATGCCAAGATCGGGTCACCCGAATCGGCGAATGTTGCGATTCCAGGCCCGTTGCGCTCCTTTTTACGAATGGCAGGGATCAGCCAGAAGGTCTCGCCTGAAGAAGTTATGCCTTTGCTGGCTCGCAACGTATTTGCATTGGGCTATGTGGGGCAGTGGCCCAAGGGCCGGCCCTCGGAATTCCTTATTCTCTTGACCCGCTATGTGCAGCAGGCGCGAGAATTGACGGCTCTGGCAGGTCCCGACGGTGTTATTCATGTTTCTACTTGCGATGAAGCGAAACCCCTGCTGAAAATCCTGGGTTATCGACCCCGGGCTGACTGCGGGCAGCGTAGCATTTTTTTGGAGACCGCCGATCCACAAAGAGCGTTTCTCACCATCGACTCGGGATTCCCCCTGCCGGACCTTGAAAAGAGTCTCCAAGAGGGCCGGGCTTTCACGTACTCCTTCTCGACGTCGCTCGTACCCTCGCCGCCCGTAGAGATCGACTGGGCCAAGAAGGGAAAAAAAGTTGATGCAGTGGACCTGCTCTTGGGCGATCCCCAGCTGGCCCGCTTCTTCTGGGCGTTGGCGCGGATGGATGCCGAAACTCTATCTACCCTACGGCAATCGCACGTGCTAAAAAAAATGGTTGCGCAAGCCGCGGCCTTGGATTTCTACGGCAGCCACATCTGCATTCGATCTGGCCGAGTGGTTGTGCCTGGGGGATCAGCCGCGGCCCTCGCTTGGAAAGAACTGGTCGGTGCGAGTCCAGACTCTCCAGGAGAATTCATCCCTAAATTGCTCGCGAAGGACAGCGGCTGGCTAGCAGCGTATTTTGACGACCTGTCGAGTGTACCTCCATCACAGCAAACTCATTTCACCGAACCTGGCCGGCTGCGGCATTTTTATGAGATGTTCCGCGGGAAAGGCTTTTCCGATGCTGGAACGGGCGTGTTTCGGCGCGACGCAGGTCTGTTTCTTCTTGTGACCCGACTTCGGTGGGAGCCGAACGGCGATCTATACGTTCCTGGAAATCTCGAGGTATGGAAGAGAGTCTTTCGACAGAAGACGGATTCCAAAATTATCCGCGACTTGGGCCGCAGGGCTACACACTGGGACCACCCAGGTCAATTGCTGGAAGCCCTGTCCGCGATTTCTCGCGAGCCCACTAACACAGGTCCTTTGCAAAGCTATTTGATGCTTAGTGAAGTCGACGGCAGACGCTCTCCGGAGCATCGCCTTAGGCCCGAAACGGTGGCCTTGCTAGCCGGCAAGTTCTCTGAGTTCAGCGACCAATATCTGGTCTTTTCAGAATTTCCAGATTTGGACGATGCTTCCATCGCTGCATTCCTCCAGGTTGTAACTGGCCTCAACGCTATTCCCAAGAACACTCTACGGGGCAACGCCTTCGGAACCTTTCAGGCCAGCGTCGGACTCTGGCAGATACTGGCACGTCAAGGTGAAATACCTGGCGCCGCTTTGAACGATTCTTGGCAAAAATTGATCAGGCCGTTTGGCAAGATCGGCTCTTCAACGCAGCTTTTCGATGCAGGCCGCACTGCCCTGAAAGAGCTGCTGGTCGCCGCAACCGGCAAAGCCGATACTTCTCAAGACAAAATCATCAACCTGCTTGCGGGTCCCCACCAGTCAGCTCCGGAAGCCCAGCGCATGCATGAACTGATCGCCAACAGAATCCGATCCGTTTTGGATGGGCAGCGCTTGGTCTCTCTCGACACGCTCTTGGCCCTGGGTGAAGGCCTGCGTGAGGTCGCGCAAGGAACCCTCCCGGGCATTAACTTACTTCCTTTGGCCGGGGAACTCAGGGAATTCGAGATGCCTCAGCCAATTTTCCGAAATACCGAGAGAGATCAGTGGGCCGGAGGAATTTACAATAACCGTCATACGGAATTGCAGATGCACACGAACCTAGCGAAGATAATTGAGTCGCCGAGTTCTTCCGAACAACTGGCGGAAGCCCGTGGCCAACTCGCTCCCTTTTTGCGAGACACCCTCGTAGGCCTCAATTACGCCTACTATGAGCCTCCCGGCGCCCAGATTCTCCACCATAATCCTCTTTTCGTTCGCTCCCATGATTTTGCAGGAGAAAGCGTCATGGGCCTGGAACGACTTTGGCAAGCGCCTCAGTTGTTCGGCGCGGGCTCCCCGGCGGGCGGAGGCGCACACTTGGTCGGATCGCTGGCCGATTTGCCTTACGTCCTTGCCACCGCGGAGCAGGATTTCATCGCGCCACAAAACGTGCAGGCCCTGATCTGGCGCGAGTTGGTGCCTGGCCTTTTGACCAACTCCGTCGTGCCTCGATGGTGGAACGTGAGCCAAAATGAGCTTCACGCTGTCAGCTTGTATCAACAGTGCGGGGAGGAGCTTTTGGCGGCTTCCGCTCAAAATGACGAAGTGCGGAATAAGGTCATGAATATCCTGTCCGATCGTATGATTCCGCGGCGTTCCGAAAGAGTGGAGCTGGCTCTGCGTTCAGGACACTTGCCCGAAGTGCTTTCGCAGCTGATGCCTGCGGACACCTTCTATCTGGCGGCTGAATATCAACGAAGATTTCCGCAAGAGCCCGGCTCCTTCGGACCGGCCGGTAATGAGCTTGCAACTCTCTCTGAGCGCTATCCCAACGAAGTGAACTGGGAACGTTTGTCGCGAGATTTTGGAGTGCCACATCGCATATTGGCGCAGAGCTATGCGCCTGAGTTGCTGAATCTGCCGCCTTTCCCGGTCTTCATGGGCTACTCCAGCCGCTTGTTGGCTGAGACCTGGGATTCCAACAATCTATACTGGGCTCGCCTGGCCGACGAAAAAGGTTATTCACCGGTGATGCTAAACCGCCTGGTTCCTGAACTCACGCGTCGCATGGTCGAGAAGATTTTTGCCACTGATTTCGAGGATTGGCCCGCGCTGCTGCGCGCCGCTCGAGAAACCGGTGAAGAGTTCCGGCAGGGCAAGATCGTTGCCTTGTCAAGAAATGACAGTTTTTCCCAGCCCTAGACCAGTTGGCTCAATTTTTCACCGGATCGTTACTGCCGGAGAGAAAACAGCACGGTGCGATATGGAATACAAACCTATGGAAAAACGATATCTCTTGATTTTGACACTTCTCTTGGGACTGCTGCCTCTTTTCACCTTTGGGACCAGTGCGCAGCAAGACACGACGCGCCTTCGCGTTGTGGTCAACCTGGTGCAGTTGAATGTGGCCGTGACCGACAATAAGGGCAACTATGTAACCGGTCTTCATCCTCTGGACTTCGCGATCACCGAAGATGGCACTCCGGAGAACATTGCTACATTTGAAGAAGGGAATGGTCCCACAACCAGATTGGTAGACATTACTGCTGACGTTGGCAAGAACGGTGCGGACGAGTCTGCCTCGGCGCAAGGGCGTGCTCGGATGCAAGATTCGGCGTCAGGCTCTTCTTTTGAAGACCCTCCCGAAACGCTTAGTTCGGCCCTTGCCGGCGCCAATGTCTTCATTTTGTTCGATACCAGCAATTACATGTACCGGGGCTTCGTCTTCGCGCAAGATGCCATTGCCGATTTCGTTCGCTCTCTGGAAAGTGCGGACAGGGTAGCTTTCTATTCTTACAGCCGCGACCTTTACCGGGCCGCGGCTTTGACCTCCGATCGGTCGGAAGTGGTGCGCGGCGTGCGCACGAGCGTGGCGGGGGACGATGCGGCGCTCTATAACTCGTTGTTGTTGACGGTTCAGGATGCTGGCCAGCATCCGGGAAGAAAGGTGATCGTAGTGTTCTCGAACGGCCCCGACAATGCCAGCATGGTGCCCCCTGAGGATGTCGCCGAGCTGGCCCAATCGGCAGGCATACCTATTTACATGATAAGCACCACGGAAGCGCAGCTTGAGCCCGTTTCTACCGCTGTTTTTGACCGTATGAGCGCGGCCACTGGCGGCAAGGCTTATTTTGCCAAGAGTTGGCGGGATGAAAAGAAAGCGTTTGCTTCTATACGGGACGATTTAGCGCATCTTTATTCGTTCAGCTATTATCCCAAGCCGAATCCCAATCGTGGATGGCGCTCTATCAAAGTACAACTAGTGGGCGAGCGCTTGAAGAAGTATCACGTCCGGACGCGCAACGGATATCGTCCTAGACCCAGCCGGTTTTCAGCAGGCACTGTGCCAGCGTCTACTTCGGAGTCTGTTCCGAACTGATGTAATAGAATCACGCATCGTTGGCATTGGAAATGGCCAACCGGTCCTCCGCTTCACCACGCTTTTACTGCGAATTTTATTGCGCGGATTTCAACTCTCGTCCCTGCTCGCGCCTTGCCAAACAAGCCTAAATTTCAAGCTTGGCAACATTGTCCCAGGCGCTTTCACACCGGTGCTCGTCAAGCACACCAAGCACCTGAGCCTCGTGGACCTGAGACGTGATAGCGCGTCTGGGTGAAGTCGAGTCGTCGCTCGGGCGCGCGGTCAACCCCACGGTCTACTCTGTGGCCGAATTCAAGACGAAGCTCGGAAGCGGAAATCATTTCCTGAATTCTGTGGTGCGCGGCGAGAAGGTTTTCCTAATTGGAGACCAAGATGAGCTTGGAAAAGTGGGTGGAATACAGTTGGCTCAAAGCCGAACCAACCAGTCGTGATGAGATCAAGAGTCTGCTGACGATTGTTAATCGTGACCTGAAAGACGCGAATGTGGCCGCAATCTCCGAGGATCGGCGGTTCGAGGCGGCCTACAGTGCTGCGCGCACAGCCGCCACGATTGCTCTACGAGCATCCGGCTATCGAACGTCAACTCAAGTCGGGCACCACGCGAAGACGATGGAGTCTCTCGAATTGACGATCAACGCTGATTCCAAGATGATCCAGAAGATGAGGACTTTCTCGAAAAAGAGGTGGAGTCAGCTAAGGACGGCGCGCCGCGAAACCGAACTCCCGGAAGATCTGGCCGGCGCAGGGACTGCGGATCCCGCAGTCCGTCGCGAAACGCGTGAACGGATCAAGCAGGCTTTCTTTCACTTGCCGGCAAAATACCGCTTGGTGGCCACGCTGGCCCTGATCGAAGAAGAGCCCTACAAGAACATCGGCGAGGCCGCGGGCATATCCGTTGCGCTCGTCAAAGTTCGCGTGTTCCGGGCCGTTCGAATGCTGGAAGAAACTCAGTTCCAACTCAGTTCCCTGGGCGTGGAAGTCAACGCAAAATGAGCAAGGAAGAAAATAACAAAGAGATGAAAGAGCTCCTCAGGCAGGCGATCGCGCCCGCACTGGACACCGAACTCCGCCGCGACCTCTGGCCGCAAATGCTCCGCAAGCTCGAGGAGCAACCCGCCCCGGTGGTCAGGGTCCCCTGGTTCGATTGGGCGCTCGCTGCGATTTTGAGCGCGGTCCTCGTTTTCTTTCCCGGTTCTATCCTGGCGCTGCTGTATCACCTGTGAAGCTGGAGGCCTTATGAATCAGCACATTTATCTTCGCGCGTACATGGCAGGCATCGTTGTGCCCACGATTTTTCTCCTTGTCGTCGCGACCGTTTTCACGATCGCCCGTTACATCTACAATGTCCCCGTTCCCGTCGAGCGCGTGATCGTGTTCCCCATGGCCGTGGTGCCCAACGCCTGGGGCCTTTGGAATGTTCTCTTCGTGGCGCTGCGCTCTCGTCTGCAACTCTCCATCGGCCTCCACGGCGCTCTCTTGCCCATTTTGCTCGCCCCGCTCGGTATCGTTGTCGCGAGTCTTCTGAACTTCCCCATTCCCAACTTCGCCGCGCACGCCTTCCCGATCGCCGCACCTGTCACGCTGCTTGTCTACTATTTCGCCTGGAAATACCTGGTCGGCTTCCTCAATCGAGTTCAGGAGATCGCTTGAAGCTTGGAGCGCCTGACCTGTCCTCACGGACAGTGTTTGATCTGCGCAAGCCACTTCTTTTTCGTGGTTGCCTCGCCTTGCCAATCGCAACTAAAGTGAATCCATGCCGCTCCTACCCACCCGGAGCCGAATCGACTCTTCTGGATCGAATAATGGAGGAAGTATGTGGACCAAGCAGCAAACGCAAGCCGAACCACCTGCCGTATCGCCGGCGACGAAACCCGCGTCCTCGGCAACACCTTTTGGCGCACCATCTGGCGCTCGCTCGAGCAGTTCCCCGGCACGCAATCCTGCGCGTCTCGGTTCGAGCTTGCAAATCAAGGGTCATATCACCGGCACCGAAGACTTGCAGATCGACGGCAAGGTGGAGGGTTCGATCACGCTGCGCGGCCATCAATTAACCGTCGGTTCCACCGCACAGCTCAATTCCGAGATTCACGCCGGTGAAGTAATCGTCTATGGCAAAGTCGTCGGCAATGTGCATTCGCGCGACCGCGTCGACGTAAAGACGGATGGCTCGATCACCGGCGACATTTCCACGGCACGGATTAGCATCGAGGATGGCGCCCATTTCAAGGGCCGTATCGAGATCGACCCGGCCAAGTCCCAAGCCGCCGCTGATTAGTACGGCCTGGTTCTCTCATCCTCGCTGTGGTGGACTGCGATCTATCCGGCGTAAATAATGTTTTCCGGCTTTCTGATGGGTTGCCTCAGCGGCGCATCGGACCTAACTAATTGTTGGCTTGCCCGGGGTACGTTTGACGTCGTCGCTCAGCACGATCGCTTCCGCGATCTCTTTCATCGATTTGCGCCGTTGGCGGCTTTGCCGTTGCAACCTGATATAAGCCTCTTGCTCGCTCAGTTGCAAATCCCGCTGCAGGATTCCTTTGGCGCGCTCGATCGCCTTCCGGGCCTCCAATTGTTCGGAAAGCTCTGAGTTCTCTCCCTCGAGTCGGGCCATTTCAAACTCGGCGCCCACCAAAAATCCAATGGTCGAAATCAGATGGATCTCGCGCTGGCTGTAGTTGTGCGGCTGCCGGTGTTGCAGGTTTATGACTCCGACTAGCTTGTCTCGGGACAGTACGGGCACAGACAGGAACGCTTGGTAGAGATCCTCGGGCAGTTCGTTAAACGATCGGAACCGTGGATCCTGGAAAGCATCGCGCGCGACCGCCACCGGTTTTTTGTGCTCGGCGACCCATCCCGTGATGCCTTGCCCTACACGGAGCTTCAATCGATCTACAACTTCTGAATGCGGATTTTTGAAGGCCCGCAGGACCAGCTCATGGCCCTCCAGGACGTAGACAAAACACGAATCGGTCTCCACCACGGCGGAAATGACTTCTACGACGCGCCCCAGGACCTCGGGCAACGGATCGGCAGCCGCAATGCGGTTGCCAATTTCATGCAACATGTCTAATTCAAGATTTTTCACCGGTAAATGGCCGCTTTCGCAGTTCATAACTTAGAACGTACCGGGGCAGGATAGTGGTGTCCAATTGAAATTTTGCAACCGCTGCATCGAAGGAAAAACGTCCGCTGCTGGCGGGCCGTTTGAACGGCCCGCCACACAGGTCGGGAATTTCTCATCAATCGGTTGCCTTGGATGCCGACGCCGGTTCAGGACCTGCCGCCTGGGCAAGTATCTGGGTCTTGTCCTTCGGGCTCCACCAATCGAAATCCAGAACAAGTCCCTGCTTGTCCAGATACATGGAGTGCATAGCCATGCCATTGTTCACAGGCGCTAGGACGAGCTTACTTGCGTCGAGAGCGCGGGCACTTCGCGTCGCCATTGCGAAAATGATGGCAACCGGGCCGGCTTTTGTTTCCGGGCGCACCATGACCTGCACTACCTGGCGAGCACCCTGGATCGAGCTGACGGATTGCAGGATACCCACTGGTTCGATGGAAAATGTGTAGGCTCCTGCGGGAAGAAATTTCTTCCCCAAGCTTGTATTTTCGGTCAGCGTGAACTTACCGGCGACTGTTTCCTGGCCAAGAAGGGGGCTTGCGGCTCCGCACAAGGCCATCAGTCCCAGCACTACCACTCTTGCAAATTTACTGCGATAAATCGATTTACTAAGAAGCGTTGCCATTTCGTTCCTCCACTTTGGATTGGGATCGACGCACAAGCTCTGCTTGGGCGTCAGCTGGGTTGTTTTTGTTTCCGTTTCAGACCACGAGGTCAGAAAACAACCGATGCAACCGAGAGGCTGGACGGGCTTGCTAATGAACTACGAGGTTCTCGTCGTACGTTGCGGCGTGGCAAACGCGCGAACTCTACAGTGTCACTCTTGCAGAATATTCCCGGGGAGTCCAATGAAAAGAATTCATCGCCATGATTCGCCCGGTCAATCGATGCGGCCTCCTGCCGCGCAATGAAATCTGAACGCATCGTCAACTCGGAATTTTTCTTCCCACTCGGATCTCAATCTTCTAACTTCCGGAATGCCGTTGCTCTTTCTACGGATCGCCGTACGCGTGGATACCATTCATAGCGCCCACACTTCAAGCCATGCGAATCACAGCCTGGGAATACTGCGCTGAAATAAGCAGGAAGGCTGAGGGCTCAAAGGCCCCAATGTCAGGGATCCTGTCTCACCGTTTCAGAGGAAGTTTTCAGGTGGCGTCTCTTCAACAGACTTCGGTGCGGAGATTCGCTGCTTTTCGTCCACGGCGGAGAGCAGGTAATTGCTGAAACTGTGGCGCCGGTGAAACCGCCGCCCCTTCCAATCGAAATAAACTTCCGCGGTGCTGGGAAGCCACATCTCCACATTCCGTGTGCGGAAGTGCACCGGACCGTATTCAATGGCGGTGCGGTCGGCAACGAGACGGATCTCCGGCACAGGTGCGACCAGGTCTGTCTCCAGCCTCACGATCTGATAGCTCTCCGCGTCGATCCAAGCGCGCCCCTTCAGGGCAACTGGGTGTAATGGGCCTTCGAAGCCCATCCGGTAGCTCCGCATGGTATTGGGCTTGTCGGCTCTTTGCCGGAAATGAACTTGCCACGCGATTCTGCCGTTCCATCGCGCCAGCCCCTCGCAAGTCATCTCGAAGCTCCCCGCGTTATTAGGATGAAAAATGAGAACCAATGCGGGCAGCCCGTTCGTTTCCAGGCCGTCCGGAAATTCCCCAAAAGCGCTTCCCACTGTCCTGAACTCCTCAACATTGAAAAATCCCGTCTTTACTTTCTGGATGGAAACCATGTAGTCGAACTTTCGCGTTTCCGGACTCGAGGCTAAACCCCATTTGTTGATCGTTTCATGTTTCAGGGATTCGGTCGCCACGAAGCGATCGACGTTGCCGACAAATTCCTCAATCCGCTGGCCTGCCTTCTTCGCGACTTCGTCAAGCGTGCAGACGGCGCCGGGTTCCACAGGAGGCACTTTCTCGTCAATGTCAGGAGGCAACCAACTGGAAAGAAGAGGAAGCGCGGTGACCTCGGCAAGCGTCCCTGGCTGCACCATCTCCGCGCTTGCCGCGTCAGCGGCACCCTGCGCATTCTGCGCCTCCGGCAACTGCAGACTCTCCAATTGTTTCTTCGCGGCGGCGTCCGCGGGATGTTCCTGCACGTAGGCTTGAAGAACGCTAACAGCTTTGTCCTTTTCTCCGCGTTTTGCCAGGGCGGCTGCCAGGAACCGCTGAACAGCCGCGGCCTGCCCGCGGCCCAGTTCGAGTGCGCGCTCGGCTTGTTTGACGGCTTCGTCGGGGAATCCTTGATGCAAGTACGCATCCGCATAGATCGCGTGCGCCCGCCAGGAAGATGGCTCGGCTCGAACCGCCCGGTCGAGATACGGCAAGGCTTCACCAGCCTTGTTTTCGTCCAGAAGTGCCTGGCTCAAGGAAAGCAATGCGCGATAATGTTTGGGATAAAGTTCGAGCGCCTTTGTCCAATAGGACTTGGCCTGAACACGATCGCTCAAATGCAACGAATAAACGCCAAAGAGGTAATTGATTTCCGCGCTCGTCGGCGCAACGCGGTAAGCCGTTTCTAGATGGCTCCGCGCCTCGGCCAGCTTGTTGCTCCGCAGCGCTTCCATCGCCTTGCTGATTGCCTTCTGGGCCTTCGGAGCGAGTGACGCGATTTCCGCGTCGGTGATGGCGTCCTCCCCCTCCGGCGCTGGCTGCAGTTGAATGGTCACCTTCATTAGCGTCGAGCTCTGCGCCTGCGCGTCAACCCGCTTCGTGACTCTTCCGAATCCGGATGCAACCACTAGAACGTTGTACTCGGTTTGCGGCACTTCGTTTAACCTCAGATAGCCGCTTCTGGCCGTTCCTTGGCGATAGAATTGGCCGTTCAGCCTGGTCAAAGTAACCACAGCCGGCCCCTCAATAGACGCCCCACTTGGTCCTTTGATGTACACGTCCAAGTCAATCGGTTGAGTTATTCCGGCCAGTCCCCCTGCCCCGGGGAGGGTTTTAATAATCCCCGATCCCTCGCCTTGAGCTAAGAGCCGGACCGGTAGGAGTGCGGCGCAGCCAACTGCCAGAACAAAAACGGCGGAATTCAAAATGCGGACCACCATCTACGACTCCAAATAGGCGGGGAAGCTGACGACTCCCAAAATCATACTCCTCATGCTCCCGCTTTGCGAGAAACGGAACTCGCACGACTCGCACGACCGGCCATGCTTCGTGTTTTCAAATTCGAATGTGAACCTTTAGCCTCCTGAATACCTCTGCTCTTTCCACGGGTCGCCGTAGGCGTGATACCCATTCCGCTCCCAGAAACCTAACCGGTCGTAATCCAGCAGGCTGAACCCACGCACCCATTTCACGCTCTTCCACGCATACAAATGCGGTACGATCAGCCGCAAAGGCCCGCCGTGCTCTGCTGTCAGCGGCTCACCGTCATGTTCGAACGTAAACAGCACCTCCGGCCGCTGCAAATCCGCTAGCGGCACATTTGCCGTGTAGCCTTCCTCCGCCAGCACCAGCGCAAACTGCGCCCCAGGCCTCATCTTCACCAGCTTGATCACATCCGTAAACAACACGCCCTTCCACCGGTTGTCCAGCCGGCTCCACCGCGTCACGCAATGAAAATCCGAAGTCACCTCCGTCTGCGGCAGCTCGCGAAACTCCGCCCATGTCAGCTGCACCGGCTCCTCCAGCAACCCCGAAATCTTGAAGTCCCACTTCGCCGCATCGAACACCGGCACGCCGCCGTAGTGAAGCACCGGCCACTTCAGCGTCAGTGACTGCCCCGGCGGCAGCCGCCCCTCGGCCTTCGCTTTCTTCTCCAGTTCTCTTCGGCTCCCCAAATCTCCAAACAATGCCATCTCGATCTCCCGCAAAATTAGATACTTAGCTTCGTCAAAAGTTTCCGGTTCCACTTAAACCCGCTCTACGCCACAAATTCAATTGCATGTTGACAGTCACTCAAAAATAGCTCTTGACTGTAAATATCGATTAGACTATTTTGCTCTAGGCCTTGTCTCAAATGGTCTCTGACCGTAGGCCTGGAGCAGACTCCCCGCTCATGAAAAAACCCGAGCAACGAGACCTTTTCCCAGGTGCCTTGGAGATGATGATTCTCCGAACGCTGAAACGCCAGCCCCTGCATGGCTATGCCCTCGTGCAGCACATCAAGCGTACCTCTAACGACTTGCTTCAGATTGAAGAAGGATCGCTCTACCCGGCTCTTCAGCGTCTGCTCAAAGAAGAGTTGGTGAAGGCGGAATGGGCCGTTTCTTCAACCAACCGTCGCGTCCGCATTTACAGGTTGACGGCAGCAGGTGCCAAGCATCTGCAGCGGCAGGTCTCGAGCTTCGAAAGAATGCTCGAAGGCATTACACGCGTCTTGACGCCGGGTGAATCATGAATTGGTTTAAACAACTGTTTTCTCGCCGCCGCCTCTGCGACGATCTTTCCGAAGAGATTCACGAACACCTCGAAGAAAAGATCGAGGAACTCGTTGCCAGCGGCATGCCCAGAAAAGAAGCTGCCGCCGCCGCTCGCCGCGAGTTTGGCAATGTAACTTTGGCAGAAGAAGACAGCCGCGAAGTCTGGCGCTGGCCACTCATCGAAAACTTGCTGATGGATCTTCGCTTCGGCTTACGCATGCTCCGCAAGAATCTGGGTTTCACCGCGGTAGCCGTGCTCACCCTCGCGCTTGGCATCGGCGCGAACACTGCCATCTTCGCTGTTGTGAACGCCGTGCTGCTCCGACCACTGCCTTTTAAGCAGCCGTCAAGGCTCATGATGCTCTTCGAGGGCATCCCGAAGCTGGGTTTTCCGAAGATGGGGTTTTCGGCGCCGGACTTTGCGGTCTTTGAGCGCGCGCAGAAATCGTTTGAGAGCGTCGGTGTGTATCAGAACAAATATTTCAACCTTTCCGGCGACAGAGAACCTGACCGGCTGATGGCGGCGCGCATCTCGTCTTCAGTTTTCCCCATGCTGGGCGCTGAGCCTATGCTAGGCCGCACGTTCACGATCGGAGAGGACGCTCCGGGACAGAACGTCGTCATCCTCAGCTATGGGCTTTGGCAGCACCGCTTTGGCGCTGACCCAGGCATTATCGGACGCAACCTTGAGCTCAATCGTCAACCGTACACCGTCATTGGCGTGATGCCGAAAGCTTTCGATTTTCCGTTGCGTGGGCCCCAAGGCAGCGAGCCAGCGGAGCTTTGGGTGCCCATGGCTTTTACGGCCACGGAATTGGAAGGTTGGGGCACGAATTACATGAACGGCGTCCTGGCGCGGCTGCGCCCCGGCTTGGCGTTCGAGCACGCGTCTGCCGAGGCCGAGTCACTCTCGCGCTCAATCGGATCGAATTATCCGCCGGAGTTGACGAAGGCTTTCCAGGGCGCAGAACTCAAAGTCAGCATGAATTCCTATCACGAAGAAGTTGTCAAGTCAGTGCGGACTCTGCTTCTTATTCTCATGGCGGCTGTGGTCCTGGTGTTGCTAATTGCTTGCGCCAACGTCGCGACACTCTTGGTGTCACGCGCCGCATCGCGGCAGAAAGAGGTTGCGCTGCGTACCACGCTCGGCGCCACGCGCGTCCGGTTGTTGCGGCAGATGCTGACCGAAGGCCTTTTGCTCGCGCTCATCGGCGGTTCCTTAGGGTTCGCGTTCGCCTCCTGGGTCAAGACCTTACTGCTCTCGCTTGTGCCTGAAAGCGTTCCGCTGCCGCGCGACATTCCCATTGGCGGCAGCGTGATCGTTTTTGTGCTCGCTGCCTCCTTCCTGACGACTGTTCTCTTCGGATTGGTCCCGGCGTTCCAGGTATCTGCGATGGCTCTTCATGGCCCGCTTCAGGAGGGCGGCCGCAGTGGCACTCCCGGCCGGTTACGGCATCGCCTCCAAGGCTTTTTCGTTACCGTTGAATTTGCCCTGGCTTTGGTCTTGCTGATCGGGTCCGGCTTGCTGATTCGGAGCTTTGCGAAACTCCTGGAAACCAATCCTGGGTTCCGTCCCGACCATGTGCTCACGCTGAATATTCCTATTCCCGCTGAGAGATTTACCCAAGCCGCAAAAGTCCGCCACTTCTATGAGCAATTGCTCGACCGCGCCGGGAACATAGCCGGCGTGAAAGCGGTTGGACTGACGAGTGACTTGCCTGTGAACGGTTGTGGCACGATTGCGATTCAGATTGAAGGTGGGAGAAACGCCGGGGGCGAGACGCCACAGGCGATTTGTCAGACGTGGCAAGTAGGGAACTATTTTCAGACGCTCGGCATCCCGCTGCTTAAGGGCCGCTCGTTTACGCTTGAAGACCGTATCGATACGCAACCCGTCGCCATTGTAAGCGAAATGGCGGGGAGGCAGTTCTGGCCGGGCCAAGATCCCATCGGAAAGCGCATTCGTTGGGGTGTTTACACTCCTTGGCAAACGATTGTTGGAATTGTAGGCGATGTGAACGACGAGCCGCTCGGCCAGCCGGTGCGGCTGCACGTCTATAGACCGTATTTGCAAATGGCCGATCTATTCTTCGAGGACAGCAGATTCGGTGAAGTGCGCTCGATGAATCTTGCTGTGTTATCGCAGACGGATCCGGCTTCGCTGACTTCCGCAGTCATCGGCCAAATTCATTCGCTCGATCCCGATCTGGCTGTGGCGCACATTCGCACGATGGCGCAAGTCATCAGTTCTTCCGTTGCCGGACCCAGGTTCAACACGCTTCTTCTGGGCGTTTTTGCTGGAGTGGCCCTGTTCCTCGCGGCGATTGGAATTTATGGCGTCATGGCGTATGCGATCGCGCAGCAGACGCACGAAATCGGCATCCGCTACGAGGAGTGCGTTTGGCGGGAGTGGGCGCCGCGTTCGGTGTGGCCGCCGCACTGGCTCTTACACGATTGATGGCTGGCCTCCTTTATGACGTCAGCGCAACCGATCCGGTCACGTTTTCCTGTGTTGTGATTCTTCTGCTCGCTATCGCGCTGTTGGCTTGTTACGTGCCGGCGCGCCGGGCGATGCGCGTTGATCCGATGGTCGCGTTGCGGTACGAGTGAAGATTTTGAGCCAATGTTCGAAGGGAGTGTATGTGTCTTAGCGCCGGGTGAATCTTGAATTGGATTAAACAGCTGTTTTCTCGCCGCCGCCTGTACGACGATCTCTCCGAAGAGATTCAGGAACACCTCGAAGAAAAAATCGAGGAACTCGTTGCGAGTGGCATGTCCAGAAAAGAAGCCGCCGCCGCCGCTCGCCGCGAATTTGGAAACGTGACTTTGATGGAAGAAGACAGCCGCGAGGTGTGGCGGTGGTCATCCATTGAAAATTTTCTTATGGATGTCCGCTACGGCTTGCGGATGTTGCGCAGATCGCCCGGTTTCACCGCCATTGCTGTCC
>WNFW01002606.1_pt1 | contig 20056 bp, 18 predicted proteins | sample 5400131 | NCBI WGS metagenome assembly WNFW01 (sample SAMN13153362, study PRJNA577476) | soil metagenome | isolation source: 20 cm soil or saprolite under grassland replicate 1 | place: USA:California | collected 2016-06-15 | reverse complement strand
GATATTTCCCATCGGGCATAGCGGTTGTGTTGGCACGCCTATAGTGCTCACGCCGCCATAAATGGTGATGGAATTGTCCGGGGGATTCCAAATTGCGAAGCTGCTGGAGCCATCGACGCTGGGGATGCCGCCCTGCGCACCGAGCAAGGCAACGCGGCCATCGGAAAGAACCTGGGCCGAAAAAGCCTGATATCCATAGGGGCCAATTTGAGAAGCGATATAGCGCTGTTTGACCTGCATCGCGACCGGATCGATCGAATAGACATCGCCAAGCAAGGTTCCTATATAGAGGGTCGTGTGGTCCGGAGTGTCGTCGATCCCGAACGCTCCAGGAACTGAAATGCTCGCAATCATCTTTTGCGAAACTGCGTCCAGTACGAGTATTTGGTTTGAGAAGGGATCAGTGACAAAGAATCGGGAAGTCGGCTGGTGATAGACAATCCAGTGTGTGTTCAGCCACAGGTAGTACTCTGTAGCAGCATCTGTGCGTAAGTATCGCGTGCGCGTACTCAAAGTTTGCGCGAATCCCTTGGTTACCGAGACGCCGAGATTTGCGCTGTGACTCAGGGCCCCCGATATGCCGGTAAAAACAGCCGTTGCGGTAGTAACGGCCGCCCCAGTTGTCGCTGAGATGGAAATTTGCTGGGGAGTTCCCGGCGTGAGTGTGATGCTAGCCGGGGAAACGGAAACGCCTGCCGGCAGCCCGGTAACCTGAACCGTGATTTGAGATGAGAACCCATTCTGTGCGGTGGCCGACAGCGAACTGGTCGCAGAACCAGCCTGCAACATCGAAACGGAAGTGGGGCTCACGGCCAGAGAAAAATCCGGAGCAGGGGGTGGTGCGCTTCCCCCCCCGCCGCCGCAAGCTTCTAATAGAGTTACAGAGGAAAAAAGTAATGCTGAGAACGCTTTCCGCGACCGGAAAACACGGTGGGGGGCTAAGGGGGTTCTCATGGCGAAACAGCAGTCCCAAGTACTCCCGAGGTTCTAAAGTATTCTGACGGATAGTCAAGATTATGCCCGGGCCAGGAAGGGGAGTCAATGCGGGGCCGGCCTGGAGAAGGGCTCTGTTTGAACTGACCGTGCTCAGAAAGGCGTATGGTCATGGTATAGTTACCGCCTCGTTGTTTTTCAAACTGGGGACCCTTTGGGCTCCGGAATGCAAACCCTCCGATCTTCGATGGCCCTGCCAGCTTTGCGAGTTTTCGGACTCGTATTCGTGATGTCCGTTTCCACGCAAGCCGTTAGTTTCAAGAATCCTCCAATCATTCCCACGACTACGGACGTTGCGGAGATCACTACGGCCGACGTGAACAACGATGGCAAGCTGGATCTCATTTACATTGATGGCGCCGGGCCGCAATACGCCCTCCATGTGTTAATCGGAAAGGGCGACGGAACCTTCACGCATGGGCAGGATATCGGTTTGCCGGTGGGCGTGTGCTGCGCACTGACGGTTGCGGACGTCACAGGCGATGGGAAACCAGATATTTTAATGGCGGGCTTCAGCGTCGCAAGCAGCGGCCAAATCACAGTCATCGTGACAACCTTGGTTGGGAACGGGGATGGCACGTTTCAAACGGCGATTCAGTCGTCGTTCCAACCTAACGTCAGTTTGTATCCGCTTTTTCGGAGTGCTTTCGCGGTTGGAGACATCAATGGCGATGGCAAGGCCGATCTGGCATTGATGGATCGCCAAAACGAATTTATCTATACCTTCCTCGGCGACAATACGGGAAAGTTTGTCCCAGGCGTTACCGTGCAATCCTTTACGCGCGATGCCGTCTATCTGCTTGACCTCAACGGAGACGCCCATCTTGACATTCTCACAATAGATTCCATGGGGGCACAGTTTGAGGTTTTTCTTGGCAAAGGTGATGGGACCTTTTCAAACTATGTTCGCTATACCCCAGGGACGCCTGCTGGCCCCTTTTTCGTAGCTGATGTGGATGGAGACGGGCACCCTGACGTCTTCGCTCTTTATTATCCGGCGAACAGCCCCACACAAATAGGCTATTTCAAGGGCAATCCTGACGGCACATTTTCGAGCTTGATCAGTTTGGGTGTTTCCCCTTCGCAGGGTAACCCGCTGGTGTCGGCGAGCGATCTCAACTCTGACGGCATTCCGGACCTGACTTTTCTCACACCGAGCGGCTTGGGAGTTTCGCTGGGACAAAGTGGACCGTCGTTCGCCTCCACGCGCACCACGATTTCTGGTGGGTCGATGAGTCCATACTCGACGCTGCCGACAACACCGGTTTTGGGAGATTTCAATGGCGACGGGCATATGGACATCGCCATGGCCGTCGAAGGGGGTATCGTTCTGCTGTTCGGGAAGGGGGATGGGACATTTGCAAGCGATGATTTCTACGATATGGGGCAGCCAGTGGGTTCCATCGCGGTTGCCAAGTTCAGCGGCAGCGCCAATATGGACATTGCGGTAACTTTGCCGGCTCCCTTTCCCCGGCTGCTGCTTGGGGACGGAAAAGGCAATTTCACGCTGGGCCCCGATCCCAATTCCAGTTATGGCTCACAGTCTCCCGTTGTGACCGTCGTGGCGGCGGATTTCAATGGCGACGGTAAGCCAGATTTAAACATAGGCGACATGCTCGCGAACACGTCTTCCTCGGCAACGCAATCCGCGGCTTTCAATCTTGGGAATGGCGTTTTCTCGACACCGGTCGCGGTACCGAACAGCTCGCCAATCATGGCCGACTTTAATCGCGACAGCTGACGTGAAAAACGACGGAAAGCCCGATGTCGTCATCAACTATCGGGATCATTTGGAAATATGGCTTGGGAGCGGCGATGGTACTTTCACTTATTCCAGCTCTATCAACGTTCAGAGTCTCACTAGTGCTGCAGTTGCCGCAGTCAAGGACGCAGATGGCGACGGCAATGCTGACATCATTCTGAGTCCAGAGTCCAATTTGACAGGCAGCGCGGACCCATTGGTTATTTTCTATGGCAATGGAAATGGAACCTTTTTATCGCCTGTTTTCATACCCATTACACACGGCTACTCGCAGATTATCGTAGCCGACCTAAACCGGGATAACTTGCCAGATCTGGTCATGACGGATGGCGCCACCATTGCCGTCATGATGAATTTGGGCGGGCGAAAGTTTGATGCAGAGGTGGATTATGTTGCAGGCCGGTCCATCTCTGGATTCAACGTTGTGGACGTGAATTCCGACGGGTATCCCGACATTGTTGTCGCCAACGGCGACGGCTATAACGGTGTCCAAGGCCCGAACTTTTCCGGAACCACCGTCATAGTTCTATTGAACCAGCCTAACGGAATCTCTCCTTATGGCGCTTCAGTAATCGGTACGCTTTCTGTCGCTCCGGAGCCTTCCATTGGCGCTCAACCGTTTACGATCACTCTTACGGTAGCAAGCCAAACTAGCGGCGGGACGACACCTTCCGGTACGGTGGGTTTCAGCGTGGATGGAGAATTTCTTGCAGATATACCGTTAGCCAACGGATCGGCGAGCTACACTTTCACAGGAACTTTGATACCCATCCAGCATACGGTCACAGCAACCTACAACGGTGACAGCAATTATGCCTCGCGCAGTTTCTCCGTGTCGCATACAGTCAGTCCTCCGACGTATGCTACGCAAACGGTCCTGACAGCGGCGCCTTCGACCATACTGGCCAGCCAAACTGTGCGCCTCTCGGCCGTCGTCACAAGCGCAGTTAGTGTTCCTGCTGGTGTGGTCACCTTCCTGGACGGCTCGGCCAGCATTGGTTCAGCCACCATCGACTCAGCCGCCACCGCGCATTTCGATACTGCGTTGTTGGCGCCTGGGGTTCATTCGCTCGCCGCGACGTTCCAAGGGTTCACAGAAAACGGGTTCAATGGAGGAACAAGTTCTTATGTGGCGGCGATTTTCTCGCCTAGTACGTCGGCGGCCACCACGGAGACGGTAAACGCTATCGCCACAGGCGCGACACTTACTTCCAGCCCAACTACGGTAACCGCGGGCGCGGTGGTGAACTTTACCGCGCAGGTCAGCTCCAATTCCGGGGTTCCGTACGGCGGCGTTTCCTTCTACGACGGAACCGTCCTGCTAGGCACGCTTCCCCTCAATGCCGGCGGGAATACGACATTTAGCACGGCGTCTTTGGTAGCCGGCTCTCACTCCATCACGGCTGCTTTCAACGCGAATGGTCCTTTCGCCGGAAGTATTTCTGCGCCCGTTAGTATTTCCGTGCTGGCGGCTGCGGCTACGGCGCGTGCGACGCTGGTTTCGTTGGCTCCCGAAATGAATCCGCCGAATAGCAGTTCAACTTTGGTCGCAACCGTCAGCTCTCCAGAAGGATCGCCAGCGGGTACGGTGACCTTTCTGGATGGTGGAACCATTCTGGGAACAGCTGTGACAGATCTATCTTCAAATGCAGTCCTGCGGGTCGGCACCCTTGGAAGCGGAATTCACAACTTCACTACAAGTTTTTCAGGGGGGCCCGAGTTTTCCCCAAGTGTATCACCTGCGCTTTACAACTTTTGGCCAGAAACGGGGCCAGGATTCACAATGACTCTTGGATCTAGAACTCTGCGTGTTACACCCGTGCGTTCTGAATCGCTGCAAGTCAGAATTGAGCCTCTTTCCAGTTTCGGACAACAAGTTCAACTATCCTGTGCCGGTGGTTTGCCCGAGGGACACGCCTGCCTCTTCTCACCAAATACGTTGAATGGCAAAGGAATTTCGACATTGAAAATTGGACGCATGGCGGAAATCGGCGAAGGGCACTCGGGCAAGCCTCCCACGAACAGGCTGACTTTCGGACTGTTTACGCTGGTCCTACTCGGTAGCTTAGCTCGACGCTCGCGCGGCCTGTTATTGTTCGTGATTCTTTGCTCCTTGGGCTTGATAAGCGGATGTGGCGCGGCCTCTTCTTCCGGAAGTTCTACCCAAAGACTGGTGCTGACGATTCGCGCGGAATCGGGAACAGGGCCGGACACGATTGTTCATTCCACACAAGTGACACTGATCATGCCCAATTCGAAGTAAAGGCACGCACCTCCAACGATTGAAATAAATTTTCTTGCCGAATGAATACCGCGCAACGAGGAACAGAACAACAAAGCCGTGCTGCAAGATTACAAGCCGCTGTTATCCTCACAGTCTTACTTCTGGCAATCTCATGCGCGGCGGGGCACAGCTACTTGGTGTCCTCATTCAGTTTTTCAGGGAACAATCCCGGCATCCAGCGCGACGCCAGCGTCGCCGAAAAAACGAGACGCAAGGGCGCACGCGCGCTGGCGGCAGTCAATACACCGCGCTCCATGAGCGCCGAGACGATGCGGCGGGCATGTCGTTCGCTTGCACCGACTACACCCGCTGCGTCACCACGCGGCAGTTCTCCCCGATACAACACAGCCTCGAGAATACTTGTCGATTTGGGCGGCAGAGCTCCAAGCCTCACTTCTTCTTCTGCCCATAGGGCGATTCGCGCGCGCAGACGCTCGGGCTGGACAAGGCCTTCCATGAACGTGACCTGATCGATGCAAACGGTCAAAGAGAATCTCGCAAATGCGGCCAGTGCCTCTTCGCTGAGGTTGCCACGACCATCAAGATCGTTCCGCCTCGGTCCATCGGCATCGGCGAGATGCCGTTTGTAAGCCTCGACATTGCGCGCCAGACCGCGGGCAACCGACCAGACACCTCCCGTATCTAGAGACTCCAGCAGCATGGCGTGCGACATCAGCCGTGCAACGCGTCCGTTGCCGTCAAGAAACGGGTGTATCCACAAAAGGCGGTGATGCGCTGTCGCCGCACCGAGAATAGAGTCCGTCCGTTTTAGGTGACTATAGACTTCCTCGAAGCGACTCAGGAAACGAGGCAATGCGCCGGGGCTGATGGCAACGTGTGAGCCGACTTTCACATCACGTCGGCGCAGTTCCCCGGGCACAACCCGCACTCGTTCTTTTGCGTCGGGGTCCTCTACCCACAGCAGATCCTCAGGCAGCAGTTCACTAAAGCGGCGGTGGATTTCGCGGATGCCCTCAGATGTGGCCGCGCGCCGTTTCAATCCGCCGGCGTCAATCCACTTCTGAACCGTGATATGCGCTTTCGCTTCCAGCTGCAGGTCGCGCTTCCGGGGATCTTTACTATAGTCGTTTTTCAGTGCGCGCTCGATATCGACAGGATGAGTATCGTGCCCTTCGATCAGGTTGCTGTAATAACAGTTCATCGCCCGAACGAGATCGGCAAGCGACGAAGAAAGGCTCTCAGGCAGGCTACGCCGAAACCCCGCCGCCTTCTGGGCTAGTTCGACCGCAAGATCTGTTAGGTTGCCCCTGTGCCGGGAGGTTTCCCCAACCAGCAAAGGCTCCATCCGAGATGTCGGTTCTCCTCGGTCCTTTGCCGTTGAGATGTCCGCTTTTATGTCCGGCTTCGTTGCCACAATAAGCCATTACATATCATTAGCTTACGTTAGTGTCAAGCGTCGACATGTCCGCATCAGGGTCCGCTTTCGTGTCCGCAATCTCTGACTTTTTTTGCTTCCCGCACTCACATTTTCCTTTTTTCGGGCCTCTGAGCTTATGAGCGGCTACGTCGTACTGGCCCAGCTCCCCACGATAGGCAACCACTTCGCCCCAATTGCCTTGATGCGGAAAAAAGGTCGTTGAGGTTTCTCCTTTTGGAGGCCTCTGAGTAAGTAGGGGGAAGGTTTGCCAAATTCTCCCTTGGGCTAAGCACCCTCACTTTTGTTTGGCACAGGAGCTATATACGCATGTCCCGAGCTTATCGGTTTTCCGATTTTGAGGCATTTCTTCGAAAGCATTCCGAAGCGCCTCTGTCCCGACAATCTGGCCACGCGGACCGCCTTCAATTGGATCGCGATTCCCGCGAAAGCCCGCCAATTGAGCGCCAGGGCCGAGACCGAAACAACACTCAAGAGGACAGTTCAGACCGCTTTCGGACGACTTATCGCCATCGAAATCGGGAGTATTCGCTCCGCGAGTCAGAAGTCAAAACCCTGATCGAGGTGGGCAAGTTTCGTGTTATTCCAGCCGACGACCTTGGGGGTTTGGGTTATCGAGGTGACCGCACGCGGATGGAGAGCGATGTTCAGAACCTTCGCCGACAGGGACTCATTGAGCAGCGAAGCATCGAGGGGCACGAGTCTTATTCGAAGCAAGTCTTTGCCCTCACGAAAGAGGGACACAAACTTCTTTCGCAGCAAGATTTGATTCCAGACCGACAGGCGATCTACCACGGCTTCGTCAAAGCTAAGGAAGCCCGCCATGATGCCGACCTCTACCGGCTTTACCACAAAGTGGGCAAGGAGATTGACCGCGTCGGCGGCAAGGTCCGCCGTGGCGTCCTCGACTATGAACTCAAACGGGAGCTCTACAGGAAGCTATCTCGAGTCCGTCCGGAGAAGGACCCAGTCTACGAGCGAATCCAGCTCGCAAGCGAATACGACCTCAAGTTTGTGAACCACAAGATTGTTGTACCAGACCTCCGCATTGAGTACGAAGACGAGTGCAGAGACATTCGTCGCCTGGACCTCGAAATCGCCACGCGTGACTATCGGCCTCAGGGATTGGCTGAGAAGGCGAAGGCTGGATTCCATTTGTTCGCAAGGCCGCAAGACCATCCCAAGCTGCGCCGCGTCCTCGATACCCACGAAATCACTGCGGAGATCTTTGCCCTATGAACATCGCACGAATGTATACCATCGCTTACGTTGTCGCGGCGCATTCGGGGTACTTCACCTGCCAGCAGTTCCTTCGCTTCATCGATGGAAAGCCCGGCAAGCGCAGCCTAAATTTCGTTCGGAAGATCGTCGAACAGGGGCACGCCTCCGCCCGCGCCTATCTGCGGAACGGCAAGGTCTACCACCTTTCGCGCGCAATATCTACGAGGCGATTGGCAAGGATAACGTCCGCTTCCGGCGCAAACATTCGACCGAATACGTCCGAACACGGCTTGCCGCACTAGACTTCATCCTGGGCAGACTCGATTACACGTTCTTGGAATCAGAGCCCCAAAAGGTCAGTCTCTTCACCGAACAGCTCGCCATCGACAAAAAATATCTGCCTGCTAAGCGTTACGCTGGTGCCGTCCGCGAGCGGCATACCGACCGCTATTTCGTGGACAAGTTCCCCATGTATCTCCTGCCGAATTCCTCTTCTCCCCCTGTGGTCTCCTTCTCTTTCGTTGATCCGGGCCTTGAAAGCCTCGACAGTTTCAAGACCCATCTGCAAGCCTACTTGCCACTCTTCTTCCAGCTGCAGAGCGTGAGATTTCACTACATCGCGACGCGGGAGACTCACCACAACAGGGCGAAGGAGCTGTTCATGGGCCACTTTGATCGGCATTGGAACCCCGATAGCCCTGAGGGGCTGGTGGACTTTTTCTGCCTGAGAAAGCGTATTGAAGGCGGAGAAGCCGGCAAACTCTCAACCGCTGATCTCATCGTCCACGCTGACGCAAAGCTCAAGTTCAACCACTCTGGTATCGAGGACCTCTACCAGAAATGGCGCTCCGGCCAGCTGAGCTTCGATCAAGTCCGCAAGGAGTACCAGGCTCTGCGCCGGCCCGAAACCGTGACGTTTATCTTCTCTCCCGTGAATGGCCAGGTGGCCTTGTTCGAGCGTCATCCGAGGACCCTGGTGAAACCTGCCCGGAAAAGTGCAGGCCCACGGCGTTTCACTGGAGATTTCACTCCCAACTTCGCCGGGTCGGAAAGGTAAGCGGCAGAAAGAGCAGGCAAATGCGCGGAACTACGAAGGAGAACGGAGCGCGGCCAAAACACGATCAGAGGCGGGAGCGACCCCACCGTGCCGCAAAATCGCGGCCCCGGTCCCTGCGGGCTTCGGGGGTCACTCCCGCCTCTTGCTGCTGGAAATCGCAGCTCGTGTTTTGGCCGCGAAAGAGTTCTGTCAGACAGATTGTATGCGGTACTGCATACAGCTCGTCCGACAAGATTGCATGATGAAAGGAGACGAATACTTGTCGCTCTTGAAGGCACAACCCAAACAACCTAAGTCAGCAACCATTCAAATCCGCGTCGAGGAGGACGTGAAACTCAGGCTCTACAAATATGCTGAGTTCATCGATTCCTCTCCGGCTTACGTGGTCACCGAAGCTCTCAAACTCCTCTTTAACAAAGACGGAGAATTCAAATCCTGGCTAGGCCAACACGCTAACAACCACGACCAAGAGAAAACGGAGGACGCGCCTCTCGCGAAACCGCAGCTAAGATGAAACTCCGTCCGACCCAACTCGGTGTGCCCGAGAATACAGCGTCCTCAAGACAGCATGCCTCGGGCCTTGCAGTGAGTCCGTCATTTCACACGTCCAGGACAGTTTCGTTCGTTCAGCCGCAAGAAAATGCCTCCGGCCTTTCGGAAGAATATCCACTGACTGTTAGAGAAGCGGCCAAATATCTTGGCGTGAGTCCTCAATCTGTGTATCTTTGGGTCGAGCGTAAGCAGATTCCCCATCTCCGCGTCATGGGTCGAAATATCCGGTTTCTCAAATCGGAACTCGAAACATTCCGCGCGTCATTCAAACAGGAGATGGAGAATGGCTAGATTACGAGAACACGACGGTGTCGCGTTTCGGAGAAAAGAAAGCAAGGTCTGGTGGATTCGCTATCGCGACCGGAATGGAGTTCGTCGTAGGGAATCTACTCACACTGAGGACTGGAATGAAGCCCAACGAAAGCTCAGGGAGAGGCTTCAGGCCAGAGACGACAACATTCTCGATACAGTCAAGAAAGGCGAGTCGATGAGCTTCGGGGAGTGGGCCGACTTCTTTTTGGAGAACTATTCGAAGCCGCCCCTCCGCGCAGAGAGTACGCACGAAATCAACATGAGAGTCGCGAAACACCTCAAGCCGGTTTTTGGCATGAGCAAACTTGTGGACATCTCGGCCGACAAGATCGAACTGTACTTGCGGCGCCGTCTTCGTCAGCGTATTCGAATCAAGACCGGCCTTGGCTATCGAGAAGGCAGCGTCCTGCAGGCGGCAACTGATTCCGTAACCAGTTGGCGATCTCAGGCCCGGGACCATTTTTGTTTCCAAGCGACCTTAATCCCACTGGACATCAGCGGACCTTGAACACGGCATGGCAGAAGACACTTCGGCGAGCTGGCGTTCCCTATTTTCGGATCTACGACCTGCGCTCGACCTATGCAACGAGACTGAGCGCCGGCGGCGTCGCCGACGAGTGGGTGATCCAGCTGCTTCGACAGGGCGACTCGCACATCTTCAAAAAATACTCGCAGATGAAGCTGCAGATGAAAAGAGAGGCTCTGGAGAAAATCAACCGGCGGGCAAACGAAATGACACTGCACCCGGGCATGGATTCTGCGACAGCGATGATTCAGTGAGGGAACTCTGGCACAGAAAGGAATTCTGGCACAGTTTTGGCACAGTTAAAGGCCAAAATGGCTGGTTTTCCAGAGCGAGGAAATTGGAAGTGCTTTATAATGAATAGCGCACTTCATGTCGGGGCGTAGCGCAGCCTGGTAGCGCGCCTGCCTTGGGCGCAGGAGGTCTCCGGTTCAAATCCGGACGCCCCGACCAAAAATATCTCGCGTGTTTTCTTCTACTTATTGAAAGCGCCGTTCACCTCAAACCCCGTCTGTGGAATTCCGGCAGACAGGAGTGCTTAATTCGCAAGTCGTTTAGTTTCCTGGAGTTCGCCACATGACGAATTTGCAAAAACATGAGGAGGCAGGCGTGCTATACAAAAAGTATTGAACGGAGGGAAGTTAAGCGCGCACTATTTGGCAAGTATGGGGAGAATTCAGGGGACTCTACGCATTCTAGTCTCAATGATCATCGGAGATGCAAATCAGTAATCGCGCGCCATGCTCAGCTCGCGCTTCGCCGTATGCCTCTCAATTGTCTTCGCATTTAGTTGGTTGAATTTGGAAAGCGCGAGATCTTGGTTGCGGTTTGCTAATTCACCCTGACCTGTTCGTACAGACCGATTTTTATTTGTTTTGTTAGCGTTACAGCCTTCCCAGTTGCACTGGAAGCTCTCATTTGCAGTCTATTGTTCAGCAAATGTTCAGCAAAAGACTATGGCCTTTCCCTCATTCTGACGGGCGGAATCAGCATTTATTTCCGGGTTGCCAACCATCCAGTAGAATTCCCCACCAAATTCAATCAACACAAGCGCGTCCGACCGGAATTGCGGATTCGACGTTGCCGAGTCTCTGGTCAAATGCTGACTTCCGCCGTGCCAATATCGACACTCTCAGACGGCGGCTCCATAACCCCCTGCCTCGCGGAGGTGTTGCGGCTGAGCAAGTTGTAAGCGCGCTGGCCGTAGACGTTATCGATGGCCTTCATAGCACAGCGAGTGGGCGATTCTTTGCTTGGGTTATCGGCGGTGCGCTGCCAGCGGCGCTCGATGCGGACTGGCTGACCGCTGCGTGGGATCAGAATGCCTATAACTATGTTACCGGACCTGCCGCGGCGGTGGTTGAGGAATGTGAACCACAAACAGCCTGTGGTCACTAAGGACGGATTGGATCGGCTTCGGATTCTGCCGAAATCCCCGCTTGTCGGGGCAGTCCGATTCGAGTCTCAGGACAGGCCAGAATCATGACCCAACGCAAGTGGATAGAGAGGCTGCAACAGGCGACGCTCGGCGACTACTTGCGCGGTCGCGCCTCCCGCCGATTCGCGGGTACACGCCTTCGGCTCCTCGTTACGGGCTTCGTGGTGTCGGCTGCCTCAAACAAATGCCGAATGCCGTGTTCCAACAGTTCGACGGCCCTCTCCAGGGCGCCCAGTTGTCCAATCCGCGTTATCGCCACGGACAGGCGCAAGTCAAATGATGGGGGGCGCAACACTTCAACCGTGTCTCGACAATTTTTCCTGGCAATAAAGCGAGCTGGCAGCAGCCCGACTCCATATCCCGACTGAATGAGCGCTAGCTGCAAATGTATGTTGTAGTGGATTTCAGCCGCAACCATGGGGGTGAAGCCGGCACGTTCCATCTGATCGATGAGGCTTGCCCGAAGCAAGCACCCAGACGGGTTGAGCACCCAGGGTGCTCTGCTCAAACTTTCCCAATCATCGTCAATGTTGCCTGCGGCGCTTTGAACGATCTCCATGCGGTCACTAGCGATGATATTCGTCAGAAGAGGTGAAGGCGCGGTTTTACCTTCGGGCAAAAACACGACAGCAACGTCGAGTTCACTGGCGAGCAGCCGGTTAAATAATTCACCGGTAAGTGCGCTCAACAGCCGTAGCCGGACCTTGGGGTATTTTTCAGTCAGCGCGCGAATAGGTTTGATCAGCGTCCCCTCGGCCAAGGCATGCGCGAGCCCGATGCGCAAGAGGCCGTGAGGTTCGGCGTCGCGCGACGCAACAGATTTCATCGCCTCCGTCCGCTGCAACAGATCTCGCGCTTGTTCAAGCACCCTGGAGCCCAGAGAGTTCAGGCGCGGCGGCTTTACTGAGCGGTCGAGCAACTCAGCCCCCAATGCAGCCTCCAGCCTTTGCAGTTGCCGGGTTATAGCGGAGGGTGTCCGGTATAGACGATCGGCTGCACCGGCGATGGACCCGGCCTGGGCAAACTCTACGAGGGCGCGTAAATCATCGAGCAAGGGAGCCTCCTAAAGTACTCCTAAAGCCTCCTCCAACGAATAGCAGAATCGTGCGTAAACGGCAACATCATTGTGATGATAATGAACTTGTGGAATTATGGGTTCTCCGTTACAAAGAGGCAGAAGTTTAGGAAACCCTGAAGACACATGATTGACTTCGGTTTGGGAAAGTTGCGGCTCTGGAGCGCGGCAGCAGCCTGCGCAGGCCTATTCATGACGCAGGCTGCGGGAACCCATCCAGCGGCTTTTACACTCAACGAGGTGATGCAGGCGCCATTTGCGTACTACATGGTGGCCGCGCCCACGGGCGCAGCCGTGGCGTGGGTATTCGACGCGAAGGGCTGCCGTAATATCTGGGTAGCAGACCCCTCCCATGGCGCGAAAGCGCGCCAGATCACACCGTACACAGAGGACGACGGTTTCGATATCGGCGAACTCGCCTGGTCGCCGGATACGACGTCGATCGCCTTCACACGGGGCCAGAGTCTTGAGGATGAGACTCCGGCCAACGTTAATAACTCCCCGAAAGGCCCAATGCCCAAGGAAGTATGGGTGGTTGCCACGGCCGGCGGCGTGCCGCATAAGGTCGGTGCGGGAGACTCCCCTAGCTTCTCGCCCGATGGCAGCCGGCTGCTGTTTGTCGACAAGAAAAGAATTCTGACGGTGGCCGCGAGCGGCGATGGTGAGGCGCAGCCATTGCTCATCGATCAGGGAACAGTGGACTCGCTGACCTGGGCGCCGGACGGCAAGCGCCTAGCGTTCGTGAGCCATCGAGGCAGCCACTCGCTGATCGGTGTCTACGATTTCGTTGACCAAACCATCGTTTGGTTGAGTCCGAGTCTCGACTACGACAGCTCGCCCGCGTTCTCACCGGACGGCGCGCGGATCGCCTTCGTTCATGTGGCCGAGAAAGCTCCCCCCGAATACTTCTCTCAACGCAGCGGACGGCCGTGGTCGATCTGGACGGCGGACGTGAAAACCGGCCAGGGGCGACGTGTCTGGATTGCGGATGCGGGACCCGGAAGTGTATTCCATCCGACGATCTCGGCGAATAACGACGTTCCCTCGGCGACGAACCTGTTCTGGACCAACCATGATGATCTTGTGTTCCCCTGGGAGAAAAGCGGCTGGCTGCATCTATATGCCGTCCCGGTGCAGGGCGGGACGGCCCGCGCACTCACGGTGGGAAAGTTCGAGGTCATACACGTCGTCTTCAGCCAGGACCGCAAGCGCCTGGTTTATTCGTCCACTCAGGATGACACCGACAGGATGCATATCTGGACGGTCGATGCCGAGCATGGTTCGGCGGTGCGCACCGGCCAGAGCCACGCCATCGAAGACTTGCCGCAGATCGGCGCCGACGGCGCTCTTTTCGCATTGCAGAGCGACGGCGACCAACCGCTGCATCCGGTCGTGTTGAGTGCGGGGGGGCAATGGCGGCGGCTCGCTCCGGAAGCCATCCCGTCCTCCTTCCCGAGTTCCAAGCTCGTCATGCCCCGGGCCGTGACCTTTAGGGCGAAGGATGGCCAGGAAACGCACGCGCAACTATTCCTACCACGCGAAACCACCTCCAAGCCGCACCCTGCGATTCTGTTCTTCCACGGAGGCCCTAAAAGACAGATGCTGCTGGGGTTCGATCCCAAGCGTACGTATAGCTGGATATACGCATTTAATCAGTACCTCGTCGCCGAGGGCTACATCCTACTGTCAGTCAACTATCGCGGCGGTACCGGCTATCGCCTTGACTACAGAGAGGCCGACGACCTCGGCCCCGGCGGCGGCAGCGAGCTCAATGACCTGCTCGGCGCCATCACCTATCTGCGAGGCCGACAGGACGTCGACTCTCATAGATTGGGCATCTGGGGCCCAAGCTACGGGGGACTCATGACAGCCCTCGGTCTCGCGCGCGCCTCAGATGCACTCGCGGCCGGTGTCGATTATTCGGGCATTCATAACTGGTCGACGTACGAGCCAATCGACGGAGCAGATGCGAACCGCCGGGCGGTGGAATCCTCCCCCATCGCGACCATCGACCAGTGGCACTCACCCGTGCTGCTTGTGCAGGCGGACGACGACAGCGTTGTACCCTTCCAGCAGGCCGCCGAACTCATCGAAGGCTTGCGGTCGCACAACATCGACCATGACGTAATCATGATTCCGAACGAGATTCATGACATGGCACGCTACTCATCGTGGATGATGTTGTTCAATGCGGCGGATGTGTACTTCGATCGGCATCTCGACAAGCGGAGCGCGCCCGCTCCGTAAGCAGGTCCATCACTTCGGTTTTGATCGACGGTGTGTGAGCCCTTCGATTTGTTTTTGAAGAACCGGGTATGGCGCGTTTGGAGGGACATGGAAGCATCGCCAAGAATACATGAATCTGGGGGCCGGCGGAGGCGCGCCGCCCGGCGGTGCTGAAAACGGCTAGCCGGTTCGCGGGCGCAGGGGAGTAAAAAAAACGCCGCGTTGAGACCTGCATTCGTCGTTACGAACAGCACGAGTCGTTTTAAGTGACGTAGAGGAGTTCCACATGAAGAAGATTCTGATTCAGTACGGATTGTGCGCGCTTGCGGTCGCTCTGGTGGTGCCGTTGGCGCAGGCGCAGGGGCAGCCGGCAGGAATGCAGGCCGCCTTCGGAAAAGATGCCGGAACGCTTTCCGACAAATTCACCGGACTCGCGCGCGTTATGTCCGGCAAGTACGACTGGAAGCCCGGCCACGGCGTTCGCTCCGTTGGCGACGTGTTCAACCTGATCGTTAGGGAGAACGCCATGCTCATCGGCGTGCTCTCGGGCACACCGAATACGGGGGCACAGCCCGCGCCCATCACCGATCCGGAGAAATTGCAGGAAGCTCTGAAGGCTTCTTACGTCAATCTGCAAAAAGCGATTACGGGACTTTCCGACAACGACCTGCAGGCGCCGGTGAAACTGTTCGGAAGAGACATGACGAAGCAGGGCGCGCTGATGCTGATTCTCGAAGATCAACACGAGCATCTGGGGCAGTCGATCGCGTACGCGCGCAGCAACGGCGTGATTCCGCCCTGGTCTAAGTAGGAGCGCCGCGGGGTGATCTGGCCGCCGCCGATGCGATAACGACCCTTTGCATCCAACGCAACCTGATAACACGCGGGCAGGACGGCAAGCCGGAAAAAGAGAATTGGGTCCTTATGCGCGGAATTTGGATTAGCGCAGCGACGATCGCAAGGTTCGCGGTCGCTGGTAGCCTGACGCTGCTGGCTGGCGGACAGAGCGCTCCCAAAGCGGACCCTCCTATCCTCCGAGCCACTGGGCCAGCAACGGTGGCAGGAGAGTCCGCCGATCGCAAACTGGTGAGCATCGCCAAGAACGTATTGGCCTCGGATGATGCTGTGGCCGACAGGGCCTACAAGAGGAGAAGAAGCGAATGAAATCGAGATTGGCAACTTCAATACGCTCTGGCTTTCTGTGCATGAATCTGAGGGGGCGCATTCCGGTCTCCACGTTACTGGTGGTAATCGTAACGGCTGCAGCCTGGGCGCAAAGTGCTCCTGCCGTCAGTTCGGCAGAAGCGCGAAAAGCGATTCAAGCGCGTGTGGCGATGGACAAGAACACAATCGAGAGGATGCTGGCTCCGGATTTATACGTCCAAACTCCCGACCGAAAACTAACACGGCAGGAGTTTATCGATGCAATCTTCTCCCGCCCGTATACCTTAACGCGATTTGACGCCACCGTGCTCACGGTCGAACCCAGAGGCAACGACTGGGCGGCACTCGTACTTGAGAAACTAGAGGGCGAGATTAAGGACAACAGTGGCAAAACGAGCAAGATCTACGTCATGGGGGTTGTACGGGATGGCTGGGGAAAATTGAACGACAACCAATGGACCCTCCTATGGTCCGAGCAACTGGGCCAGCAACTGTGGGAGGAGGAGATTCCGCCGATCGCAAACTGGTAATGGAGTTTTCAAGTGATGTCCTCCGCCGGTCCCGGCAGAGGGCCGAAAGGAAGCGTCCACATGGAGGCTTTACTTCAGGATGTTCGCTATGGTTTGCGCATGCTGGTCAAGAAGCCCACCTTCACGATCGTGGCGGTCCTGACGCTGGCTCTGGGCGTGGGGGCCAACACGGCGATCTTCAGCATCGTGAACGCCGTGTTGCTCCGTTCTCTTCCGTTCCGCGACCCCGATCGTCTTGTAAGGATCTACTTTAACAATCCAGGCGTGGGTTTGCGGAACGTTCGGTTTTCCGTGCCGGAATTCGACGATCTTAGAGCGCAGACGGATGTGTTCGAAGATGTGAGTGTCATCGTTTTGGGCCCCACAAACTTGACCGGTGCCAAACAGCCCGAACATTTGGAAATGATGGAGGTCTCTCCCAACTACTTTTCCATGCTCGGCGCCACTCCTGAACTAGGACGCTTATTTGGTCACCAGGACTTCGCGCTTGGTTTCGCGCCCGTGGTCGTGATCAGCGATGCCTTGTGGCGCCGATCTTATGGGGCTGATCCTGGCGTCCTCGGCCGGAGCCTCCGCCTCGATAACGATCTATATGCGATTGTAGGTGTACTTTCTCCCGGATTTCGCCACCCCGGACCGACCATTCCAGCCGTGGAGGTATGGATTACCTGCGGATTCAGTGGCGATCCGTTCCCAGCGCCGGCGCGTGGCCTGCGCATATTACCCGGGGCAATCGGTCGTCTCAAGCCGGGCCTCACCGTAGCGCCAGCTCAGGCGCGGCTTGATGCCATGGCTGCTAATTTGCGTCGCGACTTTGCGAATGATTACCCTCCGCAAGCCAAATGGACGGTTGAGATTGTGCCGTTGCAGCAATCGTTGGTGGGTAAGGTCCGACCGATGCTGGTCGTGTTGATGGCTGCCGTGATCTTAATCGTTTTCGTCGTGTCTCTAAACATTGGCAGTCTGCTTCTGGCGCGCGCCTCCGGACGCCAGCAAGAGATGGCAGTGCGTGCGGCGATGGGAGCGAGCGGGGGCAGAATGATCCGGCAGATGCTCACCGAATCGCTGTTGCTGGCTTTCATCGGGGGAATCGCAGGGCTCACGACGGCGGTGATTACGCTGAAAGCCGTCTTGCGATTTGTGCCGGCGAATCTTCCGCGGCTGCGCGAAGTAAACATTGATTGGCGGGTGCTGGGATTTGCGCTACTGATTTCGCTCGCGACCGGTCTACTGTTTGGGCTGGCTCCCGCGACTCATTCCTCGAAGGCGGGACTTGCGGGCACGATGCGCGAGGGCTCGCGCGGCTCGGGCTACAGCGCGAAGGCCGGGCGCATGCGCGACGCACTGATGGTGTCGCAGTTGGCTTTTGCGGTAGTGCTGATGATCGGCGCGGGGCTCCTATTGGAAACGCTGCGCGATTTGTTGCGGCAGAATCCGGGCTTCAATCCATCGCAAGTGGTGACGGCGAATATCTATCTGCCGAACCCGAATAATCCGCAGCTCGATCCATATCACACCTTAGCGCAGCAGATTCCGTTTAATCGCGAACTGCTACGGCGCGCGAACGCGATTCCGGGCGTGGAGTTGGCGGCGATTACGTCCAATTTGCCGGCCGCCGACACAATCAATAGCGATGCGGCGGCGTACGGCGCCACGAATCACAATTCGCTAGACATCGAAGACCGGCCCACGGAATCCTCGGGAGATTTGAGCGCCGAAGTTATCCGCACCAGCCCGGAGTATTTTCGGGTGATACAAACCCCGTTAGTGGCGGGGCGCTTCTTCACCGAGGACGATGAAAATGGCAAATTGCCCGTGGCGATCATCGATGAGGCGACGGCAAGGCGCTACTGGTGGCCGGATCATGATCCGGTGGGCCGGCGGCTGCGTATCCGGTTGCGTTTCGGGCAGAATCCTGTGAATCCATGGAGCACCGTGGTGGGCGTGGTGAAAAATATCAAGCACGACGGGCTCGATGTCGATGGCGTGCCGCACCTCTATGTTCCGCTGAATCAATTTGTCGGGCGCACGTTGAGCTTGGCGCTGCGAACTTCGTTGCCGGCGAGCACGCTGGAGGCGCAACTTCGCGGCGCGATTCAGAGTGTAGATCCGGGGCTGCCGGTGTTCAACGTCACCTCGATGGATGAGGTACTGGATGCATCGCTGGCATCGCGCAGGTTTTCGGCGAATTTGGTGGCGGGATTTGCGGGGGGGGCGCTCTTGCTGGCCTCGATCGGAATTTACGGCTTGCTGGCCTATATGGTTGGCCAAAGATCACGCGAGATTGGTCTGCGGTTGGCGTTGGGTGCCCAGCGAGCGGATGTCTTGCGACTTGTCCTGGGGAAAGGTGTAGTCCTGGCTGGCCTCGGAATTGTGGCCGGCGTGATATTTTCCGCTTCTACCGCTTCGATGATGGCAAGTTTGCTCTATGGCGTTCGCCCATATGATCCGGCCGTATTTTCGATGGTGCCTTTGCTTCTGCTCGTCGTTGCGATTGCCGCTAGCTACATTCCGGCTTGGCGAGCGACCAAGGTGGATCCAATTGTGGCGCTGCGGGAATCGTGAGTTCCTTGGGCATGGACGCGTCGAGTGATGTGGGAACGGCCCGCGCCCACAAGGCATTGGAAGCGCGCGCAACCTCGGGCTCCACCATCCTGACCATCCAACCCAGTATCCAAAGGAGTCTGCCATGAGCAAGACCGCAATTACCTCGCCCGAACTTGCGCCGCCGGTCGGACCGTTTTCCCAGGCGATCGAAGTCGGTGGTTTCATCTATTTCAGCGGTCAGGTCGGCCAAGACCCGGTCACTGGCAAGGTAGTCGAGGGGGGCATTGCGGCCGAGACGGAGCGCGTCTTCCAGAATCTCTCGGCGGTTCTCAAGGCGGCCGGAAAGAGTTTCGATCACGTTGTGCGCGCCGGGGTTTATCTCACGAGCATGAGTGACTACGTGGCGTTGAATGGCATTTACGCCAAGCATTTCAGTCAACCCTTTCCCGCCCGTACAGTGATCGCGGTGGCCGCGCTGCCGCTTGGGGCCTGCGTTGAGATCGACCTCGTCGTCAAGGCTTGAGGCAACACACGGAGGTTGATCTCATGAAGTACCCATTTCACATCGTCGATGTTTTCAGTTCGACACCGTTCGGCGGTAATCAACTGGCGGTTCTGCCCGACGCGGCGGGCATTTCGACCGAGGGCATGCAGAAGATTGCCCGCGAATTCAATTTCGGCGAAACGACCTTCGTCCTGCCGAAGAACGATCCTGCGAACACGTGTCGGGTACGCATCTTCACACCTCGGGTGGAGCTCGACTTTGCTGGGCATCCCTCGGTCGGCACAGCCTGTGCGCTTGTGATGCAACAGCACGTGCGGCCTAGTGATCCAATGCGGCTCATTCTGGAGGAGAATGTCGGTCCCGTGACGGTTGACGTCGCTCAGCGAAACGGGGGGTTCCACGGCACGTTGACGTTATCGAGGAAGATCGAGGCACCGAGCGGCGCACCTTCTCCGACTGATCTCGCCGCCG
>WNFW01002997.1_pt1 | contig 20060 bp, 20 predicted proteins | sample 5400131 | NCBI WGS metagenome assembly WNFW01 (sample SAMN13153362, study PRJNA577476) | soil metagenome | isolation source: 20 cm soil or saprolite under grassland replicate 1 | place: USA:California | collected 2016-06-15 | reverse complement strand
TCGCGGGTCCGTTCACGCCCGTGACGGCGACGTCCGTCAGGGGGCCCGGCGGCGGCGGCGCGAAGCCGTCGATCGTGACGCCGAAACGGTTGAGCACGAGATCGATCCGGTTCGCGATCGTGATCGACGAGCTGCCGGCGAACAGCAACGCCACGGGATTGAGGTTGCCATCATCGGTCACGATGAGTGACCCGGAGTCGCCACCGGCGCTGAACGTGCTCGGCCCAATGATCAGCTGGTCCACGTAGCGCGCGGACTTCGTGCAGCTGAACCCGGAGACGGCATAGCAGACGGTTACGGTGGCATTGACACCGGTGATCTGACCACGCGTGAGGTGGGTGGTGCGCCCGTACTTTTGTACGTTGAGGCCCAGCAGCGCATCGCGGTCATCGAACAGCCCGTCGCCGTCGGAGTCGCCATAGATCGTCGAGTTCGGCATGCCGTAGCCTTCGTCGGCGGGGACGGCGTTGTCGAGGAGATCGGTGCTGGACATCGCGATCGCCGCGTCCATCGTGTTGCTCGCGCCGGCGGCGAACGAGATCACTTGAAAGTCGGTCAGCGTCGCGATCTGGTCGGCGGCCGTGCCGCCGTCGTACGGGCCTGGCTGGTACTCCGGATCACCGATGCTCGCATTATTAGAGTTGGCGAGGACGTGATTGTTCGAGAGGATGTAGACCCGGCCCAGCGCGTCGCGCACGCGCGCGCCGATGGTGCCCGCGGTGATCGACGGATGTCCCACCGAAAAACCCATCGGGGCCGGCCGCTGACGGTGCGTGGGGTCGCTAAAGGCCATGATGCGCCCAGTGACCAGGGACTGCACGGGCACGCCGTCGAGCACCTGCGGTAGACCGTGGATGCCGGCGCGCTCGACGAGCAGCAACACTGCGGCGTGCCCGCTCCCATCCGACAGGCCGGTGACCGCCGTCCCCACGACGCCCGGAATCCCGAGCAGCGCATCGGTATGCCGGCGCTGCGCCGCGAGCGCGGCTCGGAGGTCCGGAATGAGATGCCGGGCTGGTATACGGGCAGGACCTACGGGAGAATCGAGCGTCCTATCGAGGCACGCATACAACACCAGCGGAGCGACCACCGTCATCAAGACGATGGCTGCCCGCGTCAACGTTCGGACGGCAAACCGGCGATCCCTCTCCCGCATCCCCGGACCCCTGGGTGTCACAGGAGGGCGGATAATGGAGCCGCGGGACTGACTCGGCAAGCTAGGAGAGTTGCTTACACGTGATGCAGGTCACGGTGTCTCTAATAGATCAGGTACCTGGCCCTCGTCTCCCGAAACCCTGCCAAATCCCGCGTCCAAGATTCCCAAATATCGCCCGCGGGTCGGCTTGCCTCGAGTGCCATCCGCAGCTCCGGGCCGGCCGCCAGTCGATCGAAGCTCTCCGCACGAAACTGGAACTGGGTGGGATGCGCCGCGCGCAGCGCGGCGAGCAGCGCGACTGCCAGCCTCGTCGGATCGTAGTGCTCGCGATCGAGCACGCGCAGCCGCAGACCCTTGACCAGCACGCCAGGATACTTGGCGTCCGTCGGGGCGATCGGCGTGAACTCCGTCGCCGTGACCTCCACACCGACGACCGGTGAAGCGCGCATCCGTTCGATCGCCGCCGCGGGATCGAGCCAAGGCGCACCGATCACCTGAAACGCCATCGGCGTGCCTCGGCCAACGGACACGTTCGTCCCTTCGAACAAGCAAATCCCGGGATACAGCAGCGCGCTCTCGAGGTCCGGCATGTTTGGGGATGGCTTGACCCATGGCAAGCCGGTTTGATCATAGAACATCCCGCGACTCCATCCCGCCGCCGGCACGACGACAAGGTCGGCGCCGATGGTCATGACGTCGTTGGCCATGCGCGCCAGCTCGCCGAGCGTCATGCCGTACCGCATCGCCACCGGCAGGAAGCCGACGAACGCGGAATCCGGGTCCGCGGCGCGGGCGCGCACATTGCCCTGCACCAGCGTCCCGCCAACCGGATCGGGACGATCGAGCACGATGACGCGCTTTCCGGCACGCGTTGCAGCGCGCATCAGCTGCACGGTGGTCGCGATGTAGGTGTAATACCGGGCGCCGATGTCCTGCAGGTCGATCAACACGACGTCTACGGAATCGAGCGCCGCCTGCGCGGCCGTGCGCGAGCCGCCATAGAGACTATAGATTGGGAGACCGGTGGCCGAGTCTCTGCTGTCAGGAAGCCCGGGGCGATCTTCCGTACCGCGAAAGCCGTGCTCAGGACTGAATAAAACCGTGAGTCGTGCGTCGTGCGTGGTGCGTAGGAGATCTACGTCGCGGCGGCCGAGATGATCGACGCCCGTGTTGTTCGTGAGCAGGCCGAGGCGTTTGCCCGTGATGAGGTGTGCCGAATCCGACAGCACGACCTCGATCCCGGGACGGACCTGAGCCGCGGCGGCTGAGGGAGCCCGAGTACCGGCGGAACAGGCAAGCCCAAACACAATCCAGACGAGACGATGCGCGCGCATACACTCCTGTTCGTAATGATGCTGGCAGCATGTGGCGGAACGCGAGCGGTTGGACCGGCTCCGCAACCCGCCGTCGACGCAGTCCTCGGCAAACTCACGCAGCGCCAAAAGGTCGCGCAGCTCGTGGTGCCGTGGCTCGGCGGAAACTACATGGCGCTGGACGATTCCGCCTTCCAGATCGCGCTGCGCTGGATCGACTCGCTCGAGGTGGGGGGCATCATCATCTCGGTCGGGTCGCCCTACGACATCGCCGCCAAGCTCAACACGCTGCAACAGCGCTCCAAGCTGCCGCTGCTCGTCTCCGCCGATCTCGAATGGGGCGCCGCGATGCGGGTCGTGGGGGCTACGGCTTTCCCGCACATCATGGCCGCCGGAGCGACGGGGGACGAGCGCGACGCCTACATGATCGGGCGCGTCGCCGCACTCGAAGGGCGCGCCGTGGGCATCCATGTAAACTTCGCTCCCGACGCCGACGTCAACAGCAATCCGCTCAATCCCATCATCAATATCCGCTCGTTCGGCGAGAACCCGCAGGCCGTGGCGCGGCTGGTGCGTGCCTATGTCCGCGGTCTGCAAAACAACGGGATGCTGGCCACGCTCAAGCATTTCCCCGGCCATGGCGACACCGATGCCGATTCGCACATCGGACTGCCAACGATTCGATCGACGTACGCGCGGCTCGACTCGATCGACCTGGTGCCGTTCCGCGCCGGCATCGATGCCGGCGCCCAGGTCGTGATGAGCGCGCACATCGCATTTCCAGCGTTCAGCGGTGACGCGCCCGCGACGCTGTCTGCGGCTGTGCTCACAGGATTGCTGCGCGACTCGCTCAAGTTCAAGGGGCCGGCGAAGCCGCGGTGCGGGCCTTCGAGGCAGGCTCGGATCTGCTGCTCATGCCTGCCGATCCCGACTCCGCCATCGCCTCGATGCTGGGCGCAATGCAGACCGGCCGCATCACGACCGCCCGGCTGGATGCCTCCGTGCGGCGCGTGGTCGAGATCAAGCGGGGGCTTGGACTCTTCCAGCGGCGTACGGTGCCACTTGATTCGATCGCCCGCGTCGTCGGCTCGAAAGCCTTCCAGGATGCCGCGGACGACATTGCACAACGGTCGTTGACGCTGGTCCGCGACAGCGGCGGGACGGTCGCCAGGCTGCGTGGCGCCCGCAGCCGCGTGGCCGTCATCGCGTACGGCGACGAGCTGAACAGCTATGTCGGGCAGCGCATGCTCGAGCTGCTACGGTTGGGGGGCGACACGGTGAGCTTCTTCCGGCTCTGGCCCATGTCGGGGCAGGCGTCCTACGATTCGGCGCGCGTGGTCATCGGGCGCGCCCCCACCGTGGTATTCGCGATGAACGTGCGACCGATCGCCGCGAGGGGAAACATCGCGCTCCCCGATTCACTCGCGCGGCTGATCACCATGACCGACTCGGTGAAGCCGACCGTGCTGGTCTCGCTCGGCAGCCCGTATCTGCTGAATCAGGCGCCTGCCGTGAAGTCCTACCTGATCGCCTGGAGCGGGGTGCGCTCCGCCGAGCGAGCCGCGGGACGCGCGCTGCTCGGCTGGTCGCCGGTGCGCGGCAAGCTGCCGATCCGCATACCGCCGTCCTATCCGATCGGGTACGGCCTCACGGTGTCCGACTCGACGCTGCCGCCGCCGAAACCGCCGGCGCACGTCATCATTCCGTGACCCGCCGGCTCGTTGCGCCCGCCGCGGCCGTGCTGCTACTCGGCTGCACGCATTCACACGCCGCTCCCCTCGCTGCGCAGCAGCAGTACGGCCGCTTCGAGCCCGTCGTCGCGTATTTGCGATCGCAGGTGGACAGCGCGTTTCCCGGTGGGGTAATCGCGGTGGGATTCCGCGACAGCATGGTTCTCCTTGCAGCCGTCGGGCACTACGGCGCGGACGATCCCCGGCCGGTCACCACAGAGACGGTGTACGACCTCGCGTCCCTCACGAAGGTCATAGGGCTGACGACCGCGACGATGATGTTGGTCGATGAGGGCAAGCTCGACCTCGAGGCGCCGGTCCAACGCTACGTCCCTGCGTTTCAAGGTCCCAGCAAAGAGCGGGTGACCATCAAACACCTGCTCACCCACTCTTCCGGAATGCCGCCGTGGCGACCGCTGTTTGCCGAAGCCCAGACGCGCGAGGCAGCGCTGGCGCTCGTCGACACGACAGCCTTGCTCCGGCAGCCCGGTGACACCTTCGTCTATTCCGACCTCGGCGCGATCACGTTGACGCAGGCGGTGGAAGCGGTCACCGGCCAGCGCCTGGATGAGTTTCTGGCCGCGCGCGTGTTCGGGCCGCTCGACATGACCTCCACGCGATTCCTGCCCCCGCTGAGTTGGCGCGATCGGATCGCGCCCACGGAAAACGACACCGTCTTCCGTCATCGGCTGCTGCGCGGTGAGGTGCACGACGAGAATGCGGGGCGTTTGGGCGGCGTGTCCGGCCATGCGGGACTCTTCAGCACGGCGGGTGACCTCTCGAAGTTCGCCGTTTGGCTATTGACGCAGCGATCTCGGGACTCTTTTTATACGTGCGGCGGTAGCAGCGCGTGCCCGCCGAATGTCCGGAAACCGCTCGTGGAGGTGTTTACCCAGCGTCAAGACATGCCCCCCGGTTCGTCGCGCGCGCTCGGCTGGGACACACCCTCGGAAAACTCGAGTGCCGGAACGAGAATGGGACCGGACGCATTCGGACATACCGGCTTTACCGGCACGTCCGTCTGGTTCGATCCCGACCGCGACCTCTTCATTATCCTGCTGACCAACCGCGTGAATCCCACGCGGGCCAACACGAAGATCCTTCAGGTGCGCCGGCGCGTGGCCGACCTCGTCAACGACGCGCTCACTCCACCACAGTAGCCCAGCCGCGCCGCGACAGGTCGCGGTAGATCACGAACCCGCCCAGCGCCGCCAGCGCGAGCAGCAGCAGTCCAGGCAGCGTGTCGTGTAGCAGCATCTTCCCGACGCCGAAGAGCACGCCGTACACCAGCACCAGCCCCGCGACCCAGTCGAGCAGATTCGACAGGCCACCACTCGAGGCCCGCACGTCCGGCGCCTGCGCGGCAACCGGCGCCCACCCCGCGCGCGAGGGCCGGGTGCGGCGATAGAACGCCACGAGCGTCTCGTTCGGCTCGGGTTTCGTGAGGAACGTGACCGCCAGCCACACGACCGTCGTGACGGCGACGGTGATGAGCATGATGTGGGCGAAGTCGATCGGCTGGTTGTTGTCCAGCCCGAAGGCAAGCTGGAGGAAGAGCGAGACGACGAACGCCGTCACCATCGCCGAGACTTCACTCCAGGCGTTGATGCGCCACCAGTACCAGCGCAGCAGCAGCACACCGCCCGTCCCCGCGCCCGTGACGATGAGCAGCTTCCACGCCCCGGCGATGGATTCCAGTTTGAGCGTCACGAGCGCAGACACGATCGTCAGGAACACGGTCGCCACCTTCGACGCCAGCACGTAGTGCGCGTCGGTCCGATCGCGCTTCCAGAACCGGCGATAGAAGTCGTTCACCAGATAGCTGGCCCCCCAGTTCAGCTGGGTAGCGATCGTCGACATGTAGGCGGCGGCGAACGCGGCCACCATGAGGCCGCGCAAAGCGGGCGGCAGGTGATCGATGAGGACGCGGATGTAGCCGGTTTCGGGGTCCGCGAGACCCGGATACAGAATCAGGGAGGCGAGAGCAACCAGAATCCACGGCCACGGCCGGATCGCGTAGTGCGCGATGTTGAACCACAGCGTGGCCAGCAGCGAGTGGCGCTCGTCCTTGGCCGAGAACATCCGCTGCGCGATGTAGCCGCCACCGCCCGGCTCCGCACCAGGATACCACGTCGCCCACCAGTTGACACCGATGTACACGAAGAACGCGATCATCGGCATCCACGCCGAACCCACGGCCGGCACGATGCTCAATGCATCGCCGCGACCAGCCGCCACCAGCTTCGTCTTCATCGCGTCGATGCCGCCGACCGCGTTCACGGCGAACACCGCCAGGATGATCACCATCGACATCTTGATGACGAATTGGAACAGGTCGGTGACGAGCACGCCCCAGAGGCCCGAGAGCGTCGAAATCGCCGACGTAAGCGCGATCATGCCGAGCACGATGACGAGCGCCTCGACCTTGGTGATGCCGAAGATCAGCTCGAGGATCTTCACCATCGCGAGGTTGACCCAGCCGAGGATGATGCAGTTGATCGGAATGCCGAGATACAGCGCGCGAAAGCCGCGGAGGAAGGCGGCGGGTTTTCCGGCGTACCGGATTTCGGCGAACTCGACGTCCGTCATCACCTGCGCCCGCCGCCAGAGGCGCGCGTAGAAGAACACCGTGAGCATGCCGCTCGCCAGAAAGCACCACCAGATCCAGTTCCCTGCGATGCCGTTCTTCGCCACGAAGCCCGTGACGGCGAGCGGCGTGTCGGCGGCGAACGTGGTCGCGACCATCGACGTGCCGGCGAGCCACCACGGCACGTTGCGCCCGGAGAGAAAGAATTCCGTCGTGCTCTTGCCGGCACGGCCTTTGTAATAGAAGCCGATGCCGATGTTGAACGCGAAGTACGTGGCGATGATCAGCCAGTCGACGATGGTGAGTCGCATAGGGCCACCAATTGGGGGGATGCCCGAGCGTTAGGCAAGCGCGTTCTACAATCAGGACGTTGACATGCTGCTACGAACCCTCTAAGTTGCTGCCAGACTGGAGGATAGTAATGGACACGACGCAAAAATCGGTTACCCTGACACTCACCGACCGCGCGGGCGAGGAAGTCAAGAAATTCCTGGCCGAGGAGAAGGTGTCGAAGGAGTCGGCCGGGCTCCGCGTCGCCGTGCTGCCGGGCGGCTGCTCGGGCTTCCGCTACAGCCTGAACATCGAAGCGCATCCCGCGGCGGACGACGTCGTCATTGAAAGTGCCGGCGTGCGGCTGTTCGTAGATGAGTTCAGCTCGCAGTATCTGAACGGCACCGTGATCGACTACAAGAGCAACTTCCAGGAATCGGGATTCGCGTTCGAAAACCCGAACGCCTCCGGCGGCTGCGGCTGCGGATCGTCGTTCACGGTCTGAGCGTTGACCTTTTCTGATCAAGTAGTCCGGGCCCGCGCACATCGCGGGCCCGTTCTTTTCTAGGCATGCGCACGCTCGACGTTGCGGTCATCTTCGCGTATTTCGCCGCCGTCATTGTGTTCGGCCTGCTCCTGGCCGGACGGCAACGCGACGCATCCGATTATTTTCTCGGGCATCGGGGCCTCCCCTGGTGGGCCCTCATGTTTTCCGTGGTCGCGACCGAGACGTCCGCGCTCACCGTCATTTCCGTGCCGGGGCTAGCGGCGCGCGGGGACCTCACCTTTCTCCAGATCTCCTTTGGGTATCTCCTCGGTCGCATCGGCGTCGCGGCGCTGCTGCTGCCCGGCTACTTCGAAGGCACGCAGGATACGGCCTATCAGCGGCTCGAGCACCGTTTCGGGCGAGTCGCCCGGCGCACCGCATCCGGCGTGTTTCTGCTGACTCGCGCCCTCGCCGACTGCGTCCGCATCTTCGCCACGGCAATCCCCCTGGCCATCATCACGCACTGGAGTCTGCCGGTCGGGATCGCGGCAATCGGGTTCGTCACCCTGGTGTACACGTGGGTCGGCGGACTCCGCGCCGTCGTTTGGGTGGACGTCATCCAGCTCGGCGTCTATCTGCTCGGCGGGATCGCGACGCTGATCGTCGCCACGCACAGCGCCGGTGGCGTCGAAGCATTCGGGCGCGCGTGGGACGCGAGTAAGCTCCGGGCAATTGATTTCTCGTTCTCGCTCACGCAGACCTACACATTCTGGGGCGGACTGATCGGCGGGGCGCTGTTGTCGGCGGCATCGGATCCGGTGTGTTCATCATCCTGCAGTTCGCACTCTTCCTGCTGGTGGGGACGAGCCTCTGGCTGGCGGGAGCGGATCAGCCCGGCATGCGCGGTGATGCGATCTATCCCACCTTCATCGTTACCCACCTCCCCGGCGGCATCGCCGGGCTCGCGGTTGGCGGGATTCTGGCGGCGGCCATGAGCAGCCACGCGTCGGCCGTGAACTCGCTCGCTTCCGCCTCGACGCATGACTTCTATGCGCCGCTGACAGGCCGTCAGGACCCTGCGCAGCTGTTGCGGGTGGGACGCTGGCTCACGCTCGTCTGGACCGTCATTCTCGTCGCCGGCGCGATCGCCTTCCGTGATCAGAACACACCCGTCGTGCAGCTCGCGCTCAGCATTGCCTCGCTCACCTACGGATCGCTCCTGGGCACCTATATCCTCGGTGGTGTCTGGCCGCGCGCGCGGCAGATCGATGTCATCATTGCGTTGATCGTGAGCATCGTCGTGATGGCCCCGATCGTGCTCGGCGCGGTGATTCCGCACTTCCCCGTGCATTGGCTCCCCGGTCTCGCGTGGCCGTGGTATGTGCCGCTGGGAACGGCGGTGACGGTGACGGTAGGGATGGTTGCGTCATTCGTGGGGAGCGACGGCAAGACGGAAGGACGGAACGTTCATGTCAGCTGAATCGCCTTCCGTTCCGTCATCCCGTCCTTTCGTCGTCTTACTTGGCATTGACTGCGGTGGCTCCCATACCGCGGTTGTCGTGGGAGACGTCCAGGGCGGCATTCTCGCGCGCGCCGAAGGTCCCGGCTCGGCGATGCGGCCCGGCGGGGCAGAACGCTCGGCGGCCGTCATCCTCGACGTCGCGCGGCGCGCGGCGACGCAGGCCCATGTCGCCCTCCCCGCGGCCGTGGCGCTGGTCGGGGCCGCCGGTGCCGGTCGCGCGCCGGAGCAGGAGGCGCTGGCCGCAGCCATCGCCACCGCCGGCGTCGCGCAGCACGTGGAGGTGCGCGGCGACATCGAGGTCGCGCTGGCGGCGGCGTTCGACGACGGACCCGGCATCCTGATCAATGCCGGCACCGGTTCGATCGCCTATGCTCGCGGGCCGGATGGCCGGCTGCACCGCGCCGGTGGCCACGGCTGGCAGCTCGGCGACGAAGGCGGCGGCTATTGGATGGGACGTCGCGCACTCGCGGCGGCCGCGCGCGCGCACGACGGCCTCGAGGAATCCTCCACCCTGCTGGAGCGGTTGCTGGTCGCGTTGGGATTGCAGCGGTTCGACGATCTGATCCGCTGGACCGCGACCGCAACGCCGGCGCAGGTCGCTGCGCTCGCCCCGCATGTCCTGAATGCCGCGCGGGAGGGCGAGATCGTCGCCCAGCGAATCATCGCCGATGCGGCGGTCGAGCTGTCCCAGCTGGTGCGCGTGTTGACGGGCCGTTTTCCGGAAACCGACACCATCAAGCTGGCCACGACGGGCGGGTTGTTGCGTCCCGGATCGCCGCTGCTCACGGCGCTTCGCACCAATCTCGCGGCCAATTTGCCGCGCGCGCGTCTGTCATCCGAAGGCGGCAGCGCGGTCGACGCGCCGGTGGGCGCGCTACGGCTTGCGGCAAAACTACTCTAGATAGTTGGGCCGACCTCGCCCTCACGGCGTACTCGGCTGTGCCGCACACTGTACAGGAAATAGATCGCGATGCCGATCCCCATCCACAGACCAAACCGCAGCCAAGTGAGCAGGGGCAGATTGTACATCAGGTAGAAGCAGAACGCCGCCGATACAATCGGCAGTACAGGAACCCACGGCGTCTTGAACGGGCGCGGGCGATTTGGGTCACGGCGGCGCAGCACGATGATGCCAACTGCCACGATTACGAACGCGAACAGGGTGCCGATGTTGGTCAGTTCGAGCACCCAGCCGATCGGTGCGAACGCCGCCGAGACTGCCACGAAGATCCCCGTGATGATGGTCGTGACGTGCGGTGTCTTGTACTTGGGGTGGATCTTGGCCGCCCATGGCGGCAGGAGGCCGTCTCGCGCCATGGACATGAAGATCCGGGCCTGGCCGAGCTGGAACACGAGCAGCACCGACGTCATCGCCGCCACGGCACCGAGGGCAAGGATGCCCGCCGCCCAGTCGGCGTGAATGTATTGCAGCGCGACGGCGAGCGGATCGGGGACGTTGAGCTGGTCCCAGGGAATGATGCCGGTGAGCACCAGGGCAATCGCGATGTACAGCGCGGTACAGATGATGAGCGACCAGATGATCCCCCGCGGGATGTCGCGCTGCGGATTGCGCGCTTCTTCGGAGGCGGTACTGACGGCATCGAACCCGATATACGAGAAGAAGATGATGGCGGCGCCGACGCTGATGCCCTTGAGGCCATTCGGGGCGAAGGCAGGCGTCGTCCACTGCCCTGGCTTCACATAGTTCAACCCGACGATCAGGAACAGTCCGATGATGGCCACCTTGATCACGACCATCATGGTGTTCACCCACGCCGATTCCTTTGCCCCGATCACCAGCACGGCGGTGATGATCGCGACGATGGCGATGGCGGGAAGGTTGAACACGATCGGGATGGGGCCCAGGTGGGGTGCGGCGGCGACGAGGTCGGGATTGTGCAGGGCCGTGCGCAGATCGGTCACGAGCCAGCGCGGCAGCTCGAGGCCCGTGCCCCGCAGCAACGAATCGAAGTACCCTGCCCAGCCGATCGCCACGGCGATGTTGCCGACCGCGTACTCGAGAATCAGATCCCAGCCGATGATCCACGCGAGGAGTTCCCCCAGGGTGGCGTACGCATAGGTGTAGGCGCTCCCGGAAATCGGGATCATCGCGGCGAATTCGGAATAAGTGATGGCGGCGAAGGCACTCGTCACGCCCGCCAGGATGATCGAGAGGACGATCGCGGGCCCGGCCCCCACATGTCCGGAGTCGCCGCTGATCGCCGTGCCGATCGCGGCAAAGATGCCCGCGCCGATAATGGCCCCGATGCCGAGGGCGGTAAGCTGCACCGGGCCGAGGGAGCGCCGCAGACCACCACCGACGGATCCGTCAGCGATGCACTGGTCGACGGTTTTCCGCGCAAACAGCTGGCTCTTGAGCACGGGATTCCCTGTCTCGAGGTGGTTTGGGAAGCTGCTACGGGTAGACGGTCACCGTTGCGACGTAATCGATGTGCCGTCCATCGCGGGTCGTCGCCGGGTTGAACAGGTATCCCATCATCCGTTCCGTGAACTCGCGGCGGTAGCCCGAGTCCCTGATGGGAGGAGTCACCTCGACCCGGGTGACTCGGCCCTCGGCGGTAACCCAGAACCGGACCTCGTGGCGCCGGCCCCGGGCCTCACGCGGTGCGCCCGGCGGCGGAAAAATCGTCCACCGCGGCGAGGCGGGGAAAATATCACTCGCATTGCCGCCCGAGCCAGCGCCGGAATCGGCCCCGACGCCCGTCCCGGTGCCCGTGCCTCGCCCGCCTCCCGAACCGGGACCTTGCCCCGCCCCACCCGTCGTGCCGGCGCCGGTCCCGACCGCCGCCGACGGCGGCGGCGCGATGACGACGGCCGGCGGAGGCACCTCGATGTTGACCGGCTCCGTCGCCGGGACGGCGATCGTGGGCACGGTGACTGCCGGTGGCTGTGGGATGTCGTGCGCCTGTGCCGCGGAGATTGCGGGCAACGCGAACCAGCTGACCGCCGGCCGCCCTCCCCCTCCTCCACCCCCGCGTGCACCTGAGCCGCCGCCGCCGCCTTCGAACAACGCGGCGCCGCGCCACAGCACGAGGATCGCGATGGTGAGGTGCGCGACGAACGACAGTGCGGCCGCCCGCCCTTCACGGCGCCGCGGCAGCGGCAGCGCGTAGGCATTGAAAGCGGGACGCGAGGGATCCGGCATGGTCTATAATTACACTAGAAGAAAAGGCGGGGCACGGTTTCGGCCGTGCCCCGCCTGTTTCACGCTGTGTTAGCAAGTCAGTGTGCCGCGGCAGCACCCTCGGCCGGCGTAAACCCGATCACCTGCACGCCGGCGCCCTTCGCCACGTCCATCGCGCGGACGATGTCGCCGTATTTGCGGTTCGGCGCCGACTTGATGAACAGCAGCTTGGCGGGACGTTGATCGTACAGCTCGTGGAACTTTGCGTCGAGCTGCTCGAACGGTACCGGCTGCGTGTTGACCGCGTACGAGCCGTCGGGCTTCAGCTCCAGCACGATCTGATCGCTCTGCGGCTGCTTTTGCTTGGGCTGGTTCTTCTGCTCCGGCGGGACCTGCACATCGAAATCCCGCCGCGACAGCGGCAGGGTGATCATGAAGATGATGAGCAGCACCAGCAGCACGTCGATCATCGGCGTGACGTTGATGTCCGCGCTCAGGCCGCTGCCGGAGCCTCCGCTTCCCATGGCCATGGGTCAGTGCTCTCCGCGGGGCGTGCGTTCCTGCTCGGCAATGGCGCCGATCACGCGCACGCCCGCTTTGCGGGCGATCTCGAGCCCCGTCTGCACGCGCCCGTACTCGATCCCTTCGTCCGCCTTGAGATAGAGAATCTTGTCCACCGTGCGGGTGGCGTACAGCGACGTCAGCTGCCCGGGCAGATCCTCGTCGCTGATGAAGCGCGGCCCGGTGTACTTGCCCGTCCGCGGATCGGTGATGTCGAGATAGAACTTGCCGTCCCGATCGATCCCCAGGCGGACTTCGCCTTCCGTTTCCTCGCGCGAATCGGGATTCTTGGCGCGCGGAATCGACGCCTGGAACCCGGCGGTGATCGCGGGCGTCACGATCATGAAGATGATGAGCAGCACCAGCATCACGTCGATCATCGGCGTGACGTTGATGTTCGCCGCGACCGCGCCTTCCGCCTTCTTCCCGCCACCGATCGCCATAGCGCGTTATCCCTTGATCGGGCCGCTGGTCTGCGACGTCTTCTGGGTCTGGAATTCCTTGGTGAAGATCGACCGGCCGAACTCGCTGCCGACGCTCTTGATGAGGTAGTCGATCAGCTCCTTCGATGTGTAGGTCATTTCCACCGTGAGGAAGTCGATCTTGGTGGCGAAATAGTTGTACAGCCACACCGCCGGAATCGCGACGAGCAGACCGAACGCCGTCGTGATCAGCGCTTCCGCGACGCCGCCTGTGATCGCGGCGAGCGAGCCCGAGCCGCCCGACGCCGACATGCCTTGGAACGCCGTCACGATACCCATCGTCGTGCCGAGCAGCCCGACGAACGGTGCGGTGGCGCCGGTCGTCGCCAGAATGCCGAGGCCCCGCTTCAGCTCCGCTGTGATGATGAGCATCTGCCGCTCGACCGCCCGCTCGGCCGAGTTGATGTCGGCGGCCGTGATCGTCGCGCGGTCGCGCAGCAGCGGCTTCACCTCAGCGAGCGCCTCGCCCAGCACGCGCGCGACGTGACTCTTCTTGTTTTTCTCGGCCAGCGCGATGGCGCCGTCGAGCTGCTCCTCCTGCAGGTAGCGCGAGAACTCAGGCGCAAACTTGCGCGTCTCCTGCTGCGATTTCCTGAGGTAGAGCTGCTTGGAAATGCTGACCGCCCACGACCAGGCCGACATGACGAACATGACGACCACAATGCCTTTGGCGAACAAGCCCATCGACGCCCATAGATCAGCGTAACTCATCGTGTCTCCCTATCGCTTGATTTTGAAATCGATCGGCAAATTCACCAGCACGCGAACGGCACGGCCATGCACGCGCGCCGGGCGGAACAGCGCCCGCAGCACGTAGGTCTTGGCCGGCTGATCGAAGCCGGGATTGGGACTCTGAATGACTTTCACCGACGGGGGCTCAGCGCGCCCCGCCGTGTCGATGATCGCCTGCACCAGCACACGCCCCTGCACGCCTGCCTGGCGCAACAGATCAGGGTATTGCAGCGACGGCCCCGACAATACTTCGGGCCGCTCCTCCACCACCGATTCCATGAAGACCTGGTCGGACGGCACGAGACCGGTCCCGATGCCGCCCTCGACGCCCGTTCCCGTGTAATCCTTGGGGTCGAAGTGCTCTTGGAGATTGATGGGCGGAATGTTCGTGGGAATGTCCGTCGGCGCGACGACCGTCTGAAATCCCTTGAGCTGCGGCACGTCCACGATGGGCGGCTGCTCCTCCGGCTTTTTCTGTTCGTCCTGATTCAGGAACACCATCGCCGTATCGATGGCCGTGTTATCGTCCTTTTGTCCGGCGGTCAGCGTTGCAACGACCGCCCCCAAGACGATGACGCTGTGTCCGATCAGTGACACGAAACCGAGGCCAAAAGCACCCTTCTTGTCGGTTTTACGATTGGACTCGATCAGGTTATTGAACACCGCCGTTCCCTCCCGGGCTAGGTGGCTCATTAATAAGTACCCGTCAGCATTACAGCCGCTAGTAGATCGAACATTACAAAACGATGACAGCCGGATGACCCTTGGACCGGGTCATCGACCTGGTCGCGTGCCGCTGCTGATGGTGAACTCGTAGGGCACGCGAACCCGCATCCACATTGGCCTCCCGCCGACCATCGCAGGTCGGAACAAGGTGGCGATCAGAGCCTGTCGCGCCGGCGCGACAAATGCCGGATGAGTCGCAAAGACAACGAGGATGGCGTCTGGAGACACACGGCCACTCGTATCCACTACAGCCTCCAGCAGCACTCGCCCCTGGATACCGGCTTGGCGAAGCAGCTCCGGGTACGCAGGAACCGGCCCCGTCAGGACTTCTGGTCCCTCCTGACCGAGCCCGGCAGCCCACATGTCGCCCTGCCCGGCGCCCGCCGTGGTTACGGGCGTCGACCACATGGGGTCGAGCGTCGTGGACGCACCACTTTGGACCGCGATCACCGGCACGTGGATGGACATCAGATCAGGAAAAGTCGGGATCGAGACTCCGGTCGATCCAATCCTCGACTGGCGACTCGCGCTGACCGTTCGGGGAAAGAGCACCGTGACTGCGGCCGGTCGAGCCGGGCGCGAGCGCCCCACGTCGGCGGTCCCGAGTACGACAGCGGCGGCAAGCCCGATATGCACGGTGAGCGAGGCGGCTGAGCTGACGGCGCGCATAGTTTCACTCCAGATGAGAGTCCTCTGGAGCATGCGAGGTGGATCTTAGCGCGACGTGCTGGATCGATTACAAGATTATGACGTGCCAGTGACGATGCCTGGTCAGCGTGGCAGTCCCACGGTGAACGTCGTGCCCCGCCCCGGCCGGCTCTGCACTTCGATCGTCCCGCCGTGCGCCTCGGCAATCCACTTGCAGATCGCCAACCCGAGACCGGTGCCCGCGCGCTCGCTGGTGCGGGTGCGCGCGGAGTCGGCCCGCCAAAAGCGATCGAAGACGTGCGGCAAATCGCCGGGCGCGATGCCGATGCCGGTGTCGGCCACCGTGAACACCACCCGTCCGTCGCTGCTGCCCAGCTCCACCGACACCTGCCCGCCGCGCGGCGTGTACTTCACGGCGTTCTCGATCAGGTTGAGCGCCAGTTGCCGCACGCGGCTGCGATCGACCGCGAGGACAACCGGATCACCCGGCAAGCGGATGTCGATGCCGACACCGGCATGCTCGGCGAGCAGCTCGCCCGTTTCGCCCGCCTCCTCGATGATCTCCCGGATGTCGACCGGCTCGCGATGCAGGTCGGCCCGGCCTTCGTCGGCGCGCGCCAGGGTCAGCAGCGAGTCGAGCAGCTCCGTCATGCGGTTGACTTCCTGCAGTGTTTCCTCGAGGGGAGCGAGCGTTTCGTGTGGCAGGCCCGGCCGCGTGATCGCCCGTTCGACCCCGGCGCGCACGACCGTCAGCGGCGTCTTCAGCTCGTGGCTCGCGTCGGCGGTGAAGCGGCGCAATGCCGCGAAGCTGCGCTCGAGCCGCGTCCACATCTGGTTCAGGGTCGCGGCGAGACGCCCCAGCTCGTCCTTCTCCATCGACACCGGCAGGCGCCGGTGCAGGCTCCGGCCATCGGTGATCTCACGGATTTCCGTGATCATCTGATCGACCGGCTCCAGCGCGCGGCCCGCGATCCAGCGCCCCACGAGCACCGCGGGGACGATCCCGACGAGGAACGCGATCACGATCGTCGTGACCAGCTGTTCGATCTGCAGCTCGGCGCTGCGTGTGTCGGCGCCTGCGAGAATCGCCCCGATCTGCCCGCCGGCTTCCGGTACGGGCCGGATCACGTAGTGCAAGGTCGGGCCGTTGGGCGCGAGGCGGAATGAGGCGGGGGCGGCCCGCGTGCCGGTAACGCCGCGATTCGCGAGCGCATTGATCTGCTCGAACTGCGCGAAGCCGAGCGAGCGCGCATCCGGCGATCCGAACAGCAGGCTGCCGCCGCGGCTCGTGACCAGCAGAAAGTCGGGAACGACTTCGAGCACCGCCGCGACCTCGGGGGTCAGGACCGGCCGCCCCGCCGTGTCCTTTTCGACCAGCACGCCGCGCGTGTGATAGCTCTCGGCGAGAATCCCGGCCGTGAGGTCGGCTTCCGACTGGATGCGGCGATCGAGGTCCTGATAGGTGGCGCTGCGACGGGCGAAGTAGAGCACGACCGCGAACACCGCGATGCTGAGAATGAGCGCGGTGGCGTACCAGACGGTCAACCGCCCGCGAATGCTCTCCATGTTACGCCCGCACCACGTATCCCACGCCGCGCACCGTGTGAATCAGCTTGGGTTCCCTGGCGTAATCGATCTTCTTGCGCAGCCGCGTGATGACCACGTCCACGATGTTGGTGCCCGGATCGAAATGATAATCCCAGGCATACTCCGTGATCAGCGTGCGCGACATGACGCGGCCCTGATGGCGCATGAGATACTCGAGCACGGCGTATTCCTTGGGAGTGAGCTCGATGCGTTTCCCATCCCGGGTCACTTCGCGGCTTCCCGTGTCGAGCTGCAGTCCGGCCACCTTCAGGGTCGGCGGGGCGATCGCCTTGGGACGCCGCCCCAGCGCTTCGACCCGCGCCAGCAGCTCCTCGAATGCAAACGGCTTGGTGACGTAATCGTCGGCACCCATGCGCAGCGCCTGGACCTTGAAGTCGACGGAGTCCTGGGCCGTGAGGACCAGGACCGGTAGTCCTACCCCGCGGTCCCGCAGGGTGCGCAGCACGTCGATGCCGGAGAGTTTCGGGAGCCGCAGATCGAGCACCATCATGTCGTAGCTCGAGCCCTTGCCGCTGGCGCGGCGCAGCCCCTCGTCGCCGTCGCCGACCAGGTCGACGTGATAGCCCGCCTCGTCCAGCCCGCGGCGAACGTATTCCCCCACCGTCTTGTCGTCCTCGATGACCAGGATCTTCATCCGACCGGGAGGAACACCTTGAAGTTGGTGCCGACGCCCATCTGCGACTCCACTTCGATGCGCCCGCGATGCTCTTCGACGATGCCGTACGCCACCGACAGGCCGAGGCCCGTGCCGCGGCCCTGCGGCTTGGTCGTGAAGAACGGCTCGAAGATCTTCGGCAAATCCTCCTGCGGGATCCCCGTCCCCGTGTCGATGAACTCGACCAGGATCTCGTCGTGGCGCTGCGGGTTGCGCTGCGTGCGGACGGTCAACACGCCGCGCGCATTCATGGCGTCCATGGCGTTGAGCATCAGCGCCATGAAGCACTGCACGAGCCGCTCCGCATCGGCCGGAAACGGCGGCAGCCCGGTGCTGAACTGTCGCTCGATGGTGAGCCACTTGAAGCGGTCGTGATGTTTCAGCAGGAACAGCGTCTGCTCGATGACGGCGACGATGTCCGTGCTCACCTTGTGACCGCTCTGCTTGGGGCGCGAGAAATCGAGCAGCCCGTCGACGATGCGCCGGCACCGCTGCACCTCGGTATCGACGATGTGGAGGTACTCCTCCTGGGCCTTCCGTTCCGACTCGGGCAGATCGGCGACACGCAGGCTGAGCGCCTCGCTGCACGCGAGGATCGTCGCGAGCGGGTTGTTGATCTCGTGCATGACGCCGGCCGCGAGCTGGCCGATGGCGGCGAGCTTCTCACTCTGCGACAGGCGCTGCTGGGCCTGGCGCCATGCCGTCACGTCCTCGCCGATCGTGATGACGTGCGAAATGTCCTCGTCGTCGAGCCGCATCGGGATCTTCGTAATCCGGTAATGCCGCGTGTCGCCGGTCGCCTGCGAGTCCATTTCAACCTGCTGGATCTCACCGGTTTCGAAGACGCGGTCGAACTCCTGTTTCAGTAGGTCGCGCGGCTGGCGGTCGAGAACCTCGAAGACCTCGCGGCCCAGCGCGTCCTCGCGCGACACCCCCTGCGTGCCCGCTTCGCGCTTGCGGTTCCAGGCCCGGATCCGGTAATCGCGATCGATCACGTACAGGCCGACCGGCAGCGAATCGATGATGCGGGCCACGAAGTTGTGTTGCGATTCGAGCTCGCGGGTCCGCAAGGCGACTTCCGTCGCCAGGTCCTGCGACAGCTCGGTCGCGGCGAGGACCGGAGCCAGCATCTGCGCCACCACGACCAGCACGTCGTGCGCCATGCGCTCGTAGCGACCCTGCGGGATGATCACCTCGAAGCAACCGAGCGCCTCGTCTTCATGGATGAGCGGCAGGCGCAGCAGCGTGCCGCCGGCGACCGGTTCCTGGTGCGGTCCCTGGGCGACCCAGCCGGCGACGGCGGACGTGAATCCGGGGAGTTGTGTTTCGTCTTCCGGGCTGGCGATGGGGAGATAACGGGCGCCGTCCGCGGAACGGAGCCACAAGTGGCAGCGGCGCAGCGCCAGGCCGCGCCGCAGCACGCCCACCACTCCGGCCAGCCCCTCTTCTGCGGGCCGACCGGCAGCCAACACTTTAGCGACTTCGGCGAGGACCTCGAGGCCGGGATGGTCCGAGGCCAGCGTCGGTGCGACCATAGGGTCGCTAACCTAGGGACGACGCTCCCGCCGCGCCAGCGGCGCCTCAGCACGCAGCGCCAATAAGCCGCGCATGGCGGGCTTGGTAGCGCTAAAGAAGGCGGTGGGGCCAATCACGATCGCGAAGTGCGGGTGGTCGCCGTCGCCGATGCTGATCGCGGGCAGCACAGACACCGCCAGCCAGCGAGACCCCTGCGCCAGCGGAGAATGCGAGGCGCGGTAGCCGGTGACCTCCATGGTCACATCCAGGCCGATCCCGGTGCCGTGCTCGTCCTGCCCCAGTTGGGCGATGGACTTCATGCGCGTGCGTCCGGAGAGCGTGGCGGCCGCCACGATGCCCCGCATCCCTCCGACCATCACGCTCTCGTTGATGAACGTGCCCACTCGGCCCGCCAGTGAAATCGCCGCAAGGCCCCGCGCCGGCCGATGCACGTAACCGATCTCCGCAGTTTCGATCTGCCAGTTGTCCCCGACCGTCGCGACGAAGCCGAATCCGATCGCATGCGCGCGATTGCCGCGCGATTGTGCGCCGAGTGTCGTAGACAAAGCTCCCCACGCAATCAACATTGATACGATGGACCGGCGCACGTTCGTTCTCCTGACTGGTGCGGCTTCTGCCGCGCTGTGGCGCACGCGCCCACTGTATGCGCGGAGCATTCCGGGCAGCCTGCGCTTCGACCTCGACGACCAGCGCCGCCTGGCGCTGTGGTACAACGCTCCCGACCGGTCCATTCCCTTGCTGCGCAACGCAGCATTGGGTGTTTGGATCGGCGACACCCTCGCAACCCTTGCCGACCTGGAAGACGTCAGCGTGGGAAACCGCCGGCCACCCGGAGGCGAATCGCTGGTGATCCGGGGCCGGACGCCGCCACCCGCTGGAGCCGCGTCGGGCAGCGTGTGGAT
>WNFW01002184.1_pt1 | contig 20069 bp, 21 predicted proteins | sample 5400131 | NCBI WGS metagenome assembly WNFW01 (sample SAMN13153362, study PRJNA577476) | soil metagenome | isolation source: 20 cm soil or saprolite under grassland replicate 1 | place: USA:California | collected 2016-06-15 | reverse complement strand
GCAATTTGTTCCGGAGCTTGAGCAACTCGATGGCGAGCTGGGAATGGATGTCGATGTGAGCGGCACGATCGGTCATCCGATTTTGAGCGGGGCAGGGGACATGACGGTTAATGTGATGCGTTTTACAAATGTAACTATCCCTGCAGTGAGAGGCTTTGGTGCGCGGCTGACTTTCAGGGACAACGCGCTCACTCTCGATCGCTTCGGGGGCGATATCGCTGGTGGGCCATTCACCATGAGTGGCCGAGTCACCTTTCCCAAACTGATCGAACCGACACTCGATTTACAATTCAGGGCCCAGAGCATGTTGGTTGCACGAAACGACACACTCACCGTCCGGGCGGACGCGGATGTGCGGATCACCGGGCCGTTCGCGGCCGCGACCGTCGCCGGGAATGTCGCACTGACAAACAGCCGCTTCCTCAAGAACATCGATTTAATCCCTATCGGGCTCCCGGGCAGACCCGCACCGCAACCTCCATCGGAGCGCCCCGAGTTTTTTTCACTGCCGGCTCCGCCGTTCCGCGATTGGAAATTTGATGTCGCAATCAAGACCAAGGATCCGGTGCTGATTCGCGGCAGTCTGGCGACTGGCGAGGCGACAACTGATTTGAAATTAACAGGGACTGGATTTCATCCCGGCTTACAAGGCTCGGTGGGGATGGAAGATGTCGAAGCTACATTGCCTTTCAGCCGACTCGACGTTTCGCGCGGCTCGCTCACGTTCACACCGGAGGATTCGATGAATCCGCGCGTCGATCTGCAAGGCACGTCGGTTATCCGCGATTACACGGTGCGCGTTTACGTTTACGGAACTTTGCTTTCCCCAGAAGCGATTTTCACGAGCGAGCCGCCGCTCGCGCAGGAGGAAATCATTTCATTGATCGCCACTGGCGCGACCAGACAGGAACTTTCGACCGGCAACGTTCTGGCGGGGCGTGCGGCCATGTTGCTGGTGCAACAGCTTTACCGCAAAATCGCCAAAAAAGGCGAGCCAACCGACAGCAATACGGTGTTCAATCGGTTGGATCTGGATTTGGGAACGGTTGATCCGCGTACCGGTCAACAGCAAGCGACCGTGCGATTTAAGGTTAGTGACAACATTGTGCTTACGGGAGATGTCGGCATCCACGGGGATTTCCGAGGGAAGGTGAAATATCTGATTCATTTTCGCTGAAATGCGATACGGATTCCTATTCTCTCTTGGAAGCATGGCCCTGGCATTTGAAGTCGCAGCGCAAAGCGCAGTCGATGTCGCTCGACCGGAGCAGCGCCAGAAGGAGCGGCGAGCGGTGGAAAAAGCGCAGGAAAAGCGCGCGAAGCAGGCGAGCATCATCGAATTTCGCGGTGAACAGGCTTTCAATGAGAAAGACTTACGCTCGGCGCTGAAAGAAGAGATCACCACAATCGAAGATTTTGGATTAAGTCCTGCTCGGGCGGACGATCTCGCATTCTTCCTTGAGGTTTTTTATCGAAAGCACGGCTACGCGAAAGTGAACGTGCACTACGTGATTGAATCGTCGGATCGATTGCGTCTGGACATCACGGAAGGCCCGCGCTTCATGCTGCAGACGGTGCTTTTCGACGGAAACACGCGCGAGCCGGCGGACAAGCTTTTCGAGTACATGGTAGGACCGACCCGCGAGCGATATTCGCGCCTTGAGAAAAGGTTGCCCTTCGTGGCGGCCGACATGCAGGAGGGCACCCACCTGGTGCAGCGTTTTTACATTGCGGAAGGTTTTCTCGATGTCGTAGTCGATCCGCCGCGCTATGAGTTTCAGCCGCAAAGTGACGACGTCGATGTCGTTGTTCCAATTCACGAGGGGCGACAGTATTCGTTCGGTCACATCGTATTTAGCGGCCAGACTGTTTACGGTGCGGAGACGCTTCGCCCACAACTACTCGATTTGCTACAGCGTCCTTACGCCGGTGCGCGCGTGGAGGATATTCCGCGGCGACTCGAGGCTTATTTCAAGGCGCGCGGCTACTACGATGTCAAAGTTGTAGCCAATGGCGCGCCAGAGGAAGCAGTCGGAGGTCGAGTTCCGGTGCATGTGGTGATTTCGGCAGGGCCCGTTTACCACTTTGACGGCGTGACGGTTAATGGGCTACGACGGTTGCATCCTGGTTTTGTGACGAAACGGTTTACCAGATTAAGCGGCAAAACCTACAGCCCCGATGTTCTTGACGAGCGGTTTCGCACGCTGATGAAAACGGGGCAGTTCAATTTGCTGCAAATCAAGCCGGTTCCCGTGGATGGACATCTGTTACGGCTCGACATCTCGGCAGAGGAAGCCAAGAGCAGGGAATTCGGTTTTTGGGTCGGCTTCGACACTTACGAAGGCGCGCTCGCCGGTGTCCAGGTGGGCGATCGCGATCTGTTTGGCTATGGCCGTCCGCTCACGGCGTCGATTGAGGTCTCACAACGCAGTTACCGTGGCGACATTTTGTATGAGGACCCCTTCTTCTTTGACACAGATTTTTACTTCAAGGCACGCGGCTCCGCCTTCACTTTTGATTACGATGGCTACACAAAATTCGAAGTAGGCGGACGGTTCGAGCTGAGCCGCAAAATAACCAAAAACGATGAGGCGGCGCTGATCCTTTCCATCCGGCATGTGAAAATAACCGACTCAGAGATCAGGCCGGATTTCCTTCTTGGCCCGAGAGAGTATCAGGTAGACACCATCGGACTAAGCAACACACTTGATATGCGAGAGAGTCCATACGTAAACCCGCGCGGGTTTCTGGTCATTAACACCCTTGATGTGGCCTCGAGCGCTCTCGGAAGCGACATTGAATACATCCGCGGTACCATGCGCGTCGGCTATTATCTTCCATTTGGACCGAAGCCGCTCACGCCCGGAGTCGTGGCAGACGAATCCACCGGCACGCCATTTCAGCGGTGGTTCCGGCAATCCTCCATTGCATTTGGTGCGCGCGTAGGAATTATTCACTCACTCACAACGAGTGGGTCTGGAGAAGCAACCGCCATTCCCATCGACGAACGCTTTTTCAATGGCGGCGCCTCAACCGTGCGCAGTTTCGGCGAACGCGATCTCGGCCCGCACGATAATCACGGTCATCCTGTTGGTGGGGAATTTTATACCGTTTTTAATGTCGAATACACTTTCCCCATTTTCGGAGAACTCCAGGGCGCGATATTCACCGATGCCGGAAATCTTTTGCCCACGTCAGAAGACATTGGCTTAAACAACATGCGTTATGCGGTTGGTGCGGGCTTGCGCTACAAGCTGCCGGTTGGCCCGATTCGTCTCGATTACGGCATCAATCCCGATCCGCACGAATTCGAAGACTTCGGTGCGTTCCATTTCAGTTTCGGCTTCGCTTTTTAAGCCTGGTGCCCGTCTCATTAACACCCGGCTTCAGCCGGGTGCACTGCAACATGGAACGCCCGAACCGCTTCAGCGGTTTTCATCCGCTCAGAAAACCTCTAAAGCGGTTGCCGAGATTTAGCTGGCGATAGGCACCGCGCTAAAGCACGGTGTTAATGGGAATTGAAGCAATGGAGGATCGGCACTGGCTCGGCGACACTGCGCCCGAGGAATTTCGGAAGCAGCTGCATGAACTGGCGGATTGGATTGCGGATTTCCGTGAAAATATAGAGAAACTACGCGTCGCGCCTGACGACAAACCTGGCGCGATTCGTGCACAGCTTCCTGCGCAGGCGCCCGAGGAAGGCGAGCCGTTCAAGGAAATTTTAAGCGACGTCGATCGGCTGATCGTTCCCGGCATGGTGCATTGGAGCCATCCGATGTTTCTTGGCTATTTCGGCTGGACGGCGACCGCGCCGGGAATTTTGGGCGAGATCATCAGCGCGCCGCTCAATGTGAACGCGATGACGTGGCGGACCTGTCCAGCTGCTACTGAACTCGAGACAGTCGTCATCGATTGGCTGCGGAAATGGGTTGGTTTGCCCGACAAGTTTGGCGGAGTCGTTTACGACACCGCCTCAGTGGCAATCATGCATGCGCTCGCAGTCGCGCGCGAAGAAGCCGCGCCATCCACAAGAAAACTTGGGTTGATCAATCGCGGTCTGCCGCGCTTTCGCATTTACACATCGCATGAAGCGCACAGCGCAGCGGAAAAAGCGGCGATCACGCTGGGCATCGGGGAGGAAAATGTGGTTCGCGTTTCGAACGACAATGAATTTCGCATGGACGTAAAGCTGTTGGCCCAAAGCATCGCGCACGATCGACAGCAAGGTTTTCAGCCAATGGCGATGGTCGCAACAGTAGGAACGACTTCGACCGCAAGCGTCGATCCCGTTCCTGAGATCGCGAAGATTTGCCAGGAAGAAAAGATGTGGCTCCACGTCGACGCCGCTTATGGCGGGGGGTTCGCCATGTTGCCGGAATACAAGTGGATAAGCAAAGGATGGGAAATGGCAGATTCGATCGTGATCAATCCTCACAAAACGGTTTTTGTGCCGCTCGACTTTAGCGTGCTTTACGTGCGCGACGCCGACCGTTTGCGCCGCGTTTTCACTCTCGTGCCCGAAGTTTTGCGCGGCGACACAATCGAAGGCGAGAAGAACTACATGGACTACGGCATTCAACTTGGTCGTAGATTTCGCGCGCTCAAAGCGTGGGTGATCTGGCGCTCATTGGGGCGCGCTGGAATCGTTTCGCGTCTACGCGAACAAGTGCGCATGACAAACCTGCTCGCGAGCTGGATCAACGCCGATGACCGCTTCGAGCTGGCCGCGCCCGTCAGCATGGGTGTGGTTTGTTTTCGGTTTGTTTGTGCTAATGAAAACAAATTCGACAGGTTGAACAGCGAGATTGTGGAGCAAATCAATGCTTCCGGACGCGCTTATCTCACGCAAACAAAATTGCGCGGCCGGACGGTGATGCGAATTGGCTTGGGTAATGTGCTCACGACAGAAGAGCATCTGCGCAAGGCATGGCAATTGATTGGAGAAAGAGCAGACGCTGTTTGAGAAAAGTTCCAAATTCCAAAACCCAAATGCCAGACAGATTTCAACCAGCCAAATCCCAAAGGATGAAAGCGCGCTTGATGACTTGAAGTTTGGAGTTTAAGCCTTGGGATTCCCGCCGGATTTGCGACCGAGCTTCGCCGCCGCTAAATTTTCGCACTTATGATGAAGTTACTTCGCAGGCACAAAGACTGGCTGATGATCGTGATCGCCATTCTGGCCATTCCCTTCATTTTCTATTTTGTAAGGACGCCCGATTACGGTGCAATGAAGCAGGGCGACCTCGGCCAAATCTACGGCCGCCAGCTTAGTCAATTGGAGATTGATGCAAACGCGCGCCTTGGCGGTCTGGCACAGGCTCTCGGGATGTCGGATTTTTGGGAAACACTATCGCTTAGGCAGCCGGGCAATGGTGGTTATGGAACATTTGCGGTTGACCTCATTATCTTGCGGCATGAGGCGGAGCGCCTCGGTCTTCGCCCAAGCGGTGCTGAAATTGCCGATGTCGTGCGGAAGTTGCCGGCGTTTCAGGGCGAGTCGGGCTTCGATATTACCAAGTTCAGCGATTTCGTGCGAAACGGGTTGGGGCCTATGGGACTCGGCGAGGAGCACATTGAACAATTGGCGCGCGATGAAATTTGCCTGAACGAAATCAAAGAACTCCTTGGAGCAGGCGTTACCATTTCCAAAGACGAGCTGGATGAAAATTTTCGGCGCGGCTACGACAAATTTTTCGTGAGCGTGATCCGATTTCGTTCGGCTGATTTCGAGAACGACATCACTATCAAAGATGAAGATGTGCAAAAGTATTACGATGCGCACAAGTCCGAGCTGAAAACCGACGAAAAAAGGAAGGTGGAATTTGTCCGTTTGGGACTGGCGGAGGAGCCGGCCGAATACACCAACCTTCCAGGGCCGCTGTCGCGACCAGCATATTCTTCGGCTTTTACAGACAGGTTCATCCAAAGCCTGATCGCGGCCTATGCCGCCACCTCATCTTTTGTTGGAAGCGACGTGACAGCGCAACTGCGGAATGAGCAAAAGACGTTGACGGGGACAGAACGGATCGAGGCCTTGCAAAAGCTGGCCGACCGCGCAACCGATTTCACCCAAGCGCTCTTAGAGAAAGACGCGGATTTCAGGCAGGCCGCTGCGAAATTTCAACTGCCGGTGAATGAAACCGGCGAATTTACGGCAGCGGCGCCTGATTCGAAGTTGAAAGCTGATCCTCAGCTCAGTGCGGCCGCTTTTAAACTATCGGCGCAGGAGCCGAACAGCGATCCGGTCCAAGTCGCAGATGGATTTTATATCTTGCATCTGGTCGGGGTCACCGAGACGCGGCCTCTCACAATGGAAGAAGCAAAACCGAAAATCGTTGACGCGATCAAAAAGTCGCGAACTCGCGAGCTGATGTCCTCAAAAGGTCCGGAGCTGGCGAATCAGCTACGCGAAGCGGCGAAATCTTCCGCGGGATCTGATCTTCAAGCGGCCATCCAAAAAGCTGGCGTTAAGGCTGAGAAGCTCCCGCCGTTTTCGTTGTTTGAGGAGGAAACAACCGAATCCCAAGACAACGAAACAAATCAAAGCAAGGAACCAAAGAGCGAACAGGTTTCCCAAGGCAAGGAACCAAAGAATGAGCCGCCCTCCCAAAGCAAGGAGCCGAAGAACGAACCTCCGGATCTTCCCATGATCAAACAGGCGGTGGCATTCCTGGATGCCGGCGAAATCAGCGATTTTGTTCCTTCGGCTGAGAACGGATTCATTGCGATTTTAGAAAAGCGAGAACCATTTGCCGACGCAAAGGCCGGCGTGAAGAAGGCAGCGTTCGAGAAAAAACTTCTCGATAACAAGCAGCGGATCGTTTTGTACGAATGGTTGCACGACCGCCAGCAGGCTGCGCTTCCGGCTCGCAAAGGGTAACCACGGATTGACGCAGTGAAGACCAATTACGCCCTATGGCCAGAGCTGTCTCGCTTCGCTCGACATGACATACCGTTCTGTTTGGTTGCGGCTTCGTTGCTGGGTGATTCATGATTTGCTCAGATGGCAAAGGAACTGACACCTGAGCAAATCCTTGACGAGGCGAGCGGCGATCTCGCCATTGGCGATTTGGAAAGCGCAGTGGCAAAATACCGGCGGTGTGTTGAGATTGCGCCCGATTTTTTCGATGGGTGGCACGCACTCGGCATGGCTCTGATGAAACTCGGACGTTTCGACGAAGCCATCGATGCCGGTAAAAGATCGGTCGAGCTTCGCCCGAACGATCAAATCGGTTGGACAAGTCTGTCTCTGTTTTACAATCGCGCCGGCAACATCAAGGAAGCCGAGGCCGCCGGCGCGAAGGCGAAGATACTGGGCTGGGGCGGGAAGATTGCGAAACAATAGATCGGCCTGCCGAATTGGCAGCGCACTTACTTGCCTAAGATTTCAGCTTCAGTTTCTTTTGGCCTATGACGTGGACCTTGCCATCATCGTCAATCCTAGCCGTAAATTCGAATTTCACGTGATCGTTACCGATCGCTTCATGTTGGAGGATTAGCACGCCTGGCTTGACCCATTTAATCGGGGTCACCCATTCGTTGCGGAAATCGGCGTTGAAGTTCGCATGCAGTTGGTCGTAGTCGGCTACCTTTGTAAATTTCCCGTCTTGTTCATGGAAGACCGAGGTGTATCCGGTTCGAAGTTCACTGTAGTAAAACGCAAACCAACGCGAATCACTTGTCCAGAGCAGTTTGAGGTCTCCGAAGTTTGTCCCCATGTCCGGCTTGTATAGTTCCAGAACTTTCTCTTTTGCCGGAAGCGACACCAGATCAATTTCAGTGACTGCTCGTGAAAACATTCCATCCGGCAAAGGATGTTCGCCCGGATCCTTCTTCGCTTCGGCGGCGATTCGTTCATTCTCTTTCTGATCGTACGAAATCCGCAACGCAAACTTCTGATCCGGCGAAATGTCGCGAATTTTTTCTCCCAGAACCGGCTCTTCAGCAGAAAAGGATTTCGAAACGAGGATCAGCGCCGACAGCGCGATGTGAAATCGCCATCTATTAGTGATCGGAAAGCTCATTTGTCTTAACTTCGGAAATCCGCTTGGTTGTGGCACAATCTTAGGTCCTACGCCAGCTAGTTACAATTTTGTTTTGGTTATTGGCTTTAGATCGCGTCGGTCACCTAACACGACAGTGGTTATGTAGGCGCAATGGCTGTGCGTTCTCGCCGCCGCCGTCAATCACGGGAAATTGCCCAGGCTTGCAATTATACGTCGCCGTCGCGCTAATCTTGTTGACAATCGCGAACCCCGATTAAGGCTGAAATTGCTCCGCCTATCGCGACGCGCCTAACTTTCAGCCAAGCATTGGTCATCTGTTGGACGCCGCTGAGTCTTACTTCTTGCCTTTTTTGATATTCTTGATTGACGCGTTGTCGCTGGCATCAAACGAGATCGTGATTGTTCGTTCGCACTCGCTCGTCTTGTCTGGATCGTCATCATGGCTCCATGCCTCGCGCGCCAGGAGAACCAAGGTAGTCGCGTTCGACCACCGTCTCGGCTCCAGACTCGCTTCAAATTGCTTTCCCACGTTTGTCTTCTCGCAATCGGGAAAATCTGGCAGCGCTACTTGGTCAAATCCGGCGTCTCCCTTTCGTCGATAAACCGTGGTCGAACCGCCGCGGCGATCGGCCGAAAAGTGAGCGAAGTATTTCGAGTCAGGCGACCACAGTAACTTGGAGTCCTTTGCCCAGAACCCGCTAACTTCCTCCAGTTCTAACACTGTTTTCCCCGATTTGATGTCGACGATTCCGCTAATGTCTCCTAAACGCATGCCGAACTTTCCGTCGGGAGAACGGTATTTAATGAGATCTTCGGCTAATGCTACGGACAGGAAAGCGCCAAAATACAATATGCAAAAGAGATAAGTGTTGTTCTTTGATTGCTTCGGGTGCTGACCGGTAATGAATAGAATACGGAATCCTAATATGGGCACGGCTTGGGATTTGGGTTGAGGTTTGAGGAATGCGCGATATTGGCGTTGTAATGAAATTGCCGGCCTCGATCAATCACGATCGCGACTATGTACTCGGGACACATGACGAGGAATTAGCCAGACTCGGACTGCAACATCGTGTCTGGCTTCCAGTCGTTTTAGATTGCTGGCACCGGGCTGGCGTTACAGTCGGCAAACGCGTACTCGACGTGGGCGCCGGTCCTGGTTACGCGACTGTCGACCTCGCTGAGATTGTCGGACCGACAGGTGAAGTAATCGCCCTCGAACGATCGCAGAACTTTGTCCGTGCAATGGAAGAAGCCTGCCGTGCGCGCTCGCTCACCAATGTGAAAATTCACGAGATCGATTTGATGACGGACGATCTGCCTGCAGCCGATTACGATTTCGCCTGGTGCCGATGGGTGGTCTCCTTCGTCAACGATCCCGCGTTGCTGATTCGCAAGCTGGCGCGCGTGATGCCAAAGAGAAGTTTGTCCATCTTTCACGAGTACGGTCATTATGAGACCTGGCGATTCCTTCCACGCCTCCCGATGCAAGAGCGTTTCCGCGAGCATGTGATCGCGACCTGGCGCGAATCGGGCGGCGAACCTGATGGCGCCGCGGGATTATCGGAGCTGCTTGCAGACAATGGGTTTGCAATTCGATCGGCCCGGCCACACGTCTTTTGCCTCCGACCGCGCGACTATATGTGGCAATGGCCTGCGACTTTCATTAAAATTTATCTTCCCCGTCTCATTCAAATGGGGCGCATTGATGAAAAATTTGCCGAAAAGGTCCGAGCCGATTTGGCTTCGGCGGAAAAAAATCCGAATGCGCTAATGATCACGCCGCTAGTGCTCGAACTTGTTGCTGAAAAAATTAGTTAGAAGATCTGATTCTTCGGGTGTTGCCCGTTAGCTCTCTATCCGCAAGCGGCCCCTTCCACAGTCGAGATACACATTGCCAGGTGTCAGCTGAAAAGTATCCTGGATGTATTCAAGCAACTGACCGACTGATTCCTCGGGTATTCGAATCCTAAGAGGCGGTAATTCATGCTTCGCTAGACCTAAGTGAAACGGATCATTCGCATTCGAGCGCAGGCATTGGATAAGTCAACTCGGTCCGCTCCTGTCCACTAAGATGCCTTCTGTCTTGTATGGATAAACCAGCATTCCCTTTTGAAAGCTCAAACGTGGATTGGGATGGTAAGCTCGGTCCCAGCCGAAGGCTTGTTCTGGCAAAGAATACCTTGCCTTAAACGTGGGCTCATGCCTTGTCATCCATTCAAATCCAATTTGACAACCGATGGCAAGATTCATGTCTATCAATCCAGGTGTGTTTCTAAATTTGTGTCTGAAGGGAGATTTATTGATTTCGTCGTCGCACGGGAATCGAAGATCTTTGCACGGAAAACAATAAATTAGGAGGCCCTTCTCGCGATACTCTGCATTAACTTTGCGGCAAAATGCTTCAAGAGCGAAGAACAGCGCAAAACGAATATCTCGCGTGAAATCTAAGAGTCTCGTTCCTGGCCGGTAATGCTGCATCAGTGAGAGCCACCAAAAGACTTCCTGGTCCGACCTCTTCTCCATGAGATGGCCGTGTTCCTTGGCGCGGTCGATGATTCCTGAAGCCGTTTTCACAAATTCCTCGGACAGTCTTTTCTCGTACGACAACAGTTCAGCTATCGTGCAGCTGCTCCTGCCTTCACTCTCGAACCAATTGCGCTCTAAAGACGGTTGAAGGGAACTCGGGAAATCGAGCTCTCCCCGAAAAATGTAACCTGGGTTTCGACCTGCTTCGCCTGCGTAGGCCAAGTTGTCGATGCCGTGCGGCGCCAAATAGTGCAAGACGTCGTCCGGAGAAGTACAAGGACAGACTCTTTCTTTGAAAAGGTCTTCGGCATTCCTCATGATCAATTTCGTTTCTCAACACTCGAGTATCGTCTGCGCCTTCAGTGCCATCGCCCACACAAATGACGACGTGCACTTCGCAGAGATGGGATAGACCTTCAACTCGCGGTTCCCGCAAGGCCTAGGCGATGTGCATCGGTTTTGAGCGCAGCGATAACTTCCGCGATGACCTCGTCGAGTGGCATTCCCAGTTCTTCTGCACCGCGCACGATATCTTCGCGGTTCACGGCGCGAGCGAATGCTTTGTCTTTCATTTTCTTCTTCACTGCCCGCACGTCGACATCGTGGATGCTTTTTGTCGGCCGTACGAGTGCAACTGCAACGATGAATCCGCTTAGTTCATCGACAGCATAAAGCGTTTTCTCCAGCTCTGTTTCTCGCGAGACGTTTGCATAATCCGCGTGCGAAAGGATCGCGCGGCAGACTTCGTCGCTCCAGCCGTTCTCGCGTAGCCAGGCAACGCCGACGAATGGATGGCCTTCGGTTGGGCTCTGTTCGACATTCGGATGGCGTTCGTAATCCATATCGTGCAACAGCCCCACCGCTTCCCAAAAATCGGCGTCTGCGCCGCGAAGTTGCGCAAAATGTTTCATTGAATCAGCAACTGCGTAGCAGTGTTTTCGCAGACTTTCGGATTTGACCCAGTCATGGAGAATCTTTAGCGCGCGGGCGCCAAGCGTTTCATTCATCATTGAACTTTAATGAATGGAGACGTTGTCGCCCGATTTTATTTTGGTTGCGAGACGTACAACGTCCCAATTCGCCAGGCGAATGCAGCCATGGCTTGCGGCATGGCCAATCGAGCCGGGCTCATTCGTTCCGTGGATGCCGATGCCTTTCTTATTTAGTGCAATCCACATGACGCCCACCGGATTGCGCGGCCCGGGCGGAAGCAGATGGAAATTGCCGCTGCGCTTGCCGTGTTGGAGCATCTCCTTGTCGTAGCGAAAGGTCGGCATCTTGCTGATATGCCGTACCTTCCACTCACCGATGGGCGAGGCTGTGTGCGTGGAACCAACAGTGACCGGGTATGCGGCGATGAGCTTTTCGCCCTGATAAACTCCGAGCACGTTGCTCTTGGTATCGATCTTGACGGCGACACCGGCGCCGGTGCCTATGTTTTCGGCAGGAGTACCACTTTGCGCGTCAGCTTGATCTTCCATCTCGTTAGCGGGCTGCGAGGTGACCTCACTGCCGGGCTTAATCTCTTTTACCGAAGCCAGGTCAAATGGCTCGACATTCGGCACCATGAGCTGATCGCCGGGCTTGATCGCTTTGAATTTCCCGGGATTGAGCTGTTCAAGGAAATGAATCTCGCTGTGAAACTTCTCGGCGAGCGCATCTGCAGGATCACGGTACGGCAGGAATTTTAATTTTGCCTGCTGGGCCACGTCTTTGGGTAATGGCCCGATACTTTGAAGGTCGGCTTCGTTAACGGTGTAAGGAATGAACACCGGCTCCGCGCTGGCCAGATCGAGCCCGTTGACATCGGGCGCGGCATTGGATTTTGCGTTCGGTCGTGACGGCGCAGTTTGCGCCTGTTCTCCGCGAGACTCGCGATATAGCGCAAGCGCCTTTTTGGTAACCTCATTGTAGCGCCCATCAATCTTACCCGGACTAAAATTCGCACGATCGAGAAAGATCTGAAGGCGAGTGGCCGCTTCGAGGTGACCCTTATTTGGGGTCGGCGCATGGTGCGCCTTTCTCTTCGCCGACGCCGGAAAGGCAGCGGTGGCGATCAACACTGCGACAACTGCACAACGACCAAGAGTGTTCACTTAAATGGATCGCTATGCTCGCCAGCGACGGCTGTCTTACATGATCCTGAAATATTTCGCCGCTGCGGCTATAAAGAAAACGCGCCTTCCGTTTGCCCGCAGGCGAAATAGGAAGGCGCGTTGGAGACGAACGAGACTAAAGATTAGTCTTCATCCAGGATTACGCGATCAACCATCACGGCGTCGCCAGTCCCGGTGTAATGGACTCGGACGGGAACACCCACTTTAACCCTTGTTCTCACCACATCTTCATCCAGGACCTTACCGCTGCGCGTCACGTAAGTAACGGTTTTGCCGAAGCGATAATGGCGCGGTCCACTGCTTTCCTTAAGCACGATTGTGCTGCCCGGAGTGTACTCAGTGATCGTCCCACTGGCATCGGTTGTAGTCGTCGTTGTAGTGGTCTCCGATACTTGCCCCCACGCAAACGGTGCAACACATGCCAACGCAATACTCAATAGCATCTTTTTCATGTTTTCCCCCTTTTTATCGACATGCGGCAATTGTTACACGCTATAGTGAATTCGCATACAGGCTACGCGACGGATGCGTCACAATATCTTTTATGTTGGTTGCGGCCTATTTTTGGTAGGTGTGGTTTTGACGTGAACAATTGATATGAACCTCTGGATTGGAACCTCTGGATTTCAATACGCCGAGTGGAAGGGAAATTTTTACCCGGAAGATTTGGCCGCGGCGAAGATGCTGCCGTTTTACGCTGAGCGATTCTCTACGACAGAGATCAATTACACGTTCCATCGCATTCCCGCGCCGAAAACAATCGACAACTGGAAAGCGCAAACGCCGGAGAAATTCCGGTTTGCACTGAAAGCTCCACAGAAAATTACGCATTGGTCGAAGCTGCGCGATTGTACCGACACGCTGGAATATTTCTGCAAAATCGCAGGCGGTCTCGGCGAACGACTCGGCCCAGTGCTGTTTCAATTGCCGCCGACGTTCAAGAAAGATGCCGATGTATTGGGCTCATTTCTTCGCGAATTTCCTTCAATGCGCGCCGCATTCGAATTTCGTCACGATTCATGGTTCGACGACGAAATTTTCAATCTGCTGAAATCACGCCATATCGCGCTTTGTATCGCCGACACCGACGCGATCGCGACGCCAAAGAAAATTACTGCGGATTACGGTTATCTGCGTCTGCGGCGCGAAGATTACACCGAAGAAGACGTAAAACGCTGGTCCGAATTCGTTCGCGAACACAACACAAACTGGACTGACGTTTTCGTCTATTTCAAACACGAAGAAAGCGGCATCGGCCCGAAGCTTGCCAGGCAGATGATCGAATTGCTGGCTGAATCTTGAACGCTAACGGCCGATCAGGATGAAGATTCCTGCTACCAGTGCCAGCACACCAGTGATGATGCCGATACCGAGTCCGGTTAACGTGAGGATTCCCACGGCGATCAGATAAATCGCGAGCAGAAGCATGCCGATATTTTTGGTAATCATGTCCTGAGTATGGGCAATCCCACCGCTGCTTGACAATCCTGAACCCGCTTCCAGTTGCGCTCGATCTTTATTTGCCGGCGGCCCGAACTACTACCGCCGAAATATCTTTCGCATCGACGAATGCGTCGAAATATTCGGCGCCGGTCAAAGCGGTAAGATGGACGGTAGTTTCGCTCACTTGCGAGACTTTGCCGCCCATTTTTTCTCCAGATCTCAAGTGCAGCTCGACAGTTTTGCCGACGCTGCCTTGAAGGACGCTGAGCACGGTGACATTAGGTTGCGGCGCGGCTTTCTCCTGAGCGAGCAAACTGGAACAGGTCAGCGCTGCAATGACGATTATAAGAGATAAGTAGCGTTTCATGACAAATCCTTCTGCGTGATCGGGGCGCGATTTACGAGTAAATAATGCTTGATTTTGAATTGGCAGGCCGAGCGCACGCCTTACAAACTGCAACTCATGTCCGATTACATGCCGATTTCGCGAAGACCAATTGCCGCGGGATTTCAGCGGACTGCGGAAAGTACAACCCGATTTTGTGTGCGGCATGGAATTCATCCGGATGCGATTTCCTATTTGTCGATCCTGGCCGCGCTCGCGGCCGCGATTTGTTTTTGGAAATCGGGACACACTAGCTGGCTCCTGATCGTTGCGCCGTTGTTTTGTTATCTCCGGCTCTGGTTTAACATGCTTGACGGCATGGTCGCGATCGCGGCGAACAAAGCGAGCCGGCGCGGTGAAATCCTGAACGATCTACCTGATCGCATTTCCGACGTGATCATTTTCGCCGGCGTTGCACACAGCGGATTGATGGATCCGATTTTGGGATATTGGGCCGCGATCCTGGCGGTGCTCACGGCGTACGTCGGTCTGTTTGGACAAGCGCTCGGTGTTCGACGTGAGTTTGGCGGAGTCATGTCGAAGCCGTGGCGGATGGTTGCGCTCCACATCGGCGCGTGGCTCGCGTTTTTTCTCTCCGGCCAACCATTCGCGAGTTTCACGATTCTCGATTGGACGTGTTTGGTCGTGATCGCCGGCTGTGTGCAAACGATCGTTGTTCGCTTGAAACGAATCACCGCTGCGCTGCAAAATAAGGGGTGATGTCGCCGCAGATCGCGCTGCACGATCCAATTTTCCGGGCTTACTTCTGGATCGTTCTAATTTCCCTCGCGATCGGCGGAGCGACGCTCGGATTCCTGCGAGTGGTCTTAAAAAAAGACACCGCGTCGATGTTCAGAACCTATTGGTCGTGGATCTTCATGGCGGGGATTGGTTTGATTGTCGTTTTTCTGGGACGCATTCCAACCATCGTCGGCGTCACCTTACTCGCGATCTACGCTTTCAAGGAGTTCGCGCGCGCTTCCGGATTGTATCGCGACTGGTGGATGACCGGCGCAGTTTACGCCGGCATCGTCACTGTCGGAATTTCTTCGGTAATTTCGCATCCGCGCGGCGAAGAACCAGGCACCGGTTGGTACGGTTTTTTTGTCGCGGTGCCGGTCTTCGAGATCGCGTTGATCTTGTTCATTCCGATTTTGCGCAATCGCGCTCGTGGCGAACTGCAGCGGATGTCGCTTGCCATCGTCGGATTCATTTACATCGGCTGGATGTTCGGTCACCTCGGATTTCTCGACAACGCGAGCAACGCCTACGGCTTTATTTGTTACATTATTTTCGCGACGGCGCTGAGCGACGTCGCGGCCTTCACTTTCGGAAAAATCTTCGGTCGCCATCCGTTGCGGAGCAAAATCAGTCCCAATAAAACCTGGGAAGGCGCACTCGGCGCATTCGGAGTTGCCATGATTCTGCCCTGGATTCTTCGATTCTCGTTTCCATTCTTCGGCATATGGCAGTTGATTCTGACTGGCTTGATTGTTGGAATCGGCGGACAACTGGGTGATCTTTCCATCAGCGTGATTAAACGCGACATCGGAACCAAAGACATGGCCGCAACTATTCCTGGTCACGGCGGGATTCTGGATCGGATCGACAGTTTGATCTACGCTGCGCCGTTGTTCATGCACATGGCCGGGTATTATTATCCGCTCCGATGAAGAAGTGGCGCTACGATTCCTCGCGCGATCTCGAACGCACACCGCTCGACCGTCTCCGCCAATTTCCGCGCGAGCCCGACATGCTCGTGTATGGATTACGGTCGATCGTCGCGTTGATCATTCGGGGACTCCTGCGCATTTACAATCGTTTCGAAATTATCGGGCACGAAAATCTGCGCACCAACCGCTCGCTTGTTATCGTGGCGAATCATTGCAGTCATCTCGATACCCTTTGCCTGCTCGCGGCGTTGCCGCTGCGCAAATTACATCGCGCGTTTCCTGCGGCGGCGTCCGATTATTTTTTCCAAAGTGTGCCGCGTCTTTGGATCGCCGCCGTGATCGTGAACGCGTTGCCATTTGCACGGCAAATGCGGGTCCGGCAAAGTTTGTCCCTTTGCGAACAACTGCTCACAAGCCCGGGAACAATCTTGATTATTTTTCCAGAAGGAACACGATCGACGACAGGCGAACTTCGTGAATTCAAATCGGGAATCGGCGCGCTAGTGGCCGGCCGGGACGTGCCGGTGGTGCCTTGTTTCATCGACGGTTCTTTTCGAGCGTGGCCCAAAGGCAAGCGATTGCCGCGGCCGCGAAAACTTCGGTTGATTGTGGGTGCGCCGCTGAATTACCGGGCGTGCGGCAGAGACAAGATGGAGATCTGCGCGATTGCTGCCGAATTGCGTGAAGCGGTAAACGAACTACGCCAAAGAAATGGAAGCAACTGAACAAACATTCATCAGTTGGGACGGGGCCGAGTTGTTTTATCGCAGCTGGCTCCCCAGTAACCCGACCGACAAAGCGTTGCTTCTTTTTCATCGTGGTCATGAGCATTCCGGTCGCTGGCAGGAAATGGTCGACTCGATAGACTTGGATGACGTTGCGATTTTCGCCTGGGATGCGCGCGGCCACGGACGATCGCCCGGCAACCGCGGCGCGGCGAACAGTCTTCTCGACGTGATCAAGGACGTGGACGCGTTCGCGCGGCATGTTTCGAAAGGACACGGAATTCCGATCGAGAACATGATCGTGCTCGCCCATAGCCTCGCGGCGGTGACAGTGACGGCATGGGTGCACGATTATGCGCCACCGATCCGCGCAATGATTCTGGCGACGGCCGCATTTCACGTGAAGCTCTATATCCCGTTCGCGATTCCGTTTCTGAGAGTGCTGCGGCCGCGTTTCGTGAAAAGCTACGTGAAATCGAAAATGCTGACACGCGATCGCGAGCAAGCGGCGCGTTACGATTGCGATCCGCTTATCTTCCGGCAAATCGCGGTCAATGTGCTGCTCGATCTACACGATACCGCGAAACGATTGGTCGCCGATGCCGGCGCGATTCGAACGCCCACTCTGATGATCGGCGCCGGCAAGGATTGGGTTGTCAGTCTCAAAGCGCAGCGAGAATTCTTCGACCGACTGTCATCGCAGGAAAAGCGCTTCGAGGTCTTCCCGGGCGCGTATCACGCGATCTTTCATGAAACGAACCGACGTGAAGTTGTCGAGGTGGTCCGCGATTTCATCCGAGCGCAATTCGCCAACGCCGCGATTCCGCAGTCGCTACTGAACGCTGATCAAAATGGCTACACACACGACGAGTTCATGCGTTTGCAAAGAAATGGCAGCCTGGGGTTCGCGATTGCGCGCGCCGGTTTGAAGATCGCCAGTCGCTTTAGTAAGGGGATCGAAATCGGCTCCCAAACCGGCTTCGACTCGGGAATCTCTCTCGATTACGTCTATGAAAATCTTCCGCAGGGATTATCGCCTGTCGGACGGCTGATCGATGCAGCATATCTCAATGCCATTGGCTGGCGCGGTATTCGCCACCGCAAGGCGAACTTGAAAGCGGCACTGCAGCGTATGATCAAGCGCGCTGCGGCAACGGGCCGCAACGTGCACATCATCGACATCGCAGCCGGTACGGGACGTTATGTCATCGAAACGATGCAAGAGCTGCCGAACGTTTCGATTAGCGCCTTGCTTCGCGACAATTCCCCGGCGAATGCCGAAATCATTCGAAAAGACGCCAAAGAGTTCAGGCTCAAAATGGTTAGCGCGGAAGTTGCCGACGCTTTCGATCGCGAAGCCGTCGCGAGAATTCAACCGCGTGCGACGATCGGAATCGTTTCTGGTCTCTACGAGTTGTTTCCGTCAAATGATTTGGTTTTGAATTCGTTGCGTGGGCTCGCGGAAGCGATCGAGCCCGGCGGTTGTTTGATTTACACGAATCAGCCGTGGCATCCGCAGCTCGAGTTCATTGCGCACGTTTTGCGCAATCGCGAAGGCGAACGCTGGATCATGCGCCGCCGCACGACCGCCGAGATGGACGAGCTTGTACAGACAGCCGGCTTTGAGAAGATCGAGATGGAAATCGATCAATGGGGAATGTTCACCGTGTCAGTTGCACGACGTGGGCGTTAAACGGAGCAAAGCGCTCGTCGTTTCGGCCGGACTGTCGATCCTTTTCCTGATCGTTTACGGCAGTTGCAACTGGATCAGTTCCCGACGCGCGAACGTCGGCACATTCTATTTTGAATGGGAACGCGAGATCCCCTTCGTCTCGTTTTTCATTCTCCCCTACATGTCCATCGATCTGTTCTTCATTGTCGCGCCATTTCTTTGTCGGACAGATCGCGAGTTGTCGGTCTTGGCAAAACGAATCGCGGTGGCAATAATCGTCGCTGGAATTTGCTTCCTGCTTCTTCCGCTGCGGTTCGCGTTTCCGCGACCCCATACTGATGGATGGCTCGGCGCGCTTTTCGATTGGTTTCGCGGGATGGACGCGCCATACAATCTGCTTCCATCGCTGCACGCGGCACTCATGCTAATTTTGCTGGATGTTTATTTTCGTCACACGCGCGGTTTCATTCGGGTTGCGATCATGATGTGGTTCGTTCTGATCGCGTTGTCGCCACTTCTCACATATCAACATCATGTGATCGACATCGTCGGCGGTTTCGTTCTGGCTGCGCTCTGTTTTGGGCTTTTTCGGGAACCGGATTTCTGCTCGCTTCCAGATCGTTCCGAGACTAATAATCGCAACTCGCCCTTATGAACTACAACGACCTTATTCAACTTTATTTCGAGCGCTCGACCGCGATGCAAGCCTACTGGAATCTTTACGTGCTGATCGTTGGCGGACTGCTCGCATTTTCATCGCTGCGCAAACAACCCGCCGCGATTACCACGTTGATCGTGTCGGTTTTGTTCGCCTTGTTCGCCTACAAAAATCTGGATGCCATGTACGACACGACTCAGCAGCGGTTTGCCACGATCGAGGCGATCAAACAATTCGATGCCAGTGGAACAAACGCCGCCAGCTTGAAACAAACGCGTGATCTTCTCGAGCCGACGCTCACGCCTGCGACTTACGGAAGCGTCCGCGCCACACATGTGACCAGTGATGTCCTCACCATTGCGGCACTTTGGGCGATGGAATTTCGGCGGCGAAGATTGAAGCGCACAACTCCAGCACAATAAACGCTGTCGTTGTAACGGTGCTTGTGCCAAGCACCGAGCTAGAGAAATAGTAGGCGGCCGCCGCCGCGGCCGCCTCTACAATGACTTCGATCGCTGAAAATCTCGAGCGGGTGCGCGAGCAGGTCGCGCGGGCGGCGGCGAAGGTTGGACGCGCCGCGAGCGACGTTGAGCTCGTCGCCATCACAAAGACGCATCCTGCTGAGAAAGTACGCGAGGCGATCGAGGCTGGGCAAAATTTATTCGGCGAAAGTCGCATTCAGGAAGCGCGCGCAAAAATTCCTGAGCTCCCTTCAAATGTGCGCTGGCATTTCGTAGGACATCTCCAAAAGAACAAGATTCGTCATGCGTTACCGCTTTTCGAATTGATTCACAGCGTCGATTCACTCGGGCTAGCGCAAGACATGAACCGAATCGCAGAAGAGGAGGCGATGCATCCACG
>WNFW01001751.1_pt1 | contig 20075 bp, 17 predicted proteins | sample 5400131 | NCBI WGS metagenome assembly WNFW01 (sample SAMN13153362, study PRJNA577476) | soil metagenome | isolation source: 20 cm soil or saprolite under grassland replicate 1 | place: USA:California | collected 2016-06-15 | reverse complement strand
TTCATTCGGCCGGCTTCGCTAATCATGTTTTGGTTCCACGGCGGGTCCCAAACCAATTGCACATCGGCTTCATCGATGCCGTCTATGCTCAGGATTTTGCTCTGCGCATCGTGTGCGATCGCTGGTCCCATCCCGCAGCCCGGCGCGGTCAACGTCATTTTCACTTCCACCCGCGTGCCGCCATCGTCCTTTTTGATCAATCGACAATCGTACACGAGACCAAGATCGACAATGTTCACCGGGATCTCCGGATCGTAGCATTGGCGCAACTGATTCCAGACCTCTTCTTCTGAAACTTCGCCGTTTGTAGTGCTCGAAGGTTTTGGCGAATCCTGCGCCTGAGGCTTTTCCAAGCCCAGGGCGTCGAGGTCTTTCTCGGCCACGCGCGCCAGGCCCTGGTAAGTTGCGACGGTGTAGCTTCCTCCGAGGCTTTGCGTGATCACACCCTGCGTTCCCGCTGGGATCGTAGTCTTCTGTCCGCTCGGAATCTGGATTGCCTCACAATCGCGGCTCAATGTGAATTCAGTGTTCTCGTACATGGGTTTCTGTCTTTGTCATTCCGAGCGAAGTCGAGGAATCTCTCGATTCATTTGGACTGAGGGAGCTCCTGTCGTCGACCGGAAAAGGTTCTAAACTACTATGCCACAAATGAGAAAAATGACGAATGGCTTTGCCACGTCCAAGCGCTAAAGCTTGGAGAGATTTCTCGACTCCGCTGCGCTCCGCTCGGAATGACAAGTGGCGAGAATGACGACGTCTCTTCGTCATTCGTCATTAGGATTTCGTCATTTAATACACATCCCGCTTATACCGCTTCTCATTCTTGAGCTTTTCAACGTATTCATTCGCTTGCTCGACGTTTTTGCCGCCTTGCTCTTGCACGATTTTGCGCAGCGTTGCATCGACATCCTTGGCCATCCGGCGTGCATCGCCGCACACGAAAAAGTAGGCGCCGTCGGCGTCGATCCATTTCCAAATCTCGGCGGCATTTTCCATCATCTTGTGTTGGACGTAGATCTTCTGCGCTTGATCGCGTGACCAGGCGCAATCGAGCCGTGCGAGAAGTCCCTCCTTCATATACGCGTTGAATTCGTCTCCGTACGCAAAATCGCAGCTCTCATGCTGCGCGCCAAAGAAGAGCCAGTTCTTTCCTTTGGCTCCGGCGACTTGTCGTTCCTGTAAGTATGCGCGGAATGGCGCGACACCGGTTCCGGGACCGACCATTATGATCGGCGTGTTTGGGTCGTCGGGCAGATGAAAATGTTTTGCCACAGTGGGGAAAACGGGCACGGGCACGTCATCAGCGCGTTCCGCAAGAAAAGATGAGCAAACTCCTTTCCGGAGGCGACCATTACTTTCGTACCGGACGACATCCACGATAAAGTGCACCTGGTCGGGGTACGCTCTTAAGCTTGAGGCGACCGAATAAAGTCGCGGCTGTAATTTCGTGAGCAAGCCGACAAACTCTTTCGGCGCAAACCGGGCGGAGGGATGGTCCGAGAGGAAATCGACTATTTCCATGCCCCACAGGTAAGTCTCGAGGTCCTGTTTGCGGTTTGGAGCGAGAAGGTACGTCAACGTAGGCGCAGCGGAAGCTCGCTCGGCAATGGCCCTCAAAAACTTCGGCGTTGGCTGCGTGATGCTGTAATCGCGCAGTAGCGCTTCGCGGAATGTCGTCGGTTCGCCTTTCGGCCGCGGGACTTGTTCATCGCCGGTCGCCCCGAGCGTATGAATGATTTCATCGACCAACTCCGGATCGTTCGTTGGATAAACGGCCAATGAATCACCAACTTCAAAGCTCAAACCCCATCCGGACAAATCGACCTCGAAATGACGTGTGTCCTTCTCAGATTCCGGACCGCTGAGACGACGGTTCACAACGAGACGAGCAGGAAAGGGATTTGCGCGCGTGTAGCGTGGCGAAGCGGTGGCAGCTCCAGCGCCTGCAGTAGCGGTAGCGGTGGCTTCAGTCATGGAACTTCTTGTAGCGGCGATCTGTTATCGTCGCAAATATTCAGCCGTCATTTCCGATCGCGAGCGTCGGACAAACATCCATGGCGCACTGCGCACCCGCGGTTTCTTTTGGCGTTTCGGGCTGATTAAAAAAATGCACAGCAGTTTCGTCGCGATTATGGGTGATCAGATTCGGCGCTTCTTCAAGGCACATCCGGCACAACGCGCAGCTCGTATCCACATATCACTGCCCGGGCGCATTCTCGGGCTGCTTGTTTAGTTTGTCCGCCATGACTTAAACAGACGGGGGAAAGGTGATAGGTTTTCAACTCCCTCCACGAGCAATGCTCGATCGCCGTCTCGCTCGGCTCTGTTTCCTCGGCGCTTCCGAAGTCAGCGCAATCGCAAAATCCACCTGCCGTTTAAAGATGTCGACGCGAGCGACGAAGACGGATAACTGGTCGCCGACGCTGAACCGTTTGCGCGAGCGTCTGCCAATGAGCTGCCGCCTAGCGGGTTCAAACAAATAAAAATCGTCCGTCAGTGAGGAGACATGAACAAGCCCGGTAATCAGAGCATCCGGCAATTCCACCATCAACCCGTAGTTGCGGACATCGACAACTGCGGCGCGAAAAATCTGCGGATTGCGTTCGTCGAGTTGTCGTTGAAAAAATTCGAGTTTCTTCATCTGGGCAGCGTCAATCTCCGCATCAGCCGCATTGCGTTCAGTGGTTGAAATGTGCTCAGCGATAGAAGCGATTTCAGCCATGCCGAGCTGGTCGTGACGCCTAGCTGCGGTGTCCCGACCTAGCGCGCGATGCACCACCAGATCGGCATAACGCCGGATTGGACTAGTGAAATGCAAGTAGTTCGCTTTCGCGAGCCCATAATGGCCAAGCGGTTGGGCAGAATAGCGCGCGCGTTTCAAACTCTTCAGCAGCGCGATCTTTAGAGCTTGTTCTTCGGGTTTTCCGCCGATCAACTCGAGTAATCGCTGCAACTCACCGCGATGGGTCAGATCGCCCACCCTGTAGTTAAAGCTAAGCACAAGCTCGCGATACTCTGCGAGCTTTTCCGGGTCTGGATTTTCGTGAACGCGGTAGACGGTGGGAACCGCACGTTTCTTAAGCTCGCGCGCGACAGCCTCGTTAGCTGCGAGCATGAACTCTTCGATTAACTGGTGCGATTCATCGTTCTCAACGCGTTCTAATTTTACCGGATGACCCTGTTTATCGACCCAAACTTTCACTTCCGGAAAATCGAGGTCGAGCCCGCCGTGTTCGAATCGTTTCCGCCGCAATAAGGCAGCGAGTTCCCAAGAGAGATGCAGCCGTTCGCCCAATTGGTCACGGCGTGGGGACTTCAAGATGGCGTAGGCTTGTTTGTATGTAAAGCGGTGCGCGCTGCGAATCACGCTGCGCGTAAAACGCGCGCTCTTCGCAACGCCGTTTTTGTCGAAATGGAGAAAGACCGAATGTGTGAGCCGGTCGACTCCTGGCTTGAGACTGCAAACGCCGTTGCTCAACCGTTCCGGCAACATCGGAATCACGCGGTCGGGCAGATACACGCTATTCCCGCGCCGGCGCGCTTCGCGATCCAGCGCGCTGCCGGGTTCTACGTACGCGGCGACATCGGCAATGTGCACACCGAGCCGCCAACCGCTGTTGGTCTTCTCAACTTGAACAGCGTCATCGAAATCCCGCGCATCATCAGGATCAATTGTAACGATGAATTCCTTGCGCAAATCTTCCCGGCCTTCGAGTTGCCGTGAATCGATCTTTTCCGGAATCCGTTCTGCCTGATCCAAAACATCTTTCGGAAATTCTGCGCGCAGATGAAATTTGCGGATAATCGAGAGCATGTCGACGCCTGGTGCGGACGCCGCCCCGAGCACTTCGATAATTTCCCCTTCGGGATTGATGTGGCGCGACTCCCACGCCTCCAGACGAACCACGACTTTGTCGCCCACATTCGCTGATGCCTGTTGTCGCCGATCTCGGTTCGGGTGGACGTAGACGTCATGCACGAAGCGCGGATCATCGGGGACGACGTAGTAAAAATTTCGCGACCGCTGCAGTGTGCCGACGATCGTATCGTGAGCGCGTTCCAAGATGCGAATCACGCGCCCTTCGCGCCGTCCTTTGATTCGGCCATAAGGCGTATCAGGCGATATACGAGCAACGACGCGGTCGCCGTGCATCGCTGTTCCGATATTTTCCGCCGCAATGAAAACATCGGGCTCGCCCGGTGTTTCCGGTGAAAGAAAGCCGTAACCGGCCGGATGAATCGACAATTTCCCGGCTATGAGGTCCGCCTCGGCCGGCAAGACATACCGGTTCTTGCGGATGCGCGCGATTGCGCCGGCGCGCTCTAGTTGACGCAGCGTTTTGCGCAGGGCAACTCGTTCGCTGGCCGCCAACCCAAGTTCGCGCGCCATGTCGATCCTATCGAGCGGCCGATAATCCTTTCGGGCCAGGAGCGCCAGAACTTGTTCTCGAATCTTACGTCCGTTTGCAGCCATTTGGGCGAAACAATATGGTCAGGTTCGTCGACTTAACGCGATTTCAATCGGAGGTCTATCTATGCGAAAGGTGATTATTGCTGGCGTATCGGCGATTTTTCTGACGGCGACCGCTACGTTTGCTGCAGGAGGAGCTAAAATGAAGATCACAAGTTCTGCTTTCCAGCAAGGCGGCAACATTCCATCAAAGTTTACGTGCGACGGCCCGAACACTAGTCCGGCTTTGCAGATTTCGGGCATTCCTGCCGAAGCAAAAACTCTCGTGTTGATCGTCGATGATCCAGACGCGCCGAGCGGACTGTTCACGCATTGGGTGGTTTGGAACATCTCGCCGCAGATGAGCACTGTTGCAGAAGGAAGCACGCCGAAAGGAGTGCAGGGGACAAACGACTTCGGCAAATCGGGCTACGGCGGACCGTGTCCACCTTCGGGCATGCACCGCTACTACTTCAAGATTTTCGCCCTGGATCGAGAGTTGGATTTGCCAGCTGGCGCGAAGCGAGGGCAACTGGATGCGGCGATGAAAGGCCATGTGATTGTTCAGGGTGAATTGATGGGGCGCTATTCCAGGAAGAAATAACTGTAGCTGCTTCGCTGTGCGAAGCGCAACGCTCACCCGCTACCTGCCTTGGGGACGTCGCCCAGCAGTCGACCACTGCAGCGTCGAATAATCCGCCTGTCGTGCTAGTCTCACCTAGGATGCACGAGAGACAATGGAAAATCGGGGAACGTCTTTTCAATGTTTCGCGGCACGGCCTAATCATGGGCGTGTTGAATGTCACTCCGGATTCGTTTTCCGAGGGCGGGAAATTTTTTGCGGCGGAGAAAGCCATCGAGCACGGCCTGAAAATGGCCGCAGATGGCGCGGACATCGTTGATGTCGGTGGCGAATCGACGCGACCTGGCGCCGAACCGATTGCCGCCGACGAGGAATTACGTCGAGTCATTCCAGTGGTCGAAAAGTTACGAACGAAGATAGACGTTCCGATTTCAATAGACACGTCGAAAACAGAAGTCGCGCTGGCGGCGATTCAGGCAGGCGCTTCGATTGTGAATGACGTCACCGGGGGACGAGGCGACGAAGGCATGCTGCCGCTGATTGCAGAAACGAAATCCGCTTTGATTATCATGCATATGCAAGGAACTCCGCGGACGATGCAGAAGCAGCCCCGATATAACGAAGTTGTTTCAGAAGTAGCGAATTTTTTTCGACAACAATATGCGTGCGCCATAGGTTGTAATATTGATCCCATGGCAATTGCGTTTGATCCGGGCATTGGTTTCGGGAAAACGCTCGATCACAATCTGGAATTGCTCGCGCAGCTGGAGCGGCTTCGCGTGCATGACCGACCACTCGTGATCGGCGTTTCCCGCAAATCGTTTCTGGGGAAGCTAGCCAATTCGCCGGAGATGGAGGAACGCCTGGCGCCGGCAGTCGCGTTGACTGCGCTCCTGCGCGCGCGCGGCGCAGACGTGTTCCGGGTTCATGCTGTTAAAGAAAATGTGAGTGCGTTGCGTGTAACGGAGGCAATCCTTGGGAGGACAGGATGATTCATCAACTCATCGATCTCTGGTTCAGGGGCTGGCGCAGCCTGTTCGAAATCATTCTGCTGAGCGTGGCGATCTATTACGGCTACCTCTACTTTCGGGGAACTCGCGGGGCAAAAGTACTCACAGGCTTGGCGATCGTTTTTCTGACGCTGACGCTAATTTCGACGTTGCTGAATTTGGTTGTGATTGGCTGGCTCATCCGAAGCTTCTCGGTTTTTCTTGCAGTCGCCTTAGTCGTCATTTTCCAGCCGGAGCTGCGGCGTGGCCTGGCTGCGCTTGGCGGACATCCAATTTTCTCGCTGACGAGCGAGAAGCGAGAGACCGTCCATGATCTGGCCGAGGCAGTGACGCAGTTGGCCAATAAACAGTTCGGCGCGCTCATCGCGATCGAGCGCGACACATCGATTCGTGTTTACGAGGAAACGGGCGTGATAATCGATGGAGAGTTCTCGGTCGAGCTGATCCTCACTATCTTTCATCCAAAGGCTGCATTGCACGACGGCGGAGTGATCCTTCGCAACGGACGAATTGCAGCTGCAGCGTGCATTTTTCCTGTAAGCCAGCGAGAAACCTTGGATCGCAGCCTGGGCTTACGTCATCGCGCCGGGCTCGGGATTACCGAGGAATCGGACGCGGTGGCGGTGGTCGTCTCCGAAGAGACCGGCGGTATTTCCATTTGCCACCGGCGCCGAATCGAGCGCAATTTCACACCGGAGACCTTCCGGCAACGGATCGCGGAAATTTTGTTGCACAGCAAATATGAAGAGACTGATTCTGAACAACTGGCGCGCGAAGTTGATCTCGCTCCTGCTCGCGACGACGCTTTGGTATCTCATCAAAAAGAACGTAGCGACGACGCCCTCGTTGTCTGAGAGGCCCTCTCCGGCACCAGTTATGCAAAGCCGCTGACGCTGTTTAACGCAAAAACCGTGAGAGATTTTCTTCTTCCCAGCGCCGCGCGCGTCGGTACTGAGGAAATTCGCGCTCCCGGCGGTTGAATTCATCAGTGTGAACTCGCCGGCGGTTGCGCGATAGGGTTTGATCGGGCACTACCGAGTGCAGCATTTCGTGATAAAGCACGTAACGCAAAAACCAGGTCGGCACGAACGGCTGGTCCAGCGCGGGATTGATTCGAATGACGCGGTCTTCCTCCTGGATCGTGCCAAAAACGAAATTCTCTCTTGGGCGATGTCTCCTTCGCCGGCCCCACATGACCTCGTACCCGCGAAGACGCCCTCGAAAGTACCGGTGGTTTAAGTCATCAAAGATGGCACGCAGATCGAAATGCGTTCCCTCGTGCCGCAAATTCAGTTGGCGCTGCATCGGCAACTTTGGATGAGCGAGCTTTCGTTTCGTGTTTTTCTTTTTCTTGGCCACGGGGAACCTCCAAAACGTGCAACGGGGAGAGTACTTTAGTGGGCTCTAAATCTGGAGACAAGCGAACTGGCAATCTTGTGCGAAAATTATTGTAAAACGTTTACCTTCAGCTATTTGGAAATGCGAGAAATGCCGGGTTGCAACGTGAAACCAGAAGGCAAACCCATAAGTCACAAATCAGACGCTCCCTTGAATTTGCGAACTGACCATGCTCGCCAGTTCTGCGGAGTTCGGGGTTTTTGTCTGAAGGTTTTGCCACTGTCGCAACTTGCGTGTAATCATTCCCAAATTTCCTGTTGAAGGCATCGGGAGTTTAGCGGATCACGTAGCATGACGCCGTTTCTGCGAAAGTTGCTCGGCCAAAACTGGCTTTTGCTGGTAACGATGCTCGCGCTCGCGATTTTTGGCGTCATAGCAATCTACAGCGCGACGTCCTCGCGCACCGATCCATATGCAGCAGACTTTTGGCGAAAACAGGCGAATTGGGTCGCTGTCGGCGTATTTGCGTTCATGCTGACCAGTTTGATTCACTACCGCTGGATCCGTTGGGGCGCGTTGCCGATGTATTTAGCCGGCATCGTCTTTCTGATTTTGACAAAGTTTATCGGCACGAAGGTCTACGGTGCGCGGAGTTGGCTGCATGTAGGTCCGATCAACTTTCAACCGGCGCAACTTGCTGTTGTCGCCGGGATCATGGTGTTGGCGCTATTCCTTACTCAGTTTCGCGAGATGCACCCCATGCTGCGGTTGTTACTGTCTGGTGCGATTGCCGGGGCGCCGTGCCTGCTCATTCTGCTGCAACCCGATTTGGGCGAGGTTATCATTTGGATTCCGGTGCTCCTGGCGCTCTGGTTTGTCGGAGGACTGCCGTTACGTTATTTGATTTGCATCATTCTCGTCGCAATCGCTTTTATCCCGATCGCGATTAATTTCGGGCTCAAGCCATATCAGCAACAACGGATCACGGCCTTCACGCATCCCGATATCGACAAGCAGGGTTCTGCATGGGCGATTAATCAATCTCTCATTGCCATTGGTTCAGGTGGCTGGTCCGGGAAAGGATTTAAGGCGCCAAATACGCAGATCGAGCTTGGGTTTCTTCCCGCGACGGCTGTGCACAACGACTACATTTTCTCCGCCATTGGAGAGCAATGGGGATTTGTTGGGGGAGTACTTCTCCTTGGCGGGTTCGCGTTGCTTCTGATGATATGTCTTTTTGTTGCGTTTTTTGCCGGTGATCAACTGGGACTGCTTCTGGTGGTGGGGATCACAGCCCTCATCTTCACGCATATTTTTCAAAACATGGGGATGACCATCGCCATGCTGCCAATCACCGGCGTGCCGCTTCCATTGATCAGTTACAGCGGCTCTTTTGTGCTGATGATCATGTTTGGTCTCGGGCTGGTGAACAGCGTTTGGATTCACCGCAAAGTTCCCGCTTAACTCGCCGTTCTCGCACGATACCGGGCGTTGTGCCGCACAATGGCTGCGCGTCTCGTCCGCACAATTTACTTTAAGGTGCAGTCGTCTAAAATCGAGCGCGACACATGGAAGCCGATTACAAGGTCAAGCTCGAGGTTTTCGAAGGGCCGCTCGATCTCCTTTTTTATCTCATCAAACAGGATGAGATCGACATTTACGATATCTCGCTCGAACGCATCACCAGTCAGTACTTGGAGTATCTCCAAGCGTTCAAAGAGCTGAACATCGAGTTGGCCGGCGAATTTATCGTGATGGCGGCCAACCTCATTTACCTGAAAAGCCGCAGCCTCTTGCCAATTGACCAACAGCCGCCAGAAGAAGACGCGGGCGAAGACGATCCGCGCTGGGAGTTAATCCGGCAACTGATCGAGTACAAGAAGTTTAAGGAAGCGGCAGCCGAACTGCATCTGCGCGAGCTGGAGCAGGAGAAAATTTTCGCGCGAGAAGGCGGCACCTCTCTGGCATTACAGGAGCCGCTGCGGTTGGGCGAAGTCGGAATTTTTCAACTCATTAATGCGTTCCAAACGGTGATCAAACGGATCGAAGCGCGGCAGGACGTACAGGAAATTTTGGGCGAGCGTTTTAGCGTTTCGGAGAAGATCGACGCAATTTTGCAACGCGTGGCGACTGGCACTCCTCTCCGGTTTTCCGATCTATTTGGCGTCGCTGTGTCGCGAGTAGAAGTAGTGGTGACGTTTCTCGCGCTTCTGGAGCTGATTCGTCTGAAACAAGTTCGCGCCATCCAGCGAAATATTTTTGGAGAAATCGAAATCGCGGCCACGGCAACGTGAGCGTCTGAAGTGATGCCGCGAATTCTGATCGCCGGATGTGGTTACGTCGGGCAGGCGGCCGCGGATTTATTCCATGCCGCCGGCTGGACTGTGGAGGGTTGGACTCGTTCCGCGGAATCCGCCGGGACGCTTTCAGCGAAGCCGTATCCCGTACGCGGAGTCGATCTATCAAAATGGGCTGAGGTCGCTCAATCGGCTCTGGCAGCGGCCGGAGTCGACGCACTGATCCACTGCGCGAGTTCGAGCGGCGGCGATGCTGAAATGTATCGTCAGATTTACCTCGATGGCGCGCGCAATCTCCTGGACGTATTTCCAAAATCGAAAACGCTATTCACGAGCAGCACCAGCCTTTATGCGCAACGCGATGGAGCTTGGGTGACGGAAGAAAGCCAGACAAAACCAACGCGGGAAACGAGCCGCATCCTCCTTGACGCTGAAGCATCGGTTCTCGATCGAGGCGGCATCGTAGTGCGGCTCGCTGGGATCTATGGACCGGGACGGTCTGCCTTATTGACGAAATTCCTTGCCGGCACCGCGATCATCGATTCGGAAAACGATCGGTTTATCAATCAGGTCCATCGAGATGACATCGTGTCCGCGCTCTTCTTTTTGCTGAATCGAGAAACGGAAGGCGGTGAGATTTATGATGTGGTCGACGACGAACCGACTTTGCAAAGCGAATGCTACCGCTGGCTGGCGCAGAGGTTGAATCGGCCGCTGCCGCCAATCGGGAAATCGAAACAACAGCGCAAACGCGGGGACAGCAACAAACGTGTCAGTAACGCGAAGCTGCGTCGCCTGGGCTGGGCGCCGCGCTACCCGACGTTTGCGGACGCGATGGAGAAAAGTATTTTGCCCAGCTTTGCGAAGATGAATCGCATCTAGGTAGCTTGTGCCGCTTCCGCGGCGGCAAAGGTGGCCGAGCGATAATCTTCTTGTCGCTCGCCGAACAACTGGCGAATCACCTCTTCTACCGGCACTTCCTGGACGTTGATGTCGCTAACATCACACGCCTCGAGAAGTTCCCGGCAGGTTTCCGTGACTTTTGCGCGCGGAACTTTTAGCTGCACCGAAACCGGCGTTTGTTCGGTCACTTCACCAAAGCGCGAAAGATCGCGAATCGCTTCTTTTTCAAAAGTTAGACTCAGAATCTTGTGCCCTGAAAACCGATCGACGATCTCTTCGAGCGGTCCGTCGAAAAAGATTTTGCCGTGATCGATCACCAACACCCGATGACACAGCTCCTCGATATCTTGCATGTAGTGGCTGGTCAGCAATGTCACAATGTGATGTTTCTCATTGTAAATACGCAGAAATTCGCGCACCCGTTTTTGACTGACCACATCCAGCCCGATTGTCGGTTCATCGAGAAAAAGCACACGCGGCTCATGAATGAGCGCAGCGATCAGTTCCATTTTCATGCGTTCGCCCAGGGAAAGCTCGCGCACCATCACGTTCATTTTGTCTCGCACTTCCAATAGTTCCGATAATCCGTTCACGACCTTTTCGAACCGATCACGCTCGATCCCGTAGATCGCGCGGTTGAGTTCAAGCGATTCCTGCGCGGGCAGGTCCCACCACAGTGCGTTCTTTTGCCCCATGAGCAAACTGAACTGGCGCTTCATTTCATTGCGCCTTTCCCATGGAACAAAACCAAGCACACGCGCATCACCCGATGTCGGGTTCAGCAGTCCGGAGAGCATTTTGAGCACAGTCGTCTTGCCGGCGCCATTGGGGCCGAGGAAACCGACAAACTCGCCTTCCTCGATTTGAAACGAGACCTGGTCTGCCGCTCGGGTCTCGTCGTAGCGCCGCCTGAACAACCCTTTGATCGAACCCCAGAGGCCGCGCTCCTTGCGGTAAGTGCGATAGACCTTAGTAAGTTTCGAAGCTTCAATCACTGGCATATGCAGTCTTGTAATCTTGTAGGGGACGCTGACAGCTTCCCTTACAGAACGTCATCCAGACACGCCAGCAAATGAGAGACGGTTTCCTCGGTTTCATCGCCCATGTTTGAGAGGCGAAAAGTTTGGCCGCGAATTTTCCCGTAACCGGGATCAATCACCAAATGATGCTTCTCCCGAAGTTTCCTTGCGAGCTCCAGCACATCGATGCCTTTGTTGTTTTTCACGCAGGTCAGCGTTTTTGAGCGGAATCCGTCCTCGGCGAAGAAATCGAACCCCGTGCGGCGCACCCAATCGTGCACGAGCGCGTTCGTGCGCGCGTGTCGAGCAAAGCGCGCCTCCAGACCTTCTTCGAAAATTTCTTCAAGCTTGAATTGCAACGCGTGAACGTGCCCGATGCTAGGCGTGCTCTGCGTCATCCATTGCGCTTGCTCTTTTTTGAACTCCAGGAAATCAAAATAAAATCCTCGGTTCGGCACCGTTTCTGCGCGTGCGAATGCTTTTTCCGAAACGGAGAACAGGGAAAAGCCGGGCGGAAGCGCGAGCGCTTTTTGCGCGCCGGTGAGCATCACGTCGATCCCGAGCGAGTCCATGTCGATTTTCACACCGGAGAAGGACGAGACCGTATCGACGATGAGCGCGACATCCGGATACTTCGCGAGAATGCCGCAGATTTCCTCGAGCGGATTCATGACACCAGTCGAGGTTTCACTATGGGTCAACGTGACAGTGTCGAACTTTCCAGTCGCTAATTGTCGATCGACAGCGTTCGGGTCGATATGTTTGCCCCAATCCACTTGTAGCGGCTCGGCATTTTTTCCGCAGCGCTTTGCAACATCGAACCATTTATCCGAGAACGCGCCGCACATGCAGCAAAGTACGCCGCGATCACCCAGGTTGCGGATTGAAGCCTCCATCACGCCCCATGCCGAGGATGTTGAAAGGAACACCGGCTGCTTTGTCCCGAACAGCGTTTGGAGTCCCGGATGGATTGCTCGATATAGATTTTTGAAATCTTCGCTGCGATGCCCAATCATCGGGCGCGAAAACGCCGCCCACGTTTTTTCCGACACTTCGACGGGACCGGGAATGAAAAGCTTGTCGTGCGGAATCACAGGCAACGCTCAACGCTCAACGCTCAAGATTCAACGTCCAAAATTTGGGCAGCTTGATCGCCGCGGCATTGAGATGTACGCATCATCCATGCGTCGCCTTTTTGTCCTTTGCATCGTTGTCGCAGGCGCAATTCTGACCCGCGGTGAATCGCCGAGCTACCTCGTCTTTGTCAGCAATGAACACTCGGGCGACGTCACAGTAATTGACGGCGCGACGGACGAAGTGGTTGCGACTTTTCGCGTTGGCAAACGGCCACGCGGGATTCACGCCGCGCCGGACGGAAAGCGAATTTTTGTAACGTTGAGTGGTTCGCCACGAATGGCGCCCGGAATCGATGAAAATCGCGCCCCAGCTGACAAGACCGCTGACGGTCTCGGCGTAATTGATTCCGCGGCGCACAAGTTGACCGATCGCTGGCATGTCGGCTCTGATCCCGAGCAATTCGCGATCGGCAAAGATGGAAAATTTGCGTTCATCGCGAATGAGGACGACGCAAGCGCTTCGGTTATCGATCTCGGTTCAGGACAATCTCGCGGGAAAGTAAAGGTGTCGGAGGAACCAGAAGGCGTGGGCGTGAATCCGGCAAACGGCGAAGTGTACGTGACGTGCGAAGAAAAAGGCGAAGTGTTCGCGATCGATCCCGACGCACAACGCGTTATCGCAAAAATCGAGACCGGAGGACGACCGCGTTCCGTGGCATTTCAACCCGATGGCTCGCGCGCTTACGCCGCCTGTGAAAACGGCGGATACATTGCGGTGATCGATGCGCAGTCGCACAAATTATTGTCAAAAATCCAACTGCCAATGGGTTCGCTGCCGATGGGCACTGCAATTTCGAAGGATGGAAACGAGCTTTACGTCTCCACGGGTCGTGGCAACGCCGTTGCGGTCATCGACACGCAGAAAAACCAAGTACGGCGGTCGCCTCTCCTCCCCGCGCGAGGAGAAGGGGAGGGTGAGGAGTCGGTTATTGCGATGATTCCCGTCGGAAATCGCGCTTGGGGCATCGCGCTCGATCCCAGCGGATCAAAACTCTATACTGCCAACGGCGCCTCAAACGACGTCTCGGTTGTCGATCTGAAATCGCGCAAAGAACTGCGCCGGATCAAAGTGGGTGACGGCCCCTGGGGCATCGCAATTGTTTCCAAGGAATGACGGCTTGGACAGCCGTCCCACTGCAGAAGGTGACGGCTTGGCAGGCGTCACTCCTTGTTATCTAGCCGCCGGCGTAATTTGGGTATCGCTCGCGTAGCTCGCGCGAGAGGCGGTCTGCTTCGTCGGTGTTGCCGGCTTGCCGATATGCAAGCGCGGCCTTGTTCAATGCGCGCGGAGTTATGGCTGGATCGTCGTAGAGCAAGGCAACGCCTTTGAATGCTTTGCCGGCGTCGTCGAAATTTCCGCGTTCCAGCTGAACTTCGCCCGCAAGCAAACGCGCTTCCGCATTGACGCGGCCCTCGGGTTGTAGCGCCATGATTTCTTCGGCGATCTTCTGAGCGTCGTCGGGTTTATGCGCGCTTATTTTGACTGCACCCAACGCGAGTAACACCTTGGCTTTTCCAGCCGGGTCTTTTGCAGTCTGCAAGTATTTGCTGAAAGCGTCGTCGGCTTCAGCCACATTCTTTAGCTTCGTGGCCGCGTCGCCGAGGTAAAACAAGTAATCGGGCTTAACGTTGCCGGGGTTATCGATCTTGCTCAGCGCGCTGAGGTATTTCTCTGCGGCTTGGAAATTTTTCTCGTTGTAATACTGAATGCCGCGGCCTGATTTTTCAAATAAAACTGACACAGAATGATCCGAAGCGACGCGAGGTTGTAATACTGCTCCTTGTTCAGTTGTCGCGCGGTGTTAAGCGCAGCCAGGGCGGTCTTGTAATCCTTCGCTTCGAACGCGGCTTTGCCGATGTAATATTGCGCCTGCGCGGCAACCGAGCTCTTGGGAAATTCTTTCAGCAGCTGGCGAAAAGTGTCGACCATGCCCTTGGTATTTTCTTGTTGTCCCAGGATGAGAGCTTTTAGTTGCAACGTCGCTTCGCGTTCGCGCGCCTTTGGGTACTTGGCGAGAATTATGTTTAACTCGGTGAGCGCAGCAGAGTAGTTCTTGCTCTGTTCGTATGCCAACGCGCGTTGACCCATGGCCGCGGGAATTTCCGGACTATCCGGGAACGTCTGAATGTAATAGGTGAAAGCTTCGATCACGCCTTCAAGGTTCTTCATCTGTACGTGGCATAAGCCAAGTTTGTAGGCGGCTTCGGCCCGCAGCTTTGGGGAAAGCTGAGACCCGCGCAGTTCTCCGTAAATTGAGGCTGCCTCCGTGTAATTCTGCTGCTTGTAAAGCGCTTCGGCTTTTAACAACTTCGCCTGGTCGGCGCGCTCGCCTGTCGGATTGGTTGCCAGGAATTCATCCACTGCGGCGTTCAAGCCCGAAGGATCTGTGTTATACACGTTGATCAACCGTTGATAAGCAGCGTCCTTTGCTTCTTCGCGATCAGGATACTTCGCGATGATATCACGATAGAGCGCTTCAGCTTCCTTTGAGTGCCCGAGCTGCCGTTCGCTATTGGCGGCGAGCAATAACACCTCGGCCTGCGCGGCCTCCGGAAGTTTCTCCAGTTCCTTTTTGTAATCGGCCAACAATTGTGCGTATTGGCCAGTCTGGTATTGCAATCGGCGCAAGCCGACTTGTGCTATGGCCCGAAATTTTCCAGCCTCTGGCATGGTGCGGCCTTTTTGCAACAACGCGGTAGCTCTATCGACCATCGACTTGTCGAGTTTGCCTTTATCCGCCTGGATTAGCTCGAGTGCGATCATGCCTCCGCGCACTGCTGACTCCGCTTTCAAAGCTGGTTTTTGCGCTTCATTCGCCAGCGCTTCGTATTGCTTTAGCGCCTCGGCTTTCCGTCCGCGCGCTGCGAAGATCGATGCCGCCGTCACACGTGCATCTTCGCGATACGGATTTGGATTTCCGGACTCGGCAACTTCGGCATAGATATTGGCTGCCTCGTCCTTGCGTCCGAGAGCTTCAAGGCAGCGAGCTTCGAAATAACGTGCGGAAAGTGCCACCGCTGGCTCCTTTGACCTCCCAGCGGCGCGGTGAAACAGCGGAAGCGCTGTCGCATAATCCTTATCCGCGAATGCGATCTCGGCGAGAGCGTATGCGGCAGGCGCGGCAAATTCGCTGTCGCCGTAATCGTTGAGCACCTTCTGTAAATTTGTGCGAGCACTCGAAACGCGATTGAGATTTCGATAGCACTCACCTAGAGAGAAATAAGCGTTCGCCCGACCAGAACGTCCCGGATATTCATCCAAATATTTTTGGTATTCGGGAATCGCCAAGTCGTAAAGTTTACGAGTAAAGAGCGCGTTGGCGTAATCTCGGCCGATTCTTGCGCAGGCACGGCACGAGGTGCAGGCGGTTCATCGACTGGCCGTGCACGGCGCACGTCCTGAGCAGCGGCGACGCCAGCTGACCAGAGCAGCATCGCCAGCCCGAGAAGTCCGGCTGGGCTGCATCTAATTTTCATTTCGCCGTCGCGAAGGCTACGTTGGTTATTCCAGCTTCAGTGCAAATGTTCAGTACGCCGACGATATTCTTGTAGGCGCCGGCTTCGTCGCCACGGATCACTACAGACTGGTCGGCGTTCAATTGCACCAGGCTCTTAAGCAGTTCAGTCAGCTCGGGGCCGGTCAATGTTCGGCGGTTAACCACCACGTTGCCGTCTGCTTTTACGTTGACCACAACGTCTCCTATCGGCGCACTTTTCTCCTTCGCAGCGGACGCTTTTGGCACCTTAACGTCAAGCTCGTTCTCGTTGCGCGCGGCGTTCCACGTCAGCAGGAAGAAAATCAACAGCAGCAAGAGCACATCAACCAGCGGTGCCAGTTGGATACCGGGATGGTGCAAGGGCGCATGACCACGCAGGTTCATGAAGGATAAGTACTCTTAGAGTTCCTCCTCGATCAGCACAGGAGTTCGCTCCCCCCGCTTGCCGTACTGCAATGAAAGCAAAGCCAGGACGTGCGTAGTAGCAGCTTCCAATTCTGAGATAAGCTTTTGCGCTCTGCCGCGAAAGAATGCGTAGAACATCATCGCTGGAATACCGATTGCCAGCCCGGCGGCCGTGTTAACAAGCGCTTCACTGATCCCGCGCGAGAGCGCTATGTAACGCGCCGATCCGATGTCGGCTCCAAGCGCGCCGAAAGAATGGATAATTCCAAACACCGTCCCTAAAAGCCCGAGCAACGGCGCAATCATTCCGATGTCTGCGAGGTAAATGACGCGGTTGTTCAGGCTGGCCGCGACGCGTGTGCCCTCTGTTTCAGCGATCTCTCGGACCAGCTGGAGATCTGCGTGCGGATTTTTCGTAGTAAAATCGAGCATTTTTTGCACGACCCGCGCGATGGCCTCGCCGTGCCGATTTGAGACAGCGAGCAATCCGAGATAATCGCGCTTGCGCAAGAGCGCGTCGGCCGTAGCCATGTAACCACTCGAAACGACCGTCCCCCGCCGGATGGTCATCAGGTAAACGACCACCAGCATTACGAAAAAGATCGACAAAAGCAGGAGTGGAATCATCACCGGGCCGGCTTTGAAAAGCGTCTCCATGATGCTCTGCGAGTGCTGCGGTACCAGCGGCGGGGTAGGTTCCTGTGCAACCACAGGTGACGCGCTCGCCAGCGCGGCAAACAGAATGACCCAAATCTTCATGCCAGAAATTTCGTAACGATATGCGGAGCGATTAGCCGATGCAAATGCGTCAAGTGCGCATTTGAGAGATCAAACACGAATCGCACCCGGAGGTTGCTAACAACGTTACAAGCCATCGCATAATGTCATTCTGAGCGAAGCGAAGAATCTCGGATCAGCTTTGGATCTATTCGCCCTGGAAATACGCCCGAGATGTTTCGCTACGGCACCGCCAGCTTAGCGCCGCACCAGAAGAATGTGCGCCGGCTGAACGGCCGGATCGAGCTCGACGTAATTGCGGCGGCCGCGCCACGTGTACGTCGCACCGCTTAGTAAATCTTCCACTTTGTATACATCGCTCTCCGTCTGCCCGAACTGTTCGATGGGTACATCGACAAATGAATGCTGTTTCCGAAACGGATCGAGGTTCACGACGACGAGAATGATGTTGTCGCGCGCAGCCGTCATTTTCCCGTAAAACAGAATAGCGTCGTTTTCGGCGTGGTAGAACCGCAAATTCGTGTAGAGCTGGAGCGCGCGGTTTTGCTTCCGAATTTTGTTTAGTCGTGCAATCCAGTCCTTGATATTTCCCGGCGCATTCCAGTCGCGCTCTTTGAACTGATATTTTTCCGAATCAAGATATTCCTCGCGACCCCGCAACGCGCGATTCTCGCATAGCTCGTATCCGCTGTAGATGCCGTAGAGCGGCGAAAGAGTCGCGGCTAGAAGGACACGAATCATGAACGCCGGACGCCCGCCCTCCTGAAGGACAAACGGCAAAATATCCGGCGTGTTCGGCCAGAGGTTTGGGCGAAAATATTCGCTCATTTCAGTTTGAGTCAGTTCGGTAAAATATTCGATAAGCTCCGGCTTTGAATTTCGCCATGTAAAATACGTGTAGCTCTGGTTAAAGCCCGCTTTGGCGAGGGCCTTCATCATTTTTGGCCGGGTGAATGCTTCGGATAGAAAAATTGTGTCGGGATATTTGTCGCGAACGCCTTTGACCAAGTACTCCCAGAAAGCGACCGGCTTGGTGTGCGGATTGTCTACACGGAAAATGCGTACCCCTCGCTCGGCCCAAAACAACACGATACTCTTCATCTCGGCCCACAGCTCGCGCCAGTTTTCGCAGCGAAAGTTTAACGGATAAATGTCTTCGTACTTTTTCGGCGGATTTTCCGCGTACTTGATCGTGCCGTCCAGGCGCTTGTAGAACCAATCGGGGTGTTCTTTGACGTAAGGATGATCGGGTGAGCAATTGATGGCAAAATCGAGCGCAATTTCCATCCCGCGTTTCCGCACTTCTTTTTGCAGCCAATCAAAATCGGCAACCGTTCCGAGCGCAGGCTCGACCGCCTTGTGTCCGCCGGCTTCGCTGCCGATCGCCCACGGCACGCCTGGATCGCCCGGCTCGCAGGTGATCGAGTTGTTTCGCCCCTTGCGGTTGGTGTGACCAATGGGATGGATGGGCGGAAAATACACGACATTGAAGCCCATGGCTTTTGCGTCGTCCACTCGCGGCCAACAATCGCGGAAAGTCGATCCGCGATCGCCGCAGCCTTCTGCCGAGCGTGGAAAAAATTCATACCACGCCCCGAACAACGCTGCCGAGCGATCGACAACAACGCGCGGAGCCGGATCGTACTGCGCCGCGTTTGACCGATCGGGATACGTCGCCATCAGCACCTCCAACTCGCCTGACTGTGCGATCGCGTAAATTTCTGAGTTAGCGGATGTGGAGATTTGCTCGGAAAACTCCAGTAATCGTTGCCGATCCGCTCGATCAGGCGCCCGCCCAGCTGCGGCCCCGACTATCGCTGCGCCCTCCAGTGCTTCGCTTTGAAGATCTGAGATGCCGCCCTCGAATTTTTTTATGAACTCCTGTTGCCAACTGCGAAAGGTGTCTGTCCAGGCTTCAACGGTGTATTCATGAATGTCCTCGTCGTAAAGCGTGCAAACGCCGCGCCAGCGATCATTGTCGACAAAAATCATTGGCGTTTCCCGCCATGCAGGTTTGCCCAGAACGCGCCACTTTAGAACCGCCGCCACGACGTCGTGTCCGTCCTTAAAAATGTCCGCTTCAACGACGAGATCTTCACCTACGATACGCTTTATCGGATAGCGCCCACCGTCGAGTAGCGGCCGCACATTTTCGATGACAGCGGATGGAAATGCCGAACGCCCCATGCCGATCAATCAATCGAGATTCACAACGAGCGAAAGAGCAAATGCTTTAGCTTGCGCTGTCTCAGCGCGCTCGGCACTGTCCGCTGAAACCGCGGACTCTACAGCCGTTTTCCAACGGGCGACTCTTTCAAATGCCCTCAGCCCGCGAACTGAAACGCGCACTCGTATAGCCCCGAGTTGCGTGTCACCTGCCGCCGTACGCGGGTGCCAAGAATGGCTTCGAACATTTCCTGCTCAAATCGACCGACGATCGGGTAGTGGTCCAACAGATTCAGCATAGGGGAATGACACTCAAGGATTTTGGGGCCGTCAGTGTCAGTGATGAATTGGGACATGTGCCCCTCTTGATCGCGGACGTGAGCGAGCCACTTGGCGCGCTCCGCGACCGATTCGCCTTTTGCCTTAGCTTTCAGTGCGGCAGTTTTCTTTTTGAAAACGCTATAAAGAAGTTTCTCAGGCGCATTCGCTCCGTAGATCTCCTCGGCCGCTTTCAACAGATCGAGAGTTAATTG
>WNFW01007643.1_pt1 | contig 20092 bp, 20 predicted proteins | sample 5400131 | NCBI WGS metagenome assembly WNFW01 (sample SAMN13153362, study PRJNA577476) | soil metagenome | isolation source: 20 cm soil or saprolite under grassland replicate 1 | place: USA:California | collected 2016-06-15 | reverse complement strand
GAGTCGTCGTAGCGGCCGCGCTCCGTGCCGAGCGTGGTGCGCCGGGCCAGGATCACGTTGACGGCCAGACGGTGCAGCCACGTCCCGAACGCCGCCTCGCCGCGGAACGTCGCGAGCTTGGTCCAGGCGCGGACGAACACGTCTTGGGCGATGTCGTCGGCATGGTCCGGCCCGATCATCCGCCGCACTAGGATGTGCACCCGCGCCACATGGGCCCGGTACAGGCGCTCGAAGGCGCGGCCGTCACCGGAGGCGGCGAGCGCCGCGTCGGCAGTTTCCGCGTCCCGCAACGCCCGCTGGTCCGGATCTCTGCGCAGTGTCGCCACCCCGGGAGTGGTGAGCTCCATGTGCCTGATTCGATGGGACATAGAGCTAAAAGGTTGTAGAAGCACGGGAAAGGCAAATACTAGACGCACAGACGCGTGACAGGCTAGACGCACAGACGCGTAGACGCACAGGGGAGAACAGTGGGAGGGGGCAGGACTACCTGTTCACTCTACCTATTCTCCCCTGTGCGTCTGTGCGTCTAGTCGTGGCCCGTCCTGTCCTCGTGCCCTGACCCTCTTCAGACTTCCTAGATTATCCGCCCGATTCTCGTGCCTGTACGCGTTGTCGATCCACGTAGGAATCCGCCGCGCCATCATGTACAACAGGATCGCGATCTCGACGAGCACCACGACGACCAGGGTGAGGGTGGTGTGGCCCGCCACCCACAGGGCGAACGGGGTGGAGAGATTGAAGGCGACGTCGAGCGCCCACCCGAACACCTGCGCCAGCAGCCACGCGAGCGCGAAGAACGTGAGGAAAATGCCCCGGCGCACGACCCCCTGAAACGCGGCGATCACCCGGTGTGAAGCCTTGGCCAGCCGGTCGAGTGGCGTGAGCCGCCGGGCGAAGTGCAGCCGTACGTCGTCGCCGATCACCTCCAGCTCGGCGATGCGCTCGCGCTCCCACGGGAGGCCGAGCCGGGCGCAGGTGTCGGCGACCTGATCGCGGAGCCGTGTCTCCACGCCCCATCCCACCATCGCCTGGACGCTCGCGACCGCGCGCGTTCCGGCGACCGTCGCCGTCACCCGGTACACGCCGTTCACGTTGCGGCGGTTCGGCTCCACGGCGTCCTTCAGGGCGAGGAGGTGACCGGCGTTCGTGCGGTACAGGCGGGCGTAGTGGAACTCATCGAGGTGGCGCGGCTCACCTACCCGGTCGCCGCCTTCGAGGCGGTGGAAGAAGTAATCGAGGATGAGGAGCGTCTCGCGTAACGGCTCGGCGTACACCCGGTCCGGCGTATCGCGCGGCGTGTGGATCTTGCCGCCGAACACGATGGGGGACGCCTTGCCCGGGACCATCGCGACCAGCGCCGTCGCCGGAATGCGGAGCGGTGGGGTGTATGGCCGGCGCGCCATCCGGGCGGCGAGGCGACGGACCGACTCCCGCACCCGGACCCACAGCCCGTTGTTCACTTCCAGGAACGAGACGTGATCGGTCGTGCCGCCGGCGAGATAGTTGTTGTACTTGATGCCGTGCAGATGGGCGCCTTCCTCCAGGAGATCGTTGATCGAGTCGTAGTCCCCGAACGGGATGAGCACGTGCAGGAAGTCGGCGCCCAGTGTGCCGCGGGGGATGTAGAGCCGGCCTTCGCCGACCGAGTCCACGGACACCACGCCGCGGATACGGCGCAGCTCCTCGGGGGAGAGCGTCTTCACGTATTCGCGGGAGCCCGAGACGCCGAAGCGGTAGCCGGCGAGCGGTGCGAGGGCCATGGCTACGGCTGCGTAGAGCCAGTTCTGCTGGGTGAGCGCCAAATTCGCGGCCTGGAGGCCGAGCGCCAGGAGGAGCTGCGACGTGAGCCCGATCAGGCCGCACTCTTCGGAGCCGGCCAGGAAGTACGTGTGGGTCAGTGCCGGCCGCCGCGCGGCGCGGAGGTCGGCGACGAGATACTGCTTCAGGATCTCTTCGCCGGTCGTGTTGTCGTCGGCGCCGGGCCCGCGCCACGTGTCGTAGTGGGCGACGAGCACGATGCGGTCGTCGCTCTCCCCCGGGACGGTGAAGAGGTAGTTCCAGCGCGTGGTCCGCACGGCCCACGCGGACAGCCGCTGTCGCTCGATCACGACCCGCTCTCCGAATTCCACGCGGAGCCGGGCGATGAACTCTTCGACCTGCCGCTCGTTCCCCTCGTTGCGCCTTTCCGTGGTCAGCTCGCGGCAGTCGCGGCGGATGCTCTGCAGGATTTCCGAGACCCGGGCGTCCACCGGCGCGCGTTCCATGATTCGTCAAAGAGAATCGACTAGATTGCGGGCCGCTATGAGCCCCCCTCCCAACCTCCTCGCGCTGGCAGGCCTGGGCCTGCTGCTGGGCCTCCGTCACGCGTTCGAGCCCGACCACCTCACGGCGGTCTCGACGCTCGCGACGCGCCAGGGCCGCCTGCTCGACGCCTGTCGCCTGGGCCTCGCGTGGGCGGTGGGCCATACCGCGAGCGTCGGCGTCGTCGTGGGCGCGATCATCCTGTTCGGGCTGCGGCTTCCCGACCGGCTCTGGCCCGCCGCCGACCTCCTGGTCGCCGTCCTGCTGATCGGGCTCGGCGGGAGCGTCATCCTGCGCTACGCGCGGGGGCGGTGGCATCTGCACATGCACTCGCACGCCGGAGACCCGCACCTTCATCTCCATAGCCACGCCCAGGGGACGGCGCACGAGCACGCGCACCCGCAGGGGGATGCGCGCCGCTCGCTGGGGTTCGGCCTGCTGCACGGGCTTGCCGGCAGCGCCGCGATCCTCGTGCTGCTGGTCGCCGCGGCGCCGACGCGCGTCGCCCAGGTCGCCTATTTCGTCGCGTTTGCGATCGGCACGATGATCGGGATGCTCGCGGTGTCGGTATCGCTCGCGAGCGTGGTGCGGCTCGCTTCGACGCGGGGTGCGCGCTGGGCGACCCTGCTCCACGTGGGCAGCGCGGCGGCGAGCGTCGCCGTGGGACTGCTCTTGGCCGGCCGGGTCGCCGGGGAGTTCTAGCGCTCGTCCATGCTCCTGCGGCTAGGGCGGCTCACGCCGCTCCTCCTCCTGGGCTGCCTCGACGCGTTCGCCCCGGCCGGAGCTGTGCCCCTCACGCCGCCCGCGGTCTACCGAGAGTGGTGGGGGGAGATCGAGCGCTGCGCCGGGCTATGGGGTGACTTCGATCGCGTGGAGTGGTACGAAGTCCCTGGCTCGAGCTACTCCTGTCCCGCCTACGAGGGCCGGTGCGACGGGTGGTGGCGCGCGCCGCACACGATCTACATGGCGCAGAACCGGTTGTACGACCGTCAGCTCGCCGAGCACGAGATGCTCCACGACCTGTTGCAGCGGGGTGACCACCCTCCCGTGTTTCAGGCGTGCGGAGTCTAACAAGACTAGACGCACAGGCGCGAAATACTAGACGCACAGACGCGTAGACGCGCAGGGGAGAACAGCCGCGAGTAACAGGAATACCTAGTCACTCAAACTGTTCACCCCTGTGCGTCTGCTGCGTCTGTGCGTCTAGCCTTTCGTGCGTCTGTGCGTCTAGTCTTGGCATGTTCCTCCTTGTTCCTGGATTCCACGGCGTCCACGACGGTCGCCGCACTGAGCGTTCCGAACACGTTGGTCATGGTACGGAACATGTCGGGAATGCGATCGAGTCCGAGCAGCAGCTGCAGGCCGGTGAGCGGGAGCCCGGTGGCGGTGAACGCCGGCACGAGGCTCACGATGCTCGCCGAGGGAACGCTCGCCACGGTGAGCGAGGCGAGGAACACGGCGGCTCCCGCCTGGAACATGCCCCCGAGTCCGAGCGGGACGCCGTAGAGCCGGGCCACGAACAGCACCGCCACCGCCTGGAACAGCGCGCTTCCCGAGCGGCCGATGCTCGCCCCCAGCGGGAGGGCGAAGCTCGCCACCGTGCGCGAGATCCGCAGGTCGCTCTCCGCCGCTTCGAGCATGACGGGGAGCGTGGCGAGCGACGAGGTGGTCGAGAAGGCCATGAGCAGCGAGGCACGAATCGCCCGCAGATAACGCCACGCGCCGACCCGCGCCACCAAGGCGACGACGGGGACGTACACGGCGGCGATCAACACGGCCAGCCCGGCGATCACGGCCACGATGAACACCGCCATCGCCTTGATCAGGTCGACGCCGAACTGTGCGACCGCACCGGCCACGATGGCGAAAATGCCGAGCGGGGCGAGCCGCAAGACCCAGCGCACGATCCCGATCAGCGCCTGCGTGGCGACGTCGGCGAGGTCGGTGAGCGCGTGCCGTTTCTCGTCGGGCAGCGCGGCGGCGGCCACTGCGAAAATCGTGATGAACACGATCAGGGGGAGGAGATTCCCGTCCACCGCGGCACGCACCGGGTTGGACGGGATGAGCTCCACGATGAACCGGGCGCCCGTGGTGATCTGCCCCGCCGCCTGCCGCACGGCTCCGGAGTCGGCAGCGGCCGCCTGACGCAGCGCGGCCTGCTGGTCGGGAGTGATGGGCGCGAGCGGCAGCAGCACCGCCGCCACGACGAGGCCGATCAGGATCGCCGCGAGCGTGGTGCCCCAGAAGAACGCGAGCGTCCGGATGCCGAGCCGGCCCACGCGGCGCAGGTCGCCGAGCCCCGCGACGCCGGCGAACAGGGCGGTGGCGACGAGCGGGATCACGACCATCGACAGCAGGTTCAAGAACAGCGTGCCGAGCGGCCGCAGCCACCGTATCACCGCGACGAGCAGCGGCGAGTGCGTCAAGACGGCGGCGAGACCCAACGCGAGCCCGGCCGCGAGCCCGAGCGCCATCGAGACGTGGCTTCCGATCGATCGCACGGTATTATTTCCGGCACAATGATCACCGGCGCCATTACGCTCCGCAACCGTTAGCGCTCTGGCCACGCCCGCGAAGCGATCGTTCCGCCTGACGGGGGCCGCGGGGTCGCCCGTGGCCGTGGAGGTCACGAGCGCCGCAGGGAAGCGTCCAGTGGTGGTCCTGTGCGGCGTGCCCAAGCCCGGCCTCGCCGAGCGGCTCGCGCGGGCCGGGTTCGCCGTGGTGGCGTTCGAGCCGCCAGGAGCGCAAGCCCTTGAGATCGTGCTGGACGCGCTGGGCCGGGGAGTGTTGGATATGGATGCGGACACCTTTGCGTTGATCGAGCCGCGCGACGATGGCTCGATCGCGCTGGCTCGCGCCGCCGCGGGTGTCCGCGTGCCGGGCCTCGTCGTCCGCGACATGCCGGTCGAGCTCGCGGTGGCGGCGATGGTGCAGTGGCTCGCGAAACACCTTGTGTGATCACTCTCGCAGCGGTCCGGCGGGCGTCGACGCCGCCGACCGGGACCTCGAAGCGACCGCGATCCGCGAGACCCGCGAGGAAACCGGAGTGGACTTGTCGAGCGCGGAGCGCCTGGGCGTGCTGGACGACTTGTATCCCCGCACGCCCGCCCTGCCGCCTGTGGTGGTGCGGCCCTTCGTCTTCGCCCTCGCGCGACGCTCCGCGCTCATGCCGAGCGACGAGGTGCAGCGCGCCTTCTGGCTGCCGCTCGTGCGACTCTCGGAGCCGGGGGTACGCCGCGAGGTGACCCTGACGCTGCGCGGCGCCGTGCGAGTCTTGCCGGCTTATGTGGTGGACGACGAGATGATTTGGGGCATGACGGAGCGGATTGTCACCCCGTTCGTCGATCTTATAAGCAACAGTTTATAGCCTCTCAAAATCCACATATTCGCTTGACAGTATCTCATAATTAGCATAGACTAAGTAGTTTCTGGTATCAGGAGTCAAATCCTTGCCCTAACACCTGATACCTGGTACCCAAAACCTGCCTCCACGGCAGGGAGAATCGGCATGCAGCCAACCGTACGCGACCCCAATCCCCCACTTACCCGGTCGGTCGAAGACTACCTCAAGGCGATTTACCATCTCTCGAGCCAGGGCGGCTTCGCGGCGACGAGCGACATCGCGGCGATGCTCGAGGTCTCGTCCCCGTCCGTGAGTGGCATGGTCAAGCGGCTCTCGGAAACGGGGCTGATCGAGCATGTGCCCTACCGCGGCGTGCAGCTCACGCCGCAGGGGCGGCGCGCCGCGCTCCGGATGATCCGCCGGCACCGAATCCTCGAGCTCTATCTCACGCAGCATCTGGGTTATGACTGGGGCGGTGTGCACGCCGAAGCGGAGCGGCTCGAGCACGCCGTGTCGGACGACCTGATCGAGCGGATGGCGAGCGCGTTGGGACAGCCCCAATACGACCCCCACGGCGATCCCATCCCCACGGCGGCCGGTGACATCGAAGAGGCGGAGCTCGTCGCGCTCGCCGACGCGCGCGTCGGCACGAAGCTCGAGCTGCGGCAGGTGGGGACGCAGGATCCGGCGCGCCTGCGCTATTTCGCGGAGCAGGGGCTCACCCCCGGGGTGCTGCTCACCGTGAGCGAGCGCCAGCCGTTCAACGGCCCGACGAGCATCGCGTTCGTGCCCTCCGGAGACCCCCGCGTAGTGGGGCGGGACCTGGCGCGGCTCTTATGGTGTCAGGAGATCGGCTCGTGAGCGGGCGAATGGGGAGTCGCTGATGGCGGTGCCACAGGCCGATCTTCCTCTCCCCAGCCCCGAGCCGGGGTGGCGGCGCCCGCGTCTTGCGCCGAGCCTCGCCGAAGTCTATCGCACCGTCCCCGTCAGCACGGGCGCGTGGTGGCGCAAGGCGCTCGCGTTCGCGGGCCCGGGCTACCTGGTGGCCGTCGGGTACATGGACCCCGGGAACTGGGCCACCGATCTCGCGGGCGGGTCGCGCTTCGGCTACACGCTGCTCTCGGTCGTCCTGCTGTCGAATCTCATGGCGATCCTGTTGCAGGGGCTCGCCGCGAAGCTCGGCATCGTCACCGGCCGCGATCTGGCCCAGGCGTGCCGTGACCACTTCTCGCGTCCGACCACGCTAGCCCTCTGGGTGCTGTGCGAGGTCGCGATCGCCGCGTGCGACCTGGCGGAGGTCATCGGTTCGGCGATCGGACTGAACCTGTTGTTCGGGATTCCCCTGCCGTGGGGCATCGCGATCACCGCGCTCGACGTACTGATCGTGCTGTTCTTGCAGCACAAGGGCTTCCGGTTGCTCGAGGCGCTGGTCGTTGCGCTGATCGCGACCATCGCGGGCTGCTTCCTGTTCGAGATCGTCATTTCGCACCCCGAACTGGGCGCGGTCGCCGGGGGCTTCCTGCCGACTCCCTCCATCCTCGCCGATCCCGACAAGCTGTACATCGCGATCGGGATCCTCGGCGCTACCGTGATGCCGCACAACCTGTATTTGCATTCGTCGGTGGTGCAGACCAGGGCGTACGAGGAGACTCCGGCGGGCAAGCGGATGGCGGTGAAGTACGCGTTTCTCGATTCGACCGTCGCCTTGAGCTTCGCCCTGTTCATCAACGCGGCGATCCTGATCGTCGCCGCGGCCACCTTCCATCGCGCCGGCCACACCGGCGTCGCCGAGATCCAGGAAGCGTACCAGCTGCTTTCGCCGCTGCTCGGCGTCGCGGGGGCGAGCGCCGTGTTCGCCCTGGCGCTGCTCGCGTCAGGGCAGAACTCGACGCTCACGGGGACGCTCGCGGGTCAGATCGTGATGGAGGGCTTTCTGAACATCCGGATCCGGCCGTGGCTGCGGCGGCTGATCACGCGCCTGATCGCGATTGTGCCCGCCGCGCTCACTGCTATCTTCTTCGGCGAGAGCGGTACGGCAAAGCTCCTCATCCTGAGCCAGGTGATCCTGAGCCTGCAGCTGTCGTTTGCCGTGTTCCCGCTCGTGTGGTTCACCTCCGACCGCATGAAGATGGGCGAGTTCGTGAACTCCACGTGGGTCAAGGCGTTGGCATACTTCGTGGCCGTCGTGATCGCGGGCCTCAACGTCTGGCTCCTGGCCCAGACGTTCCGCGGCTGGCTCGGGTGATGTACAAGAGGATCCTGGTTCCGCTCGAGCACTCCCCCGCCGACGAGACTGTCCTCGCCCACGTACGCGGGTTGGCCAAACGCCTGGGGTCGGCCCTCGTCCTCGTGCACGTGGCGGACGGGTGGGTAGCGCGGAACATCAAGGAGCTCGACCTGCGCGAGTCGGAGGAGATGCGCGAGGACCGCGCCTACCTCGAAGAGGTCAGCGCCCGGCTCGAGGCGGAGGGTCTGGACGTCGATGCCGTCCTCGCCGCCGGTGACCCGGCGAAAGAGATCGCCGCCACTGCCGAGCGGGAGCGATGCGACCTGATCGCCATGGCCACCCACGGCCACCGGTTGCTGGAGGATGTGGTGAAGGGCAGCACCGCGACAGCATTACGACATCAGACGACGGTTCCCATTCTGATGGTACGGGCGGAAAAGAAATAAAGGCGCTACGCCTTTATTTAGTTCTTGCCTGTTCTAGGACCCTCAGGATAGCACCCAACCTGCGATCGCGGGCCTCTCTCAGTTGCTCGATGTTGCTCTTATACGCCCGCTCGATGCTCTGGGTCAGCGCGCGCTGCTGCTCGGGCTCGAGCCGCTGCCACGTGGCGAGCTGAGCCCACCAGCTCTCGAAGGTCCCGAGCAGCTGCTGCAGAAACAGAGTGACGCCCCCGTCACCGGCGGCGAGGTGGTACGTCAGATGCGGGCCCGCCGCCGCCCAGCCGAGCGCGGGGCCGAGAGAAACGGCGCGATCGAGCTGGTCCACGTCGATCACGCCCTCCAAGACCAAATCGATACACTGTCGCCACACCGCGGCGGTAATCCGTCCCACGACATAACCGGGGATCGGCTTCTTGAGGAGGATCGGCATCCGCCCGAGGGCGCGGAGGTACTCCTGCGCGCGCACCACCGCGGCCGCGCTGGTGCGCGCCGCCGGCACGACTTCGATCAGGGGGATCAGCTCGGGTGGGTTCAACGGGTGCGCCACGAGGCAGCGGTCCTGGCGCCGGCAGCGCGCGAAGATCTCGGCCGGGGGGATGCCGCTCGACGAGCTGGTGAGCAGCGTGTCGGGACCCGCTACCTGCTCGATCGAGCCGAACAGCTTCTGTTTCGCGATCGCGTCTTCGGGGATCGCCTCGATCACCCAGTCGGCGTCCTGAACGGCCTGCAGCAGGCTGCGCGCCTGCGTGAACTCGAGCAAGCCGCGCTCCACGATACCCTGGGTCGCGCGCTCCAGCGCCACCAGCGCGCGGGTGCGACGGGGTACCTCGGCGGCAGCGCGCTCCAGCCCGTGCGCGCTGGCGTCGAACACGGTGACGGGCCAGCCCGCCGACGCGCACAACGCCGCCCAGCCGCAGCCGATGTCGCCCGCGCCGATCACCGTGACCTTGCCGGGCATCGTCGTCACACGCCCGCCTCCTGGGCTACGATCGGCGTCGCCGTCTGGTGCACCGCCCAGCGGAACACGCGCTCCGACAGGAGGGGACGCACCAACGCCACGTCCACACGCGTGGCCACCTTCACCCGCGGGCCGGTCGGATCGATCCGCGTGTGACCGCGGTGCTCCCCTTCCTCCAGATCCACGACCAGCCGCTGCTCCTCGAAGCCGAGGGCCGCCGGCTTCACGAGTGCCGCGATCGGCAGTACGTCGTTCACGATGCAGCCGTCCAGCCCCTCCTGCTGCTTATGGAACTCGATGTAGAAGCGGAGCGCATCGTTGATCCAGCGCGCCTGCGGCGCCCCGGAGTGCTGCAGCCGCGTCGTCTCGTGCTGGGCGAGCACCACCTGGCGGGTGACGTCGAGGCCCACCATCTCCGTCGGCAACTCGGCGCGCAGGACGATGTCCAGCGCCTCGGGGTCGCACCAGGCGTTGAATTCGGCATACCGGGTCGTGTTGCCCTTGGCACCGACGTTGCCGATCATGGCGATGTGCCGCGCGACCTTGGCCCGCACCAGCTCCGGGTCGCGGCGCAGCGCGAGCGCGAGGCTCGTCACCGGCCCGAGCGTCACCAGCGTGACGGGATCGGGCTGCTCGGCGAGCAGCCGATCCAGCGACTTCACGAAGTCGAGGATCACGCCCGCCGGCGCGAGCTCCGCGTATCCCAGGCCCGACTCGCCGTGCGTCTCGCGGGCCACCGCGAGCGGCCGCTTGAGGGGGCGCCGGGCGCCCACGGCGAGCGTCGTGCGCTTGCCCGCGCGACGCAGGATCGCGACGGCGTTCCGGAACGCGTTCTCCACCACCGTGTTGCCATAGGAGACCGAGACCCCGCGGATGTCGAGCTCCGGCGACGCCAGCGCCAACAGCAGCGCCAGCATGTCGTCGATGCCGGGGTCGGTATCGATAATGACGGGATGCGGGATGCGCGATGCGGGGTGGGGCGAGTCTGGCACGGGATACACGCTAGGGAGCGCGCACCTCGTTTGCAATAGTCTCGCGTAATTTCCGGAACTCGTCCGCCCCGCCGAAGCCGAAGATCCGCTCGATCACCCGACCCCGCCGGTCGAGCAGCACGGAGTAGGGCAGGCCCCGATAGTGATAGACCTGCTTCATGCGGCCGCCTCCCACCAGGATGGGGAACGGCGGCCGGTAGCGGCGCACGAACGCCAGCATGGACCTTGAATCCACGTCGTCCGACACGGCCGCGATTTCGAAGTCCTTGCGGTCGAATTCGCGGTACAGCTCGGCCATGTGCGGAAACTCCTCGCGGCAGGGGTCGCACCACGACGCCCAGAAGTTGACGAGCGTCACCTTGCCTCGGAACCCGGCCAGCGTGACCGTGTCGCCGGCCGGGTCGGGCAACGCGAACCCGGGAGCGAACGGCTCCCGCGCACCGGGTGCGGCGCCGTCGGCGCTGGCGATCAGCGAATCCGCGTCGAACACGGCGAGCGCGCCGGTCGCGTCCACCGCTACCGCCGTCTCGCGAGGACCGAGGTGCCTGGTCGTGAGGATCGCCCCGGTCGCCGGGTCGAGCACGTCCACGCGGAGCCGCGTCGCGGCGGAATCGTCGGAGCCCAGCGCGTACAGCTGGCCGGCGGGGGGGGGCCCGAGCGCGAGCGCCACGTTTACGAGCGCCTTCTTGAGCCGCAGCTCGGTGCCCTTGGCGGGAAGGAACTCGGGATCGGGCTCGCTCCCCCCCCGGAACAGGCCGCGTTTCGTAGTCCAAGCGACCTGACCCCCGGGCGTGTACTTCCGGATCTCATCGCGCACCAACGGTGCGTAGTACACCGCCCCATCCGGCCCCACGGCAACGGCGCCGGCGTTCACCACGAAATCGAGCAAGGGCGTAGCCGGCCGGCGGATGGTGGCGAGTCCGCGCCCGGTGGGACGACCCAGGGTATCGAGCATTCGAATCAGGGGTGCCGTGTCGGGCTCGGGCGCGCTGAGCTGGGGCACGTAGTACGGCGAACGAGTCGCGACCACGCGGCCGCCGCCCGCGGCGTACAGCGATGCGACGTCCGGGCTCTCCCATTCGCGCACCACGCGGCCTCCTCCCGCCGTGTCGACCACCACGCCCTCGCCGGTGCGCTCGGTGACGAGCAGGGCCGTCCTGCCGAGCGGCGTGACGGCCATCGGCGTGGCGAGACGGGGATTCGTGATCCGGCGGCCCCGCCCCCCGTCGCCCGCCGCATCAGGACGCGGCCGAGACCGTCTTGATCTCGATCGTGTGCAGGCCGCTGACCAGGCGATGCGTGCCCGTCACCTTCACCTTGCTCTCCGCGAACTGCATGAGCTTCGAGTTCTGCGGATCGCCCGGCTTCGAGCTCACGGGCAGGTACATCGTGCCGTCGCTCGCGAGTATCCCGAGCGGCACACCCGCTTTGGCGCATGCCTGGGCGCACGCCTTGTGGCCCGGGCCGGACGCGCCGTTCGTCGTGTTGCAGTTCAAGTCGACCACCTGACCGGTGATCGTCATCTCGTCGCCCGCCGTCATCGCGTGCCCCTGCGCCGCGAGCGGCAGCGCGCAGCAGGCCAATACGGCCGTGGTGGCGAGGATGCGCTTGATCATCGTTGATCCTCCTGTGTGCGGTACCGAGAAGGCTATAGAAAACCGAGGGAGCGACCCCACGGCTGCTCCCCGTCTACCATACGTCGCGACCGGCGGTTCCAGATTTCGGGTATATTGGGCGCCATGGCCGAGGCCTATCGCGAGCTGCTGGATACGTTTGGCCGCGGGTGGGAGCGCGGCGCCGTGGATGAGATCACCTCCGTCTTCGCCCCCGATGCCGTGTTTCTCGAGACCCCGTTCAGCGCCAGGAGCGCGGGCATCGACGCCATCCGCGCCTACTGGCAGGACATCCCGCAGAACCAGGCCGACGTGACGTTCAAGTCCGGCGAGCTGTACGTCGCGGGCCCGTGGTTCGCGACCGAGTTCCGGTGCACCTACCGCCGGCGCCGCAGCGGCGAGTGGGTGGACGCCCGCGGCGCGATCTTCTGCGAGACCAAAGACGGTAAAATCACCGAGATGAGGATGTACTGGCATAGAACCTAGATCCCCTGGCGGCTCCTGACGTACTCGAGCGCCTGCTCCATCAGCTCGGCGCTCCGCAGTCCTACCCGCATCGCCTGGCCAGCCCCTGTTCCAGCATGAAATAGGGAAGGAGACCGGCCCCGACACGATTGCCGCTGCTGCAGTGCACGAAGGCCGGCCGCTTGCCGGCGAGCTCGCGCACGGCGTCCACCAGCCGGCTGAACGTGGCGTCGCTCACCGCGCCGTGCCCCACCGGAATGTTGCGGTACTCGAGTCCCGCCTGGACGACCGCGTCGGGCGTCGCGAACGGCCGCGGCTCCATCGCTTCGCGGAGATCGATCACCACCGTGCAGCCGGCGCGCTTCAGTGCCGCCAGCTGCTCGGCCGCGGGCTGGCCTCCCGTCACCATTCCGGGGATCGGCTCGCAGGCGTTGGGGACGCCGGCGATGGCGTCGAGGAGTTGGCTCATTGGAATCGTGGCGGCTAGCTTTCGCCGCTCAATCTACTCAAGCGGACCGTCATGGCGTCGCCCGTCCCTTCGCTCCTGGCGCTCGCGGGTGCGCTCGCCACGCCCGCGCTGGCGCAGTCGCCGGCACCGGTCTCGACCACCCCCAGGCTCACCGGCTACGTCCAGGCCCGGTTCCAGTCGATCGGCGACTCCGCTGTCTTCTTCCTGCGGCGCGTCCGCTTCGGCGCGCAAGGGAATCTCACCCCCTGGGCGAGCTACAAGGTGCAAGGCGAGCTGCGCAGTGGCGGCACCGGTGCGACCGCCTCGACCGTCGCCGCGACCGATCTTTACCTCGCCCTCACTCATCGCCTCTGGACCGCCACGATCGGCCAGTCGAAGACCCCGCTGTCGGCCGAGTTCCTCCGCCCGTCCACGGCGCTCGAGCTGCCGGAGCGGTCGATGGCGGTCGACTCGCTCTCGCCCAACCGGGACGTCGGCGTCAAGCTCGAGTGGAATACGGCCGGGGCGGTGGCGCTCCAGGGCGGGGTCTTCAACGGCGACGGCGTGAACCACGCCGCGAACCGGGACAAGCGATTCCTCTACGTGGGACACGCGGTCGTCCGCGCCGCGAAGGGCGCCTACCTGGGCGTTTCCGCCGCCGCGAAGCCCGACACTACCACCTGGGACGCCGAAGCGTGGGTCGAGCGGGGCCGCGTCGCCGTGCGGGGCGAGCTCCTCGCGCGGCACCGCTCCCTCGCCGACGTGACGACCCTCGGCTGGTACGCCCTCGGCGCCTACGGCGTGGTCCCCAAGCGGCTCCAGCTCGTGGGCCGCGTGCAACAATTCGACCCGAACGACCGCGCCGGGGCGAACCGGATCACGGGCTACACCGGCGCGGCGCAGTACTTCTTCTCGGGCGACGACCTGAAACTGCAGCTCGAATACACGGTGTTCGACGAGCAAGGCCCGGCGGTGGACAACAACCGGGTCATCGTCCAGATGCAGGCGAGGTGGTGATGCGGGCGGTAACGGGCGGTAAAGGGCGGTATTGGGCGGTATGGGGCTGTCTCGGGGCCGTCGCGGTTACCCTCCATTACCGCCCACTACCGCCCATTACCGCCGCCCAATCCCGCGACGTCATCCTCGCCACCACCACCTCCACCCGCGACGCCGGCCTGCTCGACTCGCTGCTGCCCGTGTTCGAGCGGCAATCCCACTACACCGTCAAGGTGATCGCCGTCGGCAGCGGGCAGGCGCTCGCCATGGGCCGGCGCGGAGACGCGGACGTGGTGCTGTCGCACGCGCCCGAGGCGGAGCAAGCCCTGGTCGATAGCGGCTATTTCGTGAGCCGCCGCATCGTGATGCACAACGACTTCCTGTTCGTGGGTCCTCCCGGAGATCCAGCGGGCCTGCGCGGCATGAGCGACCCGATCGCGGCGCTGGCACGGGTCGCGCAGCGTGAAGCGTCGTTCGTCTCCCGGGGCGATCAATCGGGGACCCACCAGCTCGAGCAGAAGCTGTGGCGCGTCGCCGGTATCCGGCCGGGCGCCGGTGACTGGTACACCGAGTCCGGACACGGCATGGGCGAGACGCTGCAGATGGCCGACCAGAAACGAGCGTACACGATCACCGACCGTGCGACCTATCTCGCGTGGCGCCACAAGCTCCAGCTCGTCCCGATGGTCGAAGGCGACCCGCGCCTGTACAACGTCTACCACGTGCTCGAGCTGAATCCGAAGAATGCCCCGCGCATCAACGTCGCGGGTGGCCGCGCGTTCGCCGATTTCCTGGTGTCCCCGGCAGCGCAAGCCTTGATCGGTGAGTTCGGGAAGCGCCGCTTCGGGCAGAGCTTGTTCGTGCCGGACGCGGGGAAGGAGGCGTCCCGATAAGAGACAATCCGTGTCTCCCAGGGGGGTCACAGCCGGGGAGCGCTTAACAGCGTCGGGGCGCGGACGGTCCACCTGGAACCGGCATGGTTCTTGATCCGTTAGCTGGGCTAGGTATATAGAGGATAGCCCCATGATGCTCCCACTGCTGCTTTCGCTCGCCGTTGCCACGACCGACGATCCGCCGGTCAAAGTCTGGCTCAATCACGACAACTATTTCCAGCGCGGTGATAAGGCCCGGGTCAACGTGAGGTTGGCCGACGACGGCTACGTGCTCGTGCTCCGCGCCGACGCCGAAGGGCGGGTGCGGGTGCTGTTCCCGCTCGACCCGTCGAACGACGACTTCGTGCGCGGCCACGAGACCATCGAAGTGCGGGGCCGGGGCGATCGCGAAGCGTTCTTCGTGGACGATCGCGAAGGCTCAGGGCTGGTGCTCGCCGCTCGATCCACGACGCCGTTCAAGTTCGACGAGTTCGTGCGCGGCGACCATTGGGACTACCGCGTGCTCGACGCGCGCCAGGCGGGAGACGACAAGGAGGCGGCGCTCCTCGACATGGTGCAGCGCATGACCACCGAGGGGCGCTTCGACTACGACGCCGTCACATATGTCGTGACGTCGGCGCGGGCGTACTACGACTCGTACTATCCCCACTATACGGCCGGGGGGTTCGGCTTCGGGTGGGGCTGGCCGTACCGCTATCGCTACGCGGCCCTCTACAGCACCTGCTACGATCCGTTCTTCTACGACCCGTTCCTCTGCTACGATCCGATCTTCTACCGGCCCTACAGCTTCGGGTTCGGGTATGGCTTTTACGGATACGGGTATCGGCCGTACTCCTACGGCGGCCGCTACGGATTCGCCAACCGCCCGCGCAACCTGTTCATCAACCGGGTGCGCACAGGCACCGGCGTCCAGGTGACCTTCAGGGACCGGCTCGGCACGAACACGTCGGTGGCAGGCGTGCGCCCGGGGTTCCGCGTCCCCGATGGCGCGCTGGTCACCCGGCGGCGGCCGGACGCGACGCCGGTGCGCGAGCGCGATGCGATGCAGCGGGGCAGCGGTGACCGGATGCCATTCCCTGCGCGGGATCGTGGGGAGGTGCGTGACCGCGGCGACCGTCCTGACCGCTCTACGCCCACGGCGCGCGCACCCGAGCGGCGAGGCGGGGGAGATGAAGGCCCGCGGGCGGCTCCCGAGCGGCGGGGTGGCGGGGGCGGAGGTGGCGGTGGTGGGTGGAGCGCTCCGCGTGCGCCCAGTGGCGGTGACCGCGGCGGGCGGGCGGCTCCGGCTAACCGGGGCGGCGGTGGTGGGGGCGGAGGCCACGGCAACAGCGGCGGAGGGTCGCGCCGCAGGCCGTAACAGCCAAGAATTCTCGGTGTTGTCATGTAGGGGCGCAGCATGCTGCGCCCTTACGCTTTTCCGTGCACATTCCCCCGCCGTATGACCGATCTCAAACGCTCGCTGCGGCTGGCGGACGGCCTGGCCATGGTCGTCGGGATGACCGTCGGCGCCGGGATCTTCCGCACGCCCGGACTCGTCGCCGCGCGGCTCGGTCGCCCGGGGCTCACATTCGTGGCCTGGGTGCTGGGCGCCGCGCTGGCGTTCCTGGGCGCGCTGTGCTTCGCCGAGCTCACCACGCGCCAGCCTCGCGCCGCCGGCAAGTACGTCTTCGTGCGCGAAGCGTTCGGCCCTCGCGCCGGCTTCGTGGTGGGCTGGGTCGAGGCTCTGGGCACCAACGGTGTGGCGATCGCCGCGATCGGCGTGGCGGCGGGGGAGTTCCTGGTGCGGCTCTCCGGCCGGCCGCCCGCGCTCATCGCGCCGCTCGGCGTAGGGCTGGTCGCGCTGTTCACGGGGATCAACCTGGTGGGCGTCGCATCGGGGCGGTGGGTGCAGAACGTCGTGACCGCGGCCAAGCTGCTCGCGCTGGGCGGCGTCGTGGTTATCGCGTTCGCGCGGGGGACGGGGGCGGGCTGGCACGGCGCGCTCCCCGAAGCGCCGGTGGGGTGGGGTGTGTGGGTCGCGGTCGCACTGGCGGCACACCCGGTCATCTGGACGTACTACGGTTACCCTGATCTGGCGAAGATCGCCGGCGAGGTGGTGGACCCGAGCCGCACATTGCCGCGCGTCCTGTTGGGCGGGCTCGCCGCCACCGCGGCCTTATATCTCGCGCTCAACGCGGCGTTCCTCCAGGTGCTGCCGCTCGAGCGCATCGCCGCGTCGAACCTGGTGGCTGCGGACGTCATGGATACGCTCGTCGGGGCGAGCGGTGGAGTACTCGTCGCCGGGCTGGCACTGCTCGTTGTGCTTGCGTCCTTGAACGGCAACGTATTCGTGACGCCGCGCGTGCTGTTCGGCCTGGCGCGCGACGGGCTCGCACCCGCCGCGCTCGCCAGAGTAAACGCGGGCGGAACGCCGTGGGTGGCGATGCTCGCCATCGGCGTCTTCGCCATGGCGCTCGCCGCCACGGGGACGTTCGAGCTGCTGCTGGGTTTGGCGATCGTGCAGGTTTTGCTGATCGACTCCTGGGCCGTGATCGGGCTGTTCCGGCTGCGCTCGCGCGACGGCCCGGCGCCGTTCAGCGTGCCGGGCTATCCGTGGGTGCCGCTGGTGTTCGTCGCGGTGTACACGGCGCTGCTCGTGGGGACGGTGCGGGCGCAGCCAAAGCTCGTCGCCGGAGCGCTGGCGATGCTCGTGGGGGCGTACGGCTTGAGCTGGGCGGTAACAGTAGAGGGCGGTAGAGGGCGGTAGAGGGCGGTAGAGGACGGTAGAGGAGTGACCCTTACCGCCTTCTACCGCCTTCTACCGCCTATCTTTCCCCCATGCCCCGCCTCGCCATCGCCCAGCTGCGCCCCACCAAGGGCGACTACAACGCCAATCTCCAGAAAATAGGCGGCGTGCTGGCGCAGATCGCAAAGCTCGACCCGCCCGTCGACCTGGTGATCTTCCCCGAGACCGCCACGTCGGGCTATTTCGTGGAAGGCGGGGTCCGGGACGTAGCGGTCACGGCAGGGACGCTGTTCCGCGATCTCACGGTCGAGCACGAGGCCGCAGGCGCGCACCCGGTGGACGTCGCTATCGGGTTCTACGAAGTGTTCCAGAACCACTTCTACAACTCGTGTCTCTACGCCTCACTCGGCAACGCTTCTCCCGGCAACGCCTCATCCGGTAACGCCTCACCCGGTGTCAAGCACGTCCACCGCAAGGTATTCCTCCCCACGTACGGGGTGTTCGACGAGGAGCGGTTCGTGGATCGCGGCCGCGAGATCCGGGCCTTCGACACGCGCTGGGGCCGCGCGGCCATCCTGGTGTGCGAGGACGCATGGCACTCGCTCTCGGGCACTATCGCCGCGCTCCAGGGAGCCCAGCTCGTCATCGTGCCGAGTGCGTCGCCGGCGCGCGGCACGGGGATGGACGAGGAAGGCACCCGGCTGCCGGCGAGCGTGGTGCGGTGGGAGCGGATTCTCAAGGGCATCGCAGACGAGCATGGCGTGTGGGTGGCGTTCGCGAGCCTGGTGGGGTTCGAGGGCGGAAAGGGCTTCCCCGGAGGCTCGGTGGTCGTGAGCCCGGCGGGTGAGATCGTGCTGCGCGGGCCCCTGTTCGAAGAAGCGGTGCTGACTTACGATGTCGACTTCGAGGAGATCACGCGGGCGAGATCGGAGTCTCCGCTCCTGGCGGACCTCGAGGTGAATCTCCCGCATCTCATCAAGGACCTCGGGAGGCGGGAGGCGGGAGGCGGGAGAAGGAAACGAGTGGCCGTGAAGTTCGATCCGGCGACCAACGGCTCGCCCGCCGTCTCCCGTCTCCCGTCTCCCGCCTCCCGCGTCCATGTGGTTGGGCGGGGTGTGGAGGAAGGCGATCCGCTCGCCATCGACCCCGATCTCGCGCGCCGCTGGCTCGTCAGCTTCCTCAAGGACGAAGTCGTCCGGCGTCGCGGGTTCATCAAGGGGATCGTAGGGCTCTCGGGCGGCGTGGACTCGTCGCTCACGGCGTTCCTCGCCGTCGAGGCGCTCGGCAAGGAGAACGTGATCGGCGTGAGGATGCCGTACCGGACGTCGTCCCCGGAGAGCCTCGAGCACGCGCAGCTCGTGATCCAGACGCTCGGGATCCAGTCGGTCACGATCGACATCACGGCGGCGGTGGATGGCTATCTCTCGCAGGTGGACACGACCGGGGACGCCGATCCCACGCGCCGCGGCAATGTGATGGCGCGCGAGCGCATGATCGTGCTGTTCGACCTGTCGGCCAAGTACAAAGCCCTGCCGATCGGGACGAGCAACAAGTCGGAGCGGCTGCTCGGCTACTTCACCTGGCACGCCGACGACACGCCGCCCGTGAACCCGTTGGGTGACCTGTTCAAGACGCAGGTGCGCGCCCTGGCGCGCCATGTGGGCGTCCCCGAGGTGATCCTCCGGAAGCCGCCGACGCCCGACCTCGTTCCCGGGCAGACGACCGAAGGGGACTACGGCATCAGCTACGACAAGGTCGACCGTATTCTCTACTATCTGATCCGGGGCATGAAGCCGGCCGAGGTGGTGGCGCGAGGCTTCACGCCGGAGGAGGTCGCGAAGGTCGCCGGGCGGCTCGAATCGACGCACTGGAAGCGCCGCCTCCCCACCGTGGCGATGATGTCGCAGACGGCGATCGGCGAATTCTACCTGCGACCGGTGGACTATTGATGCTGCCCAAGCATCCCCGCGATTCGGAGACGGTGATGTCGGAGCTGATGATGCCCCAGCACGCGAACATCATGGGCAACGTGTTCGGCGGCGTGGTCCTGTCGCTCGTGGACCGGGTGGCCGCCGTGGCCGCGATCCGCCACGCCTCGAAGCCGTGCGTCACCGTGTCGGTCGACAAGGTGGACTTCAAGGAGCCGATTCACGTGGGCGAGCTCCTGACCGCGTACGCGCGCGTCAACTTCGCCGGCCGCTCGTCGATGGAAGTGGGCGTCAAGATCATCGCCGAGAACGTGCTGACGGGTGTGCGACGTCACACCAATTCCTGCTACGTGACGTACGTGGCGCTCGACGAGCAGGGCGTGCCCACCGCGGTGCCGCCGATCGTGCCGGAGACGGCGGACGAGAAGCGGAGGTACGACCGAGCGGCGAAGCGACGAGCGAGTCGGGTCATGGATCGGCGGTACGACACAGGCGCAGGTGAGTAGAGTCGTCGCCGTCTTCGGAGGCGGCGGCGCCAAGACGCTCGCCCACGCCGGGGCGTGGAAAGCGCTCCTCGAAGCCGGTCTCCCGCCCTCTCACATCGTCGGCACGTCGATGGGAGCGGTGATCGGCGCTGCGCTGGCCGCCGGGTCTACCTACCAGCGAATCCTGGACATCGCGCTGTCGCTCGAAAAGAAGGACTTCGCCGCCCTCGATGCCTGGTCGCTCGCCAAGGGGGTGTTCGCCGGGAATATCCTGA
>WNFW01000851.1_pt1 | contig 20092 bp, 21 predicted proteins | sample 5400131 | NCBI WGS metagenome assembly WNFW01 (sample SAMN13153362, study PRJNA577476) | soil metagenome | isolation source: 20 cm soil or saprolite under grassland replicate 1 | place: USA:California | collected 2016-06-15 | reverse complement strand
ATATGATCCGAAAGCAGTCCTCTCGGCTCCTTTACTTGGGAAACTCGTATGGGGCGATTTGGAATACTTCGGTGATATAGGAAAAATGCCAATGCTATCCGATACCGAGAACACCAGCAACGTGAGTCATTTCTCCAAGATCATTTCCAGCGAGGTAGACAAGGTCATTAATGTTCCAGTGATGAGCATCAGTGAAACGAATGGAATTGCAGGTTGCATTTACAACATGACGATTCCCAACATCGATAACTGGCGTCGCTTTGCTCAAGGCTCTCGTTTTGGCGCAGAAAGCCTCGCGGAAATCTATGCTAATCCAATCATCGCAAAGAAGGTGGTTTTCAATCTAATGGATGGCCTCATCGCGCAATATGCTGGCGGCCCGCAGCCGCAACCCAACTACGCGATTCATCATGCCACACTCTATGCAAGTAAAGACCCGGTCGCGTTGGATGCCACCGCGTTGAAGTTTTTCGAACAATGGCGCGCGCGAGGCAGTCTTCCTGCGATCGGCCCAGTGGCTGCGTATGTCAGTTATGCCAGTCAGATCGGTCTGGGTAACTCCGCGCCGAATCGCATCGAGGTAAAAAATATCGGAAGATGATTTCTCCTAATTTCTTGCGGCTGCATGGGCAAATCGTCTCTGCTACGGATGACAAGTGAAAGCGGCGGACACCGCCGCACTCCACAAAGCAAGCGCACAGCGTGCATCAAATTGGCGGCCACGTTTTGGAGTGCGGCAGAGCTCTGCCGCTTTTGATACATTCGAAGGTGGCAATGCTGATCACATGACTGCACGATCACGGTCTTCTATCCAGCACCTGCGGACAGCCATCCTGCGTTCGGTCTCTCGTTCGTTTTATCTGTCAATCCGATTCCTGCCGCAGCAATTGCGCGAACCGATCGCTCTCGCATATCTGCTTGCGCGGACAACAGACACAGTCGCCGACACAACTCGAATTCCGGGGACCGTGCGAATGGAGACTGTAAAAATGCTCTCGAACGGGATTCAAGGCAAGGTTTCGCGAGAAGTGGTTATCAATCATGTCGCCTCGTTCGTGCCGTTACAAAAGAATGCGGCTGAGCAAACGCTCCTGGATTCGTTGCCCGATTGTCTGAAATGGCTCGAACAAATAGGGGAAGCAGATCGAGACGACATTCGCGCTGTGCTTGAGAAAATCACGAACGGACAGATGCTTGATTTGCATCGTTTCGATAATCCGGCAGAAGTGCCCGCGCTTCAGAGCGCCGCCGATCTGGACGAATACACCTATCTGGTCGCGGGTTGTGTAGGCGAATTTTGGACGCGACTTTGCTTTCGGCATCTTCGCGATTTTGCCAGCTTAATCCCCGACGAGATGCTTAGCCTCGGCCAACGGTACGGCATGGGACTTCAGTTGATCAATGTCTTGCGTGATGCCGGCAGCGATCTTCGAAGCGGTCGATGTTACTTTCCTGAGGATGAGCTTCGTGGGGTCGGTCTGAGTGCGGCGCAGATCTTGTCCCGGTCCGATCGTTTCCAACCGATCTACCAAAGATGGATGGAAAAAGCGCAGGATGGTCTGGAGTGCGGGATGCAATATTCGCGCGCGATCCGGAACCGGCGAATGCGCGCAGCGACAGTTTTGCCAGCGTTAATCGGAGCGCGTACACTGGCACTTCTGCATAAAGCTGGCGCAAGCGCGCTGCATCGTAACATTAAGGTTCCGCGCGGCGAGGTACGCACAATGATTCTAACGCTGGCCGTTAACCTTGCATCGCGGGCAAAGATCGATGCAATTTTCAATCGAGTGAAATTGTAAACGCAGCGGTTTGTAACTGCAGAACCTCGATCGCCTGCGACGCTGATAGGACTTGAATTTGTTTAGCGCCAACGGCGCAGCATTTACTGAAAGCCTGGGGCAACGCCCCAGGTTTTAGTTAAAGAAAAGTCATTAGCGCTGAAAGCGCGATTCACTTCCAGAATCTGTTCGATCAATATTGATTCGCGCTTTCAGCGCTTCTTTTTGGGACCCAACTTCCCCTAGGGCGTTGCCCCAGGCTTAAATGAGTAAGCACCGTGGCGCTGCAGCTGCAGAATTACAGAAAATAATTTCGCTGTTTTTCGTTGATTGGTTTTTCGAGCCGCTCGAGCACCTGCATCATGTCTTCCCAGACTTTCCGTTTCTCGGAGGGCGACTGGTTCCGCAGCAGGTAGGCGGGATGATAGGTGATCATCAACGGCATGCCGTTGTATGAATGCCAGCGCCCGCGCAATTCCCGCATTGTCCCGTGTGCTCCAAGAAGACCCTCTACCGCGACTGCGCCCAGCGCGACCAGGACCCTCGGCTGAATAATATCGATCTGTTCGGCAAGGTAAGGACGGCATGTCTGCATCTCTGCCGGTGTTGGCGCGCGGTTCCCGAACGAGCCTGCCGGCATGTTCGGACGGCATTTCAGGATGTTCGCGATGTACACGTCGTCGCGGGCGAAGCCCATCGCTTTAATAATTTTCGTTAACAATTGTCCCGCACGGCCGACGAATGGTTCGCCCTGCTGATCCTCATCCGCGCCGGGCGCTTCGCCTATGAACATGATTTCCGCGTCGGGATTGCCAACCCCAAAAACGGTTTGAGTTCGCGAGCGGGCAAGATGCGCGCACTTTGTGCAACCGCAAACGCGTTCGCGAACGGCCGCGAGCATCTGTGCTTTATTCGATCCAGTTTGTTGGAGCCGCGGTCCTGTGGGCGAGACGCCCGCTTCTGCCAGGGAAGCAGCTACAGAATATGAATATTGCAACTGCTCCAGCGCGTTTCTTGATACACGCGGCGCCCGATCACTTGTCTCTCGAATTTTTTCCAGCTCGGCGATAACAAGTTCGAGCGCGGGCTGCATCATTTGGAACGAGCATCCAAAATTTTGAACGGCCCTGCAATCTCTTTGTGCAATGAGAGACTTGAGGTTGGGACTGGGCTCTCATTAACACCGGCTTTCAAGTCGGTTTTCACAGCGAGAAATCGATATTAGCCGTTTCAACGGCGTACAGTTTCGTAAGTGCAATACACCTAGGCATTACGCGTGCTTAGCCATTGCAAGGCGAAGCGCGCTACTTCGCGTGAATTTTTCAGATCAAGTTTGTCTTTGATGTGCGACCGGTGAGTCTCCACCGTTTTGGGGCTGAGATGCAGCAGCTTCGCAATCTGCCGCACATCATTGCCTTTGCCGATCAATTCCAGAATTTCAAGTTCGCGATCGCTCAGTCTCTCCACCGCGTCGGCCTCTCCTTCGGCCTGGCGATGCGCGAACTTTGTGATCACCTGCGCTGCCATTGCTGGGCTGAGGTAGGGTCGTCCGCTAAAGACTTCGCGAATTGCCTGGATCACATTGGCCATCGCTTCATGTTTCATGACATAGCCCTCTGCGCCGGCGCGCAGCGCGCGCAATGCGTAGAGCGATTCATCGTGCATCGAAAGGACCAAAATCGGCAGCTTCGGAAATTCTGCCCGTACATTCTTGATTAGCTCGATGCCGTTGGCTCCAGGCAAACTTAGGTCGACGATCGCCAGATCGGGAGTCAGTTTGCGAATTACGTCCATCGCTTCCGCCGCGTCGGCGGCTTCACCGCTGACCGCAAAAGTTCCATCGGACTGGATCAATTCCTGGAGTCCTTTTCGAAATAACGGGTGATCATCGACGATCACGATGCTTTTCACATTCGGCGAAAACGGCTTCGTGGGCTTGTCAGTCGACTTATCAGCTTTCATTTCTACAGCAACCGTCCAAGGCTCCGGTTTCCGAGCGATCCCGGTCCCGCAGGGCTCTCTCCTGTCGTGTCATTTTTCAGCGTTTTTTTTACTCGCCCAGTAAGAGTTCGCCGACAGGCCACCTTCCCGATGTAGAAAATTTAGATTAATGCGGCTAACGCCTTCGCCATTTTTGCAGGGAATGGTCTTATCCGGTTATTTTTGCCCTGTTTTGATTGGCCCGCTTTACGCGGCAAATAACAGGATACGCGTGTGCCTCGTCCTTTTGGAGACTCGATCTCCAAACGGGCGCCCATCAATCGGGCCCGGTAGCCCATAATGTGAGCGCCCAGGCCCCGCTTGGTTTTCGGCTCTTTTGGCAATCCGACACCGTTATCGATCACGCGCAAAACCATCTCCTTTCCGGCCCGCTCCAGTTTAATCACAATTTCTCGTGCTTCAGAATGTTTATTGGCGTTAATGACTGCTTCACGAGCGATGCGATAGAGTTCACCTGCTGCCATATCATCTTCAATGTGGAAGGACGGTTTGACTTCCAGCCGGCAGGGTATTCGCCAGATTTCCCGGTCAACCAAGTCTTCCATGGCCGTTATGAACCCAGCTGAATCGACGTCGATACGGTGCAAGGCGCGGGAAAGATTGCGAGTATCGGTCGCAGCGTCGTTCACCAGTTGCGCGATTTTTTCAATGTCACCTACTTCGATGACCCGATGGTTTTTCAGTCGCAATGCAACCGAACGCGCCATGAACGCCACTGCGGTAAGGTGTTGGCAAAGTCCATCGTGTATTTCCTGGCCGAGACGTTGCTGCTCGCGATCGCTGATTTCAAGAATTTCCCCTTCCAAGCCTTTCCGTCGCGTAATCTCGTCCTGCAATTCTCTGTTTGCCACGCGCAGATCGCGTGTTCGCTCGCGCACGCGTTCTTCCAACAGGTCTTTAGATTTTCGCAGTGCGTCTTCCGCCTTTTTGCGCTCGGTGATATCGATGGCTACAACTACCGCCGACTCCGGCCTGCCTGTAGCGTTGAGCACTGGTGTATTGCAGACGTTGATCCAGATAGCAGAACCGTCCTTGCGTAGGTAACGCTTGTCCGTTTCGACTGGCTGGCCTCTTTGCGCCATCTCCCGGAAGCGGCGTTTGGTGACATCAACATCGTCGGGATGAGTGATTGCGAAGATGCTCGTGGTCGCGAGTTCTGCATTTGTGTAACCGAGCATTTCGCAGAATCTCTTATTGGCGAAGATGAAACGGCCGTTTAAATCGCAACTCGCAATGCCGGCGCTACTTTGATTGATAATCGCTCGCAGGCGCTCCTCCGAGTTTCGCAGGGCTTCCTCGGCTCTTTTTTGTTCGGTGCCGAGAGTAAGCTGGCGTGCGATTGTCAGCGAGAGGGTCAGTTCGGAGTCGGAGAAAGAGTGCGGCTTATCATAGTAAGTCATGAACTTCCCGATGAGTTTTCGGTCTGCGATTAGCGGGATGAAGTTGGCGGCTCGAATGCCTTCAGATCTGACTGCCGCCTTCAATTTTTTCGGGAGATCCGCAAGATCGACATCGGGAATGCAGACCGGCTGGGGATTTTTGGCATCTGCTCTCCAAGGCGAATGGCCTTCCACTGCATTGCGGTAACGTTTTGACAAATCGTGCCAGGCTACGAAACGCATCACCTCCTTCTCGTCAAAGAGCAGAATAGAAGCGTGATCACACCGCAGAACTGTTCGAACCGCATCAAGTGCAGCCTGGTAAATTTCGGAAAGCGACGTGGCGGTGTTTTGCTGTTGGGCAAATTGATAAAGTGCCTGTTGCTGTTGCTCGCTCTGTTTTCTCGCGGTGATGTCCGTAAAATAGAGGTTTACGTAATCGCCTTCCGGCACCGGCGCGACCACAACCTGATACGTACGGTTACCAAAACTTATCTCCACAACGCTGCGTTCGCGAGCCGCGGCAAACCGCCGGATTCCAGGAGGCGCGGCGTGGCCGACTGTTACCCCAAAACTTTTCAGGAGTTTTTCTGCAGCTGGATTTGCGAACGTCACGATTTGTCCCTGTGCTAACCGAATGATTGGTGCAGGATTTTCTACCGGTAGGCGGCTGGCAATTTCCAAAGCCTGTTCGGTACGTTTGCGTGTGGTGATATCGTTGTTTGTCTCGAGGATGTACGCGCGGTTTCCCCGCGCGTCGCGATCCAGCACCCACCGCGAGAACACGGTCAAGCGCCTGCCGTCGCGCGAGGTGTGAACGAACTCGCCTTCCCAGTAATTATCACGATACAGTTTTTCGTAGATTTTCGGTAGAGGTTCGGGGTGTTCCGACTTGAACAAATTGTGGGTCACTTTGCCGAGCGCTTCCTGAGGCATGTAGCCGTAAGTTTTTGTGGCGCCTGTGTTCCAGTAAGTGATTCGGTCGTTTGCGTCGCGAACGATGATGGCGTCGTTGGTCAAATCCAGCAGGCGCGCCTGCTCGGCGAGCTGTTGTTCGTGGCGCTTGCGTTCGCGCAAATCAACGATGGCAGTTTGGTAGAGCAGGGCGCCATTTGTTATCGTCGAGCTGATCGGTGTACTTAAAAGTTGCGCCGGGATCGGTTCGCGTTTTCTGGTCTTTAACTGCAATTCCGTTTTTACCTGTCGCTGTGATGTGCGGCAGTAAAGCAGGTGCCGCATGAACAAATCCAAGTCAGCGACATAGAACGCGAATGGGCGTCCGATTAGTCGATCCCTTGGTTCGCCCAGCAATTCAGTTGCGGTCAGATTGGCTTCCTCGATTCGGCCGGTCCGGCCGAAGCTGACATAGCCAATGGGGGCGAAATCGTAAAGATCGACAAATCGCTGTGTGGCGGCTTCCAGTTCCGTCTTCGGATTTCGGATTGCCCCATTCCTCGTGGAACGAGTGGGCCTATTTTTCTTAGCGTCTTTTCGTTTGTCGTGTTGAGACAAAAATTTCCGCGGCCCACGGGATATTCCTCGCGTTGTTTTCAAGGAGGCCGGAATCGACCGGCGTGTGTCGCGGTGGTCTGCAGCGCCGTTGTGGCGCGCACGCTTAAGCTTGCGTTTGTTATTGACGCGACGAGGCATCTTTTGTCTGGCGGCGTGATTTGACTACGTCGCCTTCCTCCCTCCCTCAATGTCCACTAGCGTGATGACGGCGCCGTCGATCTTGTCGTCACTTGTGCGATATGGCCGGACCCGCAGTGAGTACGGACGGCCTTCCTTATCGGTCACTTTACGCTCGCGTGTTCCCAGCGTTTCGATTACTTCGCGCAAGATACTGTCCAGGTCGGAAATATTAATATTAGGTCGCAGCTCGCTTAACGGCCGGCCGATGTCGGTCGGCAAAATATTAAAGGCGCTGCGGGCCGCCGGCGTTGCGCGCCGCACTGTCAATGCATTATCCACCATCACGATTGGCATTTGAGTGCTGGCGAGCAGATTGTTGAGCTCGTTGGTCAACTGCATCATCTCAAGATTGCGGTTGCTCAGCTCCTCGTTCAGTGTCGTGAGCTCTTCGTTGGTTGATTGTAATTCTTCCTTTGCGGTCTCCAGTTCTTCGTTCGTAGATTGCAGCTCTTCGTTGCTCGACTCGATTTCTTCGTTGGCAGCCTTCAATTCTTCATTGGTCGCCTCCTGCTCTTCGATGATGGTTTGCAGCGAATCCTTCGAAGCTGCCAATTCCCGGCGCAGATCCGTAACTTCACGTTGCGCTGATGTTTTTCCCAGCACGCGCATTAACCTTTCCGGCTTATTTCCGCTCGCGGTTTCGTCAAAAATCACCAGAAACCATGACTTATCGGCACCGGGGACTTTGAATGGTACAACCTGAATATTTATCTCGTAGCTTTTCCCTCGGAGTGTAACTTTCGCCCGCTCTGCCCGGGCAGGCTTGTCTGTTTTGATGGCGCGACGAATCGTGGACCGCAGGTCCGGCACGAGATTCGGGCGCGCCAATTGAATCAGGTTCAGCGTCGCTGGCCCGGGGGTATGCTCGAGAAACAGGTCGGTGCGGCCACGAAACTGTTGTACCAGGAAGTTATGATCAATTACGACTGCCGCCGGCGCGTAGGTGCTGAGGATGATACGATCCGCCATTTTCAAAATGTCGGCGTTGAAACTTGTGCCAGTGCCAGATCGGGCGGTCGTCTCGAACCGCGAGAGTTCAAGACCGCGCGGCAGAATGAGGTCGGCCGCGCGTGGACCAGTCTTGGCTTCCTGGGTGTAAATTTTATTTTTTTTGTCCACGACTTTGAAAAGCTCGTCGTACATACCTACCGATTCGGCTGGCCCCAGGATCAAGTAACCGCCGGGATTAAGCGCGTAGTGAAATTGCGGGATGCAACGCTTGTGCAACTCCGGGCTCAGATAAATGAGCACGTTGCGGCAGCTGATCAGGTCCAGTCGCGAGAAGGGCGGATCGGCTGTTATGTTTTGTCGCGCGAACGTGCAGATGTCGCGTACGCTGCGGTGGATCTGATAGGAACCATCTCGCTTGACGAAAAAGCGACGGAGTCGCGCCTTTGGCACATCTTTCTCGATAGCGCTTGGGTAAATTCCCGCACGCGCATGCTCAATGACCGATTCGCTCAAGTCGGTGCCGAAAATCTGGACGCGGATTTTGGAAAGCTGGTTGCCAAGCACTTCGAGAATGCAGATAGCGAGCGAATAAACCTCTTCGCCTGTGGCGCAACCCGGTACCCAGACGCGTAATTCTCGTTGTCGCTCTTTCTTTTTGTTTCTGAGCAGTATGGGAAGGAACCGTTTTTTCAAGGCTCGGAACAGCGTCTCATCGCGGAAAAACCGCGTCACATTGATGAGCAGATCGTCAAAGAGCGCTTCAATCTCTTTCTTATTGTTGCGCAAATACCGCGCGTAATGGCTCAGCTCTTCAATCCGATGCAGCGCCATCCGCCGGTTAACCCGCCGAATCAGCGTGCTTTGCTTGTAAGCGCTGAAATCGACGCCCATCTGCTTTTTTAGGGAAAGAAAAATCCGACCCAGGTCGTCGGCCTGGCGATAGGCCTTTTTTTCAACCTGCTCTGCGTCGGCCAGGGGCCGCCGGATGTATGGATGATCGGCAATGCGCCGGATTTCACCCGCGATCGCATCGGGCGGCAGAACGATATCGACAAAACCTGAGCGAATCGCGCTGCGCGGCATCGCATCGAACTTCGCGCTCGCTTCAGTTTGCGCGAAGGTCAAACCGCCGGCTGCTTTGATCGCACGCAATCCGGCCGTCCCATCGCTGCCAGTCCCGGAAAGTACGATGCCGATCGCCCGTGAGCCGCATTCCTCCGCGAGCGATTCAAAAAAGTGATCGATCGCGATGTTGAGTCTCTCTGTGCGGCGGACCAATGTGAGCTTGCCATTCTTGGCAATCACGCATCTGTCCGGCGGCTGCACGTAAACCGCGTTTGGTTCTGGCGTCGTGGTTCCTGCAATCTCGCTGACTGGCATCGATGTAGCTTTGCCGAGTAGATTGGCAAGCCGGCTGCCGTGATGTGGATCAAGATGCTGGACGATGACAAACGCCATGCCCGTTCTGGCCGGCAAATGGCGCAAAAGTTCCATCGCCGCCTCAAAGCCGCCGGCTGAACCGCCGATGCCTACAATCGGGCAACTTCCATCTTCGCCTTTGCCTCTGACGTAGGGGTCCGCGCTTTGCGATTTGGTGCGGTGCCGGTTTCGCTTTTTATGCGCTGGAGCGCTTCTTGCTTGTTTGCGCGGGGGCATTCAGTCTCCTGGCCAACAATCAATAATGCTTCGTTGTTGCGGTAGATTCAAGACGCCAATCGTTTTACGCAATTCGTCCGAGCGATTTGCCAGTGAAGAGATCGCTTCGGGCCGTCGCAAAAGAGTTCAGACCCGAGCGTTCAGCGTCCACGCAGCCGGCGCTGGAGCGTGGGCTCATTGAGTTTCGTTATATCACGAAGGAACGCTCAGCGACCTAAGGGCAGCGATACGTTCCTCGATTAGATCACGCTCAACTTCCCAATATCTTAGCGACGAAAGAAGAAGGCTGTGCGTTGATTCGAACTGGGTAGTGGCGTCATCATGTGGCATTGCGCACCGCATTGCCTTGTTATGTTTGTTCGCTCCGCGTTTGGACTTCGATGTTTTCGAGCGCGTCCGCCTCAATCGTCCCGCTCTCATTAACGATTCTCCCTTCTCGTAAATCCTTTACTATTCACCTTTGACTCGTGTCATGATTTAACACCGGTTGTGACAGACTTGTTGCGGCGACTCGCGCTCGATCTTTTGAGACGGGATCAAACAGCTGCCGAGGACATGCTCCGCGTTGTTCCAAGATCGCTCATCATCTCAGCGGTCGGTCGCAATCCAGCGAGATATTGCGCGTCAAACGCGCGCAAGGCGGCGGCGACAGTTGACCCAATGCCAACGATTCCTTCTTCCACGCTTGGGCCGAGCAGCGCGATCCAAAGCTCGCCGCGCACAAATAATCGGGGACGCCGAACCGCCGCCGGGCTCCCGGGGTGAGCCTGGCAGTACAACTCCATCTGTTCCATTGCCGCCAGCGCATAGTCCATGGCGCGGCGCTCACGCGAAATGTGACCATTGTTTTTCTTCATTCGCGTGTAAAACGCACGTCTCCGTGGAATTGGATGTGGTTTTTTCTGGGATCGATGATGCCGCCTTGTGGAACGCGGAGGCGTACAGCTACCTGTCGATCAGCGATCCCGGCTACAGCGCTTAGCCATGATTCAATTGTCATGTCGAGCGAAGTCGAGATGTCTCTGATTATTTCCTCCTTGGAATTGGAGATTCCTCCAGCCTTCGCATAAAGCTACGGCTTGGCAGGCGACTGCGCTTGGAATGACAAGACACCCAAGGTTACGGGCGTTAGATCCGAATCGTTCCTCCGAACACAAACTCGACCGGGCCCGCTAAGCGTAACATAGCCATAAGGTTTTCACTGATAGGTAAATCCGTCGTGGGCCTGATTGTTCCGTCACTTGCCAGGGGTGTATATGTTTTTTCATGAGCTTCTCCCCGCAGAGCACGTTGTCCGATGTAGAGAAATTGGATGTGCTGCGGCGGCTCGATCAGTTTCGGGAGTGGCATTCGTTGGATGACAAACGTTTCTGTCTTGTTTGCGGTAAGATTATTGTCGGTTCGCAAATTGAGATAGCAGGTGGAACGCGGGGAAATGGACCGTTACGACTGACTTGTCCAACAGAGCGATGTAACTCCATTCCGATGGATTGGGTATTGCCTACGGACGAACTCGTGGCGCTGGCGGCGACGACGACACCTGACGATCAGAACACTGCTTCTTTGAGGGTAGCGGATCGCGGCGAAGAACACGGCGGCTTGGCATCGCGATTGCGGAAATTCGCGCTGCATCTCAAGCTAGCTTCTTAACGCCTGATCCCTCCGACTACTGCGAGCCCGAGCCTGGACGGGCTCGCAGGACTTACCGTCTCTGGAGAGAACCTTGGTAGGATTTTATCTGATCACCTAATCATCCAGCGTCCCGATTGTTTGTTTCGATGCAATGAGCAACGTGTTTTTCTGTCATGATCGCGCATGTCACACTCGACGATCGGCTGTCGATACTGCGCACGGGAGATCGATTCCGGAAATGGAATTCGCTCGACGATCAGCGGGTTTGTGGTGTTTGCGAGCGAAAATTCAAAGGCAGGCAGATCGAGATCCGGTGTTTCAGTAGGGGCAGGTACACACTGCATTGCCCTACTCTGGGATGCACTTCAGAACCGCATCAATGGCTTTATCCGCGAGCGGCGGTCGTTTCTAAGATAGCCAAGCCGGGTTGGTGGGGCGCCAACAAGCAAGCGGCGCGTCGCGCGGCGGAGTCAATGCCACAGGCACGGAGGCATCAAGTATGATTGGATCCACTCTTGATCAACCGGGAGTATCTCCAGTGCCCGACGAGGCGCTGATGACGGCGGTTTCACGACAGCGCTATGATGCGCTTGCCGAGTTATATGACCGGCATGGCAAAAGGTTACGCGCGACAATCGACGGAGTCGTTCATGAAGAAGCCGAGGCTGATGATGTTTTGCAGGAGATTTTTATCCAGATTTGGAAAGAAGCAGACCGTTATTCCCCTAAAGCCGGTAAACCGCTTGGATGGATGGTTACCATCGCGCGCCGTCGTGCCATCGATCGGTTGCGCCGGCGTCAGGCTTATTCTCGTGTGCGGGAGCGTTATCAAAAGCGCGTGATCCAGCAGGAGCCTAACTCGCCACGTGAGGCAGACGACGTTTTCGTGTTGAATGACCTGCGTCATTTTCTCAAGCAGTGCATGCGAGTCTTGCCCCGGCTTCAGCGCGAGGCGCTAGAGCTCGCGTTTTTCAAAGGACTCAGTCACAGAGAAATTGCCGCCGCGACACATGCTCCACTGGGAACGGTAAAAACACGGCTGGAACTAGGCCTGCAAAAACTGACTCATACGCTGCGACCGCTGCGCCACAAGGTGTGATTCGAACCACCTTAATTTCGCGCCTGCGTGTGAATCATGTCCGATCGCCTTCGGACAATCCGATGGATTCTAGAGCGTGGAGATCAAAAGCGACAAGCCGCTGCTCGTTAGCTAGCGCTGAGGACCACCTCTAACGCAGCAGAACGACCAGTAACACAATGAGCAAAATAAGGCCCAAACCGCCGCTGGGATAGTATCCCCAGCCGGTGCTGTACGGCCATGTTGGCAGGGCAGCAATTAAAAGAAGAATCAGAATGATGAACAGCAGGAAGCGCATAGTTCTACCTGATTCGCATCTGGTGCAGGCGCCGCGCGCAATTTCTCGCTAGTGCGGACTCGGTGAAGAGTTGATGTTAATTTCGGTTTTCTCCTTCGTCGTCGATGGAGATTGGTTTTGCGAGGGGTTTATCACCGTCGTGTTGCTCTCTTTCTTCTGCGCGGGTGGGTTCACTACGGTGGTATTACTTTCTTTCTTTTCCGCAGGGGGATTAACCGTTGTCTCCTTTTGCTCGCAAGCTGCCAGCAGGGCCATGCCTGCAAGCAGGCAAATATATCTTTTCATACAAATGAATCGCGTCTCGGAACAGATCTTGTCGCCTTCGATCGGATTCCCAATCTCGTTGAGCGTCGGATTTATTGACGCGCTTCGAGTTGTGTCGTCACCAGGTTAGAGTGCGCCGGCCAAAGCAAGAATTATCAAAATCAAAAGAATTAAACCGAGTCCGCCACTTGGATAATAGCCCCAGCCGCGGCTGTACGGCCACGTAGGTAATGCTCCAATCAACAGAAGAATGAGAATGATTAACAGAATTGTGTTCATTATGCTGAGACAACGCATTTCGGAGGCTCTTCGGATTTAGTAGCTTAAAAAAACGCGCGCAGCCATTCACCAATGCGATTGTTTTCTAGGAGGTGAAAGCATGCTGCGTTGGGCATTAATTTTTCTTATAATCGCACTGGTGGCCGCGCTTTTTGGATTTACGGGTATTGCCGCTGCGGCCGCGGGGATTGCCAAATTCTTGTTCTTCCTGTTCCCGGTGGTTTGCCTGATATTTTTTGTTATTGGCATATCGGCAGGCAGGAGGGTTCCCTAAGCGGTGTTATGACTCCGGACGGCTTGTAAAAGGCGCGCCGGGACGGCGAGCGCGAGTTGCGCGGTCCCTACCTCGGCGTGTGTCATATCTGGGAGTGAATTAGCATGGGCCGAAGATGGAGATTTGAGCGGTCTGACCGCATCGCGGTCAATTTGGTTTGGCTCTTGGTAATCTTTATCGCATTCTCGACCGTGATCTTTCTACGGCGATGCTCATAAGCGAGGAACGCAACCTCACTAGGCGCTTGCAGGCGCCCAGCGTTATAAAACTGCCAGCAGCACGCGAGTCAATTACGCCGCAAGCTTGTCGAGAATGGTTTGTAGCTCGTGAAAATCCACTGGTTTGACAAGGTGAAAGTCGAATCCCGCTTCTTTCGAGCGCCGTAGATCTTCCTCGGTGCCAAAGCCGGTCAGCGCGACCGCCTTGATCGACCGCGCTCGACGAGTTTGTGACACGACCTCGTAGCCGCTTCCATCGGGCAGTCCGATGTCACATACGAGCACATCGATTTCTCCCGAGGCGACGATGTCTAGCGCGCTGCGCACGTTATCTGCAGTCAAAACTTGATGGCCGAAATGAGTGAGCAGGCGCGACAACATGCGCCGGGTGTCCCGGTGATCTTCTACCAACAACACCCGTAACGGTTTTGGCGGCTTACTACGACCGGGAGAATCCAACTCAGTCGCATCTCCCTTCGCGGCTGTGTCGAGAGTGACGCTGAATATGGCACCGAAACTCCGTCCACGACTTTTAGCCTCAATTGTGCCGTGGTGCAGATCGACAAGGTGCTTGGAAATCGCAAGCCCCAGACCAAGTCCGCCGAATTGACGGGTCACAGACGCGTCAGCCTGCTCAAATGGCGTAAATAACGAGGCCATGCGTTCTGGTTCAATTCCAATCCCGTTATCGGTAATTTCGAAATGGAAACGGGCTGCCTCGTCGTTAAATGTGTGGATGGTGATCTGTCCAGAGGGATGCGTGAATTTCACGGCATTGTTGATCAAGTTCCAAAACACCTGCTGAAGCCGGATGCAATCAGCCAATATGTGATGTTGTTTGGCGTCCAAATTGGTCGAGAGCTTTAATTGCTTCGCCGCGATTGCCGAACTTGCGATATCGATTGCATTATTAATGATGATATGTGCATCGCAGTTTTCCAAGTCGATGCGCAGCCTGCCCCGCGTGATGCGGGTGAGATCGAGCAGATCGTCAATCAAACGTGCCTGCAACTTCACGTTGCGTTTGATCAGTTGCACATCCTCCACGAACTCCTGGGGAATTTTTTTAGCGTTCTCCTCCAGGTAAGTCGCTGCCGCAAGCGCCGGCGTAAGCGGAGTGCGCAGTTCATGGCTCAGTGCCGCAAGAAAATCATCCTTGGCCTTGCTCGCTTTTTGCGCTGCAATTTTCTCAGCCTCGAACTCCCGGCTACGGATTTGGTCGGTGATGTCGCGCGTGACTTTGGAATAGCCCCGAAGCGTTCCCTGGTCGTTGCGCAGCGCAGTGAGTATGACTTCGGCTTCAAAAGTCGATCCATCCTTGCGGACGCGGAGCCCCTGATCACGAATGTTCCCGCGACGAGCTGCTTCGCTCAGATTACGTTGGGGCTTGCCAGCAGCGACGTCTTCTGCGGTATAGAAACAGGCAAAGTTCTTACCTATAATTTCTCCCGGCATGTAGTCTTTGATCTTCTGGGCTCCCTTGTTCCACGTCACGACAGTGCCGTTCGGATCGAGCATGTAAATGGCGTATTCTTCGACGCTATCCACAAGAATGTGGAACTGTTCAGCTGTCTGATGCAGGACTGAGGTAATGGAGCCGTTGTCACCCATTGGCTGCGAAGGCAATATCCCATCGGATTCGGAACGCCACTGGGGTTTGGTTCCCCCCAGATGTGAATCCTCCACATCTGACGCTGTATTCCCGCGCGATATCTGAGAGTTAACCAACACTTGTTCATGTGAGCAGATGATAAGCGATCCATCAGATTAACGGTCACTCATAGCGCTGTTAGGGATTGAGATTACCCAGCCTTCGGCCTTCGCCAGCCCTGTGATGCCACTCGCCTACAGCGCCAAAAGCGCCAATCTTGTGCCACAGAGCGTCGGTTTCCATGGTAGGCGAGCGCTCTTATGGATATCTACCACATCTTCCTCCCGCTCGTTTTGCCGCGCTCTTGCCAAAGGACGCAGTAACACAACTATTTTCCCGGTTTGACGCGATGGACTGTTTTATTACGCAAGCCGTCGTGCCGATGATGCAGCTTCATTTCGCCACCTGGTCCCTTGCGTAACGACTTGGGAACCAAATCGCCCACAGGGCCCTTGGCAACCGTGGTGCCGCCGTCAACGACATAAAGCGCTCCGGCCACATAGCTGGCTTCGTCAGATGCCAGGAATGCGTAAACATTGGCAACTTCCTCAGTGGTTCCGCGTCGAGCTAACGGCGTTGCCTGAATGAGCGCAGTCTCCATTTCTTCGTCCATCGGACCTGTTTCCTTGTGCGTCCATGCCGTATCGATCGGTCCCGGACAAACGCAATTAGCGCGCACACCGTTTTTAGCCTGCTCGACGGCCACGCCGCGCGTGAATGCGTGGATCCAGCCTTTCGTTCCATCGTAAGCGGTATTCTGGGCGAGGCCGATCATTCCGGATTCCGAGCGGCGGAAATAATGTTGCCGCGCGTCTTCTGCAAAAACGGCAGAGCGAAACGGGTCATCAGAAATGCCGAACGAATATTCATTCGAATAGTTTCATCAAAGTCCTCTATCGGATAATCCTCCGTCATCGCGTTATCGAGGAACACGCCGGCATTATTGACCAGCACGTCGAGTTTTTTGAATTTCTTCAACGCGAGATCAATGCATTCTCTGGCGTTTTCTTCTTTCGACACATCCCCGCCGAATGCCACGGCGTCACCACCGTTCTTCCGAATCGTGTCAGCAACATCCTCCACCGGATCATCGGGCAACCCGCAGACGACCACGCGCGCGCCTTCTCCTGCGAATTTGTGCGCAATCGCTTCACCAATACCAGTTCCAGCGCCGGTGACAATTGCCACTTTTCCTTCCAATCGGCCGAAGCCGTTCTTTCCGTAAGATTGGTTTTTCATATGAATAAGTTTCGCGCGGCAACGGCGCATCGCGCGTCGAGAAATTTTTATGTAAGCGCGGATAAAGATTGCGCGGAGTAACTAAATATATCGCGCGATCAATCGACGGTTCCTGTTCGCGCGAAAACAATGGGCGCCCCTTGGAGTACATTCGCCAAGGTCACACCTTAATCGGATGATCGAGGCCGGTAATGGTCCTGAGAAATTGTCCACGAAACAGCGGCGTTGGCATCAGCCACTGCAAAAGGACGAATCGGACGATGCGGGCAAGAGTTGTTTCCCCCATCACAGTTCGCGATAACAACTCAATTTTCTTCACAATACCCTCGTCGACGCCTTTTCTGAGAGCTTCATAACGCGCTATCTGTCCAGAACGCACAAGGCGGGAAAAGACGAAGGCGTCTTCTAATCCCAAGTTCATTCCACGTGCCCCAATGGGCGAGTGGATATGCGCTGCGTCACCCGCGAAAAAGATGTTGCCCATCTGAAAATTCTGATTGATACGATGCGAAACCTGAAAATCAGATTGCCACACAACCGGTCCGGCAGGTTTAACGTCGTCGATTTCATCAATCGAATCTTCCTGCGGACTTATGACTCGCCAGATTGGATTCTGCTTGGGTGGCTCGGTTATGTCGTCAATCACGCGGATAAAAAAACAAACCTGTCCCCGTCGAGGAAAAATACGTGACCCATATCTTGCTCAAATGGAGTGGAGAGCGGGAGGTCCGCGAGATGCCACGGTTTTTCAAAACTGCTTCCGGGAAAATCAACATTCAGTGTTTTCCGCGCCGTGCTGTGTGCTCCGTCAGCTGCCAAAAGCCACGGCGCGAATGCAGTTTCACGGGAATCGTCGGAGCAATGCCTGAATTCAGCTAAAACAGTTCCAGCTTCGTTGCGACAGCCAATCAGTTCTACGCCTCGCTCGATTTTGCCGCCAGCTTCTTCGAAGGCTTCTGCTAACAATCGTTCGGTCGTCGCCTGCGAAAGCGCCAGGATGAACGGGTATTTATGATGGACATGGCCCCTGAACAGAATTTCGCGGGGAGGCCTGCCGCGTTGCGAAAATCGAACGCCGCGAATAGGCATGCCAAGTTTCAGCATTTTCTCGGCGATGCCGTTCGATTCGAGAATCTCCAGTGTCCTGGGATTTACGGCTAGAGCGCGCGATTCCCGCACTGGCTTCTCAGCAACTTCAATCACTCGCGTTTCAATCTTCGCCTGCGCGAGATAAAGAGCGGCACCAAGCCCGACAGGTCCCGCGCCAACTATTAGCGGCGGTTCCTCTTTCATTGGGCTCTTCTCTTTGCTGAGGTGGTTTAACTGCTACCGAGGAGCAGCTGCGCCAACAAGCTCGGGTTCTTTTACCGGTGGGCGCTTGATTTGCATTGTCTCATCAGGCCGCCGCTTTTTCGGAACCGGCTCGAGACGTACGGGGCGCCCGATTTCAGCCGATTCATAGATTGCGTTAATTACGCGAACATCCGCCAATCCTTCTTTGCCTGACGGCTCGGGCGCGCGATCGTGGATGATACAATCAGAAAAGTAGATTAGTTCTGGTGCGAATTGATCGCCTGGCTTGAAAGTCTTTTCAGTTCGTTTACCTCCGACGGTGGTCACGCATTTCAATTCGCCCTGATACTCGTAAGCATTTTTCAGCCGAAGCTGTCCTTTTGTGCCAACGAGATCATAATAGCTGACATCAGAGGAACCGAAACTGCATGTGAACGTAGCCAGGCGTTCACCTGGGAACCGCATGATAGCAGCGGTCATTTCTTCGATTTCGGCAAAGCGTCCTTCGCGGTTATTCGCGGTGAGTCCGACGACTTCGATCGGTTCGTCGCGGAACAGATAACGCGCTGCGTTGATGCAATAGATGCCGATGTCGAAAAGCGTGCCGCCGCCCAAATCTTTTCGAGTGCGAATGTTGCCCTCCTTTACGTTGAGACCAAACAATGATCCGAAGTAACGGAGTTCTCCGAGATCGCCGGATTTCGCGGCTTTTACGGCGTGCAAGTTCGCGTCATTGAAGTGGAGCCGATAGGCGATCATCAGTTTCACGTTGTTCCTCTCGGCTGCGAGCATCATTGTTTCGCAATCATCCTGCGTCGTGGCCATCGGTTTCTCGCATAGTACGTGGACGCCCGCTTGGGCAGCGCGTTGCGTATGTTCGCGGTGGAGAATGTTGGGCGTAGCAACGTAAACAGCATCGACTTTCTCTTTTTCCATCGCGCTTTCCAGATCGTCGTACGTGTAAGCCTTTACCCCGTAGCGCTGACTTAGTTCCCGGTCCTTTTCAGGATTTCCAGTGACGAGCGCCGCCAACTCGGAATTTTCTGCATGCTTAAAAGCAGGCAACACGGCTGTCTGCGAGATGTGGCCCAACCCGACAACGGCGTAGCGAATTTTTTTATTCATAAGAATTCCTCCCTTAAGATTTCGCGCCGGAATCGCCGCGTGTATGCATCAATTTATGTGATAAGGACGACTGATGTTCGCTCCGCGTGCGAAATCTCTATCACCATGACCAAACTAGAATTCAAAGGCGGCTGGAACGAAGTGAAAGGCAAGCTGAAACAGAAATACGCGCAGTTGAGCGATGACGATCTAGCGTTTACCGAGGGGAAGGAGGATGAGCTGCTCGGACGGCTTCAACAAAAGCTCGGTAAATCGAAGGAAGATTTGCGAAAAGAGATCGAAAGTCTGTAAGTCGGTGCGGCGACGTAGCGTATATTAGAATGCTTGCGTTTTGAACTGCGGCGACGCTCCGCCGCTTTTCAGAAGCTCTTTGATCCTTAGAGGAAGAGCCTGGGCAGGAGCATGAGCATGAGTAAGAGTCGGAATTGCAACTGCCCCGGGTTACAATTTTCGAAGTTGTGATATATTCGTCCAATGCAAACGCCTGAAATCACCGCTTATTTGAAGACCTATTGTGGTTGGAGCGCCGGTGTGCGCGCCGTGCTGGCCAAATACAATCTTCCCTACACAGAGAAGGACATTATCCAGAACCCCGCGTTCCGCTGGGAGATGGAGACCAAGAGTGGACAGCCGCTCTCGCCCTGCGTGGAAATTAACGGGCATATGCTCGCGGATGTGAGTGGTGAGGAAGTTGAGCGGTACTTGATCGAGCAGAAGGTCGTTCAGCCCAGCGATGCTGCGACGGAGGTTCCGACCAACGCGCCGTGTGCGACCGAGCAGCACGAGGGAGTTGTGAAGCTGAACCTCTAATTTGTTAAAAGGATTACAACGTTAAAATGGGTTAAATCGTTGAACCGCTGAGAGGTTGAAGAGTCAGAAAGGTTAAACAGCTTTTAACCTTGTAACTGTTTTAACTTTTTTAACCTTTCAGTAATGCAATTCTTCGCTCGTCTCCGATCGAGGAAAAAGAGAGGCGGGAGCCGTCTTTTCCGGTACGGCTGGAGGGTTACGCTGCTTATTTTATTGGCGGGTAGCGGCTTCGCGGTTTTCCTCTTTTACGGCACATGGGCGCAGACCTTCGACATGAAGAACGTCGGCGAAATGCCGGAGCGAAATACCGTTTATGATGTCGATGGAAAAATTTATAGCCGGCTGGCAGGTGCAAACCGCCTGAAGGTTTCGCTTAGCGAAGTCTCGCCGTTCTTTATCACTGCGGTGCTGGCGCGCGAGGATGCTCGTTTTTACGAGCACAAGGGGATTGATTGGCGCGGGATCATGCGCGCT
>WNFW01000850.1_pt1 | contig 20099 bp, 19 predicted proteins | sample 5400131 | NCBI WGS metagenome assembly WNFW01 (sample SAMN13153362, study PRJNA577476) | soil metagenome | isolation source: 20 cm soil or saprolite under grassland replicate 1 | place: USA:California | collected 2016-06-15 | reverse complement strand
TGCGCCGCGCGCTGCCAATCGGGCCCGAGTGAGTCATACCGGCGCCGTTTCTCGGGATCCGAGAGGACCTCGTAGGCTTCGTTCAGCTCCTTGAACCGCTCGCCCGCATCCTTGGTCTTGGCGACATCGGGGTGGTACTTGTGGGCAAGCTTACGGTAGGCGGACTTGATGGCTTTGTCGCCGGCGTTCCGGTCGACGCCGAGAATCCGATAGTAATCCTTGAATTCAACGCCCATCGCCGTCACACCCTACAAGGAGTATAGCAGATAAAATGAGTCTGTCTCGCTCATATTGGAGAGACGCCCGTAGGAAGATTCTGAAATATTTAGCTTTTTGGTCTCTTCGAGGTACCGATCGAGGTAGCTCTCGCCAACTCCACCCCGTCGCTGTCCCTGACCACGGCCTCCATGAAGAAGGTCGAGCGGCCCCGCTTCACGACGGAGCCTTCGCCAAAGACTGGGCCCTTGGTGACGGGGGCCAGGAACGAGATCGAGAGCTGGATTGTGGCGAAGAACTCGCCCTCGGCGCAGAGGGTGTGGGCGGCCATCGCCATGGCCATGTCGGCGTACGCCGTGACGATCCCGCCCTGAACCGCGCGGCCCGGATGCATGAACTCGGGCTTCAGTGCGTACCGGATCCGTACCCGGCCGGGATCGATGGCCTCGACGTGCGCGTCCACGAGCCGCGCGACCGGGGCGCGTTTCTGCCGGTTGTGGATGAGCTCGCGGAGCTTCTCGAGCTGGGTACCCGGGCGGCCGTCGCCGCCGGTCATTTCATCCCCGGCCGACCGTGAAGGCGACGTAGAGCGACATCGGGCCGCGCTGCAGGAGCAGGGTGAGCCGGTCGCCCTCCTTCAGGCCGCGCGTGAGGCGCTCGAAGTCGGCCATGCTGCGCACGTTCTGGCGGTTGATCTGCTTGATGATGTCGCCGCGCTGGACGCCCGACTCGGCCGCGGGGCTCCCGTCCTCGAGCCGCGCCACGAACACGCCTTCGAGGGAGCGGAGACCCAGGCGCGACGCGACCTCCGGCGTGATCGGCCGCACCTCGAGCCCGAGCAGCGAGCGCGCGCCGCCCCCGAGGCGCTTCTGCGCCTCGCGCTCGTCCGGCGCCTGGCCGATCTTCACCTCGAGCGCCACCTCCTTCTGCTCGCGCCAGACCTTGAGCTTCGCGTTCTGGTCGGGCGAGAAGAGGCCGACGGAGCGCTGGAGATCGCCCGGCCCCTCGAGCTTCTTGCCGTCGAACTCCAGCAGGATGTCGCCGCGCTGGATGCCGGCCTTGGCCGCGGGGCTGTCGGATACGACCTCGTTGACGAGCACGCCCTTCGGCTCCTTGGCGCCGAACTCGCGCGCGAGGTCAGGCGTGAGCGGCTGGATCGAGACGCCGAGCCAGCCGCGGACCACGCGGCCCTTGTCGCGGAGCTCCGTGTAGATCTTGCGCGCCATGTTGGACGGGATCGCGAAGCCGATGCCCGAGCCGCCCGCGACAATCGCGGTGTTGATGCCGATCACCTCGCCCTGCAGGTTCACGAGCGGCCCGCCGGAATTGCCTGGGTTGATCGCGGCGTCCGTCTGGAGGAAGTCGTCGAAGGGGCCCTGGCCGATCTGGCGGGCCTTGGCGCTGATGATCCCCGCCGTCACCGTGGCCTGCAGGCCGAACGGCGAGCCGACGGCGATCACCCAGTCGCCGACGTTGACCTTGTCCGAGTCGCCCAGTCGAGCGAAGCGAAAATTGCTCTTGCCGTCGTCCAGCTTGAGCACGGCGAGGTCGGTCTTCTTGTCCAGGCCGACGACCTTCGCCTTGTGCTTGCCGCCGTCGAGCGTGACGACCTCGATGTCGGTCGCCCGTTCGACGACATGGGCGTTGGTGAGCGCGATGCCCGTCGGGTCCACGATGACGCCGGAGCCCAGGCTCCGCTCGGGAATGCGCTCGGGGACCTCGCCGAAGAAGCGGCGGTAGAACTCCTCACCGAAGAACTCCTCGAAGGGCGTCCGCCCCTGGAACCCGCGCGACACGGTGTTGATGTTGATCACGGCGGGCTTGATCGCGTCCGAGACGGCGGCGAACGAGCCGGTCGGCAGCGGCATCTGCGCGGGCAGGATCGGCGCCTGGACAGAGGGCGCCTGGGCGAGCGCCTGGGCGCGGGCGTCGCCCCGACCCTTGACCCACACGCCGAGCGACGCGCCGACCACGAGGGCCAGCCCGAGCGCGACCAGGAACGTCTTGCGCTGTACCTGCATCATGGCCGCGTCTCCTCCGTGACGCCTTCGCCGGCCAGCGCGCGGCGGAGGGCGTCGCCTTCGAGCGTCTCTATGCGCTTCAGCTCCCGAGCCGCCGCGATCAGGACGGCCTTCTTCGTCGTGAGAACGCCGCAGACACGGTCGTGGGTCCGATCGAGGATCGCCCGGACCTCCTCGTCGATGGTCCGCGCCGTCGCCTCGCTGTAGTTGTGCTCACCGCCGAATCCCGCGCCCTTGAGGAACAGCGGCGTCGTGTCGCCGTAGGTCGCGAGACCGAGCCGCTCCGACATTCCGTACTTGGTGACCATGAGACGGGCGAGCTCGCTGGCGCGCTCCAGGTCGTTGTGCGCACCCGTCGAGATCTCGCCGTAGACGAGCTCCTCGGCGACGCGGCCGCCCAGCAGCACCGCGATCCGGTCCTCGAGCTCGCTCCGCGTGAGCAGGAAGCGGTCCTCGGTGGGGAGCTGGTAGGTCATACCGAGCGCCGCCACCCCGCGCGGGATGATCGTCACCTTGTGCACGGGGTCGGCGTGCGGGAGCGACGTCGCGACCAGCGCGTGGCCCATCTCGTGGTGGGCGACGATATCGCGCTCCTTGTCGGAGAGGACACGGCTCTTCTTTTCGAGTCCGGCGACGACGCGATCGATGGCCTCCTCGAAGTCGGCCATCTCGACGGCGTCCTTCTCCTTGCGGGCGGCGAGCAGGGCCGCCTCGTTGACGATGTTCGCGAGGTCGGCGCCGGCGAAGCCCGGCGTGCGCGCCGCGATCACGCCGAGATCGACGTTCGGCGAGAGGACGACGTTGCGGGCGTGCAAGGCCAAGATGGCCTCGCGGCCGCGCACGTCGGGTTTGTCGACGACCACCTGGCGGTCGAAGCGGCCGGGGCGCAGGAGCGCCTGGTCGAGGACCTCCGGGCGGTTGGTGGCCGCCATGATGATGACGCCCTTCGACGAGTCGAAGCCGTCCATCTCGGCGAGGAGCTGATTCAGCGTCTGCTCGCGTTCGTCGTGGCCGCCGATGAACCCCGTCGCCCCCGCACGCGACTTGCCGATCGCGTCGAGCTCATCGATGAAGATGATGCACGGCGCCTTGTCCTTGGCCTGCTCGAAGAGGTCACGCACCCGAGCGGCGCCGACGCCGACGAACATCTCGACGAACTCGGAGCCCGAGAGCGTGAAGAACGGCACGTCCGCCTCGCCCGCGACGGCGCGCGCGAGGAGCGTCTTGCCCGTGCCCGGTGGGCCGACGAGGAGGACGCCCTTCGGGATGCGCCCCCCGAGTCGCTGGTACTTCTTGGGGTTTTTCAAGAAATCCACGATCTCGATCAGCTCGGCCTTCGCCTCGTCGACGCCGGCGACGTCGCCGAAGGTGGTCTTCAGCTCCTTGCGGTCGAAGATCTTGTGCTTCGAGCGGCCGAAGGAGAGCGCCTGCGTCGGACCCCCGCCCACCCGGCGCATCAAGAACATCCAGATCGCGACCATGATGCCGAGCGGGATGACCCAGCCGAAGAAGAGGTCGCGCAGGAACGTGGACTCGATCCGGCCCGTGAACTCGACGTGGTGCTGCTCGAGCTCGCGAACGAGGGATTGCTCGTCCACCCCGGGGATGCGCGTCACCGTGAAGACGCGCAGGTCGTCGTCGCCGCCGAGCCAGCGCCGGAGGCGGTCGCCGGCGCCGTCGGGCGTCGCCGGCAGGGCGTCGGGCTTCGCGACGCCGCGGACCTCGCGATCGGTCAGCGCGACCTTCTCGATCTTGTCGGCCCGCAGGAGCTCGAGGAACTTCGACATCGGGATCTCGACGGTCCGGGGCGCCAAGAGCCAGGACTGCAACAGGGACAGGACAACCGCCGCCACGAGCACGTAGGCGAGCGAGAACTGGAAGCGCTGCGAGAGCCGCGGTTTCATCGGGGATCCCTTGGATGGATGCTAGCGTCGGGTCCCTCGCGTGTCAAACGCGGCTGGGTTGTTTTCCCTTGACACTCCAAGCAGTTTGGCCTAAAAGTTGGCGCTGATCGCTCCTGTGAAACCGAGAACAAGCGCGCGTCTCGCGAGGGCCGACCAACGTCGTTGCTGGGCTCTACTCCGGGAGTCAGGATGAGGCCTCTCCGCACCCTCCGGTGGGCCGCCTGGACGGCCTTCGCTGCGGGGATCCTCGTCGCCGTCGTCGCCGTCCTCACCGCCCTTCCCGCCTACGCCCAGGACGCCGCCCAGGAGCCGGCGTACCGCGCCTTCCCGGTCATCGGCTCGCGGCTGGCGGTCTGGGCGGTCGCCCAGCTCCACCTGAATTTCGCCGCCTTCATCCTCGGCGTGCCGATCTTCGCGGTGATCATCGAGATCATCGGCTGGCGGACGCGTGACGCCCGCTACGACTGGCTCTCGCACGAATTCGTCAAGCTCACCTTCGCCGCCTTCTCCACGACCGCCCTGCTGGGCGCGCTCCTCCTGTTCCTCTTCGTCGGCTACTATCCGAAGTTTTGGACGTACATGACCTCGATCTTCTTTCCGACCTACTGGATCTACGCCCTGCTCTTCTTTGCGGAGACCTTCACGGTCTACCTCTGGTACTACGGCTGGGACTGGCTCTCCGGCTCGAAGAAGTGGATCCACGTGGGCCTCGGGGTCCTGTCGAACCTTCTCGGCACCTCGATCCTCGTCGTCGCGAACTCGTGGGTGACGTTCATGATGTCGCCCGCCGGCATCACAGAGTCGGGAGCGCTCAAGGGCTCGGTCTGGGGGGCGATCAACAACTTCACCTGGATGCCGATCAACATCCACCGGCTGATCGCGAACATCGTCTTCGGCGGCACGATCGCCGCGGCCTACGCCGCGTTCCGGTTCCTCAACGCGACGACCGACGAGGAGCGGGCGCGCTACGACTGGATGGGCTACGTCGGCAACTTCGTCGCCCTGTCCGCGTTCATCGTGCTGCCGTTCGCCGGCTACTGGCTCGGGCGTGAGATCTACGCGTTCAACCAGACAATGGGCATCACGATGATGGGCGGCTTCATGTCCTGGCTCTGGATCATCCAGGCCATCCTCATCGGCATCCTCTTCCTCGGCTCCAACTACTATCTCTGGCTCGGCATGGAGCGGATCCCCGGGTCCGAGCGGTACCGCAAGTACGTGCCCTACATGCTGACGATCCTGGCGATCGGGTTCATGGTGTGGGCGACGCCGCACAGCCTGATCGTGACGCTCGACGAGGCCCGCGCGATGGGCGGAACCCACCATCCATTCCTCGGCTTCTTCGGCGTCATGTCGGCCAAAAACACGGCCGTGAACCTCATGATCCTCACGACGTTCCTGTCCTACGTGCTCTACCGCCGCGCCAACCGACTCTCGATCAAGCCCTGGGTGCTGACCGGGATGGCGATCCAGTGGGGCGCATTCTTTGTCGCGGCGGCCATCGTCGTCTTCTACGGCGTGTACGGCTACTTTGTCGAATCGATCGTGCGGATCGGGTTCTCGGTCTACCAGGTGGGCGCGGTGCTCGGCGCGATCGCCCTGGTGATGACGATCGACGTCCCGATGTTCCGCGGCGCGCGCTCCACCGGGGCGATCCGCTGGGGCCGCATCCCCGCGCGCTCGCAGTACGTGCTCATCCTCCTCGCCGTCACCTTCACCTGGCTCATGGGCTTGATGGGCTTCGCGCGGTCGGGCATCCGCCAGTACTGGCACGTGTACGGCGTCATGCGTGACACCTCGGTGGACGCGGTGACGCCCGCACTCGGGTACGCGGCGAACGTGATCACGATCGTGACCGCCGTGTTCTTCGCGCTCGTGATGTTCATCTTCTGGCTGGGCGGGCTCTCCGAGAGGGGCAAGGCCGGGGCGCACGGCCTGCCGGCGCCCGCGATTTCGGGCGGAAGCGAGGACGACCGCTAACGATGCACGTACCCGTGGGACTCAAGGTCGGCGCCTTCTCCGTGCTCGTGATGGGGTCGTACACCTACTTCGCTAACTCGATCCCCCAGATCGAGTCCAGGCCCCCGGAGGAGCTCTCGCTCGAGGGCGGCACCGTCACGCCCGCCCAGCTCGTCAAGGCGGGCGAGCAGATCTTCAAGACCAAGGGGACGTGCGAGGTCTGCCACAAGATCGGCGAGAAGGGCATGCGCGCGCCCGATCTCGCGGGCGTCGGCGGCCGCGCCGCCAAGCGCAAGCCCGGCGTCAGCGCCAAGCAATACCTGATCGAGTCGCTGCTCGATCCGGGCGCCTACCTCGTCGAGGGATACCCGAACATCATGCCGCGGGTCGACAAGCCGCCGATCGGGCTCAACCGTTCCGAGCTCTGGGCGATCGCCGCGTTCCTCGAGTCCCTCGGCGGGACCGTGGACGTGACGCTCGACGACATCCCCAAGACCGCCGGCGCCGCGGCGGCCGGGGGCGCGCCGGCGGAGCTCAAGCTGCCCGGCGACCCGAAGGCGGGCGAAGCGGTGTTCGCCGGCAAGGGCGCGTGCATCGCCTGTCACAAGGCGGGCAAGGTCGGCGCCGCGCAGGTCGGTCCCGACCTGTCGCAGATCGCCAAGATCCAGACGCCCGAGTACATCATGGGCAAGATCCTCAACCCCGCGGCGCTGGGCACCGTCGCGGGCTATCCGAAGGGCGTGATGCCACCGATGTTCGGTCAGACGCTGACGGCGAAGGAATACGTCGACCTCGTGGCCTTCCTGCTGACGCTGAAATGATCCCGGCATGAGCCTCTTCCGCTCGCGCTTCGTCCAGGCGGTCCTCATCGTCGCGCTCGCCTTCGTCGTCCTGCGGTTCGGCATCCGGCCCCCCGCGCCCTGGAGCGTGATCAAGATCTACATGACCGTCGTGTTCCTGGCGGTCCTCATCTACGTCTCCGCCGACGCGGATTCCTGGCGCTCCTTCGTCGGCCCGATCCGGTCCACGCTGGTCGATCCGAGCCGGCGGCTCGTGCGGGCGGCACTCGCGATCGTGCTGCCGATCCTGCTCGGTTACTACGCCTACACGCAGGCGGCGGCGACCCCCGAGGCCCCGGCGGAGCTGCGCGCGGTGCATCCGGCGCCGCCGGGTTCGATCCAGTTCCGCGGCAAGGAGATCAACATCTCCGGCGTCGAAAATCCGCTGCGCCGTGACCAGGCGAGCTTCAAGAAGCACGCCGCGGCGGGCGGCGAGACCTACATCAAGAACTGCGTGTATTGCCACGGCGACAACCTCGACGGGCACGGCCAATTCGCTCCGGCGCTCAGTCCACCGCCGGCGGACTTCCAGGACCCCGGCACGATCGCGATGCTCCAGGAGGCGTACCTCTTCTGGCGGATCGCGAAGGGTGGCCCCGGGCTCCCGCGGGAGTCGACGCCGTGGAACTCGGCGATGCCCGCCTGGGAGGACCGCCTGACCGAGGAGCAGATCTGGCAGGTGATCATGTACCTCTACGACGCGACGGGCCAGCAGCCGCGGCGCTGGGAGACCGCGCACTGATGCGCGCGCTCGTCAGTCGGCGAGGCGCGGGCGGCGGCGGCGTGCGACCCTGCTCGACCACGCTCGCCGCAGCGCCCGTGCCCGATCCTCGGCCGCTCGGCTCCGGCAACGCTGACGACACGGGTCTCGCAGGGTCGCCTCGCCCCCGCCGTGCGGCGCGCCTCGTCGTGGTCGGCGCGGTCGCCGTGGCGGTCTCCGTCGTCGCGAGCGTCGGACAGGTGTGGGCGCAGAAGGGTGACGCCCAGGCGGGCAAGAGCGTGTACGAGAAGAAGTGCTCGCTCTGCCACGGCGACAAGGGGGACGGCAAGGGGCCGGCGGCCGACCTCCTCGAGCCGCGCCCGCGCGACTTCACGACCGGCGTCTACAAGATCCGGACGACCGTCGGCAAGGTGCCGACCGACCAGGACCTCTTCGACGTGATCACGCGCGGCATGCCGGGGACGTTCATGCCGGCCTGGGACGTGCTCGCCGAGAAGGACCGCTGGAGCCTCGTCGCGTACCTCAAGACGTTCGCGGCGGAGAAATTCAAGGAGGCGCCGAAGAAGCAGGAGCTGCCGAAGGAGGTCGCGCCGTCGGCCGAGTCGATCAAGCGCGGCAAGGAGATGTTCGAGGCGATCGAGTGCCACAAGTGCCACGGCGCCGACGGGCGCGCCGACGGTCCCTCACGGCCCGAGCTGAAGGACGACTGGGGCCATCCGATCCGCCCGGCGAATCTCACCAAGCGCTGGACCTTCCGCGGCGGCGCCTCGCGCGGCGACATCGCGATGCGGCTCGCGAACGGCGTCCTCGGCACGCCGATGCCGTCGTTCATCGATTCCGTCGAGAAACCGGAGGACATCTGGCACCTCGCGAACTTCATCGCCTCGCTCGGCCCCGAGTCGCCGAACTACGCCACGCTCCTGTCCGCCCGGGCGGTGGGCGCCGAGATCCCCGACGACCCCAATGCCGAGTTCTGGACGCGGATCGCGCCGCAGAATGTGCCCCTGGTGGGGCAGGTGATCATCGACCCGCGGAACTTCAATCCCGCCATCGATCTGGTGGCGCTGCGGGCCGCCTGGAACGAGCGGGAGATCGCCTTCCACCTCGCGTGGGACGACCCCACGCAATCGGTGGCGGACCCGGCGAAGAAGACCTATGCGGACGCGGTGTCGGTCCAGTTCCCGCGCGCGCTCGCGGCGGGCCCCGAGCGCCCGTACTTCCTCATGGGCGACGCCTCCGACGCCGTCTACCTGCTCCGCTGGGAGAACGGCAAGGGCGTGGTGGAGGCCGACGCGAACGGGCCCACGAAGCTCGCGCCGATCGCGGGCGGCATGGCGACCGCCAACGCGGTCTACGCGAACGGCCAGTACCGCCTCGTGCTGAAGCGCCCGCTCGCCTCGAAGGACGCCGCGCGCCTGGCGTTCCGGCCCGGCGTCTTCACGCCGGTCGCCTTCCAGGCGTGGGACGGCGGCGCGGGGGAGGCCGGGACCAGGATGTCCCTGACCTCGTGGTACTATTTGCGGCTGGAGGAGCCGCAGTCGAATCGCCGCTTCGTTGTTCCTCCGGTGGTGGCAGTCCTGACGTTGGTCGCCATGCTGCTCGTGGGTCGCGTCGCAAACAGGCGTGGATAACCTCGCGTTAGCAGGAGGAGCCAGAGCAATGCGCAGAGCACTCGGAGGGTTCCTGGCGCTCGCCCTCGTCGCGGGCGCCGCCGCGTACGTCCATCGGCCCGCGCCGGCGGTCGCTCAGGGCGGCGGCACCATCGAGGCGACGGTGACCTACAACGGCGCGCCGCAGGTCGAGACGCTCAAGGTCAACAAGGACACCGAGCAGTGCGGCAGCGAGGCGAAGATCGAGAAGGTCGTCGTCGGCGCCAACAAGGGGCTCGCGAACGCCGTCGTCTCCGTCGCCGGCATGAAGGGCGCGCCCACCGGGAAGAAGGCCACGGTCGATCAGCACGGCTGCAAGTTCGTGCCGCACGTGACCGCGATGACGCCCGGCGAGGTCGAGCTCAAGAACTCCGACGGCATCCTGCACAACATCCACACCTACTCGACCGCCAATCCGTCCATCAACAAGGCGCAGCCGAAGTTCAAGAAGGTGATGTCAGAGAAGTTCGAGAAGCCCGAGATCATCAAGCTCACCTGCGACGTGCACAGCTGGATGCTCGGCTGGATCGCCGTCATGCCGCATCCGTTCTTCGGCGTGACCGAGGGCAGCGGCGTGGCCAAGATCGAGAACGTGCCCGCGGGCAAGCACACGGTGGAGGTCTGGCACGAGACGCTCGGCAAGCAGACGAAGGAGGTCGAGGTCAAGGCGGGCCAGGTGGCGAAGGTCAGCATCGAGATGAAGAAGTAGGGCCAGGAGGCTTCCGATGCTCGACTGGTGGTTACCCCCGAACGTGTCGACCTTCGGCCAGGAGATCGACTGGCTGTTCCACCTCATCTACTACATCACGGGCGTGACGTTCGTCCTCGTCTTCGTCACGATGCTCGCGTTCGTCATCATCTACCGTGACCGGCCCGGGCGCACGGCGCGGTACACGCACGGGAGCACGCCGCTCGAGATCGCCTGGACCGTCGTGCCGGCGCTGATCCTCGTCATCCTGACCATGCTCAGCGTGCCCGCGTGGTCCAGGATCAACATGCACGTGCCGCCCGCCGACTTCGACGTGAACGTCACGGCGAAGCAGTTCAACTGGCAGGTCAATTATCCGGGCTCCGACACGGTCTTCCTCGACGAGATGCACGTGCCGGTCAACAAGGTGATCCGCGTGCACCTCCGCTCCCAGGACGTGATCCACAGCTTCTTCGTGCCCCAGTTCCGCATGAAGCAGGACGCCGTGCCGGGCCGCGAGCTCGTCCGGTGGTTCGAGGTCATGAAGCCCGGCAAGTACGAGTGGCCGTGCGCCGAGCTGTGCGGCTTCGGCCACTCCGGGATGCGCGGCTGGATCTACGTGCACACCCCGGCGGAGTACGCGAAGTGGGCTGCGGAGAACCTCCGCGCCGGGGCGAAGCCTGCCGCGGCCCCGCCCGAGGCCGAGCCCAAGAAAGAGGAGAAACCGAAGAAATGAGCGCCAGCAGCGCGACCGCGCACGCGCACGTCGAGCACGCCGGGCACCACGAGCTCGGCTTCGTCAGGACCTACGTCTTCTCCACGGACCACAAGATGATCGCCCGGCAGTTCCTGTTCCTCGGGCTCTTCATGATGATCATCGGGGGTCTGCTGGCGCTGATCGTCCGCTGGCAGCTCGCGTGGCCCGAGACCGCGGTGCCGGGGCTGGGCGCGATCCTCAAGGAGACGGGCGGGATCCTCGAGCCCAGCACCTACAACATGGCGTTCACCATGCATGCCACGATCATGATCTTCTTCGTGATCATGCCGATCCTGGCGGGCTCCTTCGGCAACTTCTGCATCCCCCTGATGATCGGCGCCCGCGACATGGCGTTTCCGTTCCTGAACATGCTCTCCTTCTGGGTCACGGCCAGCGCGGGCGTCATCATGCTCAGCGGCTTCTTCGTGGAAGGCGGTCACGCGGCCGCGGGCTGGACCTCCTACGCGCCGCTCTCCGCGGTGCCGTCGTACACGGGCGTGAACTGGGGGCAGAACATCTGGTGCATCAGCCTGTTCATCATGGGCATCGGCTCGATGATGGGGTCGATCAACTACATCACGACGATCATCAACATGCGGGCGCCGGGGATGCGCCTTTTCCGGATGCCGCTCGTGGTCTGGTCGCTCTTCATCACGGCGATCCTGCTCCTGCTCGCGCTGCCCGTGCTGACCTCGGCCGTCGCGATGCTGCTCTTCGACCGCACCCTCGGGACGAGCTGGTTCAGACCCTCGGGCGGCGGCGAGCCACTCCTCTGGCAGCACCTGTTCTGGTACTTCGGCCACCCCGAGGTCTACATCCTGATCCTGCCCGCGATGGGCATCGCGTCCGAGATCCTGCCGGTCTTCTCGCGCAAGCCGATCTTCGGCTACCACGCGATGGCGTTCTCGATGATCTCGATCGCGTTCCTCTCCTGGGTCGTCTATGGCCACCACATGTTCGTCTCCGGCATGAACCCGGCGCTCGGCATGGCGTTCACCGTGACGACGATGATCATCGCCGTGCCGTCGGCCATCAAGACGTTCAACTGGCTCGGCACCCTGTGGGGCGGCCGGATCCAGTTCACCGTGCCGATGCTGAACGCGCTCGCGTTCGTGTCGATGTTCGTCATCGGCGGGCTCAGCGGCATCTTCATGGCCTCGACGCCCGTCGACATCTACATCCAGGACACGTATTTCATCGTCGCGCATATCCACTACGTCGTCTTCGGTGGGTCGATCTTCGGCGCCTTCGCCGCGATCTACTACTGGTTCCCGAAGATGTTCGGGCGGATGATGAACACGACGCTGGGTCACCTCCACTTCTGGCCGACGTTCGTCTTCTTCAACTGCACGTTCTTCCCGATGCACATCATCGGTGTCGGCGGCCAGATGCGGCGCATCTACAATCCGATGCAGTACGAGTTCCTCCAGCACCAGCAGCACTGGAACGTGTTCATCACGGTGTCGGCCCTGTGTCTCGGCCTGGGGCAGATCCCCTTCGTCGTCAACTTCTTCTGGTCGCTCTTCGCCGGCCCGAAGGCGCCGATGAACCCGTGGAACGCCAACACGCTCGAATGGACCGCGCCGTCGCCCCCGCCGCATTTGAACTGGGGGCCGACCCTGCCGACGGTGTACCGCGGGCCGTATGAGTACAGCTCGCCCGAGTCGAAGGAAGACTGGCTGCCGCAGACCGCGCCGCCCGTCGCGGCCGCGGGAGCGCGGCGCCACTGATCGGGGGGAGGCGGTGGCGCACCGGCTGGCGCTCGTGACGCTCGGGGCGACGTCCGTCCTGATCCTCTTGGGTGGCCTGGTCACGAACACGGGCGCGGCGCTCGCCGTGCCCGACTGGCCGAGCACCTTCGGCTACAACATGCTCCTCTTCCCCTGGGCGCGGATGGCCGGGGGGATTCTCTACGAGCACAGCCACCGGCTGGCCGGGGCAGTCGTCGGCCTGCTCACGCTGGGCCTGGCGGCGGCCCTCTGGCCCGCCGGCGGACGCCTCAGGTGGCTCGGTGTCACGGCGGCCGTCACCGTCGTCGCGCAGGGCGTGCTGGGTGGGCTGCGCGTCGTGCTGCTCGAGGACACGCTCGCGATCGTCCACGGGAGCCTCGCCCAGGCGTTCTTCGCGCTGCTCTCGGCCATCGCGCTCCTGACGTCGCGCGCGGCCGCCGTGCCCCTGCGCGGCGCCGACCCGGCGGTGCGCCGAGTGGCTTTTGCCGCCGCGGCAGCGGTGTACCTCCAGATCGTCTTTGGCGCGCTGCTGACCCACGCAGGCTGGCTCTGGCTCCACGTGGGCGGGGCCCTCGCCGTCTTCGCGGTCGTCCCGAGCGTAACCGCGCGGCTGCGGGGAAGCGGCGACCCGGTCGCGGCGCCCATCGCCCGCGTCCTCCTCGTCCTCCTCGGCCTGCAGCTCCTGCTCGGCGTCGGGACCTTCCTCGCGCGCTTCACCGCGATCTGGATCCCGGGCGGGCAGACGACGCTGCTGGTCCTCCCGTTAGCGCATCGCCTCGTCGGCAGCCTGATCCTCGGCGCGGTCGTCGTCCTGGCGCTGCGCGTCTCAGGCCACCCACGGAGTGCAGCGGCCTCGCGGGTCCCGGCGATGACCTTGGACGTGATGGCGAGTGGCGAACGCGGCCGGGGCGCGCAGGAGTTAGGCCACCCACAGAGTGCAGCGGCCTCGCGGACCCCGTTACAATGACCAGCGCGCGCGCCACGACCGAAGCGATCGTGGCCCCGCTCGCGCGCGACCGTCGCCGCGTCGCTGCCGATCTCATCGCGCTGGCGAAGCCCCGGATCGTCGTGATGATCCTGGTGACGACGGTCGTCGGATACTACGTGGGCCTTCCGAGCGCGCCCGACTACGCCCGCCTGCTCCACCTGCTCGTCGGCACGCTGCTCGCGGCCGGGGGCTCGCTCGCGCTCAACCAGTACTGGGAGCGTGACGTGGACGCCCGCATGGAGCGCACGCGCACGCGGCCGCTGCCCGACGGACGGCTCGCGCCGCTCGAGGCGCTCCTGTTCGGCAGCGCGATCACGCTCGCCGGTCTGCTGTACCTCGGCAGCCTCGTCAGCCTCATGGCCCTCGCCGTGACGGCGGTCACCGTGGCGCTCTACCTCTTCGCCTATACGCCGCTCAAGCTCAGGACGCCGCTCTGCACGATCGTCGGCGCGGTGCCCGGCGCGCTCCCGCCCGTGGCGGGCTGGGTCGCGGCCCGCGACGACCTCGGCCTCGGCGCCTGGGTGCTCTTCGGGATCCTGTTTCTGTGGCAGCTGCCGCACACGCTCGCGATCGCGCGCCTCTACCGCGACGACTTCGCGCGCGCGGGGGTCCGGCTCCTGCCGGTCGTGGACGCGGAGGGAGCGAGCACGGAGCGTCAGATCCTGAACGGCTGCCTCGCGCTGCTCGCGGTGAGCCTGTTGCCGACGCTCATCGGGCTTGCGGGCCCGATCTACTTCGCCGGCGCGTTCCTGCTCGGAGCGGCGTTCGTCGCGCTCGGGGCGCGGCAGGCGCTCCAGCCGTCGCTCGTCGCGGCCCGACGCGTGCTCTTCGCGTCGCTGCTCTACCTGCCGGTCCTTCTGGCACTCATGGCCTTCGACAAAGTATGACGAGCGGCACGCGGAACCGACAGACGCTGCGCGTGCTCCTCCTGATCATCGGCGGGCTCGTGGTCGTCGCCTTCCTCGTGGGGATCCGCTGGTGACGCCCCCCGTCGCCGTCGAGGCGCCGCCCGCGCGGCCGGTCACGCGCCGGCCGAACGGTCCGGTCCTGCCGCCGCCGCCGACCGGCGGCGGTGACGGGCCCGAGCGCGAGCCGTCCGAGGGACGGCCCGCCCTCGACAATCTCCGGCTCGCGATCCTGTTCCTGATCGGCGGTGAGTCCATGTTCTTCGCGGCGCTCATCGCGGCGCTGTTCGTGCTGCGGCTCGGCCAGCCGCTCTGGCCCCCGCCCTTCCAGCCGCGCCTGCCGGTCGGGGTGACGGGTGTCAACACGCTCGTGCTGCTCGCGTCGAGCGTCACGATGGTCGCGGCGGTTCGCGCCCTGGCGCGCGGGGAGGAGGTCCGGGCGGTGCGGCGGCTCGCCCTCACGGCGGGTCTCGGCACGCTCTTCCTCCTCGTGCAGGGCTATGAGTGGGTGCGACTGCTCGGGTACGGGCTCACCGTCTCCTCGGGCGCCTACGGTGGGACCTTCTACACGCTGATCGGGGCCCACGGCCTGCACGTCTTCGGCGCCCTGATCTGGCTCGGCGTCACGCTCGTCGGCGCCTCGCGTGGCCGCTACGCGGAGGGCCGGACGGCGCCCGTCAAGGCGTGCGCGATGTTCTGGCACTTCGTCGTCGGCCTCTGGCCGATCCTCTACGTCTCGGTGTATCTGCTGTGACGCCATTCTTCCTCGCGCCCAAGGAGACGACATGAGCGCAGCCTCGGTACACTCGGCGATCGAACCGGCCGAGACTCCCCTGACGCCGGAGAGCTGGGGGAAGCTCGGGATGTGGATCTTCCTCGCGGGGGATGCCGTGGGCTTCGGCACACTGCTCGCGGGGTACGGCGCGATGCGGGCGACCAGCGCGGACTGGCCGAGCCCGTACGAGGTGCTCGGCATCAACCTGACCGCGCTGATGACGTTCCTGCTGATCTGCTCGAGCGTCACGATGGTGAAGGGGCTCGAGTGGCTCGGGAAGGGCGACCGCTCGAAGTGCAAGATGTTCCTCTTCCTCACCGCCCTCGGCGGCGCCATCTTCGTGAGCCTCCAGGCGTACGAGTGGACCCACCTGATCCACCGGGGCCTGCACATCAACGGCAACCCGTGGGGCGCCTCCCTCTTCGGCACGACCTTCTTCCTGGTCACCGGGTTCCACGGCCTGCACGTGACGGGCGGCGTCATCTATCTCCTGGCGATCCTCCGGTACGTGACGAACCGGCCCGAGCCGCGGGCGAGCTACAACGCGGTCGAGATCGTCGGCCTGTACTGGCACTTCGTCGACCTCGTGTGGATCATGGTGTTCACCTTCATGTATCTCATCTGAGGGGCGGAGCGATGGCGAGCGCAGAGCACAAGCACCCCAACTACATGGCGATCTTCTGGTACCTCGCGATCCTCACGGTCGTCGAGATCGCGGTGATCTACGCGCCGCTCGCGAAGCTGACGATCGGCGTCCTGCTGTGCGCCCTGGCGCTCGGCAAGGCCGTCCTCGTGGCGATGTACTTCATGCACCTCCGCTTCGAGACGCGCACGCTCGGGATGGTCGCGATCACCCCGCTGGCGATCGCGACGCTCCTCGTGTTCCTGCTGCTCCCCGACGGCTTTGCGGTGGCGAAGCGGACCACGGGTGCGAAGGCGGCGGTGAGCGCCCCCGCGAAGCCCTGAGCGGGCGGCGGAGGATGGCGGAGGTGATGGATGCCGTACGAGCCGCGCGCCGGGCGCCTGGCGCGGGCCCTCGCCCGGGCGGCGCGCCTCTCCTGCCCGCGCTGCGGCGGGACGCGGCTCTTCTCGAGCTGGTTCACGATGGCGCGGTCCTGCGCGCTCTGCGGGCTCGTCTTCGAGCGGGCGCAGGGCTACTTCGTCGGCGCGATCTACGTCAACTACGCCGCGACGGTCGGCCTCGTGATCGGCGGATACCTCATCCTCTGGGGCCTCACGGAGCTGTCGACGGCGGCCCAGCTCGCGTTGTGGCTGCCGGTGGCGGTGCTGTTTCCGCTGTGGTTCTTCCGCTACAGCCGGAGCCTCTGGCTGGCGGTCGAGTACCTGCTCAACCCCGAGCCCTGAGGCTCGCCCTCGTCGCGGCCGTCGTGCTCCTGGCCGCGGCCCCGGCGCGCGCCTACGACATCGTCGGCGTGCGGGACGGCGGGACCCTCACGGGCACGGTCAGGTTCGTCGGGACGCCGCCGAAGCTCGACGCGATCCCGGTGAACAAGAACCGCGACGTCTGCGGCGACCACAAACCCTCGGAGGCGCTCGTGCTCTCCCCGGACCGCGGCGTGAAGGGAAGCGTCATCCTGATCGAGGGCGTCGCCCGCGGCAAGAAGGGCACCGGCGACGTGCTCCTGGACAACCACCAGTGCCTCTTCGTCGCCCACGTCACGGCCGTCGGCCCGGGGAACCAGGTGCGCGTGAAGAACTCCGACCCGGTCCTCCACAACACGCACGGGTTCCTCGGCCGCGCGACGGTCTTCAACCTGGCGCTGCCGACCAAGGACCAGATGATCGACGTCACGAAGCGACTCCAGAAGCCCGGCGTGATCCGCGTCCTCTGCGACGCCCACCCGCACATGTCGGCGTGGATGATCGTCCACGACAGCCCGTACGTGACCGTGACGGACGACAAGGGGGCGTTCAAGATCGGCGACGTCCCGCCGGGCGCCTATCGCGTCACCATGTGGCACGCGGGCTTCCAGCCCAAGGGCGCCGACAAGGACGGCCGCGCCATCTTCGACGAGCCCAGGACGGTGACGAAGGAGATCACGATCGCGGGGCGCGCCACGGCGACGGTCGACTTCGAGCTGCGGTGAGCAGGATCGAGAGGGAGGAGCCATGTTCAAGCACATCTACGTTCCGGTCGACAACTCGGACTACTCGAACCGGGCGATCGATCTCGCCGTCGAGTTGGGCCGGACGTGCGGAGCGAAGCTCACCGGCATGCACGTCTACGCGGCGCGCCTGCACGACTACCGGTTCAAGCAGATGGAGTACACCCTGCCGGAGGAGTACAAGGACGAGAACGAGCTCGAGCGCCAGCGGAAGATCCATGACTCGCTGATCGCGATGGGCCTGCAGCTCATCTCCGACTCCTACCTGGACGTCCTGGCCAGGAAGGCGGGAGAGGCGGGTCTGGCCTTCGAGCGCAAGATGGTGGACGGCAAGCACTACAAGGTGCTGGTCGAGGATGCCCTGGCCTCGGACTACGACCTCGTCGTCATGGGCGCCCTCGGCATGGGCGCCGTGAAGGACAGCCAGCTCGGCTCGGTCACCGAGCGCTTCATCCGCAAGGTCCCGAAGGACACGCTGATCGTCCGCAACACCGACGCGCTCCGCGATCAGCAGGGCGCGATCGTGGTGTGCCTCGACGGCTCCCCGCAGTCCTTCAACGGGCTCAGGCTCGGGATCTCGCTCGCGAAGGCCCTCGCCCGGTCGGTGCGGGCCGTCGCCGTCTACGACCCGTACCTGCACTACGCGATGTTCAACGGGATCGTCGGGGTGCTCAACGAGAAGGCGTCGAAGATCTTCCGGTTCAAGGAGCAGGAGCAGCTCCACGAGGAGATCATCGATACCGGCCTGGCGAAGATCTACCAGTCGCATCTCGAGATCGGCCGGAAGCTCGCGGCCGAGGAGGGCGTCGACCTCGATATCACGCTGCTCGACGGCAAGTGCTTCGAGAAGATCCTGACCTTCGCCCGCAAGGAGCACCCCTGGCTCCTGATTCTGGGGCGCGTCGGCGTGCACTCGGATGAGCATGAGGTGGACCTCGGCTCCAACACCGAGAACCTCATGCGCCAGGCGCCCTGCAACGTGCTCCTCACCGGCGGCAGGTTCTATCCGCCGCTCGACGTCAAGGCCGAGGAGATCATCGCGTGGACCGAGGAGGCTGAGGCGCGCATGGAGCGCGTGCCGCCCCAGGTGAAGGGCGTCGCGCGGACGGCGCTGCTCCGCTACGCGATCGAGCAGGGCCACACGGTCATCACGAACAAGGTGATCGAGGAGGCGATGGCGATCTTCATGCCGGCGCGGATGGCCGAAAAAATGCAGATCCTCGCCGAAGACCTGGCCGTGGCGAAGCTCCGCGCCGAGCAGCAGGCCGCCACCGCGATCTGCTCGATCTGCGGCTACACGGTCAAGGGCCCGGGCGCGGTCGTCACCTGCCCGGTCTGCCGGGCGTCCGCCGACAAGTTCCAGGTGATCTCCCGCGAGGTCGTCGAGGCGATCGCGGCGCAGGAAGGCGGTATCGAGGAGGAGGAGTCGATGCCCGGCGTGCAGGTGAAGTGGTCCGCCGACGCGCGGGACGCGCTCCGCGAGGTCACCGACGCCTATCTCCGCCGGCGTGCCAAGGCGCGGATCGAGAAGTACGCGCGCTCGCGCCGGATCCCGGTCATCACCTGTCAGCTCGCGCTGCCGATGATCGAGGAGACGGTGGGTCGCGAGAAGCTCGGCGCCGGCTGGGACACGCTGCTCGCGAGGACCCGGTTCGAGCCGGCGGAGACCCCGCCGGCGCCGGCCGGCGGCGGCGACGGCAGCGGCTTCGCCTGGACGGAAGAGGCCACCGCGCGGCTCAACCGCGTGCCGGCCGGCTTCATGCGCGACATGACACGCGAGGAGATCGAGAAGGTCGCCGCCACCAAGGGCCTGGCGACGATCGACCTCGCCGTTTGCGAGGAGGGCATCGGTCAGGCGCGGCAGACCATGAACGAAGTGATCGCGGGCTACGTCTCCAACAAGAAACCGCGATAGGCGTGTCACGCGGGCAGAGTTACACCGCGTACTCGGTGTCGTGGAACCTCACCCAGCGATGCAACCTCGAGTGCGCGCACTGCTACATGTCGGCCTTCGCGGGCGCCGACACGCGCGGCGAGCTCACCAGCGCCGAATGCCGACGGGTGATGGACGAGATCGCGGAGGTCAACCCGAACGTCTTCCTCATCCTGACGGGTGGCGAGCCCCTCCTGCGGCGCGACATCTGGGACCTCGCCGCCTACGCGGCCGAGAAGCGCTTCACGACGGTCTTCGGCACCAACGGCGTCCTCCTGCGTGCGCGCGAGGCCCGGCTCATGCGCGAGCACCGGGTGCTCGGCGCCTCGATCAGCCTCGACTCCACCGACCCGGCCCGGCACGACGCCTTCCGCCATCTGCCGGGCGCCTGGGACGGTGCCGTGCGCGCGACGCGCGCCCTCGCCGACGAGGGGCTCGACTTCTCGCTCCACATGTCGGTCACCGACTGGAACGTGGGCGAGGTGCCCGCGATGATCGACCTCGCGAAGGAGCTCGGGGCCAAGGTCCTGAACTTTTTCTTCCTCGTGAGGACGGGCCGGGGGCGTGCCCTGACCGACATCGACGCCGCGGCGTACGAGCAGATCCTCACCGACCTGGCCCGAGCGCAGGGCGTGGGCCAGGGGCCGCCGTCGTTCGTGAGGCGGATGCTCGGCGTCGGAGGTGGCGACGCGCCCGGGACGTTCGAGGACCCGTGGTCGACCCCGGTCGGGCGCGCGGACGGGCTCCTGATCCGCGCGAAGTGCGCGCCGCACTTCCGCCGCATCCTCTGGGAGCTCAACCCCGCCTCGCCGCTGCTCCAGAACTACGCCCACGGCTCGTGCCCGGCGGGGAAGTACTACTGCCGCATCACGCCCGGGGGCGACGTGA
>WNFW01000848.1_pt1 | contig 20111 bp, 16 predicted proteins | sample 5400131 | NCBI WGS metagenome assembly WNFW01 (sample SAMN13153362, study PRJNA577476) | soil metagenome | isolation source: 20 cm soil or saprolite under grassland replicate 1 | place: USA:California | collected 2016-06-15 | reverse complement strand
AAAACGAGCGATGATCACCAAACTCAACGTCGCCTCCATCATGGTCCTCAACAAGGACGAGGCTCTTGACTTCTACGTCAACAAGCTCGGGCTGGAGAAAGGCCAGGACGTCAAGCAGGGTTCCTACCGCTGGCTCACGGTGCGCGTCCCGGGCGACGTCACCGAGATCTCCCTCGAGGAGCCGGGCCCACCGGTGCATGACGAAGCCACCGCTGCGCAGCTGCGCGAGCTGATCACGAAGGGCGCGCTGGGCGGGCTGGTGTTCAAGGCGGACGACATCCGGGGTCTGTACGAGACCCTCAAGTCGCGCGGCGTCACCGACTTCACCCAGGAACCCACTGACCATTTCTACGGCACGGACATGGGCGTCCGCGACCCCTTCGGCAACGCCATCCGGATCCTCCAGCAGGGGAAGGTCGCCCAGAAGGCGACGTCCTGAGCGCGGACATCATGGCTAAGAGAAAACCTGCAACGAAGGCCACCCAGAAGTCCGCCAAGAGCCCCACCGCGACCAAAAAGAGATACGAGGGATTCACGGACGAGGAGCGGGGCGCGATGAAGGATCGCGTCCAAGAGCAGAAGGTGGCGAGCCAAAAGGCGGACGGAGAAAGCGAGGTACTCGCGAAGATCGCCGAGATGCGGGAACCCGATCGCGCCATGGCCAAGCGGGTCCACGCCATCATCAAGGCCAGCGCGCCAGCCCTCTCGCCGAGAACCTGGTACGGGATGCCGGCGTACGCCAAGGACGGCAAGGTCGTCTGCTTCTTTCAGAGCGCGCAGAAGTTCAAGTCGAGGTACGCGACGTTCGGGTTCAGCGACGTCGCGCACCTCGACGAAGGCGCTATGTGGCCAGTCGCCTTCGCGCTCACGAGGTTGACGACCGCCGACGAGGCAAGAATCGAGGCGCTCGTGAAGAAAGCGGTGAGCTGAGGGCCGAGCTCGCTTCCCACGCGCTTCAGGATCGCGGTGAACCGTGTGCGAGGTCCATTCGCATGGACCGCAAGGAGTCGCTGGACGCCATTTGACAGTCTCTCGAGGCGGTCGTAGGCTCGTCGGGCGATAGCTGCCATTCGACGGTGGCACCGTGGCTTAGGGGGGAGAGAGCGATGGGGGCACACGTGAGGCGTCCGGCGTTTGCGCTTTTGGCCTTGGCGGTGGCGGTCGGCATGGCGGCTCAGCCGGTTCTCGCCGCGCGACCGACGCCGATCAAGCAGGCGACCGCCGTCGGCGGCGGTGGCGCCGCGGCAACCGTCGACCCAGTGGCCACCAAAGCCGCCATCGACGTCCTGCGCCGGGGCGGCAACGCGGTTGACGCGGCTGTGGCCGCGGCCGCCGTCCTCGGAGTCGTCGAACCTTTCTCCAGCGGCGTGGGCGGCGGTGGCTTCATGGTCGTTTACAGCGCGCATGACGGCCGCGTGTTCACCCTGGACGGGCGCGAGACCGCGCCGGCCGCGTTCCGGCCCAACAGCTTTATCGATCCTTCGACCGGGCAACCGATCTCGTTTGTCGAGGGAGTGACCAGCGGGCTGGGTGTGGGCGTGCCGGGGACCCCACGGCTCTGGGAGAAGGCGGTGGCGAGGTTTGGATCGATTCCGCTGGCGGAAGCGCTCGCACCTTCAATCGGGATCGCTCGGGGCGGTTTCGAGGTCGACCAGACATTCCACGACCAGGTCGCCTCCAACCGGGATCGCTTCCAGGACTTCACCTCGACCAGGCAGCTCTACCTGCGCGATGGCATTGCCCCGCCGGTGGGTTCGATTTTCCGCAACCCGGACCTGGCGCGGACCTACCAGACACTGGCCGGTCACGGAATGGATGCGTTCTACGGTGGCCCCGTGGCCGACGCCATCGTGGCGACGGTGCAGCATCCGCCGCTGGCCCCCGCCGCCACCAGGACAGTGCGGCCCGGACTGATGACAGCCGGCGATCTCGCCGGCTACCAGGCCATCGCGCGCGCTCCGACGGATGTCCAGTACCGCGGCTACGAGGTCTTCAGCATGGGCCCGCCATCGAGCGGGGGCTCGACGGTAGGCGAGGCGCTCAACATCCTCGAGGGCTTCGATCTCGGGTCGCTGCCGCGGGCCGAGGCGCTGTACCTGATGCTGGAGGCGTCCAAGCTCGCGTTCGCGGATCGCAACCAGTACCTGGCCGACCCTGACTTCGTGAACGTACCGATACAGGGCTTGCTCTCGGACGCTTACGCCGCTCAGCGACGAGCGCTCATTGGCGACACCGCGCTTCCGGTCCCAGTCGGACCCGGTGACCCATTGCCGTTCAACGTGCCGTCATCCACCACGCACCTCACAGTCTCTGACCGCTTTGGCAACGTCGTCTCCTACACCTTCACGATCGAGCAGATCGGTGGGAGCGGCATCGTCGTACCTGGCTATGGGTTCTTGCTCAACAACGAGCTCACCGACTTCAACTTCGTCACGGGCACGGCGAACTCACCCGCGGGCGGCAAGCGCCCGCGCTCGAGTATGTCCCCGACCATCGTGTTGAAAGACGGCAAACCGATCCTCGCGCTCGGCTCGCCGGGCGGCGCCAGCATCATTACTACCGTCCTTCAGCTCCTGCTCGAACGGCTGGATCTTGGGCGGACCCTCCCTGAGGCGATTGCCACGGCGCGGCTCTCCCAGCGAAATTCCACCACCACCCAGGCCGAGCCTGCCTTCCTCGGCACGCCCGAGCAGGCGCAACTGGAAGGCCTGGGAGAGAGCTTCAGCTCGACACCCGAGATCGGAGCCGCGACGGGAATCGAGTTCCTATCGGGTGGGCTGGTCCTCGCGGCCGCCGAGCCCTTGCGGCGCGGCGGCGGCAGCGCGATGGTCGAGAAACCGCTGCCCAGTCCCGGGTAGAGACGACGGATGATGCTCAACGGCTGTCGACCCTCGCGGAGATGGCTAACCTGGCGGTCTTTGTGGCTTCCGATCAGGCGAGCGGGATGACTGGAACGGTCGTCAACTTGAACGGGGAGCCTTGCGCGGAGCACCGTCCGCTCCTAACGTTGAGCTGGCTCGAACAACTCCAAAGGGTTGCCGTCAGGATCATCGATTTGGATCTGTTTGCCGCCGGGCCCTACTTCCATGTTGTTGCGGAAGTGCAAACCAGCACGTCGCAACTCATCGATTCGAGCGGGCAAGTCCTTGACCTGAAGGACGACTCGATTCCATCCTCCTGGCTCTTGATGGCGGCCATCGGGCATTGGCCGCGAGCCCGAGGCCCCTGGACCACTAAGAATGAGTTTGACGTTTCCGCTTGAGACCTGAGCGAAGGCCGGTAAATTCTTCTGGTCCAGATCGAATCCGAGTATTCGCATGTAGAAGTCGACCGAACGGCTGACGTCACTTACCTGATACCGAACACCCCAAAGGCCCACAACAATGGTCTGGGCCTTGCCGCTTGAATCTGCGCTCATTTTCACGACTCCCTGGCCGAGGCAGTGATGTGAAGGATCCGCGACCGGTGTGAGAAGCCCGCCTACACGTCTTCCAGCTCGTAGACCATGCTCGGAACCCGATCGCCCGCCAACTTGGGTACGTCCCGCGCTGCCGGCAGCGCCGATGGACGCTCGATCAGGATAAGCGCGACGAGCGCCGCCACGAAGCTGATGGCAGCGGCGATCACAAACGCCTGGTGGTACCCGGCGATAACCGCACCTGCACCTTGCGGGAGGGACACCCTCGTCACCGACCCAGCGATGTTGACCAGGATCGCCAGTCCCACGGCCATTCCGACCTGCTGGGCGGTGCCGATGAGACCGGAAGCGATCCCCTGATCTCGATCGGGGACCCCAGTCGTGGCGGCCATGGTGACGCTTACGAAGGCAAGTCCTACGCCGATGCCAGTAACCAGCATGGCCGGAATGAGGACGGTGACGTAGTCGCTGTCGGGGCCGGTTCTCAGGAACAGAAGCATCCCCGCCCCCAGCACAAAAGCTCCGAGTGCGATCAGGAGTCTGGCCCCCATCGTCGTAGCGATCCGCGCCCCGATGTTGGAGACGACCATGATCAGCAGCGTTTGGGGCAGCCAGGCAAGACCTGCCTGGATCGGTGTATATCCGAGGATCTCCTGCAGATACAGCGAGTTGAAGAACACGGCGCCGATCATCACGACCGACACGAGCGCCGCCACCGAGTTGCCCGCCACGACGGATCTCAGCCTCAGCATCCGACGCGGCAAAAGGGGTTGGCTGCTGCTTCTCTCCGCCACGACGAATGCAATCAGGAGCGCAGCAGAGAGGGCCAGGGCGATGAGCACCTTCGGGGAGGCAAAGCCTTGCCCGGTCGCCTCCGTCACGCCATATGCGAGGGCGAGAACTCCCCCGGTCAGACTCACTGCCCCTGGGATGTCAAGACTTACCTTCGTCCCCCTGTGAGGAGCATCCGCCGCCAACACTCGAGATAGCAGAACCGCGGCGAGACCCAACGGCACATTTATGAAGAGCGTGAAACGCCAGCTCAGTTCCTGGGTTAGCAGGCCTCCCAGAATCAACCCAGCCGATGCTCCGCCGGCAGCCATGGCACTCCACATCCCAAGCGCACGATTGCGCTCCCGGCCTTCCGTGAAAGTCGTGGTCAGCAGTGACAGTGCCGCGGGCGAGACCAGGGCGCCGGCAAAGCCCTGGATTACACGAGCGCCGATCAGCATTCCGCCGGACTGGCTGAATCCGCCCAGCATCGATGCCCCGATAAACAGCACCAAACCCGTCAAGAACATGCGTCGCCGGCCGACGACGTCAGCCAGCCGACCGCCCAGCATGAGAAATCCGCCAAAGGTCAGCGCATAGCCGCCGACCACCCACTGGATGTTCTCAGCCGACAAACCCAGAGTGCGCTGCATCGAGGGCAGCGCCACATTGACGATCGCGATGTCCAGGATCAGCATGAACTGCGCCGCGCAAAGCAGCGCGAGAATCAGATTCGAGCGATGACGGCTGCCGTCAACAACCAGCCTTTTCGTTGGCAAGTTCAGATCTGAGAACTTTGTCGAGGGGGTCGGGACTTGAACCGGGGGCTTCACACCTGCACGCGTTGCCCTGATGCCGCGGACCTCTCGATGGCGGCGATGACCTCGTGGCGCCGGACGGCGTCGGCGAAGTCCGGCACGGTGTGAGTCCCGTGGTCGATGTCTGCCGCGAACGCGGCGTAGGCACGAGCGACGTTGAAGGCAGGCGCTCCTTCCAGGCTCGTGAGCGTCGGCCATTTCTGCGTCAGCGCCGGAGGGACAGCAAGCTCGGCCGGCTCGTTGCGTCCCTGAGCTCCCGCGACGGTCAAGGGAAAGATTTCAGGGAGCGCGGCGTCAGCGGTGATCCGCAGCGTTCCGTCCGTTCCATTGATCTCCCATAGGAACCCGGTACCGCCGGCCACGGCCTCGCGGATGTGGATACTGGCGGTCGCCCCGGACGTGAGGGTGCCGATCACGGCGATCTGGTCGGCCGCCGTTTTCACGATGTGCTCCCCCGTCTCTTCGATCGTGATCAGCGGCCTGCGAACATCCGACACCGCTGACAGGTCGGCGAACTCGCCCAGCATGTAATTCAGGATGTCCAGGCTGTGGCCGAAAGGGACCGTGAGCAGGTTGGCCCCGTTTGTCTTGTCGAGCATGTAGGCGTTGGGCTGTCCCACGGCGTCGCCCGGGATCGACAGTCCGACCATGGTCGTTGACAGGACCTCGCCTACGTATCCATCTCGGAGCAGCTGTTGGACGAACTCGATCGCCGGGGCCTGGCGTGCCTGCAACCCGACGACCGTGCGCACCCCCTGCTTGGCCGCGAGCGCGGCCATCGCACGCGCGTCATCGAGGTCGCGGCCGAGCGGCCACTCGCAGTACACGGCCTTGCCTGCGGCAAGTGCGGCGGAGACGAGCTCTCGATGGTGCGGGACCTTGACCGTAACTGCGACTAGATCGAGGTCTGGTTGGGTCAGCAGCTGCTCGAGGTCCGAGAAAACCGGGGTGACCCCGAATACCTCGGCCACTGCACGGGCGGATTCCGCGCCGTGCGCGCTGAGCGCCCGGATCTCGTAGTTCGGCAGCGCCCGCAGTGCCGGGATGTGGGCGGTGGTGGCCCAGCCCCGAACGGGGCTGACCCCGATGATCCCGACACCCTGCACCGATTTAGGGATTGCCGGCGCCGGTGGCGTCTCGCGTGCTGCGGTGCGGGCCACTTAAAAACCGACTGCCTCGTCGACCAACACCACGGTGATCCGCCCCGGGGTGATCTCCCGGTTGATGATCAGAACCTTGTTGACCGCGCTGCGTATGCCATACGCAGCCTGGGCGCGGGCGTCTTCGAGCCGGTACGCGTATTCGTTGATGCGAAGGAGTGCCTCCTCGAGGTCGGCCACGATCTTCTGCGTCCCGACGACGAAAATGACTCGTCCCGCGCCACTCGCGTAAGGCCCGAGCTGGCTGCCGCTCATGGAAGCCGCGAGCAGCGACCCCGTCTCGGTGACCGCGTGAACGCTCCCGAGCATGACATCCGGCGCTGCGCCCAGGCGGCGGATCTCATCGGCCTCGGCTTCGCGATCCATGCTCCAGATCCGGGGCCGAAGGGCGGCGTAGCGACCGGACTTTTCGATCTCGTGCGTGACACCAAGCACGTCGAGTGTTTGCGACGCGCCCTGGTGCACCGCGCTGGCGTCCGGGATAAGGTCCAGGACAATGCGCTTTGCCGCGGCGGCGTCCGGCGCCCGGAGGACCGTCATTCCATTCGCTTCGAGGGCGGCCATGGCTCTTTTCACTTGGACGTCGTCCGCCTTGGTGCCCCACCGCCGCGTCAGCGATCCATCCGGGTCGACTTCGACTTCTTTGATCATCCGTACTCTCCTTCCGGTTAACCGATATACTTGCGACTGCAAATATCTTACTCTGTGGTGATTGCATATGCAAGTACTTCCGAAATCGGACGCCGCCGCTCATTTCGGTCGGATCGTGGCGAGGGAGGTGCCGGGCGGGCGCGGCTTGCCGGCGTGGGACGCGCTGCTCCGGGCTCACGCGACACTTTTGCGCCAGCTCGAGACCGATCTCGAAAGCAAGACCGGCCTGGCCCTGGCCGACTTCGACGTTCTGGCTCAGTTGGCCATCGCTGGAGGCTCATTGCGGATGACGGAGCTGGCGGACCGGGCCCTCATCTCACGCTCCGGAATGACTCGGCGCGTCACCCGGCTCGTTCACGAACGCCTGGTGCGTCGTGCCCACGCCGATGCCGACGCGCGCGGCGTCGTGGTTCAGCTGACAAACTCGGGACTGGACCGTCTGACGGTCGCAGCTCCAGTCCACATGCGCGGAGTTTCCGATCTATTCCTCACGAAGCTGAACGACAAAGAGCTCGGCATTCTCGAGAGCGCCCTGGCCAAGGTCACCCCCGACTGCACGTTTGGCTAAGACGTAGACGCGGCGCCGACGGCGAGCCGGGGCGCCGCTAGCGCCGGCTACTCAACTCCATTTCGGAACTGACCGAAGGCTGCCCTGCCGCATCACCCGGGACGGCCGATAGCGCGGTGCTCAGAGCGACTTAAGCTAACGACTTCCAATGGGGCTTCGCGTTGCTGTGGTTGGGGCTGGCTTCATGGGTCAGCTACACGCACGCGTCGTGATGGAGAGCCCACTCGCCCAGTTGGTGGCCATTGTCGACGTGGACCGAGACGCGGCCGAGAGGGTGGCCTCCCAGTTCGGCGTTCCTCTTTTTCCCTCTGTCGTTTCGATCTGCGAAGACAAGGACGTTGACGCCGCGATCATCGCGGTTCCAGACACCGCCCACGAGAAGCCCGCGAGTCAGTTGCTCCAGGCAGGCAAGGCGGTGCTGCTCGAAAAGCCGATGGCACATACGCTGGATAGTGCGCGGCGAATCGCCGAGGTCGCACGATCGTCGCAGAGCCGGTTGATGGTGGGGCATATCCTCCGGTTCGATCCGCGCTACGCCGGAGCAGCGGCACAGGTTGCCGAAGGCGTCATCGGCCGACCACTGCACGTTACGGCGAGTCGCTTTACCTTCCGTCAGGTTGGAACTCGGCTGGCAGGACGGAGCTCCCCATGCTTTTACCTGGGCATCCATGACATAGACGCGATGCAGTGGGTGACGGGCAGAGGGATTACAGGCGTATTCGCCCGAGGGGTGAGATACGTTGTTCCCGACAGCGCGCTGCCACCCACCGAGGACGCGATCTTCGCAACATGCGAGTTGGAAGGCGGTGTGGCCGGAAACCTTCAGTTTGGGTGGACGCTACCTAACCATTCGCCTTCGGGAATCAGTGCACGCCTCGAAGTCGTGGGAACGCTCGGATACGTCGATGTCGACACGCACGACCATGGCCTGCGGGTCGTCGGCGCCACAGGGCTTTCGCTCCCCGACGGACTTCATTGGCCGGACACCAACCAGCGCATCGGCGGAGACCTCGCCGAAGAGGTGAATCACTTTCTGCGAAGCGTTCGCGACGACAAAGACTTTCTCGTTTCCGTCGCTGACGCGGTTCGTGCGGTAGCGGTAAATGACGCAATCATTCGGTCCCTCCGGAGCAACTCATTGGAGGTAGTGGACCAGGGAGCCTGTTGATATCACGTAGCCGCCTGTGATTTGGAGTAGAAGGAGCCCAGGTCAGCCGCGACTTTGGCCGCCGCGACCGTGAGGAATCGCTCACCTAACTCAGGACTGGCGTCCGCGGGATTATCGGTGAACCCGTCGATTGCTTTCCAGGAGCCATGGATCTCGATTCGGTAATCCGATCGGAATGGGGGGCTTTCGGCAGGCTGACCTTCTCGCGTCGGCCGTTTCTCCTGAACCAGATGACCCGCCATTGCCATCATGGCCGCGGTTTCAAATCCGCCGGCGTGGCCCGGAACGCTCCGGATCGTCGGACTCCCGGCCTCGATCAGAGCGTCGTATGCCATGGCCCACCACGACCCGACGCCGACGGCGATTGGAAGCTCTAACCCCAGGTCGCGCGCAGCGACCTGGGCCAGCTCGTGGTTGCCGCCATGGCCGTTGAGATAGAAGATCCGCCGGAATCCGCCGGCCGCCGCTGACCGACCGATATCCATCAGCACGGCATAGAGGGTCAGGCTGGTGATTGAAAGCGTTCCCCCGAACGGGACGTGATGCGCCGAACTGCCCAGAGGCACCGTTGGCGCCAGCACGATGGGAAACGAATCCCGCAACCCGAGCACAGCCCGCTCGGCGACTGCTTCCACGAGCATCGTGTCAGTCCCGGCCGGCAGGTGTGGCCCGTGCTGTTCTGTAGCACCGAGCGGAATGACCAGAAGGCTTTCTGGAGCAGCCTTGATCGCCTCCGACCGTGTCATTTCGACCAGGCGCACAATCTTCTCCCGCGACGGATCGCCTGGTCTCTGCCGATCTTCGGCGCGGTCAATCCCCATCTGGATCGTGGACGTCGAGCACCACGCTTTTGATCTGAGTCATGAACCGCATAGATTCCATTCCGCCGAGACGCCCGACCCCGCTGCCCTTGCCAGACCAACCCCCAAACGGTGTGCGCCCATCCCAATAAGCCGCCGACTCATTTACGTTCACCACCCCACACTCGAGCCTTTCTGCGCAGCGAAACGCCGCGTTCATGTTCGATGTGTACACGGATGCACACAGACCCAAGGTGCAGCTGTTGGCGATGGCAATGGCGTCCTCGACGTCACGGACGACGATAACCGGGGCGATGGGTCCGAATGTCTCCTCGCGATTGGCCAGCGAGTCACGGCTCACATGATCCACAACCGTGGGCTGATAGTACAAATCTGTCGGCTGGGCCCCTGCCCGACTGCCTCCAAAAATGACGTCCGCACCGTGATCGACCGCATCACGGATATGGCTGTCCATCTTTGTGGCTACACCTTCATTGTTGAGCGGTCCCATGGTCGTGCCTTGGTGCAAGGGGTGGCCAAGCTTCACTCGCGACGCGCTCGATACAAGCCCATCTAGAACTTGGTCGTGAACTCCTTCCATCACAAGAATGCGTTCGCTGCTCTGACATATTTGTCCGGCATTGGTGAAGCAGCCAATCGCAGTCCCAGAAATTGCAGCCTCCAAGTTGGCATCGTCGAGGATGATTGTCGGTCCGTTTCCCCCCAGTTCCAGCAAGAGGGGCTTGGCCCCAGCATGCTTGGCGATCAAGTTGCCGGTGATGGTGCTGCCGGTGAACCCAACCGCCTGCGTGCCGGGGTTGGCGACGATCTCCTGACCGGGAACCCCACCTCCAAGTACCAGATTCACGGCGCCTTCTGGCAGACCAGCCTCCAAAAGGCACTCGACCAGTCGAGCCGCGATCATCGACGTTGTCGGCGCCGGCTTCCAAACGACAAAATTGCCCGCAGCCAAGGCAGCCGAGAGATACTCGCTCGGGATTCCGATCGGATAGTTCCATGGGGTCAGGACACCGACTACCCCGTGCGGCTGCCGCAGAGTAAAAATTCGCTTGCCGGAATCCGCCGATGGCAGCAAGCTGGTCTCCAGCTTCGAAATGTATTCCGCTGCATCGCGGAAGAGTTGCGCTGCAAAGTTGATCTCATCACGGGCTTCGTGGAGAGGCTTGCCTTGCTCTATTGAGAGCTCCGGGGCGAGGGTTGCCTGGCGAGCGACGATGATCTCGGCTATCCGGTGGCATAAAGCCGCACGCTCCAGAATCGAGAGACGAGCGCCGGAGTAGCGGGCTCGGTTTGCCGCATCGACTGCTGCGCGTCCGTCGTCACGGGTGCCGTCGGAGACGACACCTATCACCTCGCCCGTCGCCGGGCTGACCTGTTCGAATGTTTTCCCGTCGGAGGCATCCGTCCACTGTCCATCTATGAACAGCTGTACCTCCCGTGGTCTGACGTGGGTATCTATCAACGTCCTCACCTCCGATAGTGGTCAACTTCAGCCCTTTCCCAGGGCGGCCACGAGGCCCCTGGTCAGGAAGCGTTGAAACGCGATGGCGAAGATCAGCGGAGGCCCCATCGCGAGTACCACGCTGGTCGCGATCAACGCCAAGCTCGCGTCAGGGTTTGTGGCGACCGAAGAAAGGACCACGGGCAGCGTTTGCGAGTTGATGGTCTGGGTCAGAAGCAACGCAAAAAGAAACTCGTTGTATGACGACATGAAGGCGAAGGCGCCTGCAGCAGCGAGCCCTGGCGCAGCCAGCGGTAAGACAATCCTGCGGAACAGCTGCAAGCGCCCGCATCCGTCGATCTGAGCTGCTTCCTCGATGTCAATGGGTAACGACATGATGTAGTCACGCAGAAACCAGATCGTGAAGGGCAACGAGAACGTCAGATAGACGAGTATCAGTCCGACATATGAATCGAGCAGGCCCAGCGCGCTGACGATCGCGTAGTAGGGAATCGCCACCGCGATGGCGGGCAGCAGCCGGCTGCCCAACAGAAAGTTGAAAACCAGCGATTTCCCTCTGAACTTGATGCGGGCGAACGTGTAGGCGGCGAGAGCTCCAAACGCAACGTTCACAAGAGCTACGGCGAGCGCGATGATTGCGCTGTTCATCAATGCGGCAGGGATCTCACGCGCCTCCTGCGAGATCCGGCTGCGAAGCGTTCCCCTGACATTGAGGCCTTGCGGAACCGCCCCAGTGAAGATGTACGCGAAGTTTGCGACCGTGGGCTCCTGAGGGAGCACGTGGCTTGGGCGTGTAAGCAGCTCGCTCTCGCCCTGGAAGCTGGAGTCGAGCATCCAGAGTATCGGTCCCAGGATGAACAGAAGCATCACCAGCGTTGCCGCCCATAGACCAGCTTGCCGCCGAAAAGCGCGACCGGTGATATAGCTGGTCATCGGCGCTCGTCCGAGCGGAGCACCCGAAGGTACAGAAGGATCACGCCGAGAAGAAGCAACGCGATGAGAAATGCCAGGGCAGCTCCGGTGCCCAGATCCAAGAATTTGAAGACCTCGGCGTACGCGTACCAGCTGATCAATGAGGTAGCGTCAGCCGGGCCGCCACCTGTCATCACGTAAACCAGGTCGAATGTTGTCGCTGCGACGATCGTTTCGTAGATCAGGACAATGACGATCGTGGGCCTGAGCAGCGGCAGGGTGATGCGTCGAAACGCAGCCACGCGCCCCGCACCATCGACCGCTGCCGCGCTGTAGAGGTCCGACGGGATGGTCTGCAGACCGGCCAAGAGGAAGATCGCCGCCAGCGGACCTTCGCGCCAGACGTGAGCAAGTGCCAGGCCCATCCTGGCCAGGGCTGGCTGACTTAACCATGGGATGTAGTCGTGGATGATTCCGAGTTGGAAGAGCGCCGAATTCAGAATCCCATAGTCCCCGTTTAGCATCCAGCGCCAGACGATTCCGCTTACCACGGCCGGCATTGCCCACGGCAGCAAGATCGCGACCCGGAGGATCCTTGCGCCGGCGAAGGCCTCATTGAGAAGCAGTGCAGCGAGCAGCCCAAAGACCATCACCGCCGGCACAGCCATGAGCATGAATACACCGGTGGAAACAAGCGACGAAGTCAGGTAATAGCTGTGGAGCGCATTGCTGAAGTTCTGAAAACCGACAAACGGATGACTGAGCGGATCAGTCAGAACCTCTTTGTGCAGGCTGAGGTACAGCGAATAGCCAATCGGGTAGAGACTGAAGGCCGCCATGATCAGCAGCACGGGAAGGAGAGTCAGGTAGGCGTAACCTGACTCTCGGCCTCCCACGAGTTGCCGGCGGCTGGCGGGTTGCCTCGACTCACCGGCCCCCGACTGGACCACGCTCAATCCTTAAAAGTCGATCAGCCTTGCTTCAAGCTCTTCCACTTGTCGGCCATCGCGGTCAGCGCCGTCGTCGTGCTCACCTGCTTGAGGTAAGCCTTCTGGAGCTCTGCTCGCGTGAAGACGTCCCACGAGGGGTAGTACTTGGTCAGACCTTCCTTGGAGCGGGCCAGCTGCTGATTTTGCCGCAGCATGTCCGGGTTGCCCCATGTGCTGAATGCTTTGCGCACGTCTGCGTCGTCCCAAAGCGACTTCCAACCGAAGCCCAAACCGTTTTCAACAGCCCAGCGCTTCACGACCGGGCTGATTGCACCGTCGGGTTTTCCGCCGAAATACTGTAAGAAGTCGTCCCCAAACTTGACGACGCTCGCATCCCTCTTGCTGAGTTGATCCGTGACCGCGTAAAAGCGCACATAGCCGACCGTGTTGTGCGTGTCGCCAGGCATCGGCGCCATCTTGAATTTGCCCGAGAAGGGACCCGAGCCACTCTTGTTCAGCTCCGCCTGGTTGTAGGTCTCCAGGATCGTGAATGTGTGTGCGCCCGATTCCATTGCCTTCACGACCGGAATCTCTTGCGATGTCAGAGAGGCTGGATCAAGGATCTTAGATGTGTTGAGGGCGCTCGAGACCCAGTCGATGGTCTTAGCCGCAGCTGAGCCAGAACGGTCGAACACTGGATTCAGGCTGTCGTCGAAAAGGTGGCCGTCGTTGAGTGAAAAGACCATCGACGTCCAGACCTCGATCGAGCCGGGGTCGTCCTGTGCGAACAGCAGGATGACGGGATAGTTGGCGATGCCTTTCGCCTTGACTTGCAGGGATTGCTGCGTGAGTTCGGCCCAGGTGGTTGGTGGCTGGGAGATCCCGGCCTTCTTGAGGTGATCCTCGTTGTATAGAAAGGCCCACGTGTCGGCGTAATAGGGAATTCCGTAATTTTTGCCCTGATACGTCATGCCTTGGATGACGTAGGGGAAATAGTCGCTCGTGTAAGCGTTGAGGTCGGGGTACTTCTGCTCAAGCGGCGAAAGCCAACCCGCGGCTGCCCACTCGGAAAGCCAATGGTCAGAGCTATAGCAGACATCGGTTGGCGTCTTCGCGGCAAATCGCGCGACCATGGTGTCGTGGTAATTGGTCCACGCGAAGTCCTGGAAGTTAACGTGGAGGCCCGAGACCTTGGCCTCCAGCTTCTTGATGTTGTCCTTGATGGTCTCAACGCCGTACGACCAGACAACGAAGGTCAGGTCGGCTGCAGAGGTGCCCTGGCTCCCAGACGTGCACGCTTCCAAAAGAGCGACGGCGCCTGACATGGAAAGCCCGAGCGCCACCGCCCCTTGCAGAAAACCCCGGCGGCTGACCCGGCCGGTCCTCACGCCGTCAACAAGTGTCTCAATGCTCAACATTCTTGAAACCCTCCCGACATGAACTGATTAGACGGTCCCGATCTCCACTACTTCTCGAGTCCTACCCCCAACCAAATAGCCGAGCACGCCCGAGATGGCCCGCGCAACATTCACGACCTCGGTCACGAGACCCTCGGTCAGCATCGGCTCAATCCTTTGTGCAGGCCCAGAAACGCTCATCGCCGCAATTACCGCTCCCGCATGGTTTCGGATCGGCGCCGCGACGCAGCGAACCTCCGGCTCGTGCTCGCCCAAATCCAAGGCATAGCCCTGGTCACTCACTCGAGCCAACAGTGCTCGCAAGGCCTTGGGATCGACGACCGTGCGGGCAGTCGGCGCTTCAAGCGGCCCTTTGAGTATCTCCTCGGTCGCCTCCGGATTGAATGCCAGCAGGACCCGACCGAGTGCGGTGCAGTGAGCCGGCACCGTGCGCCCGACACGTGAGCTCATCAGCCCAATCGCATGAAGCCCTTCGAGCTTTTCCAGGTAAATGATGTGCCTGCCGTCAAGCGCGGCCAGATGAACCGTCTCGCGGGTTCGATTACGCAACTCATCCATCAACGGCGCTGCTTTGACCCGCACATCCAGTTGACCCAAGGCGACGCCGGCCATGCGAATCGCCGACAACCCAAGTCGGTACGCGTTGCCTTCACGACCAGGCTCCAGGTAGCCACGGGCGACGAGGTTGGCCATCAGCCGGTATGCCGTGCTCGGCGTCAGTCCGGTGGCTTCACACACCTGCATCAAGGTCAGGTTGGGACCGGCGTCGATGAACGCATCGAGAACGGCAAGAACCCGTTCCACAGACCGGGTGCGATAAGCGTTCGTTTTCATCTGATGAAAATCGCAATCACCACCTGAGAAGAACTCCAAAGTTATGAACCATTCACCATCGGCTGTCAAGGCCTCGCCCCTGCGGGTTACCAGGGGAGCCCCTGGAGGTGGTGCTGATCTCCGACACGGAGATTTGGCTTTAAGATCCCGCTTGGCCTTCCGAAGCGACTTGGCGATGGACCAACTCGGAGGCACCACGCGATGAAGGGGCTCTCGCTTGCGAGCGAGCAGTCACCTCCAACCTTGACGCGAAACGTGCAACTCTGACCGCCTTCGATCGCGTCGCGACAAAGACAACGCCCGATCGGCATGTCCGCCGGGCGCCGCGGCCCGTTTAATGCGCCGCGATCGCGGCGTCAGCGCGGTGACCGAGATGCCAGGTAGCCGACCAGCGCCTGGATGACCTGCGGGCTCGCCTGCTCGGCGCTGCCGAAATTTGTCTTTCTCGTCTAGCCGAAGTAGCATGAAGCGAACGCGTCGGAACCAATGGCGTGGGGGGCTACCGGGATCCGTCGTCAAAACGCAGCGAACAACCGCGTCTACGCACGGCCGTCTCTCCTCCGGGCTCCACGTCAAGGTGTTGGTAGGAGGGTCTCATGCAGCTACGTATGAAGTCGCGACGGCTGTCGCTGGCTGTGCTCTGTGTTGCAGGATTGACAATTCTCGCGGGGCCAAATGCGAGCGCGACCGCATCAGCCAAGGCCCCCACACCAGCTGAGTGCGATGCCCGGGCAAATGACACCCCGAGCAAGCTCTTGCCCTGCATCCAGAAGGACGATCTCTGGAATCACATGACGCAGTTCCAGGCGATCGCTGATGCCAACCCAGGCCCCGACGGGATGCCGTCCCGAAACTCGGGTGAACCCGGCTATAAGGCGTCGGCGGACTATGTCGCGGCGTTGATGACCGCCGCCGGCTACAACGTCACCATCCAGTCATACAAATTCACCTACTTCGCGTACACAGCTACGCCGACGCTGAAAGAGGTTTCACCAACACTTCACGACTACGGAGTGGTCGATGAATGGAACCCCGGGCAGAGTACGGGTACGGCAAATGCTGCCCTGCAGCCGGCTGGCGGCATCATCATCCCGCCCACGCCAACCTCCAGCTCCACGAGCGGCTGCACCATGGCTGACTTTGCCGGTTTCGTTGCAGGCAACATCGCACTGATTCAGCGCGGTGGGTGCAACTTTGGCGTGAAGGTCCTCAACGCCAAGGCCGCAGGCGCATCTGGTGTGATCATCTTCAATGAGGGCAATCCCGGCCGCATGGGCGTGCTGGCAGGCAGTCTGGTCGACGCCGCCGGGAACCCGATCGTGCCGACGATCCCGGTGGCGTTCACGTCCTTCGCCATCGGCTCCAGCCTCCTCACGCAGTATCAACAGGGGGCGGCGCCGGTGATGAACATCAGTATTCAGGCGATCGTCAACCCGAACGCTGATGACTACAACGTGATCGCGGAGTCAAAGGGCGGCGACAAGAACCATGTCGTGGTCGTCGATGCGCACCTGGATGCGATTTATGGTGCGGGAATGCTGGACAACGCTTCCGGTTCGGCAACGATCCTCGACATCGCCTTGAAGATGAAGAACGTGAACCCGGTGAACAAACTCCGGTTCATCTGGTTTGGCGGCGAGGAGCTCGGCCTTTTGGGCTCGTCCTTTTACGTCAACAATCTGAGCTCGAACGAATTGAGTCACATCGGTTATGACCTCGATGCGGACGTCACGGCCACGCCGAACTACCTCATCGGGGTCCTCGATCCGGCGGCGCCCGACCTTTTCGGACGTACCGTTACAAGCACGTTTCCGAACCGTGTGTACAAATCCTCGACGATCGCCCGAGATCAAGGAATCGCCTACTTTGACTCCGTCGGGCTCAACCACGAGCTCTTGTCGCCGGTCGGAACCGACGCGTTCAGCTTCAACGCGGTCGGCATTCCGGCCAGTGGCCTACTGACAGGTCAGGACTGCTGCAAGAGCCAGGAGGAAGTCAATCTGTTTGGCGGTCACCTTGGCAATTACGAAGGCAACATCCCCAGTTTCGATGGAGGATGTGTCGATAACCCATTCCGTTGGTGCGACAACTTGAGCAACAACGATCCAAACGTGCTCACGTTCATGTCCAAGGCGTTTGCCACCATGGTGGTCCAGATGGCCTTTGATACGAAGGTGATGTCCTCCAGCAACAACGTGGTCTACAAGAAGAAGCTGCCGATCTCTGGGGAAGTCGGCCGTCGGTTCGTGGCCGCATGAGTCAGTAGGCTCGCACAACCCAGATCTATGCCACGGCAGGGGACATGCCTCCCCTGCCGTACGGGCCCAGGCACGTCGGCCTCCGTCCAGACCTGCTTCGTTTTTTCCCGCGGATTACTGCAGGAGCGACTGACAGGACTCGCCTGACGCGTTCAAAGGCCTAGTAATTCCTTGATTGGCATCTGACGTCCCTCGGCGAGGGCGGAGGTCAGGCCGGCCGCCTGAAGCTCATGCTCCAACTCCACACGCAGGCCGTCGTCCTCCGGCAGCGCCCGGCGACGCGCCACGTCGACGCGTTCGGCGGCGGCATCCGCGGCACCGAGAACCGTGGCGGCATGCCTCAATCGGCCGGCCGAATGATCCCACCGCGCAATAAATCGCAGAGCCGATACCAGCGCGAGCGGATCCCCAACGGCATCGGCAATAAAGGCGCACTCAGTCAGATGGCGCAGGGCCAGCTCATGGTCGCCATCGGCTGCGGCCGCACGGCCGATGCCAAGCAGGCAGCGGGCGACGCAGCGCCGGTCGCCGATGCGGCGGAACCCGTCGAGGAGCCTGATGAACTGCGGTCCAGCCGCTGCGTCGCCTGAGCGCAACTGGTCAAGGCGGGCGCGAAACAGCGCGGCATGCAGCAGCTCGTGGTGATTTCCGGTGCGCTCCGCCAGTTTGTGGGCTTCGGCAAGCCAGGCCTCCGCTTCGTCAAGCCGGCTGCCGATGTTGATGTTCAAACCCGCCATCTGGATCAAGCAGTTGGCGCGCTTGACGTCGTCATGCAGCCGGCCGAACAGATCCGCGGCCAGGGCGATTGACCCGATCCCCTCGCCCGACCTCTCGTGCTCTCCCACGCCGAGAACCTCCAGCGCCAGAGCCCGGTGCCATTGATCGTCGAGGCGATCGAACCTGGCCGCGGCTTCTCTGAGGTGCGCCACTGCGGGCTCGGGATTCCCCGAGTACCTGAGCGCCCAACCGAGGGACAGTTCGGCCAAGGCAAGGCCACGTTCGTCGCGGCGAGCCGACTCCTGGTAGAAGTCCTGCGCGATGGAGACCGCGCGCCTCGCGTCCTGGTGGCTAAGCACTATGACAGCGGTCGCCACCGCCTGCGGCTGAATGCCTCCGCTGGGGAAGGGCTGCTCGAGCAACGCTTCGAGCCAATCAATCAGCTCACCGCGCATACCGAGAATGTCCCAGCCTGTGCCCACGCCCGCGACGAACCCCCACGCAGAGGCGGTGTCCTGACGGTCGAGGGCCCACTGCATCGCAGCCCGCAGGTCGGCCCAGCGGCGGTCGAACCAGCTCAGCGCGGCCAGCTGATCCCCGCCCTGGAGATCGGCGAGTGCTGCCGGGCCGTGGCCGAGGTGATAGAGGGCGTGGCGCTCGCGGGCCTGCTCCTCCTCTCCACGCATGGCCAGCTGCGCACGGGCGAAGTCCCGAATGCTCTCCAGCATTCGATAGGCCGTGGACTGGCCACGCCGGCTGGCTGAGATCAGAGACCTGTCCAGCAACCGAGGGAAGAGGCGCGCAAGGTCCGCCCGCTGCAGGGGCGGAAAGGCGGCGATCTCGGCCGCGGTGTCGTAGTCGAACTCGGCGGGAAACACCGCGCATCGTTCGAGCAGCACGCGTTCCACCTCGTCCAGCTGCTCGTAGCTCCACCGAAGCGCTCCTTCGAGCGTGAGGTGCCGCTCCGGCGCCCCGGGCGACGCATCGGTGAGCAAGGCGAACCGGTCCTCGAGGCGAAGCAGCAGCTCCGCGGGAGAGAACACCCGAACCCGGGGAGCCGCCAGCTCGATCGCGAGCGGCAGTCCGTCGAGCCGCCGGCACAACTCCGCGACGTCGCGCGCGTTGTCCGCGGTGACGGTGAAGCCTGGCGACGCCGTCGCCGCCCGGTCCGCGAACAGCCGCGCCGAGGGGGCGGCCAGCACGGTTTCTGGATCGTCTACATCCGGGGGAAGAGAAAGTGGCGCGAGCTGATACACGACCTCTCCCGCGACGCCCAACGTGGAACGACTGGTGGCGAGCACCCGGAGATGCGACGTGGAGGAGAGCAACTCCGCGAGCAGAGCAGCGGTAGGTTCGGCGACGTGTTCGCAGTTGTCGACCAGCAACCACTGCGGGCCCGCCGCCAGCGCCTCGCGCAGCGCGCTGCGCAGCCGCGCCTCCGGAGCGACAAGGCTCAGCGCGTCGGCGAAGAGCCGGAGCACGCTCCCGCTGGCGGTGGCGACGGCGAGGTCGATGAGGACCGCCGCCGGAAGAGAATCCACGACCGCGGCGACCTGCAGCGCGAGACGTGTCTTCCCGGCGCCTGCAGGACCTATCAAGGTCACCATCCGCTGAGAGGACACCAGCCGGGCGAGGTCCTCGATCTCCGCGGCGCGACCAACAAACGAGGATACGGGCCGCGGCAGTGAGGCGCGCGCTCGCAAGCGATCGCGGAGCCGCGCGCCGGCCTCGACCAGCGCCTGGCGGTTGGGTGCAATCAGCTTGCCCAGCAGTGACGACACGTGGCTCTCCACGGTGCGTTCCGACAAGTGCAGGCTCTCGGCGATCTCTTTGTTATGAAGGCGATCCGCCACCAACCAGAAAATCTCGAGCTCCCGCCGCGTCACCCCGGCCGCGCGCAGTGACTCAGGAACGACCTCAGGTTTTGGCCCCACCTGGCAAATTATGGTTCCGGCTACGGAGATGAAATTCCGTGCTCAGCACTGATGCGCCCGCCAACGGCGCCTTGTTCAATCGAGGTGCCGGCCAATACGCAAAGTGCAATTCATGGAGCGAGTTATGAGCACATCCGTTCAGCAGCTCGTGGCGCAAGCCAAGAGTCAGATCCGCAACCTGCCCGTCGCCGAGTTCGCCAGCCAGATCGACAACGACGGCGTGACGTTGGTCGACATTCGCGAGGCCGATGAGGTCAATCGCGATGGCGCCA
>WNFW01000847.1_pt1 | contig 20111 bp, 14 predicted proteins | sample 5400131 | NCBI WGS metagenome assembly WNFW01 (sample SAMN13153362, study PRJNA577476) | soil metagenome | isolation source: 20 cm soil or saprolite under grassland replicate 1 | place: USA:California | collected 2016-06-15 | reverse complement strand
CCACCTGCCAGCAGTCGTCGATCACGAGGTATTGATAGCCCGCGTCGCGCATGCCGCTCTTGGCCAGGGCGTCCGCCGTCTATTTGATGAGCTGCGCGCTCACGTCGCAACCGAAGTGGTTCCAGCTGTTCCATCCCATCGGCGGCGTGCGGGCCAGCTTGTTGTCGAGCGGACGTGCGGGCTGGTGTGCGACCGCGAGCCCGAGACCGAGGCACAAGAACGTGGTGAATCGCGGGAACACGGGACAGCTCCTTTCGGGGGGTTGGGGTTAGGGGCTAGGGGTTAGGGAACCTCTGCACAACCCGGTGCGCGCCCTCCGCCCCGACCCCCAGCGCCACGATCACTTGTGCAGACGTTCCTTAGAGGGTTTGCGGGCGCGACGTGCCAAGCCGAGCATTGCGACCCCAAACACGAAAAGCGCGACGCCCCAGACCAAATCGATCGGGAGGCCGGTGGGCGATGCTCCCGGCGCCCCCAGGGTCGCCCATCCGTAGCCCGTGAGCAGCAGGCCCAGCAGACTGAAGAACCCGCCGATCGGCAGGCGGACGTCCAGGCTCATGAGGAAGGCACGCGTGAATTCGCGGCTCGCCAACGCACGGATTCCCGCCTCCCGAGGAGTCGCGAGTAAACTCGCGGCTCGGCCCTGTCAGTAAACTGACCGCGCGGGGCCGCTTCAGCGGCAGGGCCGAGCCGCGGCTTCAGCCGCGACTCCTGAGCGCACGACATCAGAAGAACACCACGTTGAGGACCAGCGTGACCGCGAGCACAACGGCGGCGAGCGCGACCGGGCGCTCGTACCACGGCGTCGTCGTATCGACCGGCTTGGGCGTGAGGCCGTACACGAGGCCCCGCAGCTCTTCTGGCGCGCGCGGTCGGGTGACGAGCGACACGAGGATCGTGACGACGAAGCACGTCGTCCAGGCGACGATCGCGGTCCAAAAGGTCTGCGCCAGCTCGCTCGGGAACGTCGTCACGACGCCGAGATAGCCCCCTTTCACGCCCACCCCCGCGCCGGCCGGGAGCGACAGGCCGTGATGGACGGCCGCGGCGAGCGTCCCGGAGACGAGCCCGGCGAACGCCCCGTGTCCCGTGGTGCGCTTCCAGAACATCCCCAGCGCGAACGTCGCGAACAGCGGCGCGTTCACGAACGCGAACACGAGCTGCAGGAAGTCCATGATGTTGTTGAACGACGCCGCGACGTAGGCCGCCACGACCGAGATCGCGACACCGGCCACGGTCGCGAAGCGCCCCATCGCCAGATAGTGCGCGTCGGGCGCTCCCGGGCGCACGTAGCTCTGATACAGGTCGTAGGTCCACACCGTGTTGAACGCCGTGACGTTGCCCGCCATCCCCGACATGAACGACGCGAGCAGCGCCGTGAGGCCGAGCCCCAAGAGTCCTGCGGGAAAGAAGTGCAGCAGCATCATCGGCGTCGCGAGGTCGTAATCGAGCACCACGCCGCCGGCTGCGTCACGCAACGGCTGCCCGGTGTGGGGATCGAGCTTGGGGGGCACAATTCCGACGGTAGAGGTCGTAGAGGTTGTAGAAGTGCTAGAGGACGTCACGGCGGCCGGATCCGCGGGCCGGACGCCACTCGTGGGGCTGACGACCAGCGCCAGCATGCCCGGCAGGATCACGAGAAACGGGAACAGCATCTTCGGGAACGCGGCGATGAGGGGGGTGCGCCGGGCGGCGGTCATCGAGTTCGCGGCCATGGCGCGCTGCACCACCAGGAAGTCCGTGCACCAGTAGCCGAACGACAGCACGAACCCCAGTCCCATCACGAGGCCGAACCACTCGACGCCCACCGGATTGGCGGACGCGTGTCCCATGAACGCCCAGCTGTGCGTGTAGGCACCGGGCGCGAAGCCGCCGGCGGTGGCGTGGTCGGCGAGCCGCGCCACGAGCCCGGACCAGCCGCCCACCGCGCGCAGCCCCAGAAACACCAGCGGCGCGAACCCCAGCACGATCAGGAAGAACTGCAGCACCTCGTTGTAGATCGCGCTGGTGAGCCCGCCCAGGAAGATGTACGCGAGCACCACGCCTGCCGCCACGAAAATGCTCAGGTCGAAGCTCCACCCGAGCAGCAGGTGCAACAGCTTCCCCATGGCGTAGAGCGAGATCCCCGAGGAGAACACCGTCATGACGGCGAACGAGACGGCATTCAAGGCGCGGGTCTTTTCGTCGAAGCGCAGCTTCAGGTACTCGGGGACGGAGCGGGCGCGCGAGCCGTAGTAGAACGGCATCATGAACAGGCCGATGAACACCATCGCCGGGATCGCGCCGATCCAATAGAAGTGGCTCGTGGCGATGCCGTACTTGGCGCCCGAGGCGCCCATCCCGATGACTTCCTGCGCGCCCAGATTTGCCGAGATGAACGCGAGGCCCGTGACCCAGGCGGGAATGGAGCGTCCCGAGAGAAAAAAGTCCTCGCTGGTACGTACGTAGCGCCGCAGCGCCGCGCCGATGCCGAGCACGAAGGCGAAGTACAACGCCATCACGGCGTAGTCGACCCAGCCGAGTGTGGTCATTCCCTAAGGACTCAACCCGCGGGGTGCGCGGGGGGTTGACGGCTGCTGGTGCGAGCGTGCTACACGAATACTCCCGCCGCTATTGCTCGGGCGCAACGGACCTGCCCTTCCGAGCCTCGCAGCAGCACGCCCGGCGCACGCGCGTCGCGTGCTGCGGGGCGGCGTCAAACTTGAAGAGCGACTGCCCTGACCCGTTGTGCCCTTTGGGCCGTCCAGGGGAGCGACGTGACTCAGGTCCGAGTGCCGTCCCGTGACCGCCCCGCCTCGCCCGAGGCTGGGGACACCGGGCGCCGCGATGCTGCGGTGCCCGGAGGACGCTGGCCCGTCCCCCCTGTTCAGCCCCTGACTCCTGCCTTGCGCCGCAGCGTCCCTCGTCGTGCGGGCCGTCTTCCGGCCGATCCGGAGAACCATCATATGCATCGAATCCTGTCCTTGCTCTCGCTCCTGGTGCTCGCGGCAACCCCGAGGCTCCTTGAAGCCCAGGGGGCGATCTCCGGGACCGTCACCGACCTGTACACGGCCGCACCGCTCGCAGGGGTCACGCTCAGCGTCGTCGGCACGACACGGGGCAGCGCGACCGACTCGGCCGGCCGATACGCCGTCGCGAATGTCGCCCCGGGCACCTACCGGCTGCGAGCGCGCCGGCTGGGCTACGCGCCCGCGGACACGACCGTCGTGGTGCAGCAGGGGGAGCCGACGCTCGTGAATCTGCGCCTGCAGCCGAGCCCCTTCGAGCTGAATCCCGTGGTGGCGATCGGGTACGGCGAGCAGGCGAAAGGCACGTTGACGGGCGCCGTCAGCGCCGTCTCCGGCAAGGACGTGCAGAGCGTGCCCGCCACAAACCTGTCGAACACGCTCGGCGGCCAGCTGCCCGGCCTGGTGACGGTCAACCCGAGCGGCGAGCCGGGATACGACGGGGCGATCATCCGCATCCGGGGCAGCCATACGCTGAACGACAACAGCGCGCTCGTCGTCATCGACGGTGTGCCGGACCGGGACGGCGGTCTGGAGCGGCTCGACGCGCGCGACATCGAAAGCATCAGCGTGTTGAAGGACGCGACGGCGGCGATCTACGGGTCGCGCGCGGCCAACGGCGTCATCCTCGTCACGACCAAGCGTGGGCGCAGCGGGGCCATGCAGCCACCGGAGCTCACGGTGAACATCAACCAGGGCTTCAACCACCCCACGCGGCTTCCTCAGATGGCGGACGGCCCGACGTACATGACGATGATGAACGAGATCAACCTGTACCGGAACCTGCCCGCCGCGTACACGGCCGACCAGATCCAGCAGACCCGCGCGGGTAGCGATCCCTGGGTCTACCCGAACACCGACTGGTTCGGCGCGGTCATCAAGCCGATGTCGTTCCAGACTCGAGGGGGCGTCGCGCTACGCGGCAGCAGCCAGCACATCGGGTATTACCTGTCGCTCAACGGTCTGACCGAGGACGGCTATTACCGCAACAGTGCGACCCGGTTCAACCAGTACAGCTTCCGCAGCAACATCGACGGCCGGGTCACGGATCACCTGACCCTGCGGTTCGATGTGACGGGACGACTCGAGGACCGCAACTTCCCGGTGCGCAGCGCCGGCTCGATTTTCCGCTCGCTCATGCGCGGCAAGCCGAACCTTCCCGCGTATTGGCCGAATGGGCAGCCGGGTCCCGACATCGAGTACGGCGACAACCCGGTCGTGATCGGGACGCCGGCCACGGGATACGACCGGGACGGCCGCAACTACGTACAGGGCACCCTGGGCATGGACTTCAAGGTGCGTGCGATCCCCGGCCTCTCGTTCCGGGGCAACGCGTCGTACGACGTGCGCTTTCGGAACGAGAAAGCGTGGCGCACTCCCTGGACGCTGTACACCTGGGACTACAAGACGCGCGACGCGAACGGCCAGCCAGTGCTGCAGGCGGCCAAGCGGGGATACAGCACGCCGCAGCTGAACCAGTACGACGGGCTGGGTGTGGGCATTCTGTTGAACCTGGTCGGCGAGTACCGGCGCCAGTTCGGCCCGCACACGGTCGGCGTGCTGGGCGGCGCCGAGCGCCAGACGGCGGACAGCTCCTACGACAGCGCCTTCCGTGACTATTTCGTTTCCGATCAGGTCGACCAGCTGTTCGCCGGGGGCGATCTCGGGAAGACGAACAACGGCACGGCGTGGGTGGCGGCGCGGCAGAACTACTTCACCCGCATCAACTACGCCTTCCGCGACAAGTATCTCTTCGAGTTCGTGGGGCGCTACGACGGCTCCTACATCTTTCCGGCGGGGAAGCGCCTCGCGTTCTTCCCGTCCGTTTCGGCGGGGTGGCGCATTTCGGACGAGCCATTCTTCCGCGACCACGTACCGCTGTTCGACGACCTGAAGCTGCGGGTCTCGTGGGGCAAGACCGGCAACGACCGGATCGAGGCGTGGCAGTACCTCCCGACATACGGTTTCGGCGCCGGGTACGTCTTCGGCGGCAATCAGGTCGTGCCGAGCATATTCCAGACGCGTATCCCCAACCCCAACATCACGTGGGAGGTCGCGAAACAGCTCGACGTCGGTCTCGAGGGCCGCCTCCTGAACAATCGGCTCTCCTTCGAGTTCGATCGCTTCACCGAGCGGCGCAGTAACATCCTGGCGTTTCGAAACGCCTCGGTACCACAGACAGCCGCCATCCCTCTGCCACGCGAGAACATCGGGGTGGTCGCCAACCAGGGCTACGACGGCTCGATCACCTGGCAGCAGCAAGTAGCGAGCGACGTCTCGTTCCAGGTGTCCCTCAACGGCGGCTATGCCCAGAACAAGATCCTGTTCTGGGACGAGCCTCCGGGCGCGCCGCCATGGCAGCGTTCCACGGGCTACCAGATGAACACCGGCCTGTACTACAAGGCGATCGGCGTCTTCCGCGACTCGGCGGCGGTCGCGAACTACCCACACTGGGCCGGCGCCCGCCCAGGCGATCTCATCTTCCAGGACGTCAACGGCGACGGCAAGATCGACGCGAACGACCGGGTCCGGATCAATGCGAACGGCGATCCCAAGTTCACCGGCGGCTTGAGGCTCGCCGCGCAAGTGAAGAACTTCGACGCCAGCGTGTTCTTCCACGCCGCGTTCGACGCGGTGCAGTACTTCCGGACCGAATCCGGCGACATCGGCAACTTCACCGCGGAGTACGCGCAGAATCGCTGGACACCGGAGAATCCTGATGCTCCGGGCCCCCGCACCTACAACCGGACCGACGAGTACTGGGTCGCGAACGCGAACACGTATTTCCTGCGCGATGCGTCGTTCATCCGGTTGAAGTCGGTCGACGTGGGATACCATCTCCCCGCTCACGTAGCGGCGGCGGTCGGCGTCCACGACGTCCGGGTCTACGCCAGCGGATACAATCTCTTCTTGTGGGACAAGTTCCACATCCTGGACCCCGAGACGCGGGACAATCAGGGTCAGTACTACCCGCAGCAGCGCGTGTTCAATGCCGGCGCGTCCCTAACGTTTTGACCGAGACGATACCATGAGACCACAAGTGCGTATCACCACGGCCGCGGTGCTCGTTCTCCTGGGGCTCACGAGCTGTAACGGGGTCATGGACGTGACGCCGAAGGATCAGTTGTCGGACGAGGCGGTCTTTACCGACCCGAATCTCGCTCAGGCCTTCGTCAACGACATGTATCGGGGGCTGGGGCACGGTCTGTACGAGATCATGCTCGCCTCCATGACGGACGAGTCGCATTTCATCCACAACTACAACACGGAGTCGGTCGTCAAATCGATCATCACCTCGAGCGACCGGGGCGCGATCGACGACGGCCGGTTCGCGCACTTCAACTGGGGGCCGACCTACTCCCGCATCCGGCAGACGAACATTTTCCTCAGCAAGATCGACGCGACCACGTTCGACGACGCGTTGAAGCAGCGGATGAAAGGCGAAGTATTCTTCCTGCGGGCGTACTTCTACCACAACCTGATGCGGATGTATGGCGGCGTGCCGATCATCACGAAGGTCTACGGCTTGAACGAAGACTATCAGGCCGCGCGCAACACCTTCCAGGAGACGGTCGCCTTCATCGTGGCCAGTGCCGACTCGGCGGCCGCGCTGCTGCCGTTGTCGTACAGCGGCGCCGACGTCGGGCGGGCGACGAAAGGGGCCGCCCTGGCGCTCAAGGCACGTGTGCGGCTGTACGCGGCGAGCGAGCTGTACAACATGAATCCCTGCGGACAGTCCGAGAATTGCTACGCCGGCCCGCAGGACCGTGCGGCGCTGTGGAGGGCCGCGAAGGACGCGGCGAAAGCCGTGATGGATCTCGGGATCTACGGCCTATTCCGTCCCAGCCCGGCGAACGCGCAGGAGGCCGCGAAGAACTACGGCGACCTGTTCCTGCAGACGATGAGCGAGGAAGTGATCCTGAGCCGCTTCTTCCTGTCGACTCGTGACGACGGCTACAATCCCGGCCTGCACAACGGTCCCAACGGCTTTCACACCTGGGGCGGCAACACCCCGATCCAGAACTTGGTCGACGACTATCGCATGACCGACGGCTCGAAGTTCGACTGGAACAATCCGGTGGAGGCCGGGGCGCCGTACGCGAACCGCGACCCCCGCTTTTATGCCTCGATCGCGTACGACGGCGCTCCGTGGAGACCGCGTCCTGACGACGTGAAGGGTCTCGACCCCGTCGGCATCATCCAGACGTTCCGGCAGCTCTCCATCCGCAACGACTCGGGCAGGGTGACCGACGTCGTACCCGGCCTGGACACGCGTGACAGCCCGGTCGAGAACTGGAACGGTGCCTACTCCGGCTACTACATCCGGAAATTCGTCGATCCGTCCATCAACGCGCAATTCATCAAGGAGCAAGTACCCTGGATCTTCTTCCGTTACGCGGAAGTCCTGCTGAACTACGCCGAGGCCTCGATCGAGCTCAATGAGCTGACGGATGCGGTCAACGTCCTGAACCAGATCCGCGTACGTGCCGGCATGCCGCCGTTCTCGGCGGCCTTGGGCCAGGCGGCGCTGCGCGACGAGTACCGCAACGAGCGCCGCGTCGAGATGGCGTTCGAGGAGCAGCGCTTCTTCGACGTGCGCCGCTGGATGATCGCCCCCGTGGCGTTGAGCAAGGTCGCGGGTGGCATCAACATCTTCCTCGATGGGACCAGCCGCACCGACCGGACGACCTGGCATAACTACCGCTACGCCGTCGATACCGTCCAGGTGCGGGCGTGGAACGACAAGATGTACTTCATGCCGATTCGCTTCGACGAGCTGAACCGGAACGGGTTGCTCAAACAGAATCCGGGATACTGAGCTGAAGCGCGACTGCTGCGGGCTCATCGTCGCGATCGCGATCGCCTGCGGGCGCATCGGGCGGCCGCCGGAGCAGACTGCTCCGGCCGGCACCGGCGCCGTCACCACCGTGGTGCCGACCGAGTCCGACGCCCGCGTCCCTCGCGTGGAGGAGCTGCTGCGCGGTGTGCCGGGTCTGGACGTGACCCGCCTCCCCGACGGCGGCTATCAGCTCCGCATCCGCGGTCACCGCAGCATCCGGGGGAACCCCGGCGACGACGACCCCTTGCTGGTCGTCGACGGGATTCCCATCTCGCGCGAGGCGCTCGGCAGCACCCTCGCCGCCCTCGCGCCGCGGGACGTGGAACGGATCGAGGTGCTCAAAGACGCCGGAGCGACGGCCATCTACGGCTCCCGCGGAGCCAATGGTGTGATCGTCATTACCACGAAGCGCGCCCGATAATAATGGACAGGAGGAGCGACATGATGACTCGAGTGATTCGGCTCGCCGCGGTGGCATCGCTCGCCGCCTTGCCACTGGCCGCCCAAACCGTCGGCACGGTCGAGATCGGAGCGTTCGTCCGCTACACCGATTTCGACAATAGCCTGGGGTTGGGGAGCGCGATGGGCGTGGGGGCGCGCGGCGCGGTGTACGTGCGGCCCAACCTCGCGCTCGAGCTGGACGTGTCCCGATCGACGAAGTACACCCCGGTGCACGCCCGCCTGGTCGGAGCGTTTGCGACGGGCACGCGCACCCAGATGCTGCTCGGTGGAGGCTACGTACGCAACTCGTACGGCGGGGCGCTGGGCCATAGCGACGGCGGCTTTTCGGGCCTGCTGGGCGTGCGCTACCGCATGACGGAGCGCGTGTGGCTGCGGGCCGGATTCGACGCCGACGCCATGTTCTCGACCGACAACAGCCGCACGAATCCATTCCCCTTCTACAGCGGGAACTGGGATCTCCAGCTCGGCGCCACGCTGCGGCTCAAGGGCGGCGGCGCGCAACCGTAAGGAGCGAGCCTCATGAGACCCCGCGGGTGCGCATGGGTGGTGTTGACTGGGGCGCTCGTCGCGGGCACAGCGACCGCGCAGGCTCCCCCCCCGACCGGCACGATCACGGGACACGTCACCGACGCGCCCACCGGGCGCGCGGTCATGGGCGTCCGCGTGACGGTCGTTGGCACGGACCGGGGCGCCGTCACGCACGAGGACGGCGGCTTCGTCCTGACGGACGTGCCGGAAGGCGCGCACCGCGTGCGCGCCAGCCGCATCGGATTTACCCCCCAGGAGCAGACGGTGGTCGTGGTCGCCGGGCAGTCCGTCCCGGCGGATTTCACGCTGTCGACGGTCGCCGTCTCGCTGTCCGACGTCGTCGTGGTGGGGTACGGGACGCAGCGCCGGGCGGACCTGACCGGAGCCGTCGTTTCCGTTCCCCCCGACCAGATCCAGAAGACCGCCGTGGTCAGCCTGCAGCAGGCGCTCCAGGGGAGCGTGCCGGGCGCGACCGTGACGCAGGGCGACGCGGCGCCGGGCGGCGGGATCTCGGTGCAGATCCGCGGCGCCACCTCCACCAGCGGCGACAACCAGCCGTTGTACGTGATCGACGGCGTGCCGGTCGGTACCGCCGGCGTCGACAAGTTCACCCTGGGGGGGTCGGAGCCGAGCTTCACCACGATGACCACCACCAATCCGCTCTCCACGCTCGCCCCGTCCGACATCGAGTCGATCGACATCCTGAAGGACGCCTCGGCCACGGCGATCTACGGCAGCCGCGGCGCCAACGGCGTAGTGATCATCACCACGAAGCGGGGGCAGCGCGGCCAGCCCGGGCAGATCACGTTCAACTCCTCGACCGGGATGTCGAGCGTGATCCGCGAGCTCCCTGTCTTGAACGCCCGCGACTACGCGACCTATGTGAACACCGCGTACGTGCACGCCGGTGAGCAGGCGCCGTACGGTGGTCGGACGGGAAGCATCACGCCCGACAGCATCGCCCGGCGGTACGGCGCGGGCATCGACTGGCAACATGCCATCTTCCGCACGGCCGCCACGCGCGACCTGCAACTCGCCTTTTCTGGCGGAGACGGGAACGGCAGCTACGCCGTGAGCGGCAATTACTTCGACCAGGGCGGCGCAATCCGCGGCTCCGGCTTCGGGCGCGGCGGCGTACGCGCCAACCTGGACCGCAGGCTCAACTCGATCGTGCGCATCTCGAGCAGTCTCGACGTGACGCGCTCCAAGGCCAACCTGGTGCGCTCGTCCGGCACCGAGGGGACGAGCGCCGAGGGGATCGTGCGCGGCGCGCTCCGCTACAGCCCGCTGCCGAACGAGGCGTACGACACCTCCCGCCTCGCGGTCGACCCGCGGGCGGAGAACGCGGCCCTGTTCGGAAGCTTCGGCGCCAACCCGCTTCGCTACACCGACGAGGTGCACGAGGGCGAGACGGTGACGCGCGGCCTGGGGGGTCTGCGCATGTTCGCGCAGCTCATGCCGTCCCTGTCGTTCGAGACGAGCATCGGCGGGAATTACGAGCGCAAGGGCGTGGACTCGTACTTCCCGCGCACCGTGTACGAGGGACGCAACACCGACGGGCTCGCCATCGTGAGCGGCTCGGAGTTCGTGAATCTGGTGCACGAGGATCTGCTGCGGTTCGACCGCGAGCTCGGCAGCGACCACCACGTGGACGCGGTCGCCGGCATGACGTACGAGTGGAACCGCAGCAACTGGAACCGGGACCAGGTCAGCAAGTTTCCCGACGACATCCTCGGCTCGAGCGCGCTGCAGCGCGGGCTCGCCTGGGCGGCGCCGATCAGCGGGGTCGCCGTGTGGAAGACGGCGTCCTATCTGGCGCGCGTGAACTACGGCTTCCGCGACCGTTACCTCGTCACCGGCACGCTGCGCTCCGACGGGTCGTCCCGGTTCGCCGTCAACAACAAGTGGGCCACGTTCGCGTCGCTGGGGCTCGCGTGGCGTGCCAAGCAGGAGTCGTTCCTGCGCGATGTGGCGTTCCTGTCCGACCTGAAGCTGCGCGCCAGCTACGGGCAGTCGGGCAATCAGGCGATCGACACTTACCAGTCGCTCGCGAGCATCGAGTGCGGCACGACGGTGCTGGACGCGCACCTCGTGTCGGCGTGCTACGAGGCGCGGCTCGCGAACCCCAACTTGAGCTGGGAAACCACCACCCAGTACGACGTGGGGCTCGACGTCGCCGGGTGGCAGGATCGCGTGACGCTCACGGCGGACGTGTACCACAAGCGGACCGACGGCCTGCTGCAAAACGTCACGCAGGCCCCCAACACCGGCTACTCGAGCGCCTGGGTCAACTCCGGCCGGGTGACGAATCTCGGCCTCGAGCTCGCAGCCGACGTCCGCATCCTCACGGGCACGACGGGCGGTCCTGCGTGGACACTTTCGGCCAACATCGCCGGCAACCGGAACCGCATCGTGAGCCTTGGCGCCACCGAGGAGCAGTTCTCCAATCGGCTGGGCGCGGGTGGCGGGCTCGAGGTGAACCCCTTCATAGAGAAACCGGGACTCCCGATCGGCTCGATCTGGGGCTACCAGACCGACGGGATCTTCAAAGACCAAGCGGCGGTCGACGCCTACAAGAGCGTGCAGCCCGATGCCCAAGTGGGCGACTACCGCTACAAAGACTTGAACGGCGACGGCCACCTCACCGACGCCGACCGGACCATGATCGGCAACGTGAACCCCGACTACATCTTCGGCATCACCAACCGCGTCACGCTGGGTCGTTTCGACGTGAGCGTCCTGGTGCAGGGCGTGCACGGGAACAACATCATCAACGCCAACCGGCTCCAGTTCCTCCAGCTGAACGGCGGCGGCAACATTCCGATGGAGTACTACAAGAACGCATTCGATCCCGTGACCAACCGGAACGGTACGTACCCGATGCTCAACGCGAGCCGCGTCGGCGTGGGGCGCTTCTCCGATGCCTTCGTCGAAAACGGCAGCTACCTGCGCCTCAAGAACGTGCAGATCGGCTACGAGCTGCCGCCGCGGCTCGTGCCGGGTGCGCGGTCGGCCCGTGCCTACGTCAGCGCCATCAACCTATTCACGATCACCGACTACACGGGCTACGATCCCGAGGTCAGCGCCTTCGGCACCACCGCGATGCGCGGCGTGGACCTGGGGAGCTACCCGCAGTCGCGACTCGTCACGTTCGGACTGACCCTGACGTTCTGAAACGAGGCGCGCCATGAAACGAGCGCATCACGGCTGGTTCCGAGTGCTGGCGTCGGCGAGCCTCTGGGCAGCCGCCGCGGGGTGTCACGACCTGTTCAATCTCGACGAACATCCGCAGACCTTCGTCGACCCGGCGAGCTACTTCAAGACCGGCGACCAGGCCATCGCGGCGGTGAACGGCATCTACCAGCCGCTGATGACCTGGGACGATTGGATCGATCCGGCCTGGCAGGAGGTGACCTGCGAAGGCCCGGACATTTTCTGTCCCGACTGGTGGGCGTTCGGCCACCTGGGCGCAAAGACGGGCACGTGGTTCGCCGGCCGCACCTGGACAGCCAACTACCAGGTCATCCGCCGCGCCAACGACGTGCTGGGTCAGCTCGACCGTGTGAGCCTCGACGCCGCGCTGACGACGCGCTTGCGGGGCGAGGCGCACTTCCTGCGCGGCTACGCCTATTTCGAGCTGGTGCGGCGCTACGGTGCCGTCCCCCTGCGATTGACGCCGTACGTGCCCGACGGCACCTACGGCGACGCCGCCCGCGTCCCGATCGAGCAGGTGTACCCGGTGATCGTGGCGGACTTGAAGGCGGCGACGCAGGAGTTGCCGCCCGATTTCGCGTCGCACACCTACTCGAGCGCGGACCGCGGCCGCCCCACGGCGTTCTCGGCCTGGGGTCTGCTCGCCAAGGTCTACCTCACGATGGCCGGAGCGGAGCTCGCGGGAACGCCGCTGGCGGCCGCCAAGCAACAGTACGACGACTCCGCGCGTCTCGCCGCGCAGCAGGTGATGCAGAGCGGCTGGGTCACGCTCGAGCCGAGCTACATGCGGTTGTTCGACGGGCAGCAGCAGATCAACAGCAACGAGATCCTGTTCCAGGTCGGCGCCACGCACCAGGAGAACACGGGCCCCGAGATCGCCACGTTCTTCAACCCGCGGGACTACTCGACGGCGGGCGGGGGCGGGGGCGGCTTCCTGAGCATGCGACAGGTGTTCTACTCGACCTTCGACACGCTGGACCGACGCATCGCCCCCGGCTACGCGATCTTCTCGGCGTGGAAGGAGTCGTCTTCGTCGGTGGACCCCGGGACGCCCGCGTGGTACCAGGGCGCCGTGCCGGACAGCATCAAGACCCAGGTCGCGGCGGACAGCCAGATCGGCGGGACCTGGACCGAGGTGTGTGAGACGATGGGTGCGAACACCTACCTGAATCGCACGACCCGCGCTCTCGTGCAGATCTCCCCGCGCATCTACACGATGAAGTACATCGACCGTACGGCCCTCACCAAGAGCCAGAACCTGACGAACCCGATCATCCTGCGGTACGCGGACGTACTGCTGGTGTTGGCGGAAGCCGAGAACGACGTGAGCGGGCCGACGGGGGCCGCCTACGCCGCGATCAATCAGGTCCGAACGCGGTCCAACGTCCCCGACCTGACCCCCGGGTTGACGCAGGGGCAGTTCCGCGACTCCGTGTGGCTCGAGCGCCGCCACGAGCTGTATGGAGAGTTCCAGGAGTGGTTCGACCTGAAGCGCCAGGGCCGCTGGCTCGACATCATGAACGACCGCACACCTGCGTATCCCGGAGGCAGCGTGCCCAACGCGTCGGTGTGCCGGCCGCGGCAGGCGTACCAGATGCTGCTCCCGATCCCCGACGCGGAGATCGGCGCGAACCGGCTGATCACGCAAAACCCTGGGTATTGATCGATGAGCGCCGGGCGTCGCGCGGTCCCGGCGTGGGTGGTGGTCGTGGGTGTCGCCGCCTGTCATGGTAACTCCGCGGGCGTCCAGGTTCCCCCCGGTCTCGCTCCGGCACCTGCGGTGCATGTGCAGGGGAACAGGCTCGTCGACTCGGGCGGCCGCCCGCTGCGGCTGCGCGGCGTGAACCGCTCCGGCGCCGAATACGCCTGCGCGCAGGGGTGGGGCATTTTCGACGGCCCGTCCGATTCGGCTTCCGTGAGCGCGATCGCGAGCTGGCGGGCGAACGTGGTCCGGCTGCCGCTCAACGAGACCTGCTGGCTCGGGATCAACGGCGTGACGCCCTCGTTCGCGGGCGCGAACTACCAGCAGGCGATCGCGGACTATGTCGCGAGGCTCAACCGCGCGGGCCTGGTGGTCATCCTCGACCTGCACTGGACGGCGGCCGACACGGCCAAGGCACTGGCCCAGGCCCCGATGCCGAACCGCGACCACACGCCGGAATTCTGGCGCCAGGTGGCCACCGCGTACGGGCACAACAACGCGGTGATCTTCGATCTGTTCAACGAGCCGTTTCCGGACAGCAATGCCGACACGCCGGAGGCGTGGCGCTGCTGGCGCGACGGCGGCAGCTGCCGCGGGGTGACCTTCCAGGCCGCGGGGATGCAGGAGCTGGTGAACGCGGTGCGGGGCACCGGCGCCACCAACGTGATCATGCTGGGCGGCGTGCAATACGCCGCGACGTTGTCCCAGTGGCTCGCCAACCAGCCGACCGATCCCTTGAACAACCTGGCCGCCTCCTGGCACGTCTACAATTTCAGCTGGTGTCATGTGAACAGCTGCTGGGACGGCCAGGCCGCGCCCGTCGCCCAGCGTGTCCCGCTGGTGCTCGGCGAATTGGGGCAGAATGACCGCGGCCGCATGTTTGTCGACTCGCTGATGGACTGGATGGACGCCCGCAGCGGCAGCTACCTCGCGTGGACATGGGACGTGTGGAAGTCGGTGTGGGACCTGATCCAGAGCTACGACGGAACACCGACGCCCTACGGGGCGGCGTTCAAAGGGCGCTTTGCCTCGTAGCGCGGCCGCTCCGCTCGCCGCGCTGGTGCTCGCCTGCCATGCGGGTGCGCCGCCGGAGCCGCGTGGGCCGGCGCCGGTCGATCCCCGCGCCACCGCGGAGACGCGGGCGTTGTTCGCGAATTTACGGCGACTGGCGGGTAAGGCCCTCCTGTTCGGCCACCAGGACGACCTGGCGTACGGCGTGCAATGGTCCAACCAGCCGGGACGCTCCGATGTGAAAGAGACGGCGGGATCCTACCCCGCCGTGTACGGCTGGGACGTGGGCGGCCTCGAGGCGGACGGGGGCGCGAACCTCGACGCCGTCGCGTTCGAGCGCCAGCGCGGCTGGATCGCCGAGGGGTTCCGACGCGGGGGCGTCGTGACCCTCAGCTGGCACATGCGGAATCCCGTGAGCGGCGGCAACGCGTGGGATACGACGCGGGCCGTGCCCGCGATCCTTCCGGGCGGGGCGCAGCACGAGCATTATCGACAGTGGCTCGACCGCTTTGCGGACTATGTCAACGGTCTGCGTGCGACCGTCCTCGTGCCCGTGATCTTCCGGCCGTTCCACGAGACGAGCGGCGGGTGGTTCTGGTGGGGTGCCCGGCACGCGACGCCGGACGAGTACAAGCAACTGTGGCGCTTCACGGTCGAGTATCTGCGCGACCGCAGGGGCGTACACAACCTGCTGTGGGCCTATTCGACCGACGTGTTCGACTCGAAGCAGGCGTACCTGGAGCGCTATCCGGGCGACGCGTACGTGGATGTGCTGGGCTTCGACGATTACCAGAGCGTGCGCTCGCCGGCGACGCGCGCGGTGTTCGCACGCCGTCTCAGAGACATCGTCGAGCTGGCGGAGATTCGGGGGAAGATCCCCGCGCTCACCGAGACCGGCGTCGAGGCTGTGCCCGACTCGCTGTGGTGGACGGGGACATTGCTCGCCGGCATCAAGAGCGACTCCATGGCGCGGCGTATCGCGTGGGTGCTGGTGTGGCGCAATGCGACCTTCGAACGGGAGCACCGCTACCATTTCTTCGCCCCGTATCCGGGGCAGGCCAGCGCCGCCGACTTCGTGCGCTTCACCGAAGACCCGCTGGTGCTGCTGGAGAACGAGCTGCCCGACCTGTATCGTCCCGCGGGAGGTGGACATGACAGCCAATAGCGATGACCTGGACCGGCGCGACGCGCTGAAGCTGATCGCCGGCGGGCTCGGCCTCGCCGCGCTCGGCGGGACCGGCGCGTGCGCCCACCCGGCCGGCGCCGCTTCGGTCGAGCCGCGGCCTCATTCCGGCACCGCACCCGAGCGGTTCCTCGCCGCCCCGCCCATGGACACCGTCCGCATCGGGTTCGTCGGGGTCGGCGGGCAGGGGAGCGCACACGTGCACAACCTGCTGCGGGTCGAGGGGTGCATGATCAAGGCCGTGGACGACATCGTGCCCGAAAAGGTGACCAAGATCCAGGACCTGGTCGAGCAGGCCGGGTTCCCGCGCCCGGCGGGCTACTCCCGCGGTCCCACGGACTTCGTGCGCATGTGCGAACAGGAGGAGCTGGACCTGGTGTTCAACGCGACGCCCTGGGAGTGGCACGTCCCGATCTGCCTCGCGGCGATGCGCAACGGCAAGCACGCCGCCACCGAGGTGCCCGCTGCCTACACGCTGGACGATTGCTGGGCGCTGGTCGAGCACGCCGAGAAGTACGGCAAGCACTGCGTCATGATGGAGAACTGCAACTACGGCCGCATGGAGATGATGGTGTTCAACATGGTGCGCCAGGGCGTGTTGGGGGAGATCCTGCACGGCGAGGGCGGGTACCTGCACGACCTGCGGTCCGTGAAATTCAGCTCCGAAGGCGAAGGGCTGTGGCGCCGCGCCCATGCGATGAAGCGCAACGGCAATCTCTACCCGACGCACGGGCTCGGTCCGGTCGCCAACTGCATGGACGTGAACCGCGGCGACCGGTTTGCAACCCTGGTCTCGATGAGCAGCCCGTCCCGCGGGCTGCAGCTGTATGCCCGCGAGCACTTTGCCGATGGCTCGCCCCAGCGGCAGGAGCGGTACGTTCTGGGCGACGTCAACTGGAGCCTGATCATGACGGCGAACGGGCGCACGATCTGCGTGGGCCACGATACCAACCTGCCGCGCCCCTACAGCAGAGTGCACGTGGTCCAGGGCACGCGCGGTCTGTTTCAGGGCTACCCGGACCGCGTCTACATCGAGGGGCGGAGCAAGTCGGACGACTGGGAGCCGGCGGAGGCATACCTCGCGGAGTTCGATCACCCGCTGTGGAAGCAAATGGAAGAGAAGAGCCGGGGCGCCGGGCATGGCGGCATGGACTACCTCGAGGACTATCGGCTCATCAAGTGCCTGCGCGAAGGGCTGCCCACCGACATGAACGTGTACGACGCGGTGGCCATCAGCGCCGTCACGCCGCTGTCGGAATGGTCGGTGGCGAACGGGAGCCGGCCGGCCGAGTTCCCCGACTTCACACGCGGCCGCTGGAAGACCTGGCCGCGGCTGGGTATCGTCACGGCGTGACCGACTCGGCACCGCGCGCGCTGGTAACCGGGGGAGCGGGGTTCATTGGTTCCCATCTCGTCGATCGCCTGCAGGCGGCCGGCCACCGCGTCTGCGTGGTGGACGATCTGTCCACGGGATCGCAGAGCAATGTCCCACCGGAGGCCCGGTTGCAGCGACTCGACATCTGCGATCCCGTCTCCTTGGGCGAAGTCCTCACCGGCTTCAGACCGGAGGTAGTGTTCCACGCGGCGGCGCAGACCGACGTGCGCCGCTCGATTCGGGAGCCGGACTTCGATGCGCGCGTGAACGTGCTCGGCGCCCTGAACGTGCTGCGTGCGGCCGTAGCCGCCGGCGCGCGACGCGTCGTGTACGCGTCGTCGGCCGCCGTGTACGGCGATCCCGAGCGGCTGCCCGTGTCCGAAGCCGATCCCACACGCCCGATTTCCGAGTATGGCGCGAGCAAGCTCGCGTTCGAGCACTATCTCAGTGCCTACGCGGCCCACGGGCGGATCGAGCACGTGGTGTTGCGATTCGCCAACGTGTACGGGCCGCGCCAGCGTGGCGACGGGGAGGCCGGTGTCGTGGCGATCTTCACGCAACGGATGATCGCGGGTGAGCCCGTAACGATCTTCGGCGACGGCGCGAAGACGCGTGACTATGTGTACGTCGGCGACGTCGTGGAGGCGGCCATGCGGGCGGCAGCCGGACCCGCGGGCGTGGTCGCCAATGTCGGGTGGGGGCGCGAAGTGTCGGACCGCGAGCTGTTTGGCGCAGTGGCGGCGGCCACGGGATACGGGAAACAGCCGACTCACGCCGCGGACCGGCGGGGCGACATCGCGCGGATCTGCCTCGACCCCGCGGTGGCGCAGCGGGCCTGGGACTGGCGTGCGTCCATGCCACTCGCGGAGGGCGTGCGACGGGTGGTGGAGCACGCGCGGGCCAAGCTCGAGCCCGCGAGGTAGGGCCATCGGCGCCCCTGCGCTCGTGATCCTCGCGGCCGGTGTCGGCAGCCGCTACGGCGGGCCGAAGCAGATCGAGCCGGTCGGGCCGGCCGGCGCCACGCTGCTCGACTACAGCATCTTCGACGCGCGGCGCGCGGGCTTCGAAACGGTCGTCGTGGTCACCCGGCCGGAGCTCGCGACGGCGTTCGACCGGATCGGCGCGACAGTCGTGATCCAGCGGCTCGACGACCTCCCACCCGGCCTGACCATCCCGCCCGCGCGCACCAAGCCGTGGGGCACGGGCCATGCGGTGCTGGCGGCGGCGCCCGCGGTGGGCGGTCCCTTCGCCGTGGTCAATGCGGACGATTTCTACGGCCGCGATGGGTTCACGCGGGCGGCGGAGTTCCTCGCCGTCGGGCACGCGGGCGAATCCCCCGCGACGTTCGCCAATGTCGCCTACCCGCTGCGCGACACGCTCAGCGCCGCCGGCGGCGTGAACCGCGCGGTGTGCCGCGCCGACGGGGCTGGGTGGCTCGAATCCATGGAGGAAGTGGTGGACATCCGGCATCTGCGAGACGGCACGTATGAAGGAACCGATGCCCGCGGCCGGCTGGTGCGGCTCGCGGGAGACGCATTCGTCTCGATGAACCTGTGGGTGTTCACACCGGCGGTGTTCACGCTGCTGCGACGCGGCTTCACGGAGTTCCTGTCTCACGCCGATGCCGGGCGGAGCGAGTTCCTGATCTCGCACGGGATCCGGGACGCGGTCCGGCGCAACGAGGCGCGCGTGCGGCTGCTGGGCACGAGCGGCCGCTGGCTCGGCGTGACCTACCCGGACGACCGCCCGCGCGTGACGGCGGCGTTGCGGCAGCTCGTGGCGGCGGGCGAGTACCCGGAGCGGCTCTGGCCGTGAGACTGGACACGCTCGATTGGATCGTGCTGGCGCTGTACGGCCTCGTGTGCGTGGCGATCGGCCTGGCGGTGGCGCGCCGTGCCGGCGAGGGCCGACAGGAGTTCTTCCTCTCCGGTCGCCGGCTGCCGTGGTGGCTCCTGGGCGTGTCCCTCGTGGCCACGACGTTCTCGACCGATACGCCGAACCTCATCACCGATCTCGTGCGCACCGGCGGCGTGAGCCAGAACTGGGTCTGGTGGGCCTTCGCGGTGACGGGCATGTGCACCGTGTTCTTCTACGCCAAGCTGTGGCGCCGCTCCGCCGCCCTCACCGACATCGCGTTTTACGAGGTCCGCTACGCCGGCAAGCCGGCGGCGTTTCTCCGCGGGTTCCGGGCGATCTATCTCGGCGTGTTCTTCAACGTGATGATCATGGCGTCGGTCAATCTCTCCGCGACCAAGATCGCGGGCGTGATGCTCGGCTGGGATCGCCATACGGCGGTGCTCATCGGGGGCGGCGTCACGGTGCTCTACGCCGCAAGCTCCGGGCTGTCGGGAGTCGTGCTGACCGATTTCGTCCAGTTCGTTATCGCGATGGCGGGGGCCGTGCTGGCTGCCGTCGTCGCCCTCGGGCTCCCCCAAGTGGGTGGCCTGTCGGGGCTGTTCGCCCATCCCGCGGTGGCCGGCCGCTTGTCGCTCTTACCCGACTTCTCGGACTGGAGCACGGCGGCGGCCGTCCTGGTCGTGCCGCTGGCCGTGCAGTGGTGGAGCACGTGGTATCCCGGCGCCGAGCCGGGAGGCGGGGGCTACGTGGCGCAGCGCATGCTCGCCGCGCCCACCGAGCGCGACGCCATGCGGACGACGCTGCTGTTCAACGTGCTGCATTATGCTGTACGGCCATGGCCGTGGATCATCGTGGCGCTCGCGTCGCTGATCGTCTATCCCGACCTCGCCTCGATCGCCGCCCGGTTTCCGCACATCGACCGGGCGATCGTGCGG
>WNFW01006301.1_pt1 | contig 20116 bp, 17 predicted proteins | sample 5400131 | NCBI WGS metagenome assembly WNFW01 (sample SAMN13153362, study PRJNA577476) | soil metagenome | isolation source: 20 cm soil or saprolite under grassland replicate 1 | place: USA:California | collected 2016-06-15 | reverse complement strand
AGGCGCGAACTACATCGTCATGTTTGTCGGATGGGAGGGCGTGGGCCTCTGTTCGTACCTGCTGATCGGGTTCTACTACGACAAGAACTTCGCCGCGGATGCGGGCAAGAAAGCATTCATCGTCAACCGCATCGGCGACTTCGGCTTCATGCTGGGAATGTTTTTGCTTTTCCGCGCGTTCCGTACGTTGGATTTCCAAACTCTCTTTGATGCACAACATGCGGCCGGATGGCCGGTTGAAGCTTATGGCCAATTCGGGACGATAACGATTGCGTGCCTGCTGCTCTTCATGGGCGCTACCGGAAAATCGGCTCAGCTTCCGCTGTACGTCTGGCTACCCGATGCCATGGAAGGCCCAACGCCGGTCAGCGCGTTGATTCATGCGGCGACCATGGTCACCGCAGGCGTTTACGTCGTCGCGCGCTCGCATATTCTGTTCACGCATGCGCCGACGGCGATGCTCGTCGTCGCCATCGTGGGATGCGCGACTGCGTTCTTCGCCGCCACCATCGGTTTGGTGCAAACGGACATCAAAAAGGTTCTGGCGTATTCCACCGTCAGCCAGCTCGGCTACATGTTTCTCGCCTGCGGCGTGGGCGCGTTCACCGCGGGCATTTTCCATCTGATGACCCACGCATTCTTCAAAGCGCTGCTCTTTCTCGCCGCCGGCTCCGTGATTCACGCCATGGGCGGTGAACAGGAAATGTCCAAGATGGGCGGCCTCAGCAAAAAGGTTCGTTGGACCTACGCCACAATGTTCATTGCTACTCTCGCGATCGCTGGCATTCCGCCATTCGCAGGATTCTTTTCGAAGGACGCCATTTTGTTCTCGTCGTTTCAGAGCCCTACTGGCGGGCGCGTTCTCTATGCCTTCGGACTGCTCACTGCTTTGCTCACGGCGTTCTACATGTTCCGCCTGATTTTCCTCACCTTCAGCGGCAAGCCGCGCTATGACGAGAAGAAAGTTCACGTGCACGAGTCGCCCTGGAGCATGCTCGGGCCGCTCGTAGTTCTCGCCATCCTCTCTGTGATTGGCGGCTGGTTCGTCCTGCCGACGTTCTTCCAGGGGCCGGACTATTTCGCCAATTTCCTGGGGCCGGTTTTCGGTGGCCATGAATCCATGGAAGCAGCCACTGAAGCCGCGACGCACCAGTTCGAATTGATCCTTGCTGGAGTCGCCGTGGCAGCCGCCTTGATTGGCCTCGCGGTCGCATACTGGCTGTACATCAAAAGGCCCTCGAAGGCCGACGACCTCGCGAAGTCCATGAAGCCTGCGTACACCACGCTGCTGAACAAATATTACGTTGATGAGCTGTACGCCGCGGCAGTCGTTCGGCCGCTGCTGTGGCTCTCCACGAACGCGTTCTGGAAAGCCACCGACGTAGCGGGGATCGATGGCACGGTGAATGGCATTGCGCATGGAGCAAGGGCCATCGGCGACGGCGTGCGCCATTCGCAATCCGGAAACACGCGCAGCTACGCCGTGTGGGTCGTGGTCGGCGCCATCGTGGTGCTCGCGGTCATCTTCTTCTGGCCGGTCGCCAGCAAAACCGCTCTGGGATTGGTGCGCTGATGCTCTCCGGCGGACATCTGCTCTCGGTATTGATCTTCTTCCCCGCTGTCGGCGCAGTTGCACTGATGCTGCTGCGCGGTGACGACCACAATTTCATCCGCTCCATCACCGTGGTCGTCGCCGTCGCGGAATTTCTTTTTTCACTGATTCTCCTGCGCGGCGTGCCCATCGGCTCTTCCGGATATCAGCTCGAAGAGTTTGCCAAGTGGATTCCCGCGCCGCCGATTCACTACCACCTCGGCGTGGACGGCATCAGCATGTTCCTCGTCATCCTGACGACGTTCCTGACGCCCATCTCAGTTTTGGCCTCGTGGAACAGCATCCAGCATCGCGTGAAAGAATTCTTCGTAATGCTGCTGATGCTCGAAGTTGGCGTGGTCGGCGTTTTTCTCTCGCTCGACATGTTCCTCTTCTTTCTTTTCTGGGAATTGATGCTGATTCCGATGGCTTTCCTGATCGGCATTTGGGGCCACGACCGGCGCGTGTACGCCGCGGTGAAATTTGTTCTCTACACCATGGCTGGCTCCATCCTGATGCTCGTCGGCATCATCTGGCTCTACAACGCCACGGGCACGTTCGATTTGCCCACCATTCAGCAAACGCTTGCGAACGGCCAGCTCATTCTCGAGCCGCGCACGGAGATGCTGCTTTTCCTGGCTTTCTTCGTCGCGTTTGCCATCAAAGTGCCGCTCTTCCCGCTGCACACCTGGCTGCCGGACGCGCACGTGGAAGCGCCGACGGCCGGTTCGGTGATGCTTGCGGGCGTGCTGCTGAAGCTCGGCACCTACGGCATGATGCGTTTCTGCCTGCCGCTGTTTCCGGAGGCTTCGCATCGCGCAGCGCGTTGGGTCGCGGTACTGGCGATCATTGGAATCATTTACGGCGCGCTGGTTTCCCTGGTGCAGCCCAACCTGAAAAAACTGGTCGCGTATTCCTCGGTCAGCCACCTCGGCTTCGTGGTGCTGGGCATCTTCGCGTTCCACAACATTTCCATGCAGGGCGCGGTGTACCAGATGCTCGCGCACGGAATTTCCACCGGCGCGCTGTTCCTGCTGGTCGGCATGCTTTACGACCGGCGACACACGTTTGAGATCAGCGAGTTTGGCGGGCTTTCGACGCCAATGCCGAAGCTCGCGGCACTCTTTCTTTTCGTGGCGCTCTCTTCGCTGGGCCTGCCCATGCTCAACGGCTTTGTCGGCGAATTCCTGATTCTGCTGGGCACCTATCAGCGCCATTGGGGATGGGCCGCGTGGGCCGCGCTCGGCGTGATTCTCTCCGCGTGCTACTTGTTGTGGTCGTACCAGCGCGTTTTCTTCGGCGAAATCACGCGCGAGAAAAACCGCACGCTGCCGGATGTTTCCTCTCGTGAGAAGTGGATTCTCGCGACAATGGCCGTGATGACACTGTGGATGGGCGTCGGCTCGTCGTTTATTACGCGGCGCACGGCGGCTGCCACGCAAACCGTGATGGACCAGGTGGAACCGCAGCGCGCGTACGAGGCCACCGCGCCTGTCGCTCCTGCCGCATCACAGCCGCAGCTAAAGAACGTTTCGCCACACGCAGGAACAATTTCCATGGAAAGGCTGGGAACCCGCTAGGTGGAAAACTTGCCCCGCGTGATCGACGTGTACCGCACGCTTCCCGAGCTGGTCTGGTGCGGCTTCGGCGTGCTGGTGATGTTTCTCCAACCGTTCGTGCGCAGCCGGCAATTCTTCACTTTTCTGGCGCTGCTCGGCTCGCTCGCGGGAACGATTGCAGCATTCACCGCGCTCATCCACGGTGGACCGGGCTTCTACGGACTTGTACAATCGGATTCCTTCAGTTTCTTTTTCCGGCTGCTGGTGGGAAGCGTCTCGTTTCTCGTAGTACTGGCGGCCGGGCCTTACCTGGACCGCGAAAAGCTGCCCATTGCCGAATTTTACGCGCTGCTCTTTTTCGCCACCGCAGGAATGGGCGTGCTGGCCTCGGCACAGGAGTTGCTCACCGCGTTCATCGGCCTGGAGATGAGCTCGATTTCGAGCTACGTCCTGGCCGGCTACCGGCGCGATTCGCTGAAGTCCAGTGAATCGGCCATGAAATATTTCCTGCTGGGCTCGTTCGCCACAGCGTTTTTCCTCTACGGCATCGCCCTGGTCTATGGCGCGACGGGTACGACCCTGCTGGACAAAATGGCCGGTGTCGACGTGGCAAGCACGCTGCTGAAGCTCGGCCTCGCGATGATCCTGATCGGGCTGGGCTTCAAGGTGGCCGCCGCGCCGTTCCAGGTATGGACGCCGGACGTTTACGAAGGCGCGCCGACCCCGGTCACCGCGCTTTTTTCCGCGGGACCGAAAGCTGCGGCGTTCGCGCTGCTGCTGCGCATTTTCGCCACTGTGCCCGCAGCGACACACTACTGGTTCTGGGCCTTCTGGCTGCTCGCCGCGCTGACCATGTTCGCGGGCAACCTCGGCGCGCTGGTGCAGACCAACATGAAGCGACTGCTGGCGTACAGTTCCATCGCGCACGCGGGATACATCCTGGTCGCGTTCGCCGCGGTCACATCCATGGCCCAGGGCGGGTCGGCGGAAGCCGCTCCCGCTTATGCCGCCGTGCTCTTTTACCTTTTGAGTTACGCGCTGGTGAAGCTCGGCGCGTTTACCATCGTTTCGCAACTGGGCGGCACGGGCGAAAAGAATCTGTCCCTCGACGACTACGCCGGGCTTTCGCAGCGGCAGCCCTTTGTCGCGGCGATGCTGAGTATCTATCTGCTTTCACTGCTCGGGCTGCCGGTGACGGCGGGCTTCTTCGGCAAGTTCTACATTTTCAAGGCGGCGGTAAATTCCCATTTGATGTCGCTCGCCGTGCTGATGGCCATCAATAGCGTAATCGGCGCTTACTACTACTTGCGCGTGATCGTGGTGATGTACATGCGCGAGCCCAGTGCGGAGGCCGCCGCGCTCGCCCCCGTGCCATTCCCTCTCGGAGTCAACGCCGTTCTGCTCATCACCTTTGTGGGAACCATTCTGTTCGGCGTGTATCCGAACCCGGTCATCAATTTCATCCTGCGGCCGAGCCTTCTCGGCCACTAACCCTGCTTCGATACACGCTGTGTTTCGGTCGAATGCAAAACAAAACGGTCCGGAGGCTTCCGCCCCAGGGCCGTTTCCGTCAGCCCAGTTCCGAACCTACTTCACTTTGAGAATGATCATCAAGAACGTAAACAAAACCAGCGTCTCGACGAACGCCAGACTGAGGAGCATCGGCGTAAAAATGCTCCCCGCGGCGCCGGGATTGCGTGCGATTCCCTCAAGCGCCGCTGCACCGATTCTCCCTTGCGCGAGACCACATCCAAATGCAGCAATGCCCATCCCGAACGCAGCTGCAATCCAGAGTGCGGCGTGGCCCTCTCCGGCCCCTCCGGCGCTTCCCTGTGCAAATGCCGCCGGCGCGAACACAATTGCCCCGATCAACACCGTCAACACCATACTCCACTTCTTCATCACTGCCTCCTTATGAATGCCGCCAGGAGGTGGTTACCGGACACCGTGCAGCCGGGCTCACACTGGAGCGGCACCTTGCCGGCAACCCTCACCGGCAAATACTGGCTAATGTTCTTCAGCCGTGGCCATCCCGAGATAGGAGGCCGGCAAAACCGTGAACAGAATTGTCTGCACAAACGCCACGAGAATGTGCAGAGCAATGAATATCAGTGGAATCAAGGAGGGGAATATTCCGATCGCGATCCCAGCCAGGGGGGACCAGTCCCAAACGAGAGTCGTCGTCTGCGCGAGCAGGCTCAGGAAAAGAGCGTAGATCATGTCGCTAGCAAAAATGTTGGCATAGAGACGCACAGTTAGTGAGAGCACCCGTGCGAGCGTGCTGATGATCTCGACCGGCATGATCAGCCAGGCAATCCACCATTTGGTTCCCGCAGAGAAATGCTTCACGTAGTTTAGGGCTCCGTGATGGCGGATCCCTTGCCAGTTGAAATAGATAAAGATAACTGTGGCGCACGCCAGGGGAACGGTTACATTGCCAGTTGGGGCGGAAAACAAGGGAAACAAGCTAAAGAGGTTTGAAAAAAGAATAAAGAGGCTGACCGTCCCGATAAGATAGATGTACGAGCGAGCATGCTTGCCGGCGCTCTCATCGAGAATATCCCGGATGCCCAGGCGCATCGGGTTGGTGATCAAGAGCTCCGCGACCTGCTGCATTGAGCCCGAGCACAAGGGCTCCCATAATCACGTGCTCTGGGATAGGCAGTTCCGGATTCTCGGGTTGAATATGCAGCGCCTGAAGAATTGCCAGCGCCAACGGCCCCAGGTAGTGGTTTACGAGATGCGTAATCGGACTGAGAGTCTCTTCCATTTTCTGCCACTCGTGAGAGGCTTAGCCCCTCATTCGATCGATTGCAAGATTTCCCACACACTCGCCGTGATGGTTGCCGCTGCAAAGGCACAGAGTCCAATCACGATGCTCAACAGTGGAACGTGTAGAAAGATAAAAATACCATACAATGCGAAACCTATCAAAACGTAGCGAAGTGTCACGGCCAAGTAAGTTGCACTTTGCCCTTTGCGTTTCTCTGTTGCGCCTTTCCCGGCAGCGGCCAAAGTGAACGCCTCTGTTCCACGTTTCATCCACCAAAAATTAAGCCAGGCGAGACCAGAGCCGAAGATCAGACCAGCCGCCCAATCCAACCGGTGGAGAAGAGTGGCAAGAAGCCCTGCGGCAACGCCAAAAGCGGGAATCAGGTAGATGATCCGGCGCACAGTTCTGTGCCCGACTGGAGACGCGGTTGTTGGCTCGGGAGTTAAACTTGTCATGGTTTGCTGCCTAGAGTTCAGCGAAATCTCCGGGCAATCTCGAGAATTCCACCGGCAAAGCCAAGACATCCAAAGACGATCATCAACCATGGAGCCGTGTGCAACCACTGATCGAGAAAATAGCCAATCAGTCCGCCAACCACGACGACCGCGACAAATGTGAACGGCAATTCCATCGCTGTCGCAAGCTGAGATGAGGTGGACTTCGCCTTCTCAGGTTTCGGTGATTGGGGGCTCTCCGGCTTATCGTCCGAGGGCATATTGAGCGAGCTGCGCATATTCGGCGAGCCGCGTGAACGGCTCAGGATACAACCCGGCAGCCAGCGTGACAAACACGGCCACGCCGAGCGCCACGGCTTGCGCGCTGCTCATGACGGGACGCGGCGCTTCGCCTGGTTGCTTGAGCCAGGCGTGCACAATGATGCGAAAGTAGTAGTAAAGCGCGGGCACAATGTAAAGTGCGGCGATGAGCACTAACACGGGATGGTGAGTTTCAATCAGCGACAGAAAAATAAAGTACTTGCCCATGAACCCGGCCGTAGGAGGAATTCCCGCAAGCGAAAGCATGAAGATAAGCAGCAGCACGGCCGCCGCGGGGCTGCGCTGGTACAGGCCGTTCAAATCTTCCAGTTCCTCGCCAATGAGCCCCTTCTGGCGCAGAACAATGATCACCGCGAAAGCGCCTGTGGTCATAAATACGTAGGCCAGTAAATAAAATGCGATTCCCTTCGCACCAGCCTGGTTTAGTCCAGGTCCCTCCACGGAGAAGGCCCCAACCACACCAAGTAAAATGTATCCAACATGCGAAATTGAGGAGTACGCCAAGAGCCGCTTCACATTCGTCTGAGTAATCGCAGCAAGATTGCCCCAAGTGAGGGATGCGACTGCAATTCCGGCCACCAAATAGATCCACTCCGTGCGGGAAACAGTAAAAACATTCAGAAAAAGGCGCAAAAGCAGGGCAAAGCTCGCCGTCTTGGAAGCCACACTCACATAGGTGGTGATTGGAGTCGGCGCGCCCTCGTAGACGTCTGGCGCCCACTGGTGAAACGGCACGGCCGCGACTTTGAAAAAAAGTCCAACTGCCACTAAAACGAAAGCGAGGATTGGAAGCAATTGCAGGAGGACAGGATCGAAATTCTGCGCGATCGGCAGATCCCTTTGCAACATCTGGCGCATCGGTTCGCCTTGCGCACCGGACAGATGGCTGACCGCAACGACGTGTGCCAATTGTCTCAGCTGCCCGAGCGCAGACCCGATGAGCCCAATATTGGTCGAAGCGCTGAGGCCATACAGAAAAGAAAAACCATAAGCCAGAATCCCGGAGCTGAACGCGCCCAGCAAAACGTATTTCAGCGAAGCCTCATTCGAGCGCTTGTCGCGGCGCAAGAAGCCGGTCAGAACGTAGAAGCTGAGCGCCATGGTCTCCAGGCCCAGGAACATGACGATGAGGTCGGAGCCCGAGGCCATGAACATCATCCCGACGCAGGCGAAAAGCAGCAGCGCGTAGTATTCGCCTTCCTGTTCTTGTTCGATCTCCAGGAATTTTACGGAAAGCAAGATCACCAGCGCGGTAGCAGCAAGAAAAAGCCCGGCAAAGAAAAGAAAAAACGGGTCCACGATGACGGAGTCATGAAACCCGTATTGCGAACCGTTCGCAGCAACGGGGAGCCGCAATTTCCAAACCGTGTAAGCGCTGAACAACGTGCCTACGAAAGCAAGCCCGGCATTCAGATATCTTTCTTTTGCCCCGAGCGTGAAATCGATCAGCAGAATGCCCAACCCAAAGAGAGTCAGCTGGACCTCCGGGAGAATAACGGCTCCATCTCCCCGCAGGTAATCCGTGATCGCGCTGAGAAAAGAGATATGCATGCGTCCGGCTTATTTCGTTTCCGCCATCGCGGCAGGAACTTCCGCGAGAGGCAATTTTGCGCGCTCCATCTGGTAAAAATTGGGATTCACCTGCCGGACGATGTTTTCGACGGGTTTATCGATGAGCGCAAAAAACGGTTTTGGATAAATGCCGATCCAGAAGGCCAGAAAAATCAGCGGGATCAGCGTGGCCATCTCGCGCAGATTCAAGTCCGGCAAATGTTCATTGGCGGGTTGGGTGACCGGGCCAAACATCACGCGCTGGTAAAGCCACAGCAGGTAGGCCGCGCCCAGAATCACACCGAGGGTGCCCCAAGCCGCCCAGGCCTTGCTGACCTGAAACGCGCCTTGCAGAATCGTGAATTCTCCGATGAAGCCGTTCAGCAGCGGCATCCCCAGCGAACTGAGGCTGATAATCAGATACACCGCGGCAAAGTTCGGCATGGGCGTCGCCAGGCCGCCGAACTCCGAGATTAAGCGTGTGTGCCGCCGCTCGTAGAGCACGCCGACAATCAAGAAGAGCGCGCCCGTCGAGATGCCATGGTTGATCTGCTGAAGCACACTGCCGGCGAGGCCGTTGGGCGTGAGCGCAAAAATTCCCAGCGTACAGAAACCCAAATGGCTGACCGAGCTGTAGGCAATCAGCCGCTTCATGTCCTTTTGCATGAGGCAAACCAGCGCGCCGTACACGATGCCAATCAGTGAAAGTACGATGACCACCTGGATGATGCGCGAGCGCATCGGGCCGTCTGCCGGCAGGAGCGGAAGGGAAAAGCGGATGAAGCCGTACGTTCCCATCTTCAGCAAAACGCCGGCCAGAATCACGGAGCCCGCCGTGGGCGCTTCGGTGTGCGCGTCCGGCAGCCAGGTGTGGAACGGGAACATCGGCACTTTAATGGCAAAGGCGAAGAAGAAGGCCCAGAACAGCCAAACCTTTAGCGGATCGGAGAAAGTCTGTGCCCCTTTAAGCAGCGTTGGTACATCGAACGTACGCGTCGCGCCTGGATCCACTGGCGCGTAGAAGTACAGCGCCAGAATTCCGAGCAGCATGACCACTGATCCCGCCAAGGTGTACAGAAAGAACTTGATGGCTGCGTAGAGCCGCCGGTCGCTTCCCCAAACGCCGATGAGGAAGTACATGGGAACCAGCATCACTTCCCAGAAAACGTAAAAGAGGAAGAAATCCAGCGACACAAACACGCCAATCATGCCGGTCTGCAACAGCAGCAACAGAATGTAGTATTCCTTGGTGCGCTGGTGAATGGCGCTCCAGGAAGAGAGGATGGCAATCATCCCCAGGAAGGTAGTGAGCATGACCAGCAGCAGGCTGATGCCGTCGATTCCCAGGTGATACCGCGCCCCAATCGTAGGAATCCACGCAACGTTTTCCTGAAACGAGAACGGGTCCGGCCCAGGTTTCCACCAGCGAACCAAGGGAATGGAAACGAGAAAACCGAGCACGCCGAAGATGTTGCCGGCGATCTTGTGCGCCATCTCCGCTTCGCGGGGAATAAACAGCAAGAGAATTGCGCCCACGAGCGGCGTGAAGAGAACTACGCTCAAGATGTGATTCGCAAAAAAGTCCATTCTCCGCCTCTCAGCGCGCCCCGCGCAGCACTACATGGAGGTGTTGTTGGTAATACGCCAGCAGAATCACCAGCCCGACCAAAATCAACAGCGCGTAACTCGAAAACGTGCCCGTTTGCAAAAATCGGATTGGAAAACTTAGGAGCTGCGTCAGCTTGGCGCCGAAATTCAGTAGCCCATCGATGATCCACTTGTCCCACCACATCGAAAGCGTCGAGCCAAAGCGCGCCAGCCATCCCGTGCCATCTACGCCCAGGCCATCAATCACTTTCGCATCAAACTGGCCGAGCAACGTCCCAAGGTCCTTCGTTCGGTTCACGAACATCGCGTCATAAATCTCGTCGACGTAATATTTGTGGAAGAGCACGCGGTAGAAGCCGCTCATTTTCCCCGCAATCAATTCCGGTGCGAACCTCTTTGTGCGGTAGAACTCATACGCGAGCCAAATGCCGCCAATGGCAACGGCAATGGAAGCGAACATGAGGAAATATTCGGTCGGCGACGTCTGTGAAACGGCTTTCGCAGATTCTGTCCCCGCTCCAGCGGTGGACAAAACGGGCTCAAGAAACTTCTCGAATTGGTTGCTCCCGCCCAGGGCCGCGGGCCAGCCAATCCATCCGCCGACGATCGAAAGCACTGCAAGAATCATGAGCGGGATGGTCATCGACTGCGGTGATTCGTGAACGTGTTTCTGGGCGTGATCATCGGCGCGGGAATAGCCGAAAAACGTGAGGAACACCAGCCGGAACATGTAGAACGCGGTCATACCAGCGGTGACGAAGCCGACAATCCACAAAGCGGGGTGCCTTTCGAACGCACCTCCCAGAATTTCATCCTTGCTGAAAAATCCCGCCAGAGGAGGAATCCCCGCAATCGCGAGGGTTGCGACGAAGAACGTTCTTGCGGTGACCGGAATCTTGTCCCACAAGCCGCCCATTTTTTGAATGTCCTGCTCGCCGGACATGGCGTGAATCACACTGCCCGCGCCGAGAAACAAGAGCGCTTTGAAGAAAGCGTGCGTCATCAGATGAAAAATGCCGGCCGCGAATGCGCCTGCGCCGAGCGCCAGAAACATGTAGCCAAGCTGACTGATGGTGGAGTACGCGAGGACTTTCTTGATGTCGTTCTGTACCAGCGCCATGGATGCCGCGAAAATCGCCGTGACCACGCCGACCACAGCGACAACGTCCATGGCCTTCGGCGCAAGCTGGTAGACGGCGTTCATCCGCACAACCATATACACGCCGGCGGTCACCATGGTGGCCGCGTGGATCAAAGCGCTCACCGGCGTGGGACCTTCCATGGCATCGGGGAGCCAGACGTACAGCGGAATTTGTGCGGACTTCCCTGCCGCGCCAACAAATAGCAACAGCGCAATCGCCGTCAGGACGGGCGCTCCCACGGCCAGGGCATGGGCGCCCAGCGCTGCCTCCAAAGCTTGCCGGATTCCCGAATTTGCCGCGACATCGGCCAGTCCCGCCGATGTAAAGCGGATGGTGCCGAACGTCACGGCCGTCAGTAAAATGCCGAGAATGAATCCAGCGTCCCCAATGCGGTTCACGATAAACGCTTTTTTGCCGGCATCGGAGGCGGACTTTTTCAAGAAGTAAAATCCGATCAGCAAATAGCTGCACAGCCCGACGCCTTCCCAGCCAACGAACATGAGCAGCATGTTGTTCGCCAGGACCAGCGTCAGCATGGAGAACATGAACAGGTTCATGTAGCCGAAGAAGCGGTAGTAGCCGCCATCGTGGCCCATGTAGCCGATCGAGTAGATGTGAATGAGGAAACCGACGCCGGTAACCACCAGCACCATGACGCAGGAGAGCGGGTCGAGCAGATATCCCCAGTCGGCGGTAAAGCGTATCAGGTGCCCGGTACTCAACTGCATCTGGCCCGGCGTGAGCCATTCGAAAAGGACGTGCTGCGCGACGCGGTTCTCCGGATCGGCAGCCAACAATTGCGTCACCGCGCCCAGCGCGAAGGCGAACGACAGTCCCACACTGCCGACGCAGAACACGCTGACCGCGGCATTGGGAAGCCGCCGGCCCACAAAAAGCATCAGCGCCGCCGTTACCAGCGGAAACAGCGGGATGAGCCACAGGTGCTCGAGGAAAAACCCCGATGGCGTCATGCGAATTTCTTTCCTTGCATCGTCATTTCGTAGCGCGCCACTACCACTTCAACAAATCCATTTCGTCCGCCAAAACAGTTTCGCGGTTGCGGAAAAACGCGATGATGATCCCCAATCCGACTGCGGCTTCCGCGGCTGCATCCGCGATAATGAACAGCGCGAAGACCTGGCCTGCCACATCTCCGTAAAGACGTGAGAACGCCACCAAATTGATGTTCACCGCGTTCAAAATCAGCTCGATGGACATCAACACCACGATCACATTGCGCCGCGTGACCACGCCGATCACCCCAACAATAAAAAGCGCGAGCCCGAGAAAAAGATAATGTCCAATCGGAAGCATGTATCCTTATGCCCTCTTCTTTGCCATCACCACCGCGCCGATCATGGCCACCAACAACAAAACCGATGCAATCTCGAACGGCAACAGATAACTTTCAAACAAACTCCTTGCCACCGCCTCGGAATTTGGCGGCAGCTTATCCACGGGCGCAGCCGCAAGCACGGGCATGCCCTGCCCGGGCATTTTTCCGGTCGACCAAAGCATCAGACCCACCTGTGCCGCCAGCGCCAACGAGATCAGCATCGCCACCCATTTCTGCCGCGCAAATTGCAATTGGCGCACTGCCACGTCCAGGTTCACCAGCATGATCACGAAAACGAAAAGCACCATGATCCCGCCGACGTAAAGAATGATCTGCACGATGAACAAGAATTCCGCGCGCAATTGCAAGAAGATTCCGGCGGTTGCGAGCAGCGCAGTAATGAGAAAGATGGCACTATGCACGACATTCCGCCGCGTGACCGTCAAAATCGCACTGACCACGGCGATCGCCGCAAAAAAGTAAAAGATCACTTGATCAAGCATAAGGATCCGGAGCGGCACCGCCGGCCTGCTGCCGCTCGCTCTTCTGCTCCATGGCCAAAATGAACAGCGCCACGATTAGCGCGATGATGGATGCGGGAATCGTGGCCAAAAGCAGCCACCCGCCTTCCAGATGCAAATACGACCCCGCGATCATGGCAATCCCGATCAGCAGCACGTTGATGATGGACAGCGGGATCAGGAAATGCCAGCCGAGGCGCATCAACTGGTCGAAGCGGTAGCGCGGGATCGTGAAGCGCAGCCACATGAAGAAATAAAGGTACGCGCTCACTTTGAAAATAAACCAGAAGCCGCCGTGAATGCCCTCATAGAAGGGCTTTGCCGCGGAAGCCAACGACGGGTTTACAAACGGTGTCCGCAATAGCACGGGCGCGGCAAGGACCACGGCCACCGTAAAACACAAGCCCGCCACGGCCAGCATAAACAATTGCTGCACCCGCGCCGGCTGCTTGGGCGTGCGCATCAGACAATAGACGCCAATGGCCACCAACAAGAGCGGTGGCAGAAAGTCGATAAAATCCAGCCAGTGCGTTCTCGGAAACGGCCGCAACCAGCCGCCAAGAAATAGAGTCGTCGCGACCGAAGCGACCACAATCATGTTCGTGTACTCGGCAAGAAAATAAAGCGACCAGCGGAAGCCGCTGAATTCCGTCATGTAACCGGCCACCAACTCGGATTCCGCTTCCGGCAAATCAAATGGCGCGCGATTCGTTTCGGCGATGGACGCCACCAGGTAAACGAAAAACGCCACCGGCGCGAGTAATCCAAACCACATGCCCTGTTCGTGCTGCGCTTGCACAATCGAAGTGATATTCAGCGTGCCGGCAAACAACAACCCGCACACCAGCGCCATGCCCGCTGCCGTCTCGTAACTCACCAGTTGCGCGGAACTTCGCAGCGCGCCCATCAGGGAATAGTGGCTGTTCGACGCCCATCCACCCAGCACGATTCCGAAGATTCCCAAGGCGCTCACACCAACGACAAAAAGGATTCCGATATTGATGTCTTTCGCGATTTGGAACGCCGGCCCGATCGCCAAGCCCGCCATCGCCAGCAGCGCCGCCCCAACGGAAAGCACCGGCGCGAGCCAGAAGACCAGTTTGTCTGCGTCGTCCGGAATAATGTCTTCCTTGATCAGTAGCTTCACGGCGTCGGCAATTGGCTGCAGCCAAACCAGCGGCGCCCAATACTGCTTCACGAATTCCAACGTGGCTTGTGTTAAGCCTTGCATCCGTTCCCCATCACCCCAGCGGCACTCAACCTGTCTTTCAAGTTCACCACCCTAGCGATCCACTTCACCCAAAACAATGTCCAGTGTTCCAATGATGGCCACCACGTCTGCCACCAAGTGTCCCCGCGCCATCTGGTCAAACGCCTGCAAATTCACAAACGACGGCGGCCGGATGCGCACGCGATACGGCTGCACCGTCCCATCGCTGATGACGTAGTAGCCCAACTCGCCCTTTGGCGCTTCAATGGCGTGATAGACCTCGCCCGGCGGCGGCTTCAGAACCTTGCCCACTTTCGCCATAATCGGCCCGGCGGGAATGTTCTCGATCGCCTGCAGGCAAATCAGGCGCGACTGCCGCATCTCTTCCATGCGCACGAGATACCGGTCGTAGGTGTCACCGGTCGTGCCCACTGGAATTTCGAACTTGTACTGATCGTATGCCGCGTACGGCATCGCTTTGCGGATGTCCCACTTCACTCCGCTGGCGCGCAGCACCGGCCCGGTTGCGCCAATTGCGATGGCATCGGCGGCCTTTAAAATCCCAACGCCCTTGGTGCGCCCCAGCCAGATGCGGTTTTGCGTCAGCAGCTCTTCGTAATCGCCGACGCGCGATTCGAAAGCTTTGCAAAAACGCTCGACGTCTTTTTCCAGTGTGTCATACGCCTCATACTGCAGCCCGCCGATGCGAAACGCGTGCGTGGTCAGCCGCGCGCCGCAATACTTCTCGAAAATCTTCAGGATCTCTTCGCGCTCTCGAAAACAATAGAAAAGCGGCGTGAGCGCGCCAATGTCCAAGGCATGCGTTCCCAGCCACAAAAGATGGCTGGCAATCCGCTGCAGCTCCGTCAGGATCGTTCGGATCACGCGCGCGCGCGGCGGCGCTTCCACCATCAGCAATTTCTCGATGGCCTCGCAATACCCCAGGCCGTTGCTGACCGCCGCGACGTAATCCATGCGGTCCACATACGGCGCGAACTGCTGATACGAGCGGTGCTCCGCGATTTTCTCCACGCCCCGGTGCAGATACCCAATCATGCATTCGGAGCCGATCACGCGCTCGCCATCGAGCTTCAGCTTCACGCGCAGCACCCCGTGGGTGGACGGGTGCTGCGGCCCCATGTTCAGGATGAGTTCATCCGCGCCCAGCAGCGTCTTCTGATCAGTTGTTGTCTCGGTGCTCAGCGTCGTCGTCCTTCCAATCCGACCTTCTTGTTGCCGATGACTTGCCGCTCTTTCGCTTTTCTTTTCCTATTCCCTACTTATGACTGAGAACTGCATACTGAAAACTCTCTGTCCTCATTGTCCGCTCTCAATGCCCAGGTTTTCTTTCACCCAGCCGGTATCCTGCTCGATGATGTCGTAATCCTTGCGCAGCGGATAACCTTGCCACTCGTCGGGCAGCAGGATGCGCGCCAAATTGGGATGGCCGGCGAAGACAATGCCAAACATGTCAAACGCCTCGCGCTCCAGCCAATTCGCCGTGGGCCAAACGCCAGCGACGCTCGGAACTTCTTCGCCATCGCCGGCGTGAGCCTTCACGCGCAAACGCTCGTTCTTTGCAAAGGAATAGAGGTTGAGCACCACGTCGAAGCGCTTCTCGCGCTTCGGCCAGTCCACCGCCGTCAAGTCGGAGAGCAAGTCGAATTTTTCTTCATCGCGCAGATAGAGCGCAATCTCCGCCAGCCGCCCGCGTTCCACCGCCAGGATCGCCTGTTTGCGGTCCTCAATGGCTTCCACCAGCGCACCGCCGAACTTCGCGCGCACACGCCCAACCAATTCATTGTTCAGCGGCGTCTGCAACTGCACCGGCGGCTTCGGTGGCGGAGGCGCGGCCGGCTTCGGAGGCGCAGCGCCCGGTGGCGAAGCCACTGCGGGTTTGGCAGGAGAAGTGGACGCGGGTGCCGCACTGCTCGCGGGCTTGTCGCCCGCGGGCATGCCGGAAGGCTGTTGTTCCTTGGGTTCGTCGGCCATAGACCTTGTGCAATGCGGGCGCGGTCACCGTCGTAACGAACGAAGACCTGAATCTCAGACTACAAACGCCCGCGTTTCTAATACACGGCAAAAAACCTGGTCAATCACAAGAACTTGGAATGCAATTCGATAGCGCCTGGAAGCAAATGAATCTTCGCGATCTTGGCGATCAAGCCCATTCCAGCGCGCCCTTTTTGTACAGCCACACGTATCCAATCAGCAGAATCCCGAGGAACACGAACATCGAAACCAGCGCAAAAAGCCCCAGGTGCAACATCACCCACCCGCGGTACAAAATCGCCCACGGAATCAGGAACATTGTCTCCACATCGAACACCACGAACAGCATGGCGATAATGTAGAAGCGCACGGAGTACCGCCCGCGCGCATGCCCTTCCGGGGCAATCCCGCACTCATAAGGTTTCAGCTTTGCACCGTACGACGTGGAATCCGGCCGTATCAACTTTGCGAGGATGAGCGTCACGGCGGGAAACGCCATTACCAGCGCGGCATAAATCAATACTGGAAGATATGCTCCAGGCATGCTCCCCTCACGCGCAGCATCCTATCACTAATTTCGATTCTTGGGACTCTCTTACTCGCTGTAATTGTAGGCCCGCGCTTTAGCTGTGGGGGCACGATATGTCGTGCCCTTGCTTATTCCGCCGCGTTGCCCCGTGGCCTTCTTCTCCACGTGTAGGGGCGCAGCACTGCTGCGCCCCGCGGCGACTCTGCGTCGCCGCCCGTTTGGGCATCCATCCCGCAATCTCCGCAAACTGTCATCCCGACGCTCAGGCCGCAGTCTCCTGCGGCCTGAGGCGGAGGGATCTGCTTTTGACTTCCGAATCCTGACTTAAAACTTACAACTTAAAACTATTTCTCAAACAGCAGTTCGCCCGCGCGGCTCGTCGCCTTCACCACCGCTTTAATCAGCGTTACGCGGAGCTTCCCCTCTTCCAGCTCGAGGATCCCATCAATCGTGCACCCCGCTGGCGTGGTCACCGCGTCCTTCAAAAGCGCGGGGTGATCGCCCGTCTCCAGCACCACGCTCGCCGCGCCCTTCATCGTTTGCGCGGCTAGCAACGTCGCCACGTCCCGCGCTAAGCCCACTTTAACCCCAGCCTCCGCCAGTGATTCAAGAATAATGTACGCAAAAGCGGGACCGCTCGCGGAAAGCCCCGTCACCGCGTCCATGTTTTTTTCGTCCACCACCACCGTGCGCCCCACGGCACTAAACATCGCCCGCGCTATTTCCAAGTGCTCCGCCCCGGCATGCGCGCCTCGGCAAATTCCGGTCATGCCGCATCCCACGGTCGAAGGGGTGTTCGGCATGGCGCGCACGACAGGAATTTTTGCCGTCACGTGTTGCTCGATGTAATTCGTCGGTACGGAAGCCGCCACGGAAATCACCAGCGTCTTCTCATTCAGCTCCGGCGCAATTTCTCTCAACACTTCGCCCATCACTTTCGGCTTGACGCACAGCAACACAATATCCGCGCCCTGCGCCGCCTTGCGGTTCTCTGTCGTCACCGCTACGCCCAGTTCTTTTCCGAGCGCCTTGGCCTTCTCCGCGTGCTGCACCGTCGCCCTCACGCACTTCCGCGCGAACAGCTCCTGCTTCAAGTACGCCCGCAGCAAGATGCCGCCCAGCTTCCCCGTCCCCAAAACTGTCAGTCTCTTCTCAGCTAGTTTTTGTGTCATGGTGCAAACATTCTTGACGACAAGCACGTCTGCGTCAACCATCGTGCGACCGGTATTCAGATGCAGCCCTGGCACCTGACGGTCCTTGCACCAAGAAACTTTCGGCCTCGAGTTTGGATACGTGTTCTGCATCCTTGGCTCGAGGCCTTGTCCTTGCCGAGGCTATTGGTCAGCAAGTTGTTGTTGGCCCGCACTCATATTGAGATTTGCCAATGCCCTCTGGCTACTGACCTTCGCAGGTCACGTGGTCGTTCCAATCCACAAAAGCGCCGTTGGGGTTATCCCGCCAAGCCCAAACGTGCAGTTCGAAAATCGAGCCTATGCCGTACCGGTTTGGAGTGCCAACGAACTGGAACGATTGACCTTCGAGAACCGGCGCATTGCCGTTATGATTTGCCAGCCACGTAGTAGCGTCTACGATGAACTCGACCCCCACCAGCCGTAACTGTCCCCTATCGGGGTTCTCAAGGCCTACATCGAGCAGCAAAAGACGCCGCTTTAATCGGTAAGCGGTGCCTTAGACTCCCCGCCCTGAAGGGCCAGGTTTTACGGCACCACGGACAAGGAGAGGGGGGGCCAGCCTCGACTTTTAACTTTCGTATTTCGGATTTCGAGTTTCGATTCTCTAATTTCGGCCTTTAACTCAGTCGTGGCGGGCGCCGTGGAGAACCTTCACCGCATGGGGCAGAAGATGCGCCACCGCATCGAGCGACTCGGCAGCACCTTTGGGGCTTCCCGGCAAGTTGACGATGAGCGTCTTGTGCCTCACGGCCGCCGTCCCGCGCGAAAGCACCGCCGTCGGCGTGTGTTCCAAACCCTTGCGGCGCATCTCTTCAGAGATTCCCGGCACAATGCGATCGGCAATGGCCTGCGTCGCTTCGGGAGTATTGTCACGCGGGCCGATGCCCGTTCCTCCGGTTGTCAGCAAAACGTCCACGCGCCCGGAATCCGCCAGTTCGCGCAACTGCTCGCGAATCCCCGCAGGATCGTCGGAAATCCGCAAAGCCACGGTGACCTCCCAGCCCAAGCCGCGGCACGCGGCCACCACGGCAGGACCGGAGCGGTCTTCGCGCTCGCCTTTGGCCACGCTGTCGCTGATGGTAAGAACTGCTACGCGCATGAGGAGGGCTTCTAGGACAGCGTCACTGCGTCGCCACGGTGTCTTGATCGCGATTGGCTTCATCCATCAGCCGCATCGCTTCCATCAGGAGGCCCGTCGTGTTTTTGGTGGTCGTCGTGCGCTTCGAGGCGTTGGCCGCGTTAAAGTCAATCTCAAACTCTCCCGCGGTCCACAACACCACCTTATAAACCGCGTCGTCGCCTTCCACTTTGCCGACTTTGGCGTCACGGCACTGGCCGCCAGCAAAATAGAGCTCGCCTTGGACACCATTGTTGCGCACGGTGAGGCGGCAGGACTTTTGCCCCATCTCCAGCGACTGCATCAGGTCAATCATGCTCATCTCTTCCAACCGTCCCTGGATGACGCCGGGGCGAGAAGCTGTCTTCTGCAGCTTTTCGAGATGCAAGCGATCAATCACTTTTTTCGCAATTCGCACCAGGTCCTTGATCAGAAAGGGTTTGGTGATGAAGTCTTCGACGCCGTCCACCAGCGGCCTCAGCCGCTCCTCGATGTCCGGACGGCTGGCCATAAACAAAAACGGGATGTGTCGCGTCGTGTCTCTCGCCCGCAGCTTCTCAAAAAGCTGCCTGCCGTCCAACACCGGCATCTTGTAATCGCAGAGAATCACGTCCGGAGGAGCGTCCACGACCTTGAGCAAGGCGTCTGCGCCGTCTTTGCAGACTTCTATCTCGCAGAACGGCTCCAAGCCCTTGAGAATCAAATCACGCACCAGAGGATTGTCCTCTGCCAGTAGCAGCTTGACCGCCGTTTTGCTTCCCGAGGTGGTCATCGCGCGCGCTTCTCCCGAGCCGCCGCTCGGCGAAAGTCGCCGCTCTTTCCGCCAGTTTTCTCGACCAGCACGATGTCCGTAATTTCCATCCCTTTGTCGAGGGCTTTACACATGTCGTAAACCGTGAGGGCGGCGGCGGCCACGGCGACTAGGGCTTCCATTTCCACGCCCGTCTGCGCTGCCGTAGTCACCGCGGATCGCACTTCCACGCCATTCTTGCATAGCCGTGCGGTCACATCAATGTGTGTGAGAGGTAGAGGATGACAAAGAGGTATCCACTCCGCGGTCCGCTTAGCCGCGGCAATTCCCGCGATTCGCGCCACTTCCAGAGGGTCTCCCTTGGGGTTTTTGAGCCGGCGCACCGCCTGCACCACGCTCGGCTTCATCTTCACGAAACCCTGCGCCACGGCCGTCCGAGTGGTCACCGTTTTGGACGACACGTCGAC
>WNFW01000844.1_pt1 | contig 20128 bp, 21 predicted proteins | sample 5400131 | NCBI WGS metagenome assembly WNFW01 (sample SAMN13153362, study PRJNA577476) | soil metagenome | isolation source: 20 cm soil or saprolite under grassland replicate 1 | place: USA:California | collected 2016-06-15 | reverse complement strand
GATGACTCTGTCGTCCATCTGAAGGCGGGCGACGTGCTCGTGCAGCGCGGCACGATCCACAATTGGGTCAATCGCGGCACTCAGCCCTGTGTGATCGCTTTCGTCCTTATCGACGCCAAGCCGGTCGACATCGATGGTAAGGTCCTGAACGCCGTAGGGTAGTTCGGCTAGTAAAACAACAGAGAGGACAGGTCTTGAATTGCGCATGGCGTAGGAATGACCTAACCACGGCATGGAGAGCTGCGCGCATTCCGCTACGCTCCATGCGTGCAGCTCATGCCCGCTGACCGAGCAACGAACTTATCCAAGAATCTCGTTGCGGCCGTCAAGGAGGCAATGGTAGATCGGGGTTCGGTTCGAACAAGTGAATAACAGCCGGCCTTCTCAGGCGCGCTGCTCTCAACCTACCTCCAAAGCTCTCTCAAAAATCCTGACTGCTTTTACTTCATCGACAAAGCGGTTGTCGTGGAATGCCTCGGTAGAAGCATTCATCGCCGCAGCGCGATCGACGATACCGAGCTTGCCAATCAGACGCGCCATCGGGGCGATGGGGTTCTCTTGGAATCGTAGGGTCCCGACTAAACGCGCTAAGGGCGTCCGCGGTAAATTTGTATAGTCAACGAGCATTCACGTCCGACTTCTTGTAGAATACTCGGCGATAACTAGAGTATCGCTAATCGCCAACCGTGAGAACCACCTTCGAATTTATTCTGACGCCGGAGCACTTCTCTAAAGCTCTCACGCGTAACAATCAGCGCATGATACATGCCTTGTCGTTGCGCTGGCTCGTGCAAATCACTTCGTTGGTGATATCGGCAACGTTCATCTTCTTGTTCGCTTACGCGCTGAACGGCAGCTTGGGCAGTTACTCCACCGTATTGAGACCCGTCCTGATGTTGCTGGTTGTAGGAGGCGCCGCGGTCCTGCTCAATATATTTCTCAAGCGCCGAGGCTTTATCAGACTCGCTCAAACCAAGAATCATTTGGTGGGCGTGCCCTGCCAATTGACCATAGAGGATGCCGGGCTGCTCCACCGCTCGCCGAACTGGGAATCGTTGACCCGATGGTCGGGGTTTGTAGGAATTACTGAAGCGGAAGGCGTTGTCCTTCTGCTCGTCGACAACGCCTATTTCTATCCCCTTCCCGCCTCCACCTTCGCCTCGAATGAAGAGAAGGAAGCCTTCGTCGCCTACGTGCGGGACAAGATTGCTGCGGCATCTCGCGAGTATCCCAGCCAGTCGATGGTTTTCGCCCCGCGCGCGACATCGATAGAAACGACCCCTCTTGTCATAGAAACTGGAAATAGAAAGTCAGAAAGCGGAATCCTTTTAAAGAACTTGATAAATGCTTTCAAGCTCGCTTTCTTTTGCCCCGTTGCCGAAGACCGTATCTCGGTTGACTGGTGGCAGGTCGCGGTCTTTGGATTCGCCAGCTTACTTATTCCCGTTATTTACGACACTGCCCTCATAGGACTGCATGGCGAGTTCGAATGGGACGCCATTCCCTCGGCAATGGCTCACCTGCCCATCATCCTGTTCGCGGCGATTGTCGTTGCCTATGCTCTCGGTCGAAGCGAAAAAACGCTGCTGCTGCTGCAAATGTTCCTGATGATTACTGTGGGCATTGATCTGGTGGTTTATATAACCACTTTGGTTGCTGCCCTGCTCTACCCTCAATTTTGGACACGCCTGTTGAGCAGCGTATATTACATCCTTCTTCCACCCCTTTGGCTCGCCGCGGCTTGCGCAACGACGGTGACAGGCTTGTTCAGTGTTGCCAGCGCGCGCAGAAAAATTGCCTCCGCGGTCTGCACAGTTTTACTTGCCGTTCCACTGACCTGGATGGTTCGCGACCGCAGCCTTTGGCATGAGGCGAAGCAGGGGCAACAATCCGCCGAGGCGGGAGCCAATGAGGAACTGCTCGGCGAAGATCTGTTTTACAACCAGCCCAAGCTTCTCGAGCGTGAACTCGCTGCCGTTCGGCCGGGTCGCCGCGGCACGATCGACGTTTACTTCATCGGTGTAGGCGGTGACGCCGAACAAGACGTCTTCATGAAAGAGGTGGATGCCGTAAGCCGGCTCTTCCGCGAGCGCTTCGGCGCCGAAGGCAAAATCATCAAATTGGTGAACAACCGCAAGAGCGCTGCCACTTCGCCCATCGCCAGTGTGACGAGCCTGCGCGCGTCACTGAAGCGCGTCTCTGAAGTCATGGACAAAGACGAAGACATCCTCTTTCTGTTTCTCACCTCTCACGGAGCACAGACGCATCGCTTATCCCTCGATTTTTGGCCTCTGCAGCTTTATGAGCTCTACCCGGCTAAACTCCGCGCCTTGCTGGACGAATCGGGTATCAAGAACCGCGTGATTGTTGTCTCTGCCTGCTACTCGGGAGGATTTATCGACGCGTTAAGGAATGAAAACAGTCTGGTGATTTCAGCCTCCGCGCCGGACAAGAATTCCTTCGGTTGTAGCCAGGAGGCGGACTGGACATATTTTGGCAAAGCCTATTTTGACGAGGCGCTTCGGAAGACGCATTCATTCGTAGAAGCCTTTGAACTCGCCAAGCCCGTCATCGCCGAGCGCGAGAAAACAAAGGGATACGAGCCATCCAATCCCCAGATTGCCCTGGGACAAGACATTAAGCCCAAGCTTTTATTATTGCAGCGGCAACTCACCGCGCCATAAGTGCTCCAAGCGCACTCGCTTTCATTTGTCCGCCCGCGACGCTACTTCCAAAGCTCTCGCAGAAATCCCGACTGCTTCGCCCAAATAGCAAAGGAATGGAGCCTCAAAACAGTTCCTCGTTACGAACTCAATGTTGCGGCAGCTTTTTGGCTACAAGCCGAAAGTAGCCGACGATTCCTTTCCTAACCAACATTACCGCCAGCTCCCACGCCTTCTGTTCGGATCGAGGAACATTGGTCATAACGCCAGTGCGAGTCAGTCGAATTAGCTTCCGGCATAACTTCGTAAGTTCCGTAGAAAGGTCTTCTTTGCAGTAAACTTCGAATGACTGAGAGGATAGGATCTCCGTCCAGGCGTCCAGGCCAACAAGATAGGACTTCCAGTGGTCGGCGAGGTCGTCCACGTCGCGTCTTTCTGTTGCATACCGAGGCCGACGTTTTACGTACGCTTCTTCCAGCGCGATTCGCCCCCCCGCTTTTAGTGATTTGGACCATTTTTTAATGAGCCTCTCTCTGTGCTCGATGTGGACCCACGCGCTTTGACCCCAAAGGATGTCAAAGCGCCGCCGGGGAAGCGCTACACGCATAATGTCTCCACACTGGAACGTCACGAGATTATCCAAAGCCACCAGCTTAGTCAGTCGACGTGCCTCCCTGTACCTCTCCACACTTAAATCCACGCCGTGGACCCGGCAACCGAAAAAGTAAGCCAGGCATCTGGCCGATCCTCCTAGTCCGCAGCCGAGATCTAGCACGTCTGTAGCCGGTCCAATCCCAGCCTTGTGAGCCAAGTCCTTCACGAACCTCAATCCACCGATATGGTTTTGATCGGTGATCTCCGTGAATGGATCCTCTGCAAGATTTATCTCAGTTATGCCGACGAGAGTACCTCTCTGGTCAATGATTCTCTTGAGAATGGATTGCCCTTGTAGAGGATGTGTGCGGTACAAGTCCTGAAGCTCGCGGTTTCTGTCAACACCAGCTGTTATTGCACCACCGCGACCCATACTTTTTTCTCTAAGTAACTAACCGTCTCATACCGTACACGGCAACCGCTTCACGGCAGCTTGATCCGGTTAAGTTTCGTTGCTGAAAATTTCGATGTTAGCTCCGGAGATATGGCCCGATTGCCGTTCGTCGGCGAGGAAAAGAATCGCCCTAGAGATATCATCCGGGCCGGTTTTGGTCTTCAAAAAAGGCGCGGCCTGCTTGAGCATAAGCGTGTCTACCGCGCCCGGTGCGATACTGTTGACCCGAATGCCATAGGGTTTTCCTTCCACTGCCAGGATGTCACTAAGACCGAGTACTCCATACTTAGATACTACATAGGCGCTTAGTCCCTTGAACTTTTCCGGCCCACGCACTCCGGCGAGCGAGGTCATGTTAACGATAGCACCACCTTTTCCGTAGGCGATCATCTGGCAGAAGGCTTCCCGGCAACACAAAAAAGTTCCACGCAGGTTTATGCCGATCACCTTTTCCCAGGTCTCCAAGTCCATCTTTGCAAAGTCACGCACCTCAACCACAGCGGCATTGTTGACTAGAATATCCAGCGGCCCAAGGCTAATCTTGGTGGTCTCAAAAAGGTGCTTCACCTGGATTTCGTCACTCACATCCGTAGGCACGGTCAACGCTCTATCGTGTCCCACTCGATGGTTTATCTCTTCTGCCACAGCCCGTAGTTGAGCTTCACTTCGGCTGGCCAGCACCACCCGGGCTCCTTCCTGGGCAAGCAAACGGGCTGTGGCTGCTCCGATTCCTCGGCCCGCGCCGGTTACAACGGCTACCTTATTCTCTAGAGCGCCTGGCATCTCGCTATTACATCGTAGTAATAACCAACGTATTCATCTACCATCCTGTCAAGGCTAAATCGCGCTTCCACTTGCCGGCGGCATTCCGTGCGATCAATTTCTCCAAGCCGCCGGACCGCATGCGCAGCGCCGTCCAGATCCATGAACGGCAGCAAGAAGCCCGTCTTTCGGTCGGTGACAATCTCTGGTACTGCTCCACGACGCCAGGCAATCACCGGAGTCCCGGCGGCCAGACTCTCCACGAGCACCAAGCCAAAGGGTTCCGCCCACCTGCTGGAAAAGAGCAGTCCCTCCGCTCGTCCCATAAGGCGGTACAGTTCATCCCGCCCCAGAACGCCTCTATAAATCAGGTTGGTGTCTTCTTTCAGAGCTGGTGCGATCTTTTCTTCAAAAAAACCCCTATCGTAAATCCCTCCCGCCATGACGAGTTTTTTCCCGGCCCGCCGCGCGATTTCAATCGCCAAATCTGGCCCCTTCTCAGGTGACATTCGGCCTGCAAATACTAAAAAGCCCTCGTCACCCGTGCCAGCGGGTATGCTGGCGGCATCTATGCCATTGTAAATCACCCGGTCGAAATGAAAGCCGGCCGCATAGGTCTCCGCACATGCCTTCGAAACGGTGACCGCCCGGCTGCTCCCTGTCTTTTCATAAGTTGCCCGAAGAATGGCGTTAATATGTCGGTCCAACGATGGTAGATGAACTGTATGCACCGCGGGCACAGCCAAAAGCGGGCTAAGCGCGAAAGCCGGCCAGTCAAAAGCGTGAGCGTGTGCGATATCAAAAGGATGGTCGGCCTTGTTTATATCGAGAAAAGTTTGCAAGAAAAGCTCACCTTGTCGGAAAAAAGCTTGTTCCAACCCCGCCTCTCCAGCGGCACGGGACTGGAAATCTGCCGGGCTCAACTCCCCCGGCTCAACGGGCACCTCCACCACGCTTAATTGTTTCGCCAGCTTGCCTTCAATCGCTTCTTCAAAGCGCGACCCGCTGGCTGCGAAAAGCGTCACGCGATGGCCTCGCCCGGCCAGCCCCAGTGCTAAGTCGTGCAGCAGTGCCTGCGCCCCTCCCAAAAAGGGTGGTCCTATCGGTGTTACCAACGGCGCAACCAAAGCGATTCTCAGGGTACGTGGCATTGCTGGATGAATTTTAGGCTCGCACCGTCTGGATAACAAACCGGAGTGTAGGACTCAGCATTCTATCCGTCAGGCTTTCTTGCTTTCTTTCTTGAGAGTGATCCGTTTGATGTCGGTCAACAAAATCTTTTGCAGCAATACTTCAGCGGTCACTCAACTGTCAAGTTATTGTAAATCAAATCACAACTTCGACTAGTGCAAGGCTCGCCGTTGATGTATAGGTTGTACGGCACAAATCCAAAAACCATGACCGCGGAGCGTTATTATGAACATCGACCTCCACTCTCATTTTTTCCCTATCGAGGCGCTGCAGAATCCAAGCAAGTATCAGGATAAAGCGCCCAAGATCGTCCTGGATAAAGGAAGGCTAACCGTCACTTCCGGAGGAGGAATGCGCGGGAATTTGGCCCCGAGCGCACACGACGCCGCGGCGCGAATCCAAGCACTCGATGAAATGAAGATCGACCTGCAGGCGATCTCGCCATCGCCGATTTTGCTATTTTACTGGGACGAGCCTGCCGCTGCCGCTTACTTCTCCCGCATTCAGAACGAGGCGATCCAGGCGGTGGTCAAAGAACACCCGGATCGGTTCGTCGGCTTCGGCAGCGCGCCCCTGCAGAGCGTCCAGGAAGCTATTTCGATTGCGCAAGAAGCAAAAACACTCGGCCTCAAAGGTTTGGAAATCGGTACCAGCGTGAGCGACAAACCGCTCGACGATCCCGTCTTCGAATCTTTTTACGAGACCGCCGAGGCTCTCGATCTGTTATTGTTCGTTCATCCCACCGAAGACGGAATTGAAACCGATGATCCTTTGACGGGCATGCTGGGGAACGTTTTGCAGTTTCCCTATCGGACTACGCAGATGGTCGAGCGCATGATTCTTAAAGGCATGTTTGACAAGTATAAAAATCTGCGGCTCTGTCTCTCTCATGGCGGAGGATTGCTCGCTTTCAACATCTGGCGTCTCGATCACGCTTACAAACTTAGACCTGAGTTTAGAAAAAATATCTCGCTGCCGCCCTCCACCTATCTCAAGAAGCTCTACTTTGATTCCATCGTGCACTCCGTAGCTGCGCTGCAGTACTTGGTGGAAGTGGCCGGCACGGATCGGGTCGTTATTGGAACGGATTATCCGATGGCCATGGGCGATTTCGAGTCCGTTAACAAGATCAATCAGCTGAATCTTTCCCAGGCAGAGCGCAGTCAAGTACTGGGCGGCAACGCCGCGAGAGCCTTGAATCTTTAGATGCAACGCGATAAGGCATCCCGATCTCTCAGTCGCAAAAACCAGAACCGAGTGACTCGGAAGTCCTCAATTCGTTGGGGGAGTTCTCTAGATGAAACTATAAAGGAGGCTATTATGAGAACATTGTTGGGTCTAATTCTGACGATTTTCCTAGAAGCCTGCGTCGATGGAATCGGCGCCTCCATCGCTCGAATTACGCCTTAGGAGTTAACGTGTCACTACTCTCGGTCGAAGGTGTGTCGAAGGAATACCATGTTCGAGGGAAAAAGGTTTTGGCCCTCGATTCTATCGATCTTGCCGTCGCTCAGGGCGAGTTTGTCACGGTCGTCGGCCCGTCGGGTTGCGGCAAGTCGACTTTGTTAAACTTGATCGTGGGGCTGCTCCGCTCAAGCTCCGGTCGTATCCTTTTCCGCGGCGATCCCATCAACGGCATCTGCACGAAGATCGGCTACGTCACGCAAAAAGACAATCTCCTGCCCTGGCGCACCCTGATCGAAAACGTGGAAATCGCGCTGGAGATCAGAGGAATAGAAAACAGCGCCCGACGACAGCGCGCCGAGGAGTTGATCGGGCAGGTCGGCTTGAGCGGCTTCGAGGACCATTACCCGCACGAGTTGTCCGGCGGTATGCGCCAGCGGGCCAACATCATTCGCACGTTGATCTATGATCCCGAGTTGATCCTGATGGACGAGCCGTTCGGTCCGCTCGACGCCCAGACCCGGGTTGTGCTACAGGATCAGCTCCTGAAGCTCTGGTTGGCATCCCGGAAAACGATTGTGTTTATCACGCACGATTTGGTCGAAGCGATTACACTGGCCGATCGGGTCGTGCTCATGACTTCCCGGCCGGGCAGGATCAAGTCCATTGAGAATGTGACCATCCCTAGACCGAGAAATGTGTTTCAGATTCATGAAAGGCCAGAGTTTCGCTCCGCCTACGAAAGGCTCTGGGAACAATTGCGACCCGAAGTAAATTTGGCAGAAGCATAGAAAGGAGAATCTCTTATGCAGCGGCCCATGACAATTTTTTTCATCGCGCTTTTTTACTTCGGCTGGTTTTCTTACCCGGCCGATGCCCAGGCGCCCAGAAAAGTAAAAATGACGATTCCCGTTATCGCGCACTCGATGACACCGGTGTTTCTCGCCCAGAATAAGGGCTTTTTCACCGAAGAGAAATTGGAAGTGGATATCACTTCGACCGGCGGCGGCGGACCCGACATCCGAGCGCTCATCGCCGGCGATGTGGAGTTCAGCTTCACCACCGGCGACAACGTCATCCTGGCGCAACAGGAGGGTAAGAGACTCCTCATGGTCATGAGTGGCCTGCACAGGCTTTTTATCAACTGGGCGATGCACAAGGATGTGGCCAAGACCAAGGGCGTGAGCGAATCGATGCCTCTGGCGGATAAGATCAAGGCGCTCAAGGGGCTTACCGTCGGCGTCACGAATCCGGGAGCTTTAACGGCGCACCTCGCCGCCTTTGTGATTCGCAAGGCGGGTTACAATCCGCAGCAAGACGTCCACATCATTCCCATCGGCTCCGGACCGACCTGGCTCGCCGCTCTGGAAAATCGCAAGGTCGACGTGGCGTTAACGGCGCCGCCGGTTCCGGAGACGGCGATCGGCCGGGGTTTCGCTATCATGCTCATCAATAATGCCAAAGGCGAGGACCCTTCGATCCCGGAATTCCTGATGGAGAACCTCATCATTCGTCCTGAGACGGCGACCAAGGACCCCGACCTGGTTCGAAGAATGGTCCGGGCGCTCACCAAGGCAAATAAGTGGGCGCTGCAAAGCACTCCTGAACAGGTTGCCGATGGCCTCAAGCCATCGATGGCGACAATCGCTCCCGATCTTCTCCTGGCGGGAGTCAAATCGGTTTTGCCGGCGTTGAGCCAGGACGGCCGGACGAGCGAGCGCAGCGCGCAGATCACCCAGGACGTACTCGAACAGGCGGGCATTCTGAAAAAGCGCGTGCCTTACGCCGAAATCGTCTCCAACGAGTTCCTTGCAAAATGATTAGCCGGGGACGTCTTTTTCTTTACCGCCTGATCTTCGGTCTCGTGCTCCTGGCCTTTTGGGAGCTGAGCTCCGGAAGATTGATTGACCCTTTTTGGGTGTCGAGTCCTTCTTTGGTTTTTTCGTACCTTTACGGCGTGATTGCCGACGGATCGATCTTCGGACATCTGGCAATCACGATGTACGAGACCTTCAGCGGTTTTTTTATCGGAGCGATCTTCGGCATCGGCTTGGGTTTTGTACTCGCCCGGCGGGAGACGTTGGCCCAGATTATAGATCCCTACGTCGTCGCCTTTAACGGAATTCCGCGCATCGCCCTGGCGCCTCTGTTTATCATTTGGTTCGGCATCGGCCCGTCATCCAAAGTCATTCTCGTCGTCAGCGTGGTTTTCTTTCTAACCTTCTTCAATACCTTCGCCGGAGTCAAAGGCGTAGACGCAGAGCTTAAAAACATTTTGCGCATCATGGGCGCGACCGAGCGGCAAATCCTCTTGAAAGTGACCCTGCCGGCGATCGTTCCATGGATCACCACGGGACTAAAAATTAGCCTTCCCTACGCCATCGTCGCCGCCGTCGTGGGAGAATTCATCGCCGCCAGCAAAGGCTTGGGTTATCTCATCAACTACAACACATCGCTCTTTTCCACGACCGGGGCCTTGGGTGGGATTCTGGTTCTCGCCCTGGTTGTCGTCTTATGCAATGAAGCGATCAATCGCGCGGAATCGTATTTACTACGCTGGCGTCCGAGAGAAGAGAAAAGAAGCGAAGGAGAATTGTACTAACGATACAGTGACGAGGACGCAGTGACGCGGGAGCCGCCGACATGGCACTCCGCCGTCGCGACGCTTTCCGGCGTGCACAAAGCCTGGCTCAGTCCAGCGGCTCCAGCTTTATAATTGACGCGCCGTGATTGCTCCCGACCCAGAAAGTTACCGGAGTCGTGGAATTATCCACAAACACTCTGCGCACGTTAGTCGACTTGGGCAGGAGATATTCGACGACTTGGCCGCTCTTGGGATCGAGCCGCACGATACGATCGCTGAGCATCGATCCGGTCCAAGCGTCGCCGTTTTTATCGACGGCAACGTCATAAGGATTAGACCACGGCGTCGGCATGGCCCACTCCCGAAATTTTTCGCTCTTGGTGTCGAACACGCCGATCTTGTTGCCGCGGTACTCGCCGAACCAAAGCCGGTCCTGCGCATCCATCATGCCGCGGCGTGGCCCCGAACCTTTGGTGGGCGTCTCATACATCGTGAGCTTCCCGGTCTTCGCATCGATCCTGCCGATGTGCTCCTTACCGATGTCGGTGAAATAAGCATTGTTCTGGGAGTCGGCGATGACATCGTAGATGTTGTGTCCTCGCGGTGAATCCTTAAACGGGTCCCACGTTTCCCATGTGCCGGACTTGAGGTCTACGCGGTGCACGCCGGCGAAGCCGTTGTTTTGTGTCCACAGCTTGCCGTCCACCGCGTAACTCATGGGACTGGTCATATTGATCTGCGTATTGTCTTTGTTTAGTTCCGCAGGAATGGTCCAGACCTGGAATTTCTCGGTCTTGCGATCGAATTTCGCGACGCTCGCCTGGTACATCATGCCGAGCCACAAGTTGCCGTCTTTGTCGGAACGCACCGAAAGCGCGCCGGTCGGTGAGCCCTTCTTTGGCTCCGGTACTGGGTATTCCGTCACCTTGCCCGTTTTGGGATCGAGTTTCCCCAGCGTCTGCTCGCCGAAATTGGAATACCAAGCGATTCCTTCGGCATCCACAACCACGTCATGAGGCTCGATGGTCGGGCGCGGCAAGTCGTACTCCGTGATGACGACCTGCGTGGCTTTGCCCTTGGGACGAGGCAATGTCTTGAGCGGAAAATTCCACGTAGAAGACGCGCTCAAATTGATTGTGCTCAACCATTCGGCTTGCGCCCGCTGCAGCCGCGCTTGATCCTCACCAACCAACGCGGTGTCCCGCGCGCCGAGCCGTAATTGCGGGCGCAATGGCGTGCTCTGATTTGCGTAACTCGCCATGCGCGGGAGGATCGCTTGCGTAAACCCAGCCGCATCGTACTTGGACCGCACGATTCGCTCGACGGTGTGACAACCCACACAGCTCAAGAGCGTGCTCTTTTGTTGCTCTGAGCCCGGAACGCTCGCGAGCCACTCCGCATTCGTCAACTGCGCCGCGAGATCCTGTGCCTTGCGCAGCTTCAAATCGACGGCAGCGGTTTTTCCCGGCGTGATTGTCGCCGCGACGGCACCATCCACTTCGTAACCGACCGCCCGGACCACGATCGCATACTGACCCGGTTCGAGTTTCTTCGAGGGAAAATTGTAACGGCCCTTTTCATCGCTGACTACGGTGATCGTAACCGTGGAGCCGGCTTTTCTTGCGCTAACCAGCACGCCTTCCATAGCGCCTTCTTCTTCGGAGCTAACCCGCCCCGTCAGCGCCATTCCAGGCGAACTTGCGGCTCGTATGAAATTGGCCGTGAAAAATAGGGATACTGCCGCGGCCGAAATGGCCAGTGCGAGAAAGATTTTTTTCCGCATAAGCATCCTCCCTGAATAGAGTCGTCTGAGAGCTGCGCCCCTATTACCACTCGGTCCTAATTCACGTCAAGCCTGTGTGTTCGAAGGCAACGTCTTGAATTTCTTCAATTGGGTCAGTTGATTAAGTCTGGGCTCGTCTGGATTCCCGATAGAAGCATTCCGGAATGACAGACTTTCAGAGGGGATACCCGGAAGCTTGCCGCGGAGAGATTCATTCTTTATTTGCCGGCCCGGGTTGCGCGCCACTTGCCGTTGCTTCCGCCCTTGACAGTCCCCTCGATAGAGTTTCCGTTTACGTGGCCGGTGTACTGGGCGCCGCCGGCAGTAAAAGTGATCTGATCGCCATTCAGCTTGCCGTTCGTGATCTGGGCCGTATTGTTGCCGGATTTGAGCGTGCCGGAAATCAACTGGAAGGTTTGTTTGAGCGTGAGTTCACCTTGCGAAAGATTCCAGGTGCCTCCTACTTTCGCGGGCACGATCCAGAGATAAGCCGTGCACCAGTTGCTGCAGCCGTCCACCTTAGCGGTCTCATCGGGCTTCCAATCTTCCATGTCGAAGGAATTCGCCACGATGCGCGTGCCCGGTTTGAGATCGAGAATTTTCGGGCGCAGTTTCATGTTGATACTGGGCAGTAAAAACATAGTAATCACTGTGGCGTGGGAGAAATCGCTTTCGAACAGGTCCGCTTTCATGAACGTGGCTTTGTCGGTGACACCTTCTTTAGCGGCATTGCGCTTCGACAGCTCGACCATCTCCGGGTTGTATTCGATGCCGAGCGCCTTGGCCCCGCGCTTCGCCGCGGTGATCACCGTGCGCCCGTCACCCGAGCCGAGGTCGATCACGTAATCCTTCGACGTGACTTTCGCCATATCGAGCATTTTATCCACCAGCACCTGCGGCGTCGGCACCCACACTACGTCTTTCCCTTCCTGGCCGACCTCTGGCTGGTATTCTCCTTGCGCCGCCCGCGCCGGCGAGAACCCACAGGCGACGGCCAAAGCCAAACAGAGAGCTGACAACGACCGCCGCACAAAACGAGATGTATTCATATTCGTCCTCCCGATGATTGGATTAGCTTTATAATAGCAGTCTCACCCCATGAAGGAAGAACCCAGGAAAAAAATGAAGCTGCTAAATACTGCAAGGCCAGGGAAATGTCCAGCAACACGCGATAGAGCTTCGTACGAGGTAAAGAAGTATACTGATCTATGTTAAATGACTTAGATTGTTTCGAAGTCTCGGAGGCCGTTAGGAAGTTTTGCCGTGGAGATCAGGGTTGATCCTCAGCAACTGCGCCGCAACTTGCAAGCGATAGTGGGCGAGAGAAGCCCTTTCAGCGGCCAACGCCACTTAGCGGAAGTCGAGAGCTTCATCGAGAAAGAATTGGCGAGCTATGGCCTCGCCGTCGAAAGCGACACCTTTTCCTACCGAGGGAAGAACTTTCGCAATATCGTCGGCCGGCTGAGCGCTCAACGGGGAGCTTCGTTGATTATTTTGGGCGCCCATTTCGATTCGGTTGAAGGCACGCCGGGGGCGGACGACAATGCCAGCGGCTTGGCTGTCCTTCTCGAAGCCGCGCGACTGCTTTCGCGGGCGAGGTTGCGTTCGGAGCTCCTGTTTTGCGCGTTCAATCTCGAAGAGCTCAACATGATTGGCAGCACTTATTTTGCCAAGAAGCTAAAAGCCGCGGAAGTGAAAGTCGATGCCATGATCTCTTTGGAAATGATCGGCTACACGGACCCGAGGCCCGGCAGCCAAAAGTATCCCATCGGTCTCAGCTGGCTTTATCCGGACCGCGGCGACTTTATCGGCGTCATCGGGAACTGGAACTCGAGTTCGTTGCTGCGCCGGTTCACTCGCCAGATGCGCCAGGTCCCAGGACTTCCCGTCGAAACGCTCTCGGTTCCCGGCAACGGCGGTCTCGTTCCCGCAGTGCGTCTGAGCGATCATTCACCTTTCTGGGATCTTGGTTATCCCGCGCTCATGGTTACGGACACGTCTTTCTTTCGTAATCCGCATTATCACGGGCCGCGGGATACTCTCGATACGTTGAACCTAGACTTCATGGCCAAAGTTTGTGCAGGAGTGATTCGAGGAGTGCTTGGACTTTAGCACTATATTGCCGGAGATTTTTTGGAGGAACTCATGTTCTTACCCGTGTTTTGGCTCCTGGTGCTCTCGGTCTTTCTCCCGATAACCAATACCCATGCTCAGACCGCTCTCAGAAAAGTCAGGATGGGCATCCAATCGACCAACATCGGCTTTCTACCTTTCCACGTGGCCTATCACAAGGGTTTCTACCGCGAACAGGGAATCGACCTGGAGACGGTTTTTATGTCCACCCAAGCCGTCAACGCGGCTTTCGTGCGCGGCGATATCGACTACAGCGCGGCCGTCAACGGCATCATTCAGACCGTCGTCCGCGGCGCGCCGGCGAAAATTCTGGCGTGTGCCGTGGATCGCCCGCTTCAGTCTCTTGTCGGCAGAAAGGAAATCCGGAGGCCGCAGGATCTGAAAGGAAAAAAGATCGGCGGCAGCACCCCGGGTGGCACCGCAACTTTGATGGCGGACCTGGCGCTCAAGCATCTCCATCTTGAGCCCGGCCGCGATGTGGACGTCATCCCTCTGAGGGGAAACCGGCTGACCGCTCTGGAGTCCGGCGCGGTGGATGCCGCTCTTCTCGGAGTGCCGGAAAACATTATCGCCGTGGATAGAGGCTACCACGAGATTCTTTTCATAGGAGACATCGTCAATTTTCCCCAGAACGGCTTCGGCGCCTCGGTCAAAAAAATTCAAGAGAGCCCGGACGAAGTCCATGGCATGGTCAAAGGAACGCTGCGAGGGTTGATGTTTAGTATGGATCCCCGTAACCGCGAAGAGGTGATCAACATCATCATGAAGCAGTGGAAGCTCGCGGACCGGAAACTCGCCAGCGAGATGCTTCGGCAATTCGGCCGCGGAGTGGCCCGCGACATGACAGCCAAGCCGGAAGGGATGCAGTTGATGATCGACCTGCTGCGGCAAGAGTCGAAAGTCACCCAGCCATTCACTGTCGCCCAGATCGTCGATTACAGCTTCCTCGAAAAAGCCCGGCGCGAGCTAAACGTGAACCGGTAATGAGACACCCGCCGTCCGTTGAGTTGCGGCCAACATCTTGACTCCAGAGGAATGAACTCCATCTCAATTTCTGCAGAGGCGAGCCGAAGCGAGGCCATCAACGAAACGCCGGCATCACTTCTTTGGCAAACAGCCGCATCGATTTCTTGATCAGGTCGTGCGGGATGCCGCCGAAATTGAACGTCGTCGTCAAAATATTGAAGCTGTAGTTCTTGATCGAGTTGTCGATGATCTGAATGCACTGATCGGGGTCGCCATACAAGTTTCGTCCCGCAGCAAGCATGGCCGCCCAGTCCGTGTTCTTGGGCCTGGCGTCTTCTCTTCTGCCGATTCTGGAAATTTCGTCGTAGCGCACGATCGCCGCCGTGGCGACCTCTTCCGCGCGGCGCGAATTTTCATCGACAAACGTGCGAATGTGAAACTGGCAACGGCGTTGATTCGGATCAACCCCGGACGCTTTCAATCCTGCGCGCCACGCCTCGATGCCGGGCCGCACCGTTTCCGGTGGATGCGGATGGCCCACGGTCATGATGTCGTATCCCATGCGTCCCGCCCACCCCAAGGTTTCCGCCGACGTCCCCGCCACCCAAAACGGCGGATGGGGCTGCTGCACGGGCCGCGGGTAGAGTGTGATCTCCTCGAACTGCCAAAATTTTCCCTGGTGGCTGAACCGCTCCTGGGACCAAGCTTTGAGGATTACCTCGTTGGCCTCTTCCATGCGCTGGCGACTTTCTTCTCGGGAAATTCCAAAGACCCGGTAATCGAGTCCCGTATTGCCTGAGCCGACGCCGAACTCCAGTCTGCCGCCCGAGATCACGTCCACCATGGCGTAATCCTCCGCCGAGTGCAGCGGATGGCGCAACGGGGTGATTGCGATGCAGGTTCCCAAACGAATTTTCGAGGTGCGCGCCGCGGCCGCGCTGAGCATCACCGCCGGGTTGGCGATGAGTCCACCGTAACCCAGGAAATGGTGCTCGTTGAACATGAAACATTCCCAGCCCAACTCTTCCGCCAGCTCGATCTGCTCCAAAATCTGCTGATAGTAGACGTCGTAGGGCGGGTCGCGATCCGGAAAGTAGGTCGTCAGTATGTTCATATAGAAGCGCATCGTTTCCTCCTCTTATTCTCGTTGCGACCGGCTCGTCCGCGCTCCCGGAATGCTTTTGGATCTGAATCCTCCCGCACGGAAATGACCTAACCAGCTTTCGCTTGCTCAAGCCAATACTGCGCGATGTCGATACAGCGGCAGAACCACACGCCAGGGTGACTCTTTACGTATTGCAGAAAATTCTCAAGGACTTTAGCTGCCCCTGGTCGTCCGCCGTTGAAGTTATGCACGGCGTAGCGAAATTTCATGGGATGACGTTCCGCCTCTTCATAGTGGGCGTCGAATTCATCCTTCAATTGCTCCAGGGCACCAGCTAGACCGAGTGTCAGGATATCGTTATCCGAATAGGCAGGCCGCACGTAACCCACGGACACCAACCTGTTGCCGGCCACATCGATGATGTAGGGAACATCGGAATCGCCGTAGTCGCCGTTCCATTTAAACCCGAGCGAAGCGGACAATTTTAGGGTGTAAGGACTGGGTCGCGGTCCGGGAGACATGTAGCCCAAAGGCCGCTCCCCGGCGGCCTTCTCAATGGCAGCAATTGACTTGAGTATCGCTTCCCGCTCCTCCTCTGCGGTCTTGTACTCATACGGATGCACGCTTTGGTCCCAGTGATGGGAAGCCACTTCATGGCCACGCCGTTTGGCTCCTTTGAGGGTTTCAGGGAATAGCTCGGCCACGAGACCGCTGGTGATCACAGTTGCTTCGACCCCGCATCTATCCAAAACCTCCAGTAGTCGCTGAAATCCAAAATTGGCTCCATACTCCCGAGCGCCGAGCGCGAGGAAATCGGTACGCTCCGCGTCGGTAATCATCGGCCTTTTGCGCACTGTGCGCGCGCCGGCGCCGATTCCCACTCGTGCATTATATTGATAGTAACTGCAATTCGGTTGCCGCCGGGCCATTGACGGAACCAATCAGGGCGCCTCGGAGTTTGAGATCGATAGTTCCATTGGTAGGCGCCGGCTAGATCCGATGGGCTCATCGCTTTTCTCCTTCCTTGCGCTTTGGTTGTTTATATCATTTCTGCTTGGCGGCCAACCACGTCCGCTTCAGAGTACTTCTTGGTCGGAGTAAAAGAATGAGAGCAACGAATTCAGGCCATGGCCGGAGTGTTAGCTCGCATTATTCATGGTCAGAGGAAAAACTACGACACTGTGTCGATCGAGGGATGAGCCTGGAGGAGTGAAGGCACAGAGATGAACAGCTTCAATGCCGTCTTTGGTGCTTGGCTCGGCGCTCGCATTTTCCCAGCCATTCGCTCCAGTAGCTCAGTTTGCAGGCCGCTCCAAGGCAGAGGCTCATTGCCTTCGCTCCGGAGGGCTCGTCCCTCGATCGCTCTCACGAGTGCATAATCCGGGTTAGGTTCAGAAGAAATAACACTGGACACCGATTTTCGTATCGTTTATTTTCCATGAAAAGCTCCAAGGAGGAAACATGATCAATGTCGAAGGAGAGCCGATCGAGGTCATAGACGCGCACTCTCACATGGGCGCAAGAAAAAAGCTCGCCATCCACCAGATTCCGCCGATCATGAAATTCATGGCGGAGGACATGCTGCAATCGATGGACAGCGCTGGAGTAGATGGAGTCGTCACTTTTGCCATCGGTATCGGAGAGCCCTCGGATTATAGAGAGACCAACCAGTACATCGCCGACGCAATGACGCGGCACGCGGGACGCATTCATGGCTTCATGAGGCTGAGCCCTGGGAACGGTCCAGAGGACACGCTCCGGGTGCTGGAGGAAGGAGTCAAGCTCGGGCTCAAAGGCATCAAAATTCATCCTCTGATCGAACATTGCCCGGCGAACGACAAGGAAAAGGTCTATCCACTTATGGAAGCGGCACAGCACCACGGGCTGGTGGTTCTCTTTCACTGCGGGTTAGGGGAAAACGCCAGTCCAAAACGGATCGGTGAAGTGGCCAAAGATTTTCCCAAGCTTCCCATCATCATGGGCCACTCGGGACTGGTGGAGGGAGTGAGAGACGTCGTCGAGATCGCGAAGAAGTGTGAGAATGTCCATATGGACAGCTCGGGCGTGGGATGGTTGCCTTTCTTCTGCGAATCCATCGCATGGGCTGGGCCCGACCGGGTTTTATACGGCTCAGATCATCCTTTTAACCCGATGGACTGGGAGATCGAGAAGATCGTCAAGCACGCGCAGCGGCACCTAAAGCTCAAGATCGAAGATCTCCGGCTGATCATGGGCGGCAACATCAAACGTCTGCTCGCGATAAAATAATCCGACACGGAGCAGTCGCCCAGTCTAATTGCGGTATTTGTATTGTCTGAAAATATTGCACACGGCAAGGGGGCGGCGGGCGAGCTTCAGCATCTTGGAAATATAGGTCGTTCGGTGAGTCCTACTATGAGGCGTGAGACGATCGAACTCAGGCAGGGTCCGATCAATTAGCATCCGAGCCAAGCTGAAGGCGCGGGCGTCGGCCTCGATCTTATTTGGAAACGTGAGGTCCTGCGCAGCCAAACAGTGGGCAAAACTGTTGATCCAAAGTCGCCTCCAGCCATCGTCCGTATGCAGCCAAAAACAAGCCTCTGGAACCCAACCGCGCGGCCCCATTTTATAGGAAGCTGCGCGAATGCCGCAGCCCTTATACTCCTTAGTGCGAAAGATCGAGCCGGTTTCCCTAATCATAAAATAATTTAAACGGTCGGCTATCTGGTCCTCAGTGCTTCAGCCAAATGTCGTGGTTAGCCAAATGAGGGGCAAGAGCCATACCAAAGAACTTTAGAGAGTTCTGGCGGGTCCGCAGGTAGGAATTAGCTTCCCCTGGGACTGCAAAAATGTACGCGAGCCATTTCGCGCCGGCCATTTTTCGCCGGCAGCAAGCCCTCAAGCTGTACAGCTGTTGAAAACTCCTTCGCCTGCTTCGACAAGCTGCGAGTTCAACGCCATCCGGCGCAGCCTGAATCGGCGAGCTTGGAATCTGTGAATATGCCCTCACCGAACCGCTCTTCGGATCGACTTGAACGATCTCGTTGCCGAGAAATTCAACCACCCAGCTTGTGCGGTTTGCAGCGGGTAAGTGTAATGATATATCTACGCGCACTTGTTGGATCTCACTTCAACAGTTAAATTTTAGCCGTGGCCTAAGGAACGATCTTTCCAAACACGGCTAGAAACTGCGAATCCGCAGGAGGCACCATCGTGAGCTATCAAATTATCGGCCAGTCGATACCACGGGTTGACAATACTGGAAAAGTCACGGGTGACGCGCGCTACACCGCCGATGTTCTGCTGCCGGGGACTCTGTGGGCCAAGACCTTGCGGAGTCCATATCCTCATGCGCGTATCGCCCGGGTCGATACATCGCGCGCCGAAAAAGCTCCCGGCGTCCGCGCGATCCTCACGGGAGCCGACGTGCGCGGCATTCTCTACGGACGGCGCTACCGTGACATTTCCGTGCTGGCGCAAGATCGCGTTCGTTTCATCGGTGAACGCGTCGCGGCGGTGGCTGCGGATACTCTGGAGCAGACTGAAGAGGCGCTTGAATTCCTTGAGGTCGATTACGAGGAGTTGCCGGCGATCTTTGATCCCGTTGCGGCTTTGCAAGAAGGCGCCCCGATTATTCATCCTGACGTGAACAGCTACCCTGGACTCCCCAAGCCTTTGGCAAGGCCCTCGAATGCTTTTGTTAACGATATTTTCACCCGCGGGAACATCGCCGAAGGATTCGCGCAGTCCGATGTGGTCGTTGAGAATACGTTCACGGTTTCCCGTGTTCACCAGGCATTTCTCGAACCCCACTGCTGTCTGGTTTGGATCGACGAGCAGGATCGCGTACAGATGTGGTCGCCCAACAAGGCGCCGCAGGGCTTGAAAGAAAGCATGTCGGCGGCTTTGAACATTCCCAAGGAAAAAATTCGCGTGAACCCGGTGGCGATTGGCGGCGACTTCGGCGGCAAAGGCGCTCCCATAGACGAGCCGATCTGTTACTTGCTCGCCCTGCGCACCGGCCGACCGGTGAAAATGGTCATGGAATATCGCGAGGAGTTTGTCGCCGGTGCGCCGCGACACGCCGCCGTCATACGGTTGAAGACTGGCGTCAAGCGCGACGGGACGATGGTCGCTCATGAGATGGAAGCGTACCTCGACAGCGGCGCCTACGGCGGTTTCAGGCCAGGGGCAGTCGTCGGAGGCATCGCTCACGCCGGCGGCTGTTATCGCGCCGAGCATGCTCGGATCGCGGTCTCGCGCGTGTACACGAACAATCTTCCCGGCGGTCAGATGAGAGCGCCCGGCGAACCACAGGGATTCTTCGCCGCGGAATCGCACATGGATTGCGTGGCGCGAAAGCTCGGAATGGACCCCTATGAATTCCGGCTGAAAAATTTAATCGAGGAAGGTGAAACCACACTTACCGGCGGGCACTATCGAGGAATAAAGGCCAAAGATACACTCAAAGCGGCGGCAAAAACCGCGGGATACAAAGCTTCGAAGGCCG
>WNFW01000898.1_pt1 | contig 20136 bp, 16 predicted proteins | sample 5400131 | NCBI WGS metagenome assembly WNFW01 (sample SAMN13153362, study PRJNA577476) | soil metagenome | isolation source: 20 cm soil or saprolite under grassland replicate 1 | place: USA:California | collected 2016-06-15 | reverse complement strand
AACCGTCGGATGATTGCGCAGGAAGCCTGTGACACCGCGGCGGATTGCCACCGGCAGCAGCAGGTCCGGCAGTTGCGGCGCGACGACAAGGCCCGGCGGCAGCCGCGCGGTGCTGGTGGTCGAGACGGTCAATAGCGGATCCTCGGGTCGACCAGGGTGTAGGTGACGTCGACCATCAGATTGACCAGCACATAGAGGAAGCTGAACAGCAGGACGATGCCCTGGATCACCGGGTAGTCCCGGCGCAGGATCGCGTCGATCGTCAGCCGGCCAAGACCCGGGATGGCGAACACACTTTCGGTCACCACCGCGCCGCCGATCAGCAGCGCGATGCCGATGCCGATCACCGTCACGATCGGAACGGCCGCGTTCTTCAGCGCATGAACGAACAGGATGTTGCGCTGCCCCAGGCCCTTGGCGCGGGCAGTGCGGCGGTCGACCCAGCTTCCCGCCTTCCACGCCGCCACCACGCCGAGCGGCACCGCGATAAGAATGGTCAGCACGAGGGTCAGCGCCATCAGCGAAAGCGTCGGCTCGATCCGCTGCGCGATCAGCGAGGCGACCGGCAGGTTGGTGAAAATCGAGGTGCCGAGATCGCCGTGCAGGATGCGCCAGACCCAGCTCCCGAACTGGACCAGAAACGGCCGGTCGAGGCCGAGAGCCTGACGAATACGCTCCACGTCATCGGGGCTCGCCTGGTCACCCGCGATCACCGCCGCCGGATCGCCCGGCGCGATGTAGAGCAGGCTGAAGACGAACAGCGCGACGATCGCCATCACGGGCATGGTCGCGAGAATGCGCCGGAGGATATACGAGAGCATGTGGGTTCACCGCACCATCATGCGGTCTTCGAAACGCCCCAGAAGAAGGGCAGCGGTCCCTTCGCGATACCGGAGATATTCTTGCGCCACGCCGTGTAGCTCAGGAAGAAGCCGGTTGGCGCATAAATGACCTCATCGAGCGCCGCCTTGTTGAGGCGATTGACCGCGGCCTTCTCTTCGTCGAGATTCTTGGCATCAAACCATGCCGTGACCTCCTTTTCCACGACCGCGCTCGTGGGCCAGCCGAACCACGCCTTGTCGCCATTGGCGCGAATGGCGTTGTAGGCGGCGGGACTGATGCAGTCCGCGCCGGCGTGCCAGGTGTGAAACATGGCCCAGCCGCCCTGGCCCGGAGGTGTCTTCTGAGCGCGGCGCGAGCCGACCGTGCCCCAATCGGTCGCGACGAAGTCGACATTCATGCCCAGCTTCTTCAACAGATCCGCGGTGACGTCGCCCTGCGCTTTGGTGATCGGTTGATCCTGCGCCACGACGCACGTGACCGGCTGGCCCGAATAAGCGCTCTCGGCCAACAGCTTCTTGGCCGCCGCGATATCACGCTTGCCCTTCAGGATCTCACCGCCCTCTTCCGTGTAGAGCGGCGTATCCGGCGTGAAGAAGCCCGGCAGCGGCTTCCAGAGCGCGTTATCGTCACCGACCAGCGCACGCATATAGTCTTCCTGGCTAAGCGCCGCGAGCACCGCGCGGCGCGTCTTCACATCGTTGAAGGGTGGATGCAGGTGGTTCATCCGGAACGAACCGATGTTGCCGAGCGGGTCGGCGATGTCGACGCTGATGTTGCGGTTCTTCTTGAGCACCGGCACGAGATCGGGGATCGGTGACTCCCACCAATCGACCTCGCCGTTCTGCAGCGCGGCTGCCGCGGTGGCAGAATCCGGAATCACGACCCATTCCACGCGATCGACCAGGATCTGCTTGCCGCCGGCGAGCCAAGACGTCTTCTCCTGTCGCGGCGTGTAGTCGGCAAACTTCTCGAACACTGCCTTGGCGCCAGGCACCCACTCGGCCTTTGCGAACTTCATGGGGCCCGAGCCGACATATTCGGTGATCTGTTTGAACGGGTCGGTCTGGGCCATGCGCTCCGGCATGATGAAGGCGCAGGGCGTGCTGTTCTTGCCCAGTGCCAACGTCATCTTCGGATAAGGCTGCTTCAGTACCCATTTGAAGGTCTTGTCGTCGACGGCGGTAAGCTCGTTCTGGATCGCCTTGAGCATCTGCCCCATGGGATCACGGACCGACCAACGCGCCAGGCTCGCCACCACGTCCTTGCTCAGCACCGGCTCACCGTCGTGGAACTTCAGGCCCGACCGCAGGCGAAAGGTCCAGACCAGACCGTCATCGGACACTTCCTCGGACTCAACCATCTGGCGCTGCGGCTGCAGCGCGGCGTCGATGCCATAGAGGGTGTCCCACACCATAGCGGCGGCGTTGCGCACGACATACTGGGTGCCCCAGATGGGGTCGAAATTCGCGAGATTGGCCTGGGGCACGAAGCGCAGGGTGCGCGCCGCAGCGCCTTGCGAAAGGGCCGGCATCGAAAGGCCGCCCGTCGCCGCCAGGCTGCCCACCCCGGCCAATCCCTTCAACACAGTCCTGCGATCCATAAAACTCTCCCGGTCTGGCGTTGTTATAGCGGTTCCGCCCATTTCATTGGCCGAGGGTTCAGCGCCAAATAAGGTGAAAAGGGCCGGTCTGTCCGATGGCGGTCAGCCTCCTTTGCCTGCAAGTGGTATGCCAGTGCAGCCCTCTCGCCCCGTCGCCAAGATCCGGTCGGCCACGGAGGAGAAAGCCTCTTCGAGCGATCACATTTTCAAGCGATCACATCAACTTACGGCCAGCCTAGCCGGCGAGCTGCTTGAGTTTCGACGATTGTTGAGGGTGCCACCAACGACCGCCAATGACAACGCCTTCGGACACGATCTTGCGGTCGCCGATCAGGTGCTCGCCGACGACGTCGACGTAGTCGAACTGGCCTTCTTCGATCGAGATGAGGGTGGCGTCTCCGACGCTCCCCGGCTTGAGGCTGCCGAGTTCGGGACGCCGCAGTGCCATCGCCGCATTGACCGTCGAAGCCGCGACCACATCGGGGAGCGGCATGCCCATGCACAGGAACTTGGACATGGTCGTCACCTGATCGAAGGCTGGGCCGTCGATGCACAGGGCATGGACGTCCGAGGAGATGGTGTCCGGATAGAAGCCGTTGGCAAGCATCGCCCGCGCAGTCTTGAAGGCGAATGAGCCTTTCCCGTGGCCGATGTCGAACAACACGCCGCGTTCGCGCGCCTCCAGCACCACCCTCTTCACCGTGCCCTGGGCGGTGGCGGGCGTATTGGGAAACGGCCGGAATGCGTGGGTGAGAACGTCGCCTGGACGCAGGCGGGCAACCACCTCCTCGTAGCTCGGCGGCGGATGGTCGATGTGCGCCATCAGCGGCATGCCGACCTGCTGCGCGACCTCAAGCGCGATGTCGAGCGGCACGATGCCGGAGGTGCCCGAGGCGTGGAGGCCTACCCGCACCTTGATGCCGACGATGAGGTCGCGGTTGGCCTCCGCCACCCTGACGGCGTCGATCGGGTTCATCAGCCGCATCTCCTCGCTCTCGCCGACCATGACCCGGTGCGAGAAGCCGAAGATGCCGGCGTGCGAGACATGCAGATAGGCGAGAATGCGGACCTGGCTCGGTTCGATCACGTGCTTCCGAAACCCTGCGAAATTGCCCGGGCCGGCGCTGCCGGTATCGACCGCCGTGGTGACGCCGGAGGTGCGGCAGAACTCCTCGGCATCGATGCCGAGCGAGGTGCCGCCCCAATAGACGTGGGTGTGCAAATCGATAAGGCCCGGGGTGACGATGTAACCCGACACGTCGCGCAGGTCGGTTCCCGGATCGACCCTGAGCTCGTTTCCGATCATGACCACCTTGCCGGCGGCGAAGGCGACATCCGCCACGGCGTCAAGCTTCTGGGAGGGATCAATCACCCGACCGCCGCGCAGGACCAAATCGAAAGGCATCGTAATCTCCTGAGGTGAGAGTGAAGGAAGCGGCCTGAGTGCGCCGGTCGCGCAGTAACACGCGCCGCCGCGCCTGGCGGATCAGATCGAGCATGCGCTGGATGACACTCGCGGGTGGCACCAATGGCGAGAATGCGGCTCATGCGCCCGTCTTTCCGGGAAATGCCCTCTCTCCTGGCAGCGATCGCGCGGATCGAGATCGCGGAACGAAATGCTGGGCATGTCAGAGCCTGCGTATCCGTCTTTTCACATTTCCGGCGGCGGGATCGCGCCGGTGCGGCTGGTGATCAAGCCATAATGTTCAATGCGGCGGTGCCGCGCGAAGTCGAAGATTGTTTTCTTGCCGAACATGGTGGCATCGAGGTCGCAAGGGTACACCAGGAGTTCGTCCTCCTCGGTCTGAGCCTCGGCGACGATCTCGCCTTCGGGATCGACGATGAGGCTGCCGCCGATCAGCGGGAAACCGTCCTCGACGCCGGCCTTGGCCACGGCTACGACCCAGGTGGCGTTTTGATACGCTCCGGCCTGCACCGAGAGGCGATTGTGAAACAGCCGCTTCTCGGGCCCCTCTTCGCTTTTCTCGGCATTGACCGAGGGCGTGTTGTAGCCGATCAGCACCATCTCGACGCCTTGCAGGCCCATGACGCGATAGGTCTCCGGCCAGCGCCGGTCATTGCAAACCGCCATGCCGATGATGCCGCCCAGCGAGCGCCAAACGTTGAAACCAAGATCGCCCGGCTCGAAATAGCGCTTCTCCAGATGCTGGAAGGCGCGCTTGGTGTCGAATTCCGAATGGCCCGGCAGATGAACCTTGCGATATTTGCCGACGATCTTGCCGGATTTGTCAGCGAGGATGCAGGTGTTGAAATGACGCCGGTCCGGCGTCAACTCGGCATAACCGAAACTCATCGCCACCTGGTGCCGCGCGGCGCGTTCGAACAGGGGTTTCGTCGCCGCATTCGGCATCTGGCGCTCGAACCAGGCGTCGACCTCGGCCTGATCCTCCATGTACCAGCGCGGAAAGAACGTCGTGAGCGCCAGTTCCGGATAGACGATCAGGTCGGCTCCCTTGGCCTTGGCTTCGTCCATCAGCGCGATCATGCGCTTGACGACGGCTTCGCGGCTATCGGCTTTCTGGATAGGGCCCATCTGGGCGGCGGCAACGTTGACGACGCGCATGAATAGTTTCCGGGGGCTCTTATTGAAGCTGCGCCGCATAGAAATGAGGCAGCCTGCGATTTGACGAATTCTCGGTCCATTCCGACACGGAGTTCACCATTAGAATTTCCGTTCACTCCGAGTCAATTCAGGAGCCGGCGCGGACTGAAATTCCATGATGGCTCGCCGAAGGCCCCCATGCCGCTGCTCGGGAACGTGGACTTTCACGGACCACCCGAGCCTTCCGTGGCATCGTCCTCAATTGGCGTGGATTTGGCGAAGCTAACGCGTCCCATAGGCGCGATCGCCGGCATCACCCAAGCCGGGCACAATGAAGGCATTCGCATCCAGCCCCTGATCGATGCCGGCGGTCCACAGCGGCACATCGGGGTGAAGTCCCCGGAAACGCTCCACACCTTCCGGCGCGGCAACCAGGCATACCATCCTGATATCGCGGGCGCCCCGCTCCTTCAGCCGGTCCACCGCTGCCACCGCGATATTCGCCGTCGCAAGAATCGGTGCCACAACGATCGCAAGTCGCTCGTGAAGATCGGATGGCGATTTGAAAAAGTATTCGACTGCGACGAACGTCTGCGGTTCACGGTAGAGCCCGATATGCGCGACGCGGGCCGTCGGAACGAGATCCAGCATGCCGTCGACAAAGGTTATCCCTGACCGCAATACCGGCACGAAAACCAGCTTCTTTCCCGCGATCTTGGCGGAGAGCATGCGCGCAAGCGGGGTCTCGACCTCCACTTCCGTCAGCGGCAGGTCGCGCGTCACTTCGTAACACAGGAGCATTCCGATCTCCTTGAGGAGTTCGCGAAAAGACTTGGTCGAAATCGTCTTGTCGCGGATCAGCGTGAGCTTGTGCTGGACCAGCGGATGATCCACGATCGTAACGCCTTGCATGCTTTTGCTCCCTGCGAATTAGCCGTATCGCGTTCAGAAAACCGTGCCGTCGCTGATGACCTTGACCGGCGGCGAACCATCGGGGCGGCGGGCAAACGCCATCTCCCGGCCTGCGGCCCAGGTGCCGCCTTGCAGGATCTTCGCCAAGGGAAGAGCTGTGACATCAACACCGACGCGTCGTCGCAGCAAATCCGCAAGCCGGTCCAGCAGCGCAACGGTCAGCGCGCGCCACTCGACCACGAGCGGCGATGCGACATCGTGTTCGCGCTGCGCATCGGCGGGGTCGCGCAGCACCAGCACGCCGGCGTCCACGAACAGTCCGCCGTTGCGGTATTCCGCGAGGCCGGTCAGTCCATCGATGTCGGTCACCTGCAGCCCCGCCCGCTGAGCCGGCTCGATCAGCGAATACGATAGCCACTGCGACAGCTTGTGCAGCGGCATCAGCCCGCTGGTGGTATCTTCGGTCCCGAGCGCGGGATGACGCCAGCAGTCCCCCAACGCAATTCCACCGAGCACAATGCGCGACGGCCAGATCGGCCCCAGTTGGCGCAAAAGTTCCGACAGGATCGTCGTGGCCGCAATCGATCCCCGGTCGGCCATCGCCGCAAGCTGATCGAACAACCCGCCGGGGCGCGCAGTGTCGTCGCGAGCGAAAATCTGCGGCAACGCCGACGCCTGCGCGCCCAACCGGCGAAGAAGTCCGATGCGACCCTCAAGGCCTGTCAGCGGATTGTCATCCGCGATCTGAAAGCCATTTTGCAGATCGGCGAGCGTCAATCGCTCGAGCGCCGCGGCATCGGCCCGCAGCGGCTCGTCGGCCCTGGCGGAGAACACGCCGCGCGCAAACATATCAAGGCTCGCGAGCGCCAGACCTTCCGAACGGCCGATCCTCGTCCCTGTGACGGGATCTCGATATCGCCACGACGGACCGGCGCCGGCGTCGAGAAACACGCTGATCATGGCGAGGTCAAATTCGGCCCGGGCGCGCTCTTTGCCGTCGCGCCAGTCCCTGGCGCCGGCAAGCGCCGCCCAGCGATCGGCGCCTCCGGCGACAAAATGCCGCCAGCGCGAATGAAACGGAACATCCAATGTCGGATAGGCCTTTCGCGTCGTCGCGAGCACAAGATCGACGGTCGCCTCAAGGCGGCCAAGGTCGATGCGGAAATACTGAAGCCGATCGTTCAAGCCTGTTTCCAGCATCCTGTGCGCACGAGCGCGCACCGCCGCCGCATTCAAAAGAGAAAAGGCGTCTGCTGTCGCGTCAGTCGTCACGATGATTGGCCGAGCCCGCTTCAGTATTTTTCGAGCGACCGCCCCACCGAGCTTTTCGGATCGTGCGGCTTCGAATCAGGCGAAAAATATCCGGCGGCTTTCTTGGCTGCGATCTCGACATGCGCGTCGGCCGGGATCATCTCGTCGGGTATCGCCACCCGTTCGACGATTTCGACGCCCTGTCCCGTCAGCGCGTCATGCTTCATGTCGCTCATCGAAATGAAGCGGTCGATGCGCTTCAATCCCAGCCAGTGAATGACGTCCGGCATCAGCTGCTGGAAACGCGCATCCTGCACCCCGGCAACGCATTCCGTTCGCTCGAAATAGGCGGACGCCTCGTCGCCATCCTCCTGGCGCTTGCGCGCATTGTAGACCAGAAACTTCGTGACTTCACCGAGCGCCCGGCCCTCTTTGCGATTGTAGACGATGACGCCGAGGCCGCCCGCCTGTCCGGCGCGCGCGCATTCCTCGATCCCGTGGATGAGATAAGGACGGCAGGTGCAGATATCCGAACCAAAGACATCCGAGCCGTTGCATTCGTCATGGACGCGGCATGTGATCCTGGTTCGATGGTCCGGAAGCCTGGTGACGTCGCCGAACAGATAGACTGTCGTGCCGCCGATCGGCGGAAGAAAGACACGCAAATCGGAACGCGTGACAAGCTCGGGAAACATGCCTGCGGTCTGCTCGAAAAGCGCGCGGCGCAGATTGATTTCGCTGGTGCCGAAGCGCTGCGCGATGCCGGGCAGATACCACACCGGGTCGATTGCGATCTTGACCACCGAGACCGAGCCGCTGGCATGAACGAACTCGCCATCGGGCACCAGCCGCTTGGCCGCCAGCGCGGCCTGAATTTCGGGCAGGTCGAGCCGCGCCCGCGTGATCGCGATGCTCGGACGAATGTCGGTGCCCTCGGCGATCTCCGTGCGGAAATTCTCGGCGACGAGATGCCCCCACGGATCCAGCGCAACAATGCGCTCCGGATCGGTCCACTGCGAAAACGGCCCGACGGTCACCGCCGGGTATGTGTTGGTCAGGTCCGGACGGCGGATCGGATCGAGGGCGCCGGACGACACCGCAAGCGCACGATAGACGGCATAAGAACCGCCGTGGGTGCCAATCACGTTGCGATCTTGCGGCTGCGAAACCGTCCCGATGACCGGACCGCGCTCGCTCGCGGTCGGCGCACCCCAGACGATTGGAAATTCATGCTTCGCGCCGGGCACCGGATGCGAGGTCAGGCGAATATGGTCGGTACGATTGGAGCGGCTCATCTTTCGGTAATCCCAAAACGGCAACGGCCCGCCTGAACGACGGGCCCGACCAGAGAACCAATTTAATTGCTGGGCTCACCGCCCCCGTGCGCCATTATATACGGAACTGGCGTATACAAACAATAAATCCCCGCGTTTTGACGCATTTTCTTCGCGCAAACCGTCTTGCCCAGACCTGTACCGGAACTTCGCCGTTAGTTGCCGAAAGTCGAGCTGGAGTTTCGCAGAACTGAGCGTGTCGACGCGCGAGGCGCGGCTGCGGGAACACAGCGTGACTGTCGCACTGTGGACCGCAATCCCTGTCCAACCAGCATTCTCGGGGCACACATGGTGAGCACGCGTCGGTAATTTTGCCACCTCAAAAAAAGAACCCGGCCCAAGTGGGCCGGGTCGAGGCGGAGACGTCCCGCTACTGCAAAACGTCTCGGGAGGACCATCGTAACGACAGCAACCTAGCGGTCACCCGAGAGCTCGCCACAGCTTTGGCTGCGAGCTCTAAACACTCAGCACCCTAATCGAGTTCTTTGCCGGGTGTCGCTTGAATGTCCCACAGGAGGCAGGCGAGCACCAGAAGCGAGGGCGTCCACGCGAGCATCGCTCCGAACAAAGTCGCTTGTAGTGTCGTCATGATCATTCCCAGTCCCCCGTCACGCCAACTGCCGTCGGCACTCGTCAAGTTTAACCAGCTCGAACAGAGGGCACAGGGTCTGCTACGGGGTGCAACACCGGATTAATGTTGGTCTGCAGCAGGCGGCTCAGGGCATTTGTAGAGCCACCTCCAATAGGTTTTGTTACGTTCCCGCAGACGTTTGTAATTCTCGCGACACTTGACTGAGCAAAACTGCTCGAAGCGCCAGCTGAATCGGATCAAGCCGAAGGAGCGGTTGCAGTCTGGATTGTCGCAATGATTTGTCATGACGCGGCCTCCGCATCCGTTCGGCATATCCAGCGAGTGAAGTTCTTCTGACCCTCCTCAAGGCAAGAGCGTCCGCAGTAATGTTCACGCGCAGGGTTTCGCATAGAGATTATTTTAGGGCCTTCACTGTTACATTCCGAACAACGTTGATCTCTACGCATGGCGGCCTCTTTCTGACAAACTGCCATTTTGAATTCCCGATCCCGGAGAGAGATGTTGTTTCCAGTCTCCTCCCTTCCCCCTCCACTATCAACCCGTCCAGATGTTTGCGGCGCTCATCCTTACGTATACCCAGCTGGAGCGCCTGCAGAACACACGCGATGCCGGCCGGCCCAATGCGTCATGTGCTCGTTTCCTCGCCGTGCACCTTCACAGCGGCGTCGAGGCATTTGATCAAAGTCTCTCCGTCGAAGGGTTTGGTCAGGAAACAGATCGCTCCCGCTTTCAGCGCGCGCGCACGCGCGCTCTCGACGGAGAACGCCGTGATGAAAATGAACGGCACGCGATGCCCCCGGGAAAGCAACAGGGCTTGCAGCTCGATACCGCTCATTGTCGGCATTTGAACATCTGCTATTACGCACGACGTCTCATTCAGGTGTGGCGATCGCAGGAACTCCTCGGCAGACGCAAATGTATGGGCGATGTACTCCAGTGATCTGACGAGATTGTAGGTCGCGGCACGAATAGACCCATCATCGTCAATGATTGAAATGACTGGGGGATGGGACAACGCGGTCTTCCCTGGAGGCGCGACAGAGTGCCTATCGCTGCACAGCCGCTTGACGAGAGTGCGCCGCAAATCGGGATCGGAAAATCATACTTAGGTTTGTAGGGCGCCCGGAATGACGAGCGGCACTTTTTCGCCGGCCTGCCATGGCGCCACGACGATCCAACCTGCGCCAATCCGCATCACGACGCCGCGCGCCGTATCCCGAGCGTCTCAGCCATTCTCACCAGATCAGCTAACGATTTCGCAGCCATTTTCCTCATAATGTGCCCGCGGTGTATCTTTACGGTGATTTCGGCAATTCCGATCTCGGCCGCGATCTGCTTGTTCATGAGTCCGGCAACGACCAAAGCCATCACTTCCCGCTCCCGAGGGGTCAGGGTTGCAAAACAGGCCTGCAAGTCCGAGACGATCTTTGCATCATTACGGCGCTCGCGGTCGCGTTCGATTGCCATCGTCACCGCATCCAGCATGTCCTGATCGCGGAACGGCTTGGTTAGAAAGTCGATGGCTCCGGCTTTCATCGCTCTGACCGACATTGGAATATCGCCGTGACCCGTCATGAAGATGATCGGAATGTGAATGCCTGCCGTTGCCAAATCTGCCTGAAAGTCGAGACCGCTTATTCGAGGCAACCTGATGTCGAGGATCAGGCAACTGGCAACATCCGGAAGCTTGCTCTGCAGAAACTCGGAAGCCGAACTGAACACCTCGACCCGCAAGCCCACCGACCGGAAAAGACTCCTGAGCGCTTCGCGCAAGGATGCGTCGTCGTCGACGACGAAGACGATTGGTTCCCCGGCGCTTGCGAGGTCGCGGGGCGATGTAGGACGCGCGGTCACGGCGGATCGTCCTTGCGACACAACGGCAAGGTGAACTGAAAGGTGGCCCCCGCCCCGACATCGCTGGTGACTGAGAGTCGCCCGCCATGAGCGTCAATGATCGAGCGGCAGATCGATAGGCCCATGCCCATGCCGCTGGACTTGGTGGTGAAGAAGGCGTCGAACAGCCGGTCAACGTTCTCGCCCGCGACTCCGACACCGCAATCCTTCACCGCGACCAGAATTTGGCTGGGGGCATCCTGCTGCGTTTGGATCACCACTTCGCGCGGCCGGTCCATGAGCGATTGCATCGCTTCAATGCCGTTGATTACCAGATTAAGGATCACCTGCTGCAGCTGGATCCGATCGGCGACGATCAGGGGCAGAGCTGGAGCGAGTTCCATCCGCAGCGACACCCGGTGGCTGAACAGCTCATACTGCACCAAGGTGATAACTTCGCTAACGACGTCATTGATGTTGAGGGGCACTTTCCGCGTGGGGGTCTTGTTCACGAGCGCACGGACGCGCTCGATCACTTCGCCTGCCCGATTGCCGTCATTGACGATCGACTTCACCGCGCTGCGCGCTTCGTCCAGGTTGGGAGTTTCGCGGTCAAGCCACCTTAGGCAGGCCTCGGCGTTGGTGACGACGGCAGCGAGCGGCTGGTTCACTTCATGTGCGATCGACGCGGTCAGCTCTCCAAGAGCCGTCACGCGTGTGACATGCGCGAGGTCCGCCAGCGCCTCATGCAGTTCTTCCTCGGCCTGTTCTGCGCGAACCGCCTTGGTTACGTCGCTGGCGACGCCGCGGTAACCGAGGAAACGTCCTTCAGCATCAAAAACGGGCTTGCCGCTCACGGCAATGTGCCTCACAGAGCCATCCGCCCGCGTGGTCCTGTACTTGAAGTCGCGAAATGGCGTGTGCTCCTCGAGGTCGGCAAGGTGAAGGCGCCACTTCTCCGGCTCCTCCCCGAGGTCGGTGGCGAATGCCCATGGCACAAAACCGATCTGGGCGGTGACGGGCCCGCCTTTTTGGGTGACACTGCTGAGACGGTGGTCCGGACCGGTTTCCCAAAACCAGTCGGAGGCCGTCTCGGCGTAATCGCGGAAGCGCTGCTCGCTTTCCCGCCGTTCCAGTTCGGCTTGCTTGCGTGCGGTGATGTCCGTCACTGCTCCAACAAACGCGGTGCTGCCCGATGCGTCATTCACCGCATGCGCCACTGCATGGACATATTTCACTGTGCCGTCCGGCATCAGCAGTCGATATTCGTGATCGAAATCCTTTCCGTCGCTTGACGCACGATCGATGACCTGTTGAGCGAGAGCACGATCGTCTGGAAGAATGCGTTGAATGACCATGTCGATGGTGACGGAAGGGGTCTTGTCATATCCAAAAATTCTAAAAGTTTCCTCCGACCAAATGATCTCGCCGGTGGCGGTGCGCCAGCCGAAGCTACCGGTGTGGCTCAATCGCTGTGCTTCAGTCAAAAACTTCTCGCTCTGCCGCAGGGCATTTTCGGTCTGCTTGCGCTCGGTGATGTCCTCGCACGCGATCAGAAGAATCACCTGGCTGTCCAACCGCCGCACGGCTTTGGCGTTTTCACGGACCCAAAGCGCTGAACCGTCCTTGCGCACCTTTCGGACTTCCCAGCTGTGCGTTTGGCCTATATTTTTCAGGCAGAAGGCAACATTTTTTTGAACCAGGCCCCGATCTTCTTCAAAGAACACATTGAGCACGGATTGCCCAAGCAATTCTCCGACCGTGTAGCCGAGTTGCGCAGCACCAAAGGTGTTGACCGACAGGACGGCGCCGTTCGCATCGACCATGAAGTACATGACCGGGTTGTGCTCGAAAACCTCCCTCCATTGCGCCTCACTCTCGCGCAGCGCTTCTATCGCCCGCTTGCGGTCCTCGATATCCGTATTGGATCCGTACCATTTGACGATAGTTCCCTTCTCGTCGCGCACCGGCTCTGCGCGGACCAGGAACCAGCGGTATTCCCCGCCAGCACTCCGCCCGCGAACTTCGACTTCAAACGGTTTCCCGGTCGCAACGGCCAAGCGCCACTTGTCCACGGCGGCGGCGCGGTCTTGCGGATGCAACGCGGCAATCCAGCCTTCGCCGCCCGCCTCATCTGCCGAAAGGCCCGTAAATTCCAGCCAGCGTTGACTATGGAAATCGCGTGAACCGTCGGGCGTGGCGCTCCAAACAAGCGCGGGGATGGCGTCGACGGCAAGCCGGAGTTCCCCTTCTGCTTGTTCGGCCCTCGCCCGGCCCTGCAGCGCGGCTGCCAACTGGCTGCGGGCGCTTCCAACCAGGCGCATCATGATCAAGGAGGCGAGAAGCAAGGCGATGAGCAGCGCGATGGCAGTCAAATAGGCAAAGGCCATCGGTATGGGACCGAGCAGGAGCCAAACGCAAGCCACCGCCATGAAAGCAAGCACCATGCTGCCGAGCAACAATTGCTCAGCTGAGTGCCAGGATTTCATTGCTTGGTTATGCATCATTGGCGGCACTACGCATCCGGCCAGCTTTGGCCCGCACTGCGTCGCTAGGTGATCGTTACCATCACCGGCGACAACGTCGCCCTCCAAACAGACCACATATTAGCAGCTTTTCAGCACGTGGAAATATGGTGTAATTCTTGAGCCGTCATGAGAGAGGCCGCCGGTGAACACGACGACCGGCGGCTGATTGGAAAAGCGAGTGATTGACAGCGAGGAGGCAGCCCGCCACAGGGAGGATCGCCGCCCTGGGTTCCGGGCCTGTCCCTCTACGACTCGCATCGGGATGGCGCCGGCGTCTGCTATAGCTCGTACCATCGCCCGATCCTCAACATGCGGCCGAAGGCACGCATGTCCTCGATGGGCTTCACCTGGCAATTCCCGGGGGATCAGGGAGGTATTGTCCTGCGCCCCTCCCCACGCCGCGTCCAACACACTATAAAGGATCATGAAGAATCACAGCTACCCCCAAGCCATTGAATCGATAGCCACGCCAAAACCTTTCGTGCGGCAGAGCTTCGACGACGCAGGCAAGGCCGTCGCGACTTTGCGAACACTCTATGCCCGAAATACGCTGTTCCTGCGCAATTCCTTCGCCGCTCTCGCGGCCGGCGGCGACAGTAACCGACGCTACCGGGCCTTCTATCCGGAAATCAGCGTCACCACGAACTCGTTCACGCAGGTCGATTCTCGTCAGGCCTACGGCCTTATGCCAGCGCCCGGGCACTTCTCGACCACAATCACCCAGCCCGATCTGTTCGAAACCTATCTCATCGAGCAGCTTCATCTGATCATGCGCAACCATGGCGTTCCCGTGATTGTTTCGGAATCGGAAACGCCCATCCCGCTGCATTTTGCTTTTCTCGAAGGTACCCACCTCGATGGCACTGCCGCCAGGTACATCAAGCGACCAATCCGGGACCTGTTCGACGTGCCCGACCTTGATGGCACTGACGATCAGATCGCCAACGGCACCTACGAAGCGCCGCTCGGCCGGCCAAGGCCGCTGGCGCAATTCACTGCACAGCGCGTCGACTATTCGTTGCATCGCCTGTCGCACTACACGGCCACCAGCCCAAACCACTTTCAGAATTTCGTATTGTTCACCAATTACCAATTCTACATCGACGAATTCTGTGCTCACGCCAGAGGGCTGATGGCCAGGGGCGGCGACGGCTATATCGAATTCGTCGAGCCAGGCAACGTTATCATCAAGCGCGGCGAACAGGGGCCGGGCGCCGCCGTTACGACACTGCATCTGCCGCAGATGCCGGCATATCATTTGAAGAAGCCAAACTATGCAGGCATCACCATGGTCAATATTGGTGTCGGGCCAGCCAACGCCAAGACGATCACCGACCATATCGCCGTGCTCAGGCCGCACGCGTGGCTCATGCTCGGACACTGCGCTGGATTGCGCGACACCCAGGTGCTCGGCGACTATGTGCTGGCTCACGCCTATGTGCGGGAGGACCATGTTCTCGACGACGACCTCCCGGTGTGGGTGCCCATTCCCGCGCTCGCCGAAATCCAGGTGGCGCTCGAGGAAGCCGTAGCGGAAGTGACCGGACTATCCGGATATGACCTGAAGCGCATCATGCGCACCGGCACCGTTGCCACCATCGATAACCGCAATTGGGAACTACGCGACCGGCGCGGTCCGGTCCAGCGGCTCTCGCAGTCGCGCGCCATTGCGCTCGACATGGAATCGGCGACCATCGCAGCCAACGGATTTCGCTTCCGCGTGCCGTACGGAACGCTGCTCTGCGTGTCCGACAAGCCACTGCACGGAGAACTGAAGCTGCCCGGTATGGCGACCGAGTTCTACAAGCGGCAAGTGACCCAGCATCTGACTATCGGCATCAGGGCGATGGAGAAATTAGCCGACATGCCGATGGAGCGGCTGCACTCCCGCAAGCTCAGAAACTTTTCGGAAACAGCCTTCCAGTAGACCCGCCGATAACGACCCGGGCAATTGTCCACGGGTGGTGGGTCCCAGGGTTTGCTGAGCATGATTTCGCGGCTTACCGTCGGGCATCGTCTAAAAAATGATCTTTTGCTTTCCGCAAAAATCGGGTTTGTTTTCTCTCGATAGCTTGGCCGAGCCACGCGACGACCACCGACTGATCGAGGGAGCTGGATATGAACGGACTTGGCGGCCTCAACAAATCGCCCGCGGGCGTCGTCATCGGACTGGTTCAGTTGCAATTGCCCGTGGTGGCGACCAAGGCCGACCTGGCGCGCCAGACCGAGCGCATCGTCTACATGCTCGGCAAGGCGCGACGCAATCTGGGCACGATGGATATCGTGGTGTTTCCCGAATATTCCCTGCACGGCCTGTCGATGGACACCAATCCCGACATCATGTGCCGCCTCGATGGTCCCGAAGTCGCCGCGTTCAAGAAGGCCTGCATCGACAACAAGATCTGGGGCTGCTTTTCCATCATGGAATTCAACCCCGACGGCAATCCCTATAATTCGGGCCTGATCATCGACGATCACGGCGAGATCAAGCTCTATTATCGAAAATTTCATCCGTGGATCCCGGTCGAGCCGTGGGAGCCTGGCGACATCGGCATTCCCGTGATCGAGGGGCCGAAAGGCGCCAGGATCGCGCTGATCATCTGCCACGACGGCATGTTCCCGGAGATGGCGCGCGAGTGCGCCTACAAGGGCGCGGAAATCATGATCCGTACCGCCGGCTACACCGCGCCGATCCGCGAAAGCTGGCGTTTCACCAATCAGGCCAACGCTTTTCAGAACCTGATGGTGACGGCCAATGTCTGCATGTGCGGATCGGATGGTTCCTTCGATTCCATGGGCGAAGGCATGATCGTGAATTTCGATGGCAGCATCATCGCCCATGGGACGACGGGGCGGCCCGACGAGATCATCACCGCGGAGGTGCGCCCGGATCTCGTGCGCGAGGCGCGGATTCACTGGGGTGTCGAAAACAACATCTATCAGCTTTGGCACCGCGGTTACGTCGCGGTGAAGGGCGGCGCGATGGATTGTCCCTACAGCTTCATGCAGGACATGGTCGCCGGCACGTTCCGGCTGCCGTGGGAGGATCAGGTCAAGGTGACCGACGGCACACCTTGCGGCTTCCCGGTCCCAACACGCGTCTTTGGGCCAAGGACCGCCAAGGCGGCGGAGTAACAATCGTCGCACCAGGCGTCATTGCGAGCGCCAGCGACGCAATCCAGAATCCCGCCGCGGCTGCTGCGCTCTGGCTTGCTTCGTCGCTTCGCTCGCACATGCGATGGCCATCCGACGGGCATCCGCCCATCCCGGCTTGATCAGCCGGCAATGATCCGTTTCGTCGTTGAATTCCGCGAAAGGGCCAATCGGGATCGAGAATTGCTTAACTGGCTTGCATACAATTCAAGAATGTCGCCTAAATTTTAGACCGTCCAATCCCTGCTCAAGTTTTAAACCAGCCACGCTATTTTTAAAAACACTTATATTTCAAATTGTTATTTGATCATGCCCAAAAAAATGCTCTGGCATGAAGATTGCGACACAGCTTGCGGGCTCCGCCGCCTCCGGCGAAGCCGCGAATTAGCGGCGGGTCCGTCCGCCAAAGGAGCAACCCATGAATTTTGGCAGGATTTCACGACGGCATCTCTTGCAAGGTGGCGCAGCGCTGACACTCGGCACGGCTTTAGGCAAGCGTTCCGCCGCGGCGGCGGATACCACGATCGGCTTCATCTATGTCGGATCGCGCGACGATTACGGTTACAACCAGGCGCACGCGCAAGGCGCGGCCGCGCTCAAGAAAATGCCCGGTCTCAAGGTCGTCGAGGAAGAAAAAGTCCCGGAAACCGACGCTGTCGAAAAGACCATCGAATCGATGATCAATCTCGACGGCGCAACGCTGCTGTTCCCGACCTCGTTCGGATATTACAATCCGCACATGATCAAGATGGCGAACAAGTTTCCAAAGCTTCACTTCGAGCACTGCGGCGGCTTGTGGAGCGACAAGGATCCGAAGAACGCCGGCAGCTACTTCGGCTACATCGACGAGGCGCAATATATTTCCGGCATCGTCGCCGGCTACTCGACCAAAACCGGCAAGCTCGGTTTCGTGGCCGCCAAGCCGATCCCGCAGGTGCTGCGCAACATCAATGCGTTCACGCTCGGCGCCAAGCTCGCCAATCCGAAAGCCACCACGCAAGTGATCTTTACCGGCGACTGGTCGATGCCGGTCAAGGAAGCCGAAGCTACCAACAGCCTGATCGATCAGGGTGTCGATGTCCTGACCTGCCACGTCGATGGACCGAAGACGATGGTGGAGAACGCGGCGCGCCGCGGGGCGATGGTTTGCGGCTATCACGTCAATCAGTCACCGCTGGCGCCAAAGGCCTACCTGACCGGCGCGGAGTGGAACTGGGAAGCGCTCTATCCGAAGTTCGTGAAGATGATCGCCGCCGGCGAGGCGATCCCGAATTTCTATCGCGGCGGCCTCAAGGAAGAGATCGTCAAGTGCTCGCCCTATGGCGAGGCGGTCTCGGCGGAAGCGCGCAAACACGCCGATGATATCAAGGCCAAGCTCACCGCCGGCGACTACGTCATCTTCAAAGGCCCGATCATGGACAACAAGGGCAAGACCGTGATTTCGGCCGGGACCGATCGCGGCCAGAAAGACCCCGAACTCGAAAAGATGGACTATCTGGCGGAGGGCGTGATCGGAGCGACTTCGTGACATCAGAGGTTGCCGATCCCCTCGAAGCAGCTGCGATTTCTCCGGCGGCCGATCCGGGGTTTCTGCAGCGTTACGGCGGAACGATCGAGTACATCCTGATTCCGGGCGCGGCGCTGGTCGGCGCGCTCGGGGTGTTCGGGATATTCGTCGCTCTGTTCGGCAAAAGCCCGCTCGATCTTTATTTCTACATGTACCAGGGCGCGTTCGGGACCTGGTTCTCCTGGCAGAACACACTGACGCGGGCGGCGCCCCTGATCCTGACCGCGCTCTGTACCGCGCTGCCCGCACAGCTCGGCATGGTGATCATCGGCGGCGAAGGCGCGCTCCTGATCGGTGCGCTGGCCGCAACGAGCGCGGCACTGGTGGTGCAATCGGCGCCGTCGCTGGTGGTGCAGCTCGCCATGGTTTGTGCCGGCATGATCGGCGGCGGGCTTTGGATCATGCTGGCCGGTGGTCTTCGTCAATACCGCGGCGTCAACGAAACGATTTCAAGCCTGCTGCTGGTCTACATCGCGCTTGCGATCCTCAATCATCTGGTCGAGGGCGCGATGCGCGATCCCGCCAGCCTCAACAAGCCTTCGACCCGCGAGATCGGCGCCGTCAACATGATCGGCTCGATTCCCGGCACCGACGTGCATTGGGGCCTGGTGTTCGGCATCGTAGCCGCCATTGCGGCCTACATCCTGATTTATCACACCGTATTCGGCTTCGCCGCGCGGGTCGCCGGCGGCAACATTCGCGCGGCCAAGATCGTGGGGCTCGGCGTCGGCAAGCTGATCTTGACCATCTGCTTTCTGGCGGGCGCGTCAGCCGGTCTCGCGGGCATGGTCGAAGTCGCCGCGGTGCAGGGCCGCACCAATGCCAATCTCGCGGCCGGTTACGGCTTCACCGGCATCCTGGTCGCCTTCCTGGCGCGGCAAAATCCGCTGGCCATTATTCCCGTTGCCATTCTGCTCGGCGGCATCAGCGCCAGCGGCGGGCTGTTGCAGCGTCGGCTCGGACTGCCGGACGCCTCGGTCCAGGTGCTGCAGGGCATTATCTTCGTGTTCGTTCTTGCAAGCGACGCGCTCTACGGGCGAATTGGTTTTCTGAAGGGCAAATCCTAAAGATGGCGGACGGAACGATCGGGCTCTGGACGGTTCCTCTCGCGGTGTTTGGCGGCGCGATCCGCGTCTCGACGCCGTTTCTGTTCGTCAGCCTCGGCGAGTGCATCACCGAGCGCAGCGGACGCATCAACCTCGGTCTCGAAGGCACGCTGGTGATGGGCGCCATGAGCGCCTACGGCATCTCCTATCTTACGGGCTCGCCCTGGCTCGGCGTGCTGGCCGCCGGCGTCACCGGCGCGTTGCTTGGCGGGCTCCATGCAGGAATTTGTTCGCTGCCGCGCGTGAATGACGTCGCCGTCGGCATCGCGCTGATGCTGTTCGGGACCGGGTTGGCGTTCTATCTCGGCAAACCGCTGATCGAACCGACGGCGCCGCGGCTGCCGGCGATCGATTTCGGCTGGTGGAGCGATATCGCGCAGGTGCGCGCCGCGCTGCGGATCAACGTGCTGTTCCTGATCGGCGTCGCCATTGCGCCTGTTCTGTTCTGGGCGTTTCGCACCACGCGCTGGGGTCTCTTGATCAGGACGGCCGGCGAGAGTTCGGATGCCGCGCGCGCCATGGGTTACTCCGTACTCTGGATCCGGCTGCGGGCAACGATGGTCGGCGGCTTTCTTGCCGGGATCGGCGGCTCGTTCCTGTCGCTGTTCTATCCCGGCAGCTGGAACGAGGGCCTCTCCTCCGGACAAGGCATCACCGCGGTGGCGCTGGTGATCTTCGCGCGATGGGATCCCATGCTGTGCCTGTGGGCATCGCTGGCGTTTGGCGGCGCCGCGGCGCTTGGCCCGGCGCTGCAGTCGGTCGGCATCACCTCGGGCTACTACCTGTTCAACGCCGCGCCCTATATCCTGACGCTTGCGATCATGATCATCACCTGCTCGCCGAAGCGCACGCTG
>WNFW01004531.1_pt1 | contig 20154 bp, 15 predicted proteins | sample 5400131 | NCBI WGS metagenome assembly WNFW01 (sample SAMN13153362, study PRJNA577476) | soil metagenome | isolation source: 20 cm soil or saprolite under grassland replicate 1 | place: USA:California | collected 2016-06-15 | reverse complement strand
CGACAGCAGGAGGCCGCCGACCACGGCGACGCCGAGCGGCTGACGCAGCTCGGCGCCGGCGATCGTCGTTCCGGCGCCACCGCGGTTCTCGACCACAATCGGTTGTCCGAGCTGCGCCGACAACGGCTCGAAGACGACGCGTGGGATGATGTCGGTCGCGCTTCCGGCGGCAAAGGCGACGATCGCGCGGATCGGCTTGCTCGGCCAAATCTGGGCGACCGCATCGCCGCACCAACCCACCAGGAAGACCAAGGTCACAAGCAACCAGCGCGACATCCGGCATTCCTCCTCGGCGTGCCCATGGCAGGGAAGCGAAGCAAAGGCCGTGCCGCTGGGGATCGGCGCCGGCGCCGGTGCCGAGCGCGATCGGCAAGGTGCCGAAGATCGCGGCGAACGTCGTCATCATGATCGGCCGGAAGCGCAGCAGCGCCGCCTCGCGGATCGCGGCCTGCGCGCCCATGCCCACGCGCCGGCGGTCGATCGCAAAGTCGATCATCATGATTGCATTCTTCTTCACGATACCGACCAGCATGACGATGCCGATCATGGCGATGACCGACAGATCCATGTTGAACATCATGAGCACCAGCAGCGCGCCGACGCCGGCGGAGGGCAGGCCGGAAATAATGGTGATCGGATGAATGAAGCTCTCGTAGAGAACGCCGAGCACCACGTAGGCGGCGAAGATCGCGGCCAAGATCAGCACGCCCTGGCCTTTGAGCGAGTCCTGGAACACCTGCGCCGAGCCTTGGAACCCGGTGCTGACCGTGATCGGCAGACGGAATTCGCGCTCGATCCCCTTGATGGCGTCGACCGCCTGCCCGAGCGAATAGCCGGGCGCGAGGTTGAACGAGATGGTCACCGCGGGCTGATTGCCCTGGTGATTGACCTGCAACGGGCCGACCGCGGGCACGATGCGGGTGACGGCCGAGAGCGGGATTGCCGTCCCGGAGGGGATGCCGGTGCCGTGTATGCCGGCTCCCGGCCCCGTCCCGGTGCCGGCAGCACCGGGCACGTTGGTCTTCACGAAGATGTTCTGCAACTGCGAGGGGTCGGCCTGAAACCGCGGCTGGCTCTCCAGAATGACCTGATAATCGTTGGTGGGCGTGTAGATCGTCGCCACTTGGCGGGCGCCGAAGGCGTTGAAGAGTTCCTGGCGGACCTGGTCGATGCTGATGCCGTAGACGGCCGCCTTCTCGCGGTCCACTTCGACGGTCATCTGCGGGGTCTTGATATAGAGATCGGTGGTGACGTCGCGCAGACCCTCGATCTCGGCGATCTTGTCGCGCAATTTCGGCGTGATGTCGTACAGGAGCTGGGTGTCGCTGGACTGCAGCGTGTACTGGTACTCGCTCTTGGAAAGACGGCCCGTGATGTTGACGTTCTGAATGTTCTGGAAATACACCGCCATCCCCGGAACGGTGTTGGCTGTGTTGCGCAGGCGCTGGATCACCGCCGTCGAATTTTCCTTGCGCTCGCTCCTCGGCTTGAGCGCAATGAACATGCGCCCGATATTGGCCGTGGGGTTCGGCCCGCCGGCTCCCACCGTGGAATTGACGTAGTCGACCGCCGGATCGGAGCGGATGATTTCCGCGACATGCCGCTGCAGCTCGACCATGCCCTGGAACGAAATATCCGAGCCCCCCTCGGTCGAGGCGGAAATGAAGCCGGTGTCCTCGGTGGGGAAGAAGCCCTTCGGGATGACGATGTAGAGCCAAACCGACAGAACAAGCGTCACTAACGTCACCACAAGCATCACGGCTTTAAATCGCAACACCCGATCGAGCGACCATTCGTAAGCGCGCAGTCCTGCCCTGAAGATCGCCTCGAAGGCGCGCAACACGATGTTCTCCTTCTCGCCCTCGCGGTGAGTGTGCAACACGCGCGCGCACAGCATCGGCGTGAGCGTCAGCGAAACAAAACCCGATATCACGATGGCAACCGCAACGGTCACCGCGAATTCGCGGAACACCCGGCCGACCATGCCGCCCATCAGCAGCACCGGAATGAACACGGCGATGAGCGAGAACGTGATCGAGACGATGGTGAAGCCAATCTCGCGGGCGCCCTTGAGCGCCGCTTCGAACGGCCGCATCCCGCCTTCCACATGTCGCACGATGTTTTCCAGCATGACGATCGCGTCGTCGACCACGAAGCCGACCGACAGCGTCAGCGCCAGTAGCGTCATGTTGTTGATGGAGAAGCCGAACACGTACATCGCCGCGCAGGTGCCGATCAACGACACGGGAACCGCGAGCGCGGGGATGATCGTGGCCGAGAGCGAGCGCAGGAACAGGAAGATCACCATGATGACCAGGCAGATCGCGATGAGAAGCGACTCCTGCACATTCATCACCGAGGCGCGGATGGACACGGAGCGGTCCATGAGCACTTCCATGCGGATCGACGGCGGTATCGATGCGCGGTACTGCGGCAAATGCTCACGCACCGAATCCACCACCGCCACCGTATTGGCGTCCGGCTGGCGCTGGATTGCCAGCACGATGGCGCGCTCGTTGTTGAACCAGCTCGCGATCTTGTCGTTCTCGACGCTGTCTATGACACGCGCAATCTGATCGAGGTAGACCGGTGCCCCATTGCGATAGGCAACGATGACCTTGCGGTACTCCTCCGCCTTGGTCATCGCGCTCGAAGCCGTCAGCGTCACGCTCTGCTTGGGGCCGTTGAGCGTGCCTACCGGCGTGTTGGAGTTGGTCTTGGCGACGACGTTGCGGATATCGTCGAGGGAAATGTTGCGCGCCGCGGCGGCCACGGGATCGACCTGCACCCGCACGGCGAACTTCTGCGCGCCGAACACCAACACCTGGGCGACGCCGGCCAGTTGCGAAATCTGTTGCGCCAGCGTGATCTCGCCGAATTCGTTGACCGCCGATAGCGGCAGGGTTGGCGAGACCAAACTGATATACATGATCGGGAAGTCGCCCGGATTCACCTTGCGAAAGCTCGGCGGGGTCGTCATTTCCACCGGCAGCTTGCGAGCCGCAACGGTCAACGCCGTCTGCACGTCGAGCGCGGCGCCGTCGATATTGCGATTGAGATCGAACTGGATCGTAATCGAGGTGATGCCGAGCGAGGAGGAGGAGGTAAGCGAGCTGATGCCGGCGATGGTGGAAAGCTGGCGCTCGATCGGCGCCGCTACCGATGCCGCCATCGTTTCCGCGCTCGCGCCAGGCAGTTGTCCCTGGATGCTGATGGTCGGAAAGTCGACGGCCGGAAGCGCTGCGACCGCAAGCAGCCGGTAGGCGAAGATGCCGAGCACGATGATGGAGGCAGTGACCAGGGTGGTCAGCACCGGCCGGCGAATGCAGGTCTCCGAGAGCTTCATGGATTACGACCCGATCTTGGGAGCGCGGACGGCGACCTTGGTCCCGTTGGAGAGCAAGAGTTGCCCGTTGGTGACGACCGTTTCTCCGCCCTCGAGCCCGCTGGCGAGCACCGATTCGCTATCGAGCACGCGCGCGACCTGGACCGGCCGCACCGTCGCCACGTCGTCGTTGACGACGAAGACGTAGGGCCCGGTCTGGCTCACCTGGATAGCAGTCGACGGCACCGTGACCGCCTCCTCCTGGCGGAACGTCAATCGCACCTGCACCAGCGTGCCCGGCCACAGCAACTCGTCGGTGTTCGGCATGGTGGCGCGAACAGGCACCGTGCCGGTTGGCGCGTCCACGCTGTTCTCGATCATCGTGACCTGGCCGCTCGCTCGCCGCGGGTCGCCCGGGATGATCGCCTCGATCGAGGCGCTCTCGTTGGCGAGCGCCTGGCGCAGATCCGGCAAGTAGCTCTGGGAAAGAGCAAACGTCACGTAAACCGGGGCGGTCTGGATGAGGGTCGCCAGCGTGGAGTCCCCTGCGCGCACAAAGTTGCCGACCTTGACCGCCGCCATGCTGGCGCGCCCGGTAATCGGCGCCCGGATCTTACAGTAGCCGAGCTGGACGTTGAGATTCTCGAGTTGCGCGGTATTCGAATCGACGGAAGCCCGAAAGATATTCGTTTGCGTCCGCGCGTTCTGCAGCGTGACCAGAGTGGTCGCGTTCTTGGCGAGTAGCTCGGTATAGCGCGCGACATCGCGTTCGGCCTGCTCGAGATTGGCCTTGGCGCCGGCGAGCAAGCCTTCCACCTGCCTGACCTGGGCTTCGATCGTGCGGCCGTCGAGCGTGAACAGGGGGTAGCCTTCGCGCACCAGCGCACCGTCGGCGAAGTGCACGCCGGTAATCTCGCTGTCCACCCGCGACTTGACCGCAACGCTGGCAATGGGCGTGACGGTTCCGAGCACCTCGACGCGAACCGGAACGACTTTCCGCGTCGCGGTCACGACCTCCACCGGCACCGCGCGCGCGGCGTTCTGCCGCGGGGCCTGTGCGATCGCGCCCCCCGACCATAAGCCGCTGCGCGTCGCGGCGATGGCACAGCCGGCTGCGACGAGCACCACCACCGCCCCCGCGACTACCATCCGCTTCTTCATTACAGCGCCGCGCAGGGCCTCAACCGGCCTGCCGGCCTCCCTCTCTTTCTCGGTGACCCGCCGTACCGAGTCTTTTTATTATGCGAGAACAATCTTCTAACATATCCCTATGAGCGGCCGTCGTAAAAACCGTGTAACCTTGGGTTAAAAGCCGTTCATTCTGCCGGCGATATCGCTGGGTGAACTCGCAGCATCTTACACTCATTCTTGCCCGCCATGCGCGTCGCCACCTGGAACATCAATTCGATCAAGCAAAGAGTGGACAATTTGACCGCTTGGCTGGGGGAGCGGCAGCCGGACATCGTCTGCCTGCAGGAAACCAAGTGCGTGGACGAGGCTTTTCCGCGCGAGCCCTTCGAAGCGCTCGGCTACAATGTTGCGGTGCACGGGCAAAAGACCTTCAACGGCGTCGCGCTGCTGTCGAAATTTCCCCTCGAGGAGGTGACCCCGCGCTTACCCGGCGATGAGGCCGATAGCCACGCCCGGTTTTTGGAAGCGGTGGTATCGACCGCGCAAGGAGTGCTGCGCCTCGCATCGGTTTACCTGCCCAACGGCAATCCGCCGGACACCGAGAAATATGCATACAAAATCAGTTGGATGGACCGACTCATTCACTACGCGCGTGAACGCCTGCAATTGGAAGAACCGCTGGTTCTCGGTGGGGATTTCAATGTCATCCCAACCGAGCTCGATGCGCGCTTCCCCGAGCGCTGGGTGAATGACGCGCTGTTCCTGCCGCGCACACGCCAGAAATTCCGCACCCTCTACCATCTCGGGCTGCTCGACGCAGTCCGGGCGGGAAACGATGGGCGCGGTCCTTACACGTTTTGGGACTACCAGGCCGGTGCCTGGCAGAAGAACGACGGCATCCGCATCGATCATCTCCTGCTGTCACCGCAAGCGGCCGATCGACTGACCGCGGCCGGCGTCGACAAGCATGTACGCGGCTGGGAAAAGCCGTCAGACCACGTTCCGGTGTGGGCGGATCTCGAGTTCAGCGCTTGAAGAAGCTGTCGAGCACGTTCCACGGCAGCTTGTAGTTCACTCCGACGCGGACGATGTGGTCGTCGAGGCGCAGGCGCTGATTGCCCGGAAAAGCCGGACTGGGTACCGGATTGAAATAGGACTTGTCCTGCAATCCGACGTAGAGATACTCAATCTTCGCCGACCAATCCTGATTGAGCTTCACCTCGAGACCGCCGCCCGCGGTCCAGCCCCAATGCCATTGCTGATCTGAAATGGTCCCGGCGGGAGCGACGATGCTGTTCGCCACGTTGGCGAGCGCGCCGCCTGCCGTGGCGTAGAGGAGCCAGTTGTCCCGCGCGTAGCCGACACGGCCCCGGAAAGTCGAGAGCCACCGCTCCCTCACCTCATTGCTGAACGTGGCATTGGGCGGAAACTCGATCGCACTGCCCTTCTTGTTCGCAGCCGAGATGTCGCCCTCCAAGCCAAGCACCGCATTCCCGCCTTGGACGTTGAAGCCCGACGTTATTCCGATGATGCCGCCGCTAAGATCGAAGCGCGGCGTCTGCTCCGCCCCGGTCGCATTGTTGCGCAGCGCCCCGCCGCCCCATGCGCCGCCGCCGGCGATCCCGACGTAAGAGCCGGCCCACGTCGCGATCGCAGGGGTCTTGTAGATCGGTGCAATGCTCAGATCAGCGGCAACCGCCGGCGCCAGCCTCGCCGACGCCGAAACCAATGCCAATGCCGCCGTGCTTGCGCACAGCGTTCTCTTCATTCCGAACCTCGACGCGACGCATCCCGCATTGGAGAACAGACATAGGCGCGCCCCGGCTCGGGGTCTATCAACTGGCGGGACTGCGCGGCAGATTTCCGGGAACTGTGGCGCGAACGCCACAGGTGCTCACTCCCGGCGGTTTTTCAGCCAGTCTTCCAAGTACTTGCGGGCCGTGGCGCGCTCGCCGTCGCTGGCCTGGGCAAGCGCGCTGGTATACATCTCAGTAATCCACGTCTCGTCCGGGCCGGCGGCGTCCTTCGCTACGATGAGCCAAAACAGCCCGAGCGCAGCTTGGCGGGAAACCTCTTCGCCCTTGAACAGCATGCCGCCGAGCAGCGCCTGCGCCCGGTGATCGCCTTTATTGGCGGACAGGCGCAACCAGCGCGCCGCCTGAATCGCGTCCTTGGGTGCGCCTTTGCCGAGCAGGTAGAGCCGTCCCAGGTGGTATTGGGCCTCGGGGTCCGCGTAATACGCGGCGGCGTAGCGGAACATCTCGCGCGCGACGTTGGGATCGGCCTTCAACGTTCCGGAGATGCCGTCGAGATGATAGAGCCCCAGAGCCACGAAGGCGTTGGCCAAGTAGCGCGCATTGGGCGTGCCGGCGCTATCGTCCCCATGCATCGTGGTGAGGCGGCGGAAATAGTCATAGGCGCGCGCCTTGTTCATGTTTACGCCGTCGCCATCGGCATACATCCGGCCAAGCTTCCAGATGGCGCCCGGCACGCCCTGCTCGGCGGCGTATTCGAGTTCTGTCAGCGCCTGCTCGGTCTTGCCGAGGCGCAGCGCCTGGGTGCCGGAGCGGAACGCCTCGAGCGGCGTCGGCGGCACGGCCGAGCGGGGCGGGAGCGCAAGCGGCGCGACCGGGGCAGCCGGGGGCACGGCCACAAGCGGAGTTGCGGTGCCCAGCGATGTGTTGCCAGCCGCGGGGCTGGGAATGCTGTCGGGCAGCGGCACGCCCGTGCCTTCGGGGGCGCGGGAGCCATCGAAGCTGATGGCCGGCGACAGACCGACGGCGAGCCCAAGCAGCGCGATGCTTGCGACGAGGTTAGATATCCGCATAGCACGCCCTCTCGGCCGCCGCGCCGGGATGGGTGACCGCGCCGTCGCGCGCCGCTCCCACCTGCTGGGCGTACTTCCACAGATACCCTGAAGTGAATTCAGGCTGCCGGGGCTTCCACGCCTTGCCCCGCGCCTCGAGCTCAGCCTTGCTGAGCTTGACCTCGAGCGTGCCCTTCACTGCATCGATTGCGATGATATCGCCGTCGCGGAGAAGCGCGATCGGGCCGCCGACGGCGGCCTCGGGGCCCACATGGCCGATGCAAAAACCGCGGGTCGCTCCGGAGAAGCGCCCGTCGGTGATCAGCGCGACCTTCCCGCCCATGCCCTGTCCGTAAAGGGCTGCGGTGGTCGCCAGCATCTCTCGCATCCCAGGCCCGCCTTTGGGCCCTTCGTAGCGGATTACGAGCACGTCGCCTTCCTTGTACTTTTTCTTCTTGACGGCCTCGAAGCACGCTTCCTCCCCGTCAAAGCAGCGCGCCGGGCCGGTAAACTTCAAGTCCGCCATCCCAGCAACCTTCACGATGGCGCCGTCCGGCGCGAGGTTGCCCTTGAGCCCGACGACGCCACCGGTGGCGGAGAGCGGCTTGTCGGCGGGGCGGACCACGTCCTGGTCCTTGTTCCACTTCACTCGCTTGAGGTTCTCGGCGACCGTGCGCCCAGTCACGGTCAGGCATTCCCCATGAAGATACCCGTGATCGAGCAACGTCCTCATCAAGAGCGGAACGCCGCCTGCTTCGAACATATCTTTGGCAACATAACGGCCGGCCGGCTTCAAATCCGTGATATATGGCGTCCTTTTGAAGACCTCGGCGACGTCGAAGAGATCGAACTTCAGGCCGCATTCGTTGGCGATCGCCGGCAGATGCAGCGCGGCATTGGTCGAGCCGCCGGTGGCCGACACCACCGTCGCGGCATTTTCCAGTGCCTTGCGTGTCACGATATCCCGGGGGCGGATGCGGGCCTTGATGAGATCGAGGATCTTCTCGCCGGCGATCATGCACATGGCGTCGCGGATCTCGTATGGCGCCGGCGCACCCGACGAGTAAGGCAGCGCAAGTCCGATCGCCTCGGAGACCGTTGCCATGGTGTTGGCGGTGAATTGCGCTCCGCACGCGCCCGCCGACGGGCAGGCATGCTGCTCAAGCGTCTCGAGATCGGCGTCCGACATCTGGCGAACGGAATGTTGCCCCACCGCCTCGAACACGTCTTGGATCGTCACCGGCTTGCCGCGGAAGGTGCCGGGCAGGATCGAGCCGCCGTAAATGAAGATCGAAGGCACATTGAGGCGGCACATCACCATCATCATGCCGGGCAGCGACTTGTCGCAGCCGGCAATGCCGACAAGCGCGTCATAGGCGTGCCCGCGCACGGTCAACTCGATGGAATCGGCGATCACCTCGCGCGAGGGGAGCGAGGACTTCATGCCCTCATGGCCCATGGCGATGCCGTCGGTGACGGTGATGGTGCAGAACTCGCGCGGGGTGCCGCCGGCGGCGGCGACGCCCTTCTTCACGGCCTGAGCTTGACGCATCAGCGCGATGTTGCAGGGGGCGGCCTCGTTCCAGCAGGTCGCGACGCCGACGAAGGGCTGATGGATCTGCTCGCGCGTGAGCCCCATCGCATAATAGAAGGCGCGGTGGGGCGCGCGATCCGGACCCTCGGTCACGTGCCGGCTGGGCAACTTTGCTTTGAGAGCAGTTTTCGCGTCCATGGCGCCTCGCCCGCCTCCATCCTGAGCCCCCGACGCGGCCCGGACCTCGACACGCTCATGGCTGCGTATGGCCGAATCGCGGCGGGGCCCGTCGGGATTCCTCTCCGCATGTCAATGTTTTAGCCGTGTTGCCTGGGGGCCACAGGATTAATGAGAGGTTAAGGCCGAATGTCACACCTTGGCCACGAGCGCGTCTCGATTTCGCACGAAATACTACCGGCGCAGTCCCACCTTCACCGCAGGCGAAATTGCGGATCAAATCCAAGCGCGGCGCGCGCTTTGCCAATGGCGACCACTCCATCGTCGTCAGCAATATTGTAGATCCCGGCAGTCCCGCGCGTAAGCGTGAGGCAGGCGGCCTGCGCCGCGGCATCGACGTGCAAGCCTGGCTTGCGCGTGGGCTTCTCGTGCCACGTGGCTGGTCCATAAAGGAAGCCATAGCGCAGGATGATGGCCTCGAGACCCCTCGCGCCGAGCACCTGCCGTTCCATATCGGCGGCGCCTTTGATGGTAATCGCCCGCTCCGGGTCGGAAAGATTGAGCGGATCGGTTTCGGGATGCGGCTCGCCGTCGCTCGCATAGCCAAACGCGATGCTCTGCACGATCAAGCGCCGCGCCGATGTGGCCTGCGCCGCTGCAACCAGGTTGCGCGTGCCTTCACTGCGGATGCGTGCATTGGCAGCATAGGCGGCCGCGATGCGCGCCTCATCGAATTCGCGCGGCAGATCGGTGAGCTGATGGATCACCGCCTCGGGCTTGGCGGCGCGCATCGCCGCGCGGGTTGCTTGCGCGTCGAAGACGTCGAGCACCACTGCCGCCACGCCGGCGCGTTCGAGTTCGCGTCCCTTCTGTGCCGAGCGTGTTATCCCGGTGACGTCGTGTCCGGCGCGCAGGAGCAGCGGCACCAGCCGGCGGCTGATCGCGCCTGTGGCACCTGCGAGAAACACTCTCATTGGCTTATGCTAGCAGACTTGTGCCGTCAGACTTGTGCCGTCATTCGCGGGCGCACCGAACGCGCGAGTCCGGAATTCATAACACGGGCATGGTTATGGGTTCCGGGCGCGCCGCTTCAGGACGCCCGCAAACGACGGCAAGAGCGCCCATCTCCCGCTGTGCGCGTTCTGACCGAGACATGCCAAAGCCCCGCCTGCTTCGCCGCAGCTTTTTCGCCCGCAGCGTGCACGCCGTCGCGCCCGATCTCATCGGCGCGACGCTGTTGTTCAAGGGCATGGGCGGGATCATCGTCGAGCTCGAGGCGTATCACCACACCGATCCCGCGGCCCACTCCTTTGTCGGACGGACCGCGCGCAACGCGGTGATGTTCGGCCCGCCGGGCTACGCATACCTCTACCGCTCCTACGGCATCCACTGGTGCCTCAACTTCGTGTGCGAGGAAGAGGGCAGCGCCAGTGCGGTGCTGATCCGCGCGCTCGAACCGACGCATGGGCTTGCCGCGATGCGCCGGCGCCGCGGACTTACCGAGGAGCGGCTGTTGTGTGCGGGGCCCGGCCGGTTGTGCCAAGCGCTCGGCGTCACCGGCGCGCATTATGGGCTGGCGCTCGATGAGCCGCCGTTTCAAATTTTCGCGCGCACGCAGGCTGTCGATGTTACCGTCGGGCCGCGCATCGGTCTCACCAAGGCGGTGGATCAGCCGTGGCGCTACGGGCTCAAGGGCTCGCGCTTTCTCAGCAAGCCGTTCAAACGGTGATCGTGTCCCGGGCGCAGCGCAGCAGAGAGCGAAGCGAGCGTGGAACGGTCCGGGCTTTGCCGCAGGCACAGGATGTCAATCTCGAGGTCGATGCCCTCGAGACGCACGCGCCCGTCGATCAGCGGCCGCGTGCGGTCGTAGTCCCAGCAAGCGAGCTTGAGCTTGAGATTGGCCATCAGGACGTTCCGTCCACGAGCGGCAAGAGCGTGGACCTTCCACTTCCGGTTCAAGGCTTCGGCGTGAACGGTGACGACCGAACGAGGCCAGAGCGCCATTTGAGATCGAGCAGCAGGCCGGACGGCAGTGTCGCTAGCACGGGCGCGTTCGGAACGCCCGCGGCATCGAGCAGATCGGCAATCCAGTGGTTGCAGACGTGGAACAGATGAAATGTGCCGTTGGCGCGAAAGAATAGACTGGTCCCATAGAGCCCGGGCCCGAGTTGCTCGGGCATGACACTGCCCTTGCCGCGGCCGAAAGTGGCGTCAAGCGTATCCACCAGCCGCACAAAGCCCGCATCGCTGATACCCACCCGCACGAGGTCGGAATTGGGGAACATCGCGCGCGGATCGCCTTTGACACCGACCACGTGCAGCACGGAAGGATTGCCCGGCCGAAACAGCGCACGCATTGCCAGCGCGATGGTCAATGACTCGGCTGTCGGGACCTCACGGTAGAAGGCCTCGTCGCCCCAGCCGATTTCAAGCCAGTCGAAATCCCTAAAGCGTGTCGCGAGGTAGCCGATCGCGCTCAGGCCGGGCTCCTCTGCTCCGCAAGCATGGCGCGGGGAACGACGATGCCGGCATGGTAGCCATGATTGACGATAAAGAGTTCGGTGCTCGGCGCGCCCGGCGCGGGCGGCCACAGGCTGCGGTCGCCCCAGCGAGCGGTGGCAATCGTGGCAATCACGAACACTAAAGCGACGATCGCAAGGCTCAGGCCAACGCGTCGCGCCGTGGTGCGCAGGGCGAGCGTGAGCTTGAGATGGAGCATGGCGCACCTATGCGGCTGCCGCGCGATCGCGTCGACGGAAGCGGATGAGCGGCGCGAGGAACAAGAGCGGCAGTACGCTGATCGCCATCGGCACGAAGGCGAAGCGCGGACTTGCGCCGAGATCCCAGGCCGCTCCGCTGAGCACCGATACGAGGAGCGCCTGGCTATAGCTGACGGTGAACACCGCCGCCGAGACCCGCGCCACGTCCGCGGGTGCGCTCAACAGCGGCGGCAGCGTCAAAGCAAGCGTGAAGACCGCGGCGCCAACAAAGCCCAGCACGCCGGCGCAGGCGACGGTCCATAAGCTTGCCGTCAGGACGATGCCCCCCAAGCACAAGAGCATGAGCGAGCCGCAGACCATAAACGGCCACGCGCGCCGCACGAACCGATCCGCGGTCGCGAGCAAAAGAAAGGACGCAGGGAGTTGGCCGAAATTCAGCGCGGTCAACGCCGCGCTGATCAAGTCGGGCCGGCCGGCATCGGTAAGATAACCGGGCAGGAAGGCGTTGCTGCAGAAGTAGACCCCGTTGACACTGCCGAAGAGAACGCCGATTTGCCAAGTCAACGGGTTGCGCCAGTCGGGCCACCAGCCGCTTGCTGGCGCGGCGGACGCGGCCTGTTCCCGCGCCGGCGCGAGCGCGAGCGTCAAGAGCGCGATCAGCACCAAGGGCACGCCCCACATGGCGAGCGCCCAGCGCCACGAGGCGCCGACGAGCGGCAGCACGAGCGGGATCGTCAGCATGACCGGCAGCGTTTCGCCCACCAGCACACCATTGGTGAAGAGCGCGGTGCCCAAGCTCACGCGCTGCGGCAGCCATTGCCGCACGAGCGGCGGCAGCGCCGGTTGGCTGATGGCGATGCCGACGCTCATGATGATGGTGGTGGCATAGAGGGCCGACACATCGAGGATGGCGCCGCGTAGCGCGGAGGCGATGCCCGCGATGACGAAACCGGTGACGAGGGTCGGCAACGCGCCCAAGCGCGCGATCAAGAGCGATCCCGGCAGCGCCGCCATCGCAAACAGGATCGTGGGCAGACCGGAGAGAAGGCCGACCTCGGTCCCGGACAGGCGCAGATCGGATTGGATCAGCGCAATGACCGGCGGAACCGCCAGGATGCTCAGTCGCAGGCTCACCCCGGCGAGCCACAGCAGGCTGCCGGCAATCCAGATTTCTCGCATGGTGCTCCCGGCTGCGGCGTTCGCTCCTCTCTTTTATCGAGAGGTCTGTCTTTCTTCCGCTTCTTCGGCTCACGCCGGCGCAGGCGCTCGCCCAGATCGTCATGCGCGGGCTTGACCCGCGCATCCATCTCGTTCGCCAAAAGTTTTTACGAAGCGGATGGATTGCCGGGTCAAGCCCGGCAATGACGCGGTTGGTTCAACACATCTGTTCCGCTTATGCGGGATAGCGGATAACTTCTACGCCGCGCCTTTGAGACGCGCGAGCGCTTCGTCGATCTTCGCCCGCCGCGCTTCAGCCTCCTCCCGCTTCTCGCGCTCGCCCTCGACCACATCCTCGGGCGCCCGAGCGACGAAATCGGCATTGGCGAGCTTGGCATCGATGCGGGCGATGTCGGAGCTGACTCGCGCCATCTCCTTCTCGAGACGCGCTTTCTCGGCGGCGAAATCGATCACGCCCGTGAGCGGCAGCGCCGCGACTTCGCCGCGGACGATCAACTGCACCGCGCCCTGCGGGGGTCGTTGCGCGAACGAGATATCGGAGAGGCGCGCAAGGCGGCGCATCATCTCGGCCCATCGCGCGGCGCGCGCCTGCGTCGCTACCGATGCCGTGGCCAGCACCAGCGGAATCGCGGTTGCGGGGGTGATGTTCATTTCCGCACGCACGGAGCGGATCGCGGTGACGAGGTCGACGACCCAGCCGATCTCGGCCTCGGCTTCCACATCATCGAGCGCCTCGTGCTTCGGCCAAGACGCAAGCGCCAGCAGGCCCTCGCGGGTCGCGCCGTCCTGCGCGGTGACGCGCCAAAGCTCCTCGGTGACGAAGGGCGTAAACGGGTGCAAGAGTTTTAAGATTTCGTCGCGCACCCACGCCGTCATGGCCCGCGTCTCATGCTTGGCGGGCCCGTCGGCGCCTTGCAGCAGCGGCTTTGCCAGCTCGAGATACCAGTCGCAGAACACATCCCACACAAAACGATAGGCAGCGCCCGCCGCATCATTGAACTTGTACGCCTCAATCGCCTCGGTGATCTCGCGCGTGGCTTTGCCGGTTTCGTGCGCGATCCAGCGGTTGAGGGTCTCCTTCGCCGACTTCGGTTCGAATTCCGGCACCGTCACGCACTGGTTCATCTCCGCAAAGCGGCAGGCGTTCCACAGCTTGGTCGCGAAATTACGATAGCCTTCGACGCGCTGGGTCGAAAGTTTGATGTCGCGGCCCTGCGCCGCCATGGCCGCGAGGGTAAAGCGCAGCGCGTCGGCGCCGTACTCGTCGATGAGCGCGAGCGGATCAATGACATTGCCCTTTGACTTCGACATCTTGGCGCCGCGCTCATCGCGCACCAGCGCGTGGATATAGACGTCGCGAAACGGCACCTCTTGCATGAAGTGCAGCCCCATCATCATCATGCGCGCGACCCAGAAGAAGATGATGTCAAAGCCCGTCACCAGCGCGTCGGTCGGGTAATAGCGCTTGAACTCCGCCGTCTCATCCGGCCAACCCAAGGTCGAGAACGGCCACAGCGCGGAGGAGAACCAGGTGTCGAGCACATCCTCGTCGCGCGTGAGCAGTTTGCCGCGCTGCCCCATCTCGGCGGCGGCTGCAGCGGAGATGGTGGCGTTGCCGCCATAGTGCGTCATCGCCTCGCTCAGCGCTTCGACTTCGCTCTCGGCGACGAATACTTTGCCATCCGGGCCGTACCAGGCCGGAATCTGATGCCCCCACCACAGCTGACGTGAGATGCACCACGGCTGAATGTTCTCCATCCAATTGAAATAGGTCGCCTCCCAGTTGCGCGGCACGAACACGGTGCGGCCGGCGCGCACCGCCGCGATTGCGGGCTGCGCGAGCGTTTTCGCATCCACGTACCATTGATCCGTGAGAAAGGGCTCGATCACGACGGCCGAGCGGTCGCCGTGCGGTACCGTATGCGCGTGCGCCTCGGTTTTCGCGAGCTGATCACTCGCTTCCAGCCGCCGCACGATCTCTTTGCGTGCGGCGAAGCGATCGAGGCCATGATAGGTCAAGGTCGCATCGAGCTCCGCCGAGCGCGGTACGTCGCGCAGAAACGCTTCGTTGCCCGCGAGATTGAGATGGGCCTCTGCGTCGAGAATGTTGACGAGCGGCAGCTGGTGCCGGCGCCCCACCTCGAAGTCGTTGAAGTCGTGCGCGGGTGTGATCTTGACCGCGCCGGTGCCCTTCTCCGGATCGGAATATTCATCGGCGATGATTGCAATGCGCCGGCCGACCAGCGGCAGAATGGCGTGCTTGCCGACGAGCTGCCGGTAGCGCTCGTCCTCGGGATGTACCGCAACCGCCACGTCGCCGAGCATGGTCTCGGGACGCGTGGTCGCCACTGTGATGAAGGTTGCGGCGTCGTTCGGATCGAAGCGCGCGCCTTCGAGCGGATAGCGGATGTGCCACAAATGCCCCTTCACCTCGACCTGCTGCACTTCGAGGTCGGAAATGGCGGTGAGGAGTTTCGGGTCCCAATTGACGAGCCGCTTGTCCTTGTAGATGAGCCCGCCGCGATAAAGCTCCACGAACACCTTGCGCACGGCGCGCGAAAGTCCCTCGTCCATGGTGAAGCGCTCGCGCGACCAGTCGCAGGAGGCGCCGAGCCGCTTGAGCTGCGCCGTGATGGTGCCGCCCGCCTCCGCCTTCCACGCCCACACCTTCTCGAGGAATTTTTCGCGCCCGAGCACGCGCCGCGGCGGCTCCTGGCGCTCCATGAGCTGGCGCTCGACCACCATCTGCGTGGCGATGCCGGCGTGATCGGTCCCGGGCTGCCAGAGCACGTCGCGCCCGCGCATCCGCTCGAAGCGGGCGAGCACGTCTTGCAGCGTGTTGTTGAGCGCATGGCCCATATGCAGCAAGCCGGTGACGTTGGGCGGAGGGACGACGATGCAATAAGGTCTGGCGCCGCGCCGCTCGGGGCGGCCGCAGCGGAACGCGCCCGTCTCCTCCCACTGGGCGTAGATGCGTCCCTCGACCGCGGAAGGCTGGTATGTCTTGCCGATCATTGTTGTTTCGTTTCGCAAATGCCGCGGTAAAAAGCCTGCGGCGATGCACCCTGTCAACGTTCTACCGTGCCGTCATTGCGGCCGAGCGCGAAGCGCGAGAGCCGGAATCCGTCACCACTGCCGTTTCCGGGTTGCCCGGTGGTTATGGATTGCGGGCTCGCGGGCACACGCAACCAAGCTTGCGCGGGCCGCGTAGACTTGCCTGCGCTGCCCGCGCCGCGGAATGACGACGAATGACCTCCTTCGTGTCCGTCCTATCATCTCCAGAGAAAGTTCCCACGCGCTCCATCGTGTTGCTGGCGGTCGCGGGGTTTGCGAGCCAGGCAATGGTGCGGGTGACCGACTCGCTGCTGCCGCAAATCGCGATCGATTTCGGCACCACCGTGGGCGAAGCCTCCATCGTGGTTGCTGCTTACGCTGTGGGTCACGGCGCGATCCAGCTCATCATCGGTCCGTTCGGCGATCGCTTCGGCAAATACCGCACCGTCGCGACGATGTGCGCGCTGGCCACGATCCTCGTGGCCTTGTGCGGCACGGTGCAATCGCTCTCGGCGCTCGCCGTTGCGCGCTTCGCCTCCGGCGTCGCCGCCGGCTGGATCATTCCGCTCTCCATGGCTTACGTCGGGGACGTGACGCCGTATGCGCGGCGGCAACCGATCCTCGGTCGCTATCTCACGGGGCAGATTTCCGGGCAGCTGTTCGGCCAAGCGGCAGGCGGCGTGCTCGGCGACCTGTTCGGCTGGCGCGATGTTTTCTTCGTCCTCGCGGCAATGTTTGCGCTCGCAACCGCGGGGCTCGTCTTCGAGCTCATGACGAACCCGCGCACCCGCGCTGCGTCTCACGCGGAGGAAACGCGCGGCGGATTCGTCGCCGATTACGCCGCCGTCCTGTCCAATCCATGGGCCCGCTTCGTCATTCTCGCGGTGTTCATCGAGGCGGCCATCGGATGGGGCGCCTTCGCCTATGTGGGCGCCGATCTGCATCTGCGCTTCTCGCTCACGTTCGGTGCGATCGGGCTCATCGTGGGCACGTTCGGTCTCGGCGGGCTCCTTTACGCCGCCTCGGTTTCGCTCCTGGTCAACCGGTTCGGACAAGCAGGGCTTGCGCAGTTCGGCGGCGTGCTTCTGGGCCTCGCATACCTCACGCTCGCCGTCGGCGGCAGCGCCGCCCTTGCGACGGTTGCAGTTACCGCGATCGGGCTCGGCTTCTACGCCCTGCACAACACCCTGCAGACGAATGCCACGCAGATGACGCCGCAGGCCCGCGGCACCGCGGTCGCGATCTTTTCCTCCGCGATCTATCTCGGCCAGACGCTCGGCGTGACCGCCGGCGCGGTTGTGTTCGATCGCTTTACTGCCGTGCCGTTGTTTGCGGGAACCGCGGTCGCATTGCCTGCCTTGGCCTGGTGGTTCGCGGCCAAACTGCGCCGGCACGGCATGCAGGGCGGAGCAAAGACGAAGGGCGAAAGACTATAAACGCGCCAAACCTGCTCACGGCCATCCGTCGATCGATGTTTCAAGCCAACGTGATCCACCTCACGTCGATATCGCCTCGCAATCGACCATAATGGCGAAGCCGCAGCGGCGAGTTGGCCTCGCCGTGATAGCAGGTCGGCGATGCAGCAACGGAGAAATCAAATGGCGACGAAGCGGTCCAAGCGCGCGTCAAAGGCGTCGGCTGCGCGTAGTAAGCGCAAAGTCCGGGCGCGTGCGACACCCACGGAACGCAGGGCGCAGCCGAAGGGCGTGATCAACGCTTGGGAGGACGATCCCAGCGCCGGTGCTCAACCGAGCGGAGGCCAAGTCATCCAGCGGCCGGTCCCCATTCTGAGGGATGCGCCGTTTCCGATCCGAATTGCGCACCCGGCCTCTGCTCCGGACGCCAAGCCTCATCCGCCTGGAACTGCAGAGTTTCGCTACTGGACTGCCGCCGAAGCATTGCGTCGCGGCGCGGATTTCTGGGGGGCATTGCTGCCGGGGATATCGTGGGAGGTGGGCTCGATCCTGCCGGTGGACCTCGATTTCGGCACCGACCTCAACGCCTTCTATGACCGCGAGGGCTTGAAGTTTTTCCATGCTACGGCTGCGGGACGAACCGTCTTTTCGGGTGAGAGCCCCGACATCGTGTGTCATGAGCTCGGGCACGCGATTCTCGATTCGTTCAAGCCGCAATTGTTCGATGCGGCGAGCATCGAGGTCGCCGCCTTCCACGAATCGTTCGGCGACATGAGCGCGCTGTTATCAGCGCTTCAGCTGCCGAGCGTACGCGAGGCGGTCCTGGCGGAAACCGGCGGCGTGCTGGGCCACTCGTCCCGGCTCTCGCGATTGGCGGAACAGCTCGGCTGGGCCATCCGTCAATCCGTTCCTTCCGCAGTGGAGCCCGACTGTCTGCGCAACGCGGTGAATACGTTGTTCTACCGGGATCCCGACACCCTTCCGACCATGGCGCCGGGTACCTCGCTGAGCTCGGAGCCGCACTCCTTCTCGCGCGTTTTCACCGGCGCGTTCTTCGAAGGATTGGCCGGCATGCTCGCCACGACCGACGCGAAGGACGAAGCCGCACTGCTGCAAGTCAGTCAGGACATCGCTGCGATTCTGATCCAAGGTATCCGAGCCGCGTCTGTCGTTCCGACCTTCTTCAGTCAGGTTGCCGCGACGATGCTCGGGGTTGCTGCAAGTCAATTCTCGGCGCAAGGCTATGAGGTGGCGCTGCGAAGCGGCTTCGTCCGCCACGGTGTGCTGCCGCCGGCGATGGCGCTGGCCGCGACCCGCGCGCGAGTGCCAAGGCGCACGGAGGCCGTTGCCGCAACCCTCACCGAGCCAAAGACGTTGCCGATGCTTCATCTGTCGGTCGCCGAATATGGGCTCTGCCGAGCCTAAGCGCCTCGAGGTCGCCGGTGCGGCGCTTGCCGTGGGCGCGGCGCCATCGCCGGGGGAAGATCAGGCCGCGAAGTCCTTCTTCGAGGATTTGCTGCGGCGTGGGCGGCTCAAAGTCGCCAAACCCGGCAAACCGGGTGCGGAAATCATGCGCTCCTCGGCGGCCTCGACCCACGAAACGCACACCCACGAATTACGCCCGGTCGAGGCGGGCGAGTCGATTTACGCGCCCGTCCCGGTGTCGTTGTCAGTTGCGCTCGACCCGCGCGGGCGGATCAAATCAATTGACGGCGATACTCCGGATCCGGCCGCCATCGCCGACGCCGCGCGCTATATCAAGACTCTGCGCGAGAGCAGGCAGCTCGCTGCCCCTGGAGAACAAGAATCCACGCCGGGGTTTACTCACCGGATCGAGCGCGACGAGCAAGGCCGGCAGGTCCTGCGGCGCAAGCGCTTCTCGACGGGCAGAGCTTAGCTGGCCACCGCAAGTCGCGCTCGCGATGTGGCCGGTGGTCCGTCGCGCTCACTCGCGTGCGCGCGAGATGCGTTCGATTTCGGCGCTCACTAGCCGCTCGACGATCGGCGGCAAATTCTCGTCGAGCCAAGTCTTGAGCATGGGTCGCATCAGTTCGCTGACCAGCTCCTCGACCGTGCGGCCGCGAGGCGGCTGCGCCGTCTGTGCAAGGGCGTTGAAGGCCGCATCGAGCGCGGCGGCGGTCGCGGGCGAGAGCAGGCCCTCGTCGGTCGGGCGCTGTCCCGCCGCCGAAGCCGCGGAGGGATGAGACCGGTCGGTCCACCCCGGCTCACTGCTCGGCGCGGGCGATGCGACCGGCTCGCTCGGCATCGGCTCGTCCTGCATTGCCGGCACCGGGCGCAAGGGTTGCGGCATCCCGGCCCCGCTCGATGGGCTCTCCTGTTCGTCCTCGGCGATGATTCGACGGATCGAAGCGAGGATCTCCTCCATCGAGGGCTCCTCTTTTCTCGCAGGCTGCGTCATGGGCGGCGTCCCCCTCACAGCGGCCGAGGTACTTCCCCAGCGCGACTTCAGCAGAATCAGCGCCTTGCGCCGGAGCAAGGGAACTATGACACGCCGGGCATGGAAGGCAAAGAAGCTGCTGTGTCCCGGATGCGGTACAGCGCGAACGGAGTGAGCGGTACACCGCTAATCCGGGACCGCCACGGACTGGGACGGTCCCGGGTCTGCAGCGCATTACGGAGCTTGTCCTCGGGCCGCGGAGCGCGGACCCGAGGGTGCTGCGCTGCGCCCGGGACACGAAGGTCCCCTACCTTCCGTCGGGGACACGCACGCCGCCCCAGGCGTCGCGCACCTGCTGGTAGTGAACGACGGGATCGTAGACCTCGATCCTGAGCCCAAGAATTTGCGGCGATAG